>ERZ778017.200-NODE-200-length-97915-cov-19.664061_pt1 | contig 97915 bp, 77 predicted proteins | sample MGYA00375747_ERZ778017 | MGnify/ENA primary metagenome ERZ778017 (study PRJEB29350, sample SAMN05509838) | bioreactor metagenome | biome: bioreactor; material: wastewater | place: South Africa: University of Cape Town | collected 2014-03-17 ... | reverse complement strand
TCCTCCCCATCACCAACGGCGAAAAGGCCGTAATGCGAATCCTCAAGAAGGAAGAAGACATCCTCGAGATTGAAGACCTCGGCTTCACACAAGCCAACCTCGAACTCTTCCAGGACCTCATCCGCAAGCCGTACGGCATGCTCCTCGTCACCGGCCCCACCGGCAGCGGTAAGTCCTTCACCAGCTTCAGCGTCCTCAAGCGCCTCTCCAGGCCCACCATCAACATCGTCACCATCGAAGACCCCGTCGAGTACGAGGTGCGCGGCATCAACCAAGTCGCCGTCAACCGCGCCACCGGCCTCACCTTCGACCGCGCCGTCCGCTCCTTCCTGCGCCAGGACCCCGACATCATCCTCGTCGGTGAGATCCGCGACGGCGAAACCGCCAAGGCCGCCACCGAAGCCGCCATCACCGGCCACTTACTCCTCAGCACCCTGCACACCAACGACGCGCCCGGCGCCATCACCCGCCTGCGCGAAATGGGCGTCGAGTCCTACAACATCGCCGGCGGCCTCCTCGGCGTCCTCGCGCAACGCCTCGTCAGACGCATCTGCAAGCACTGCGCCGTCCCCGACGAACCCAACCCCGAGATGCTCGACACCCTCAACGAAGGCCGCATCCCCCTACCCAACCCCACCTGGCGCAGGGGAGAGGGCTGCGATGAATGCGACCACACCGGCTACCTCGGACGCGCCGCCATCCACGAGGTCCTCGCAATCGACGAGAACATGAACGACGCCATCATCCAAGGCGCCACCGCCAACGACATCCGCGACATGGCCCGCAAACGCGGCGATTTCCGCACCCTACGCGAAGACGGCCTCGTCAAAGCCGCCCAAGGCGTGACCACCCTCGACGAAGTCTTCGTCCGCACCCGGGAGTAACCACATGCAGCAGATGCCCCACCTCACACCAGTGCTCGACAAGATGATCGACGACGGCGCTAGCGACCTCATGCTCCGCGAACGCACCCGCACCTACTACAAGGTCCACGGCACCTGGACCCCTATGGACGAGCAACCCCTCGCCGACGAAATCCTCAACGACCTCATCGGCGACCGGCGCGCCGCCCTCGAACAACACCGCGAACTCGACTACAGCGTCGCCACCGCCAAGAGCCGCTTCCGCGTCAACCTCTTCTACGAGCGCGGCAACATCAGCGCCGTCCTGAGGAGCATCCCCACCAACATCCCGCCCCTCCACGCGCTCGGACTGCCCACCAGCCTCCACGACCTCACTCGCGACTCCCAAGGCCTCGTGCTCGTCACCGGACCCACCGGCTCCGGCAAAAGCACCACCCTCGCCGCGCTCATCGACCACGTCAACAAAACCCAAACGCGGCACATCCTCACTATCGAAGACCCCATCGAGTTCATTCACCACAACCAGAAGAGCGTCATAACCCAACAAGAAGTCGGCGCCGCCGCCGACACCAAAGACTTCGCCGCCGGCGTACGCGGATCCCTACGCAAGGCGCCCGACATCATCCTCGTCGGCGAGATGCGCGACCTCGAAACCATCAGCAGCGCCGTGACCGCCGCCGAAACCGGCCACCTCGTCATGGGCACCCTCCACACCAACAGCGCCAGCGAAACCATCGACCGCATCGTCGACGTCTTCCCCCACGAAGGCCAGAACCTCGTCCGCACCCAGCTCGCCAGCAGCCTCCGCGCCGTCGTCTGCCAACAACTCATCCCCGGCAAGAACGGCGGCCGCGAGCTCGCGTACGAACTCATGCTCATGACGCACGCCATCAAGGCCAACATCCGCGAGGGCAAGACGCACCAGATCCCCAACGCCATCCAGACCAGCGCCAGCCTCGGCATGCGCCTTATGGACGAAAGCCTCGCCAGGCTCGCGCGCGAAGGCAAAGTCGACTACGACGAAGCCCGCGATCGCGCTCGCGACAAGAAGACCTTCGACACGCATGCCAAAGGCGCCGTCGCCGCCTTCGAGCCCGCTCCCTTCGACTACTAGAGAGGAACCCCCGCCCCTGATGCGCCGCACCATCCACACCCTCACGCTGGCCCTCGCCCTCCTAACCCCCGGAGCGCTCGCGCAAGCCACCTACCTCGCGCTCGAGCCGACCCACACCCTCGACGCCGCTGAGCAGCAGGCCGCGCAGCTCGACGCGTACCAAACCACGGTCATCACCGAAACCAGCACCGTGCCCGGGTACGAGAGCATTAACCTCCAACAGCACACGTACCGCGTGCTGGTCGGCCCCCTCGAACAGGCCGATCTGGAAGCCGCTCGCGCCGACCTCAGCAACCGCGGGCACACGACCACCATCACGACCCTCGAGGCCGAACTCACGCCCGGCTACCAGGTCCAGGTAGGCTCCTACCGCTCCGACCGCCTAGCTGCTGACGCACGAGCCGCCCTCGAGGACCTCGGCGAACCCACGTACACGCACTCGGCGCCACCCTTCACCTTCGTGCACGCCGGTCCCTACTCCACGCGCGCAGCCGCCCAAGCCGCGCTTGCACGCATCCAGCGCGCCGGCATCACCAACCTGCCCGCACTCGGCCCCATCACCCCCGAGCACCAAGCCATCCTCGACCAGCCCACCGAACCACTAGAGACCGTCGTGGACTTGCGGGACGCGCTCGCGGCGCTCCCCATCTCCATCCCCGTGCCTCAGAGTGCGCCGGACCCCCTGCCCGTAGCCGAACGTCAGCCGGAGCCCGTAGCCATAGTCGAACCCGAACTCGCACCCGCACTTGATGACGCGAGCGCGGCTGCTGAGGAGGTCGTGGAGGCCCCCGAACCCCAAGTGGGGGAGAGGAAGGGGCCCGTCTTCGTGCATGTCGCGTCCGGCAGGACCGCGGAGCAGTTCGACACGCCCCTCGCCTCCCTAGACGAGCTCGGACACGCCCCCGACGTACGCGAAGACAACAGCACCTACCGCCTCTACGTCGGCCCGATGCCTGCGGAGCAAGCTGATGAGCTGCGCTTCGCGCTGCGCCAACGCGGCATCGCGACCTTCATCACCGAGCACGCCAGCGGCATGATCGCCGCCCTCCCCGAACCCCAAGCTGACGTCGTAACCGAAGTCGAGGAAGAACCGGTTGAGGAGACCATTACCAGCCTCCCCGCCGCGGAAGAAGTGGAGGCGGTCGACGCGCCTGAGTTCGCCGCAGCGAGCGATGGAGAGGAAGTGGCCAGCGCCCTAGGCGCCGCCACGCCCGCGGAAAAGCAAGCGTCCGCCCCGGAAGACGCAGCCGTAGCAATCACCGAACCCCAGGAGACCGAAGAGCCCCTGGTGGACGCCTGGGAACCCAACCAGCCCATCCTCGCTGACCGCACCGAACTAGAGAACGGCACGTACTTCATCGCCCGCACCGGCGCCCTCACGGAACACCAGGCCGACCACGAGACCCTCACCGAGGCCGGCCACCCGACCGCCTTCCTGCAGGCCAGCGACCAAACCATCCTCCTCGTCGGGCCCCTCGCTGAATGGCAGGAAGACCAGATCCGCGCCGACATGCGCCGCCACGGCATGCCCGCCATCACCGTCCACCACCCCCACTACACGCCCCAAAGCACCCAAGTCGCCGCAGCAGCCGAAACGAGCGCCACCCCCAACAACTTCCTCGCGCTCGACCCGCTCGAAGGCGTCAGCACCCACGACCTCACGAGCGCAGCTGGTGACCTCATTCTCGTGAACGACCAGCTGCTCCTCGGGCCCCTACCCAACGGCGAGCTCGCGCCCGCCGCGCGCGCCCTCAGCCGCTACGCCACCATCACGTTCTACCCGTACCCCGCCGCGCCCGCGGCTGGTACGCCAGAAGACTGGGCGCAGCACGCCTACGCCCTCCTAGCGCACCAGCAAGCCGAGCCCGCCCGGCAAGCCTTCCTAGAGGCCCGCGCGCTCGACGCCACTCACTACGACGCGCTCTTCGGGCTGGCTGTCACCGAAGACCAGCTCGGCAACCGTGACGCGGCCGAGTTCGCCTACCAGTACGTCATGGGCGCTCACCCCGCCCGGTTCGAGGCGCGCTTCAACTACGCGCTGCGCACCCACCGCCAGAGCGGCGCCGCCGCAGCCATCCAGCACTACCAGCAGGCGCTCGCGCTCGCCGCAGATCACCCCGACGCCACGCGCGCGCAAGCTCACGCAGCCCTAGCGGACGCCCTCGCGGCCAACAATGACCCCAGCGGCGCCGCCGAGCACTACCAAGCCGCCTACGGCCTCACCAACCACCTCGACCACCTAGTCTCGAACTTCAAGGCGCAACGCGCCGCCGGCCGCGCACTCGAGCTCCTGCCCGAACTCACACGCTACGAACTCGAGACCAGGGACGCGCGCTTCACCGCCCTCATCGCGGACATCTACGCCCAAGCCGACCAGGCCGCCTACGCCCTCGACACGATCGACAGGCGCATGCGCGATGACTTGACCAGCGCCCAGGAGGTGCTACTGCTCAACGCCCGCGCCGCCACGCACGCCACCGCCGGCCACCACACGCAAGCCCTAACGGACCTGCAGGCAGCGCACGCACTCGACCCCAGCGACCCAACCACCCACCACAACCTCGGCCTAACACTCCTAGCGCGAGGCGACGCCACCGCCGCCCTCCTGCACCTACGCGCCGCCATCGACCACGGCATCACGGACCCTCTCGCCCTCCTCGACGTAGCCGAAGCCGCCTATCGCGCCGGCGACCACCCCGCCGCCCAACAGCACGCTCACGCCGCAGCCGAAGCCACCACTGGCCCAGCCCGGCAGCGAGCCCTCCGCATCCACGCCCAAGCCGCGCACGCCACCAGCGAGTACCACGCGAGCATCCCCAGCCTCGAAGAACTCCTGCAAGCCGCCCCCAACGACCCACAACTCCTCACGTTGGCCGGCGCCGCCTACTACCAAACCGGCCAGTACGCGCGCGCCGCCGAACGCCTCGAAGCCGCCCACGTCCTCACCGGCGACCAGAACATCAACGTCGCCCTCATCAACGCCTACCTAGCCAGCCAACGCTACGGCGACGCCGAACGCGCCCTGCGCGCCACGCTTGCCACCACCCCAGACGACGCAGACGCCCTCCACAAGCTCGGGTGGGCCCTGCTCCACCTCGGCAACTACCAAGCCGCCCAAACCGCCTGGAGCGACGCCACCGCCCTCCATCACACCCAAGCCAGCGAAGACCTCAAGGCCGTCTTCCTCCAGTAACGAAAGGACACCCACCAAAATGAAACGACTCCTCGCCATCCCCACCCTCCTCCTCGCAGTCATCACCCTCAGCGCCTGCGACACCCTCAACAGCCTCGTGAGCATGCCCCCCGCCGACTACACCGGCAACTACGCCGACCTCAACGTCACGTACGGCAACGTCTGCGGCCAACCCCAGACTGGCGAACTCCACCTCAGCATCAGCACGCAGGTCGCCGACAATGCCAGCGCCCACACCATCACCGCCACCGCCGTCATCAACGAGGTCGGCACCAGCAACGAAACCCTCGCGTACGAGGCCAACTGGACCGTCGACGGCACCGCCAACAACCTCAACAGCGGCGCCATCAAAGACTTCGGCAACATCAACCTCCGAAAAGTCGACGACCGCTTCCTAGGACTACTCACCATCTACAACGTCGAATGCGTAACCCCCTCAACCGAACCCGGCCAACCCGACCAGATCACGTACGCACGCGTCACCACCCCCTTCACCGCCACCGCCCACTAACCCCCGCACGCACCCGCGAGCCAGCCACCCCCACTCGGCCGGCTCGCCCCCACCCCCCGACAGGAGACGCCCAACGCATGCAAGAACGCGTATATGCCGCCACCCTGGCAGTCACCGGCACCATCCGCCCACACCAAGACGGCAAGCGAGTCACCATCATCCTCGACGACGGCAGCATGCTCACCGCCAAGATCCGGGCCTTCCAACGCCCCAAGCTCACGCCGCAGCTGATCGGTGAACGCCTCGAGCTGCACCTCTGGCCACGCACAGACGAACAAGGCGTCCTCCTGCCAACCACCCAGCTCTACAAGTGGCGTCCCGCCACCAAAGCCACCAACCGCTTCCAAATCACCGGACGACTCGTACGCCGCAAGAAAAAACTCAGTCGCGCCGTCATCCTCATCCGCCGCAACCAACAAGGCAACCTCACCCGCGAGTTCACCCTCGAAGCGCACCTCAGTGACAACGTCATCACCTCACTCCCCAAGGCCCTACCCCCAGGAGCCAGGAACAACCAAGGCGTAACGCTCGAAGGGTTCCTCGTCAACGGCCATTTGGTCGCGGTTACGCTGGAACTCGCGCGGCTCGCCACCCCCAAACCCATCAAGGAACGCCGCGACCGTAACACCACAGGCCGCGCGCCCACCTACCGAACCCGGTCCGCCGCATAGGGAGGGCCCCTAGAAGAGACCCGGTTCTGACCGACTAGGCGCCTCAGCCCATCAAGGCATAAGGCCAATGGCGAACAGCGCCAAGACCGGCACTGGAATGTCCCCGCTGGCCACATACGGTTGACCTGATTGCGCCTGCGGGCTGAGTTCTCGCCCATTCCGCGACAACGCATCGGCCTTCTTCAAACTCGCCTTCGGCCGCAAACGCCCTTTTCCCAGACCCACGTATCCGCTGGCCGATAGCTCGTCTTCAGCAGTCGTTCCTGACCACCCCACACCCACGCATCGTTCGGCCTGCAACCGGTCCTGGGTCGCAACTCCACCATGCTTCCCCTCCAAAAAACAGGCCAAAAACGCCGCACTCAACCCGGTCCAAATAACTGAGCTCGCTTCAGTTAGTGGGTCGCATCATCCCGCAGGGCCCCTGACGGCATTTGCACGATGACCTCAGTCAGCGTCCAGCCCGATGCTCCAGTCCTTGACCTCGTCGGTGTCCTGCGCCGCCGCCGTGTAGATCTCCGTGCTGCTCATGCTCGCGTGCCTCAAGTGATCACGCACCTTCCGCAGATCACTCGTCTGGTTCGCGTAATGCAAGCCCGCGAAGTGCCGCAGCCCGTGAACGCCCTTCGTGAACGCCTCCCGAGCCAAGCCGCGTGCGTCGAACGCCAGGTACCACAACTCCTGCAGCCGCTTATATACACCCGAGCGCGAGCGCACCTGCAGGACCGGCGGGGACTCCTCGCCGGCCTCCCGAGGCGGCACGTCCTGAGAACGCGCCACTAGGTTGCGCCTGAGCTCCTCGCTCAAGGTCACGCCCGCTGTCTGCCCGCCCTTCCCGAACCGCACCGTCAGGCGACCGTTACGCAAATCGACATCATCCCAGGCGAGATCCAACATCTCACTCACCCGCAAGCCGCCATGGGCGCCCAGGAGCAAGATGAGCTTGTCGTCCCAGTCGCGCGCCACACCCGCCATCCACTCGAGCTCCTCGAGGGTATAGGCCTTAGCCCGAGCGCGCTCCACGGGCTTCTCAGTGAGCTTAGGCAGCGCCACCTCCGCGAACGGGTCAGCCGTCGTCACGCCCGCCCACCGCAGCGCCTCGTAGAGCGCCTTGGCTGCCGAGACGCGCTGCCGCACGGAGGCGGGGGAGAGTTGCCTACCCACCTGCTTACCCAGGCGCCGCCGACGCTCCACCTGGAGGTCCTGCGGATCAGCCTCACGCTGCGGGTCCCGCAACCGCCTCACGTACGCCTCAGCGTCCGCCCTCGTGGGCCTGAGCAGGTCAACACCCACCCAAGCGTCCAGCAGCACCATGACGCCCTTGCGGTACGAGCTCACCGTGTTACCCGAGCGCTGCTGCGCCTCCAGGTACGCTCGCGCCACCAGCCACAACCCCTCATGGTCACGCTCTGAGACCGCCTTGGCCGCGAACCGCCGCCGTTCAGCTTCGCTTGACCCGATCAGCTGGTCGACCTTGGCCAACTCCGCCTCCGGCGACCACCTGGCCAACTCCTTCTGCGAACCGCGACTCACGCGAGCCACCCGGCGAACGTTCGCCCGATCCGCACAGCCCCCACAACCTCCAGAGACTCCGACCCGGCGGCAGCCGGTGACCACAACACGAGAATCATGCGCTCCTCGAACACACAGAACCACTCCTGCACCAATTATGGCGCCCAGAGCGGACCCATATGTTTAGAAACATAACAATGCTTATGTTTACGAAGACCCAGGGGAGACCCCCGCAGGCTAACTCAAACCCTCCGCGCTCACCCCAGACCACCAGCGCGCGCCACCCATCCACGAAGTGATCAGGTCACGCACACCCGACTCGAGCTCACGCGCGCTCTCAGCGTCCCGCAGGAGCGCCACACCACGCGCCAACCCCATCAGCTGCAGGTGGCCACCGTTCAGGCGCTCACCCGCCGAATCGATCCGTCGCGAATCCAGGCGCCCCTCAGTCGTCAGGAGCGCCTCAGCCCGCATGAACCCCGGCGCCATCAAGCCCACCCTCAAGTAAGTGCGCTCCACCAAGCCCACGGCCTCCCACCACCAGGCGAACATCTCCCGACCCGACCCGGCAGGCGCCTCCAGCGTCGGCGCGCCCATTTCCGGCAGCAACTCAGGCACCCCCAGAGCCACCAGCTGCTCGCGGCCCATGCCCAACACCATCTCGAAGCGCCGCATCAGCGCCGCCGTAGCGAACCCAGGGTCGCGCAACTCCTGCAACCCGAACTCGAGCGCGTCCCGCAGGCCGAACAGTGGCGCCGCGGCCGGCGATAACGAGAACCCCAGCCGGCTCTCCCCAGGCTCGTGGTCCTCACTCAGTTCACGCAGGATGCGGTCCAAGCGGTTGATGCAGGCGGCCAACACGGCCTGGAGTTGGCCCTCCACGACCCGGCCCTCCTCAAGGTCACGAAGCGCCATCGCCTCAGCCTCAGCGGGGTCGACGAACAAGGGGTCGTCGAACATGCGATCGACGAACTCGCCCTCGCCCCCCAACTCCCAAGGGTCCTTACGCTTCGGGTCGGAATCACTCATACCCCCAGCCTACAGGCAGCCACTCCCCCACCCACGAACGTTTCCCGACATACTCACTCACGACGGGTCACTCGCTCACCCGCACACCCCAAGACACCAATGAACAAGCCGCAGGCAAGCAGTTGAACAAAAGTTCTGAGCCACCCCAACATTTCATGTGCTGCGGGGGTATCCTAATGTTATCGGGCGCGCACCGCGCCCCAGAAAGCGAGCCTCACCGTGCGCCCACGCATCCTCCTACTCCTGCTCTCCTCCCTGCTGCTCCTCACCGCCTGCGACCCAAAACGCGACGCCCACCGCATCGAGCCGCGCATAAGCAGCCTCAGCACCACCACACCCAGCGTCGGCGGGACCCTCACCATCAACGGAACCGGCTTCTCCGCCACCCGCAACACCGTCACCATCGGCGGCAAGACCATCCCCAACACCAGCATCCACTCCTGGAACTACCGCGAGATCAAGCTCACCATCCCAGACGGCACCCCCAACGGCCACCTCACCGTCACCAGCGAGAACAACACCACCCTCACCTACGACACGCCCCTCCACGTGATCACCAACCTAGAAGTCGACCCCATGGTGAGAATCCCCGGCACTAGCCGCTTCACCATCACCACCCGCGCACGCGACGCCCTGGGCGAGCCCGTACCCGGCGCGCGCCTCATCGTCAGCGCCAAAGGCGGCGGCAAGATCACGCCCAGCAACCTCATCACCACCAACAACACCGGCACCGCCACCGCCACCCTCGACCTAGAAGGCGTAAGCGCCAACGTCGAAGTCACCATATGGGCCTCCCCCATCTACCGCTACGCGACCTTCGCCGAGAACGGCGACTACGCCCAAGGCCAGAGAGTGACCCTCACCGACGGCAGCATCAGCATGCCCATCTACCTCGAGCTCGCACCCGACGGCACCACCACGACCTCCACCCTCAACCGGCGCCCCGACGGCCCACCCAGCCCCCGCGCCGCCACCGGCAACGACAGCCCCAACTTCAAGCCAAGCAGCGGCCCACCCGACCCGACCCAAATCATCGTCGCCTACCACCCCACCATCACCCTCAGCAGCGCCGCCCGCAGCGACACCCTCACCGCCGCCGGCTTGCAGCATGCAACCACCAACGGCAACCTCGACCTCGCCCGCGTACCCGAAGGCGAGAGCCTCCAAGAAGCCCTCGCGCGCCTCAACGCCGACCCGCGGGTCGCGTACGCCGAACCCAACCACTACGTGCGCCTCGCCGCCCTACCCAACGACCCGCAGCTCTACCAGCAGTGGGGAGCCTTCGCTGTAGGGGCGCCAGCCACCTGGCCACACGAAGACGGCGCCGGCATCACCGTGGCCGTCATCGACACCGCCATCGACCTAACGCACCCCGACCTCACGCGCGCCCTACTACCCGGCTACGACTTCTGCGCCGACAACCTCGACTGCAGCACCTACGACGACGACCCGCACTCGAGCGCCACCGCCGCCAACCACGGCACGCACATCGCCGGCATCATCGCGGCCGCCCCCAACAACGGGCAAGACACGGTAGGCATCGCCCCCGGAGCGCGCATCCTACCCGTCAAGGTGTTCCCCGAAGGCAATGAATACGCGAGCGTCCACAGCCTCGCCACCGCCATCCGGTGGGCGGCAGGCATCAACGTCGACGGCGCCCCCACCAACCCGAACCCCGCCCACGTCATCAACCTCAGCCTCGGTGGGGACCAGCAGAGCCTCACCCTCCGTGACGCCATCAACGCTGCGGTAAGCAAGGGGGCCGTGGTGGTCGCTGCAACCGGTAACGAGTACACGGGCAAGGTCAACTACCCCGCGGCCGAACCGAACGTGCTGGGTGTCGGCGCCATCACCCCGGACTGGCGGCGCGCCGACTACAGCAACTACGGACCCGGCCTTGACATCGTCGCGCCCGGCTCGAAAATCGCCGCCAGCAAGCCCGGTGGTGGCACCCTCTACATGACCGGCACCAGCATGGCCACTCCGCACGTGGCCGCCGCCGCGGCGCTCCTCCTCGCCCGAGACCCAAGCCTCTCCCCCGCCCAGGTCAAGAACACCCTCAAGGCCAACACTTACTGGCCACAAGGCGCCACCAGCAACGAGTTCGGCGCCGGCGTGCTCCGCACCGACGCGCTCGTTGGCCTCCCCGCCCCCACCAACGACACAGACCGATACGCCACCCTCGCGATCGGCGACCACACCGCCACCCTAGACCTGCTCGAAGGCACCAGCACCAGCGTCAAGCTCGATAACACCAGCGGCCCCATCCAAATCCGCCTCACCCACTACGAACGCGAGCTCACCGGGAGCCTTGCACCGTAATGAGACTGATAATGGGGGTCAGAAGTTGACTACTCGCGCATCACTTAGGAAAGACGGGAGCTGGAGACGTGGACCCGTATAGCCCACAGGAGCAAGACGAGCCTCGCTTCCTCAGCGTCTTGGAGAGCGAGCTCTACCATCACCTTCAGAAGTACGTGGTGCCCTCGGCCAGCCTCCAAACGAATCCCGCTTGCCCGACGAGACAAGCTACCTACTTCCTCGACCTCCAAGTGAAGACCGATACGACTTCGTTTGCCATCGAAATCGACGGGGCTGAGTTTCACCCTAGTGTGATACGGGACAAATGGCGAGACACCTTCCTTATCGCCGCCGGGCACGCCAAGAACATCTACCGAGTCTCAGGGCATGCGGCCTACCACTTTCCCTACAGCGTCCTCGAAGCCGTCTGCCACTTCGAACCAGGCGCATTCAGGGACGTAGCTCCCGGGAACTTCGCCAAGCTCGCCTCGCTAGAGAGGGAGGAGGCCACGGAGGGCGCCGCCCGCCGTTCTCCGCTTGCCACCATCCGACTCCACGGACGCGATCGCCTCGGATCCATCGAAATCGCTTCGGATGGGTTTGGTGGCGAATCGTCACTCACCACCGACCACGGCCGCGAGTGGTGGGCCGCCCCGTACTACCTCACGTACCCCTACCACGGACGGTCCTTTGAGGACGTCGATGACATCTGGCTGCTCATGAGGGCCCTCCACGAGCCCGAGCAGGTGGTGGCGGCAATTGACGCGGGAACCTTCTCGCCCGCCGCCCTACCTAGCCTCAAAGAAGCAATCCAAAAGCGCAAAGAGATCGTCACCGCGCGCATCAAACGGATAATGGACACATCACCCGACGAGATAAGCCTCAACGCTTTTGACCACCTGATCGACCCAACACGCACTCGATAGCCCACTATGCAGTAGGCGCCACCGAGCCAACAGCCAACAAGTCCCAGGAGGGGCAGGCAAGAAGCATGCACCCCATGCTTCGCCTGCTCCTCCATCACGCTGGCGCCCGCCGCCTCGCAACCCAAGCCCTAAGACGCCTCAGGCCACCCCCCGATCCAACCGCCCGTGACCAACACGACCTCACGCGCCGCCTCGCCATCACCCCAACCGGCAACGAGACGCCAGAGCGAGCCCTGCAACGCACCCTAGAAGAACGCCATGACGCGCGCGTCACCGTCAAACTCGACCCGCGGGGCGTCACCCTCTCTCCCAGAGACGCCTTCCGGCCTGCTCACCGGCACGTCTACCCAGTCCACACGACCAGACTGCTTGAGGACGCGCGGAAGCTCACTGATTCCGAGGCGCACCAGAACCAGTGACCAACGCTGCGCGTGTCATCGCATTTGCATCCAGCGGCTGACTAACGGCGGGAACCTGGGAGGGCTTCAGGTAGCGCCTCATCATGGGACCACCCATGGGGGTACGGAAGAGGATGGGATCACATGAAGCACAATGCCCGCAAGCTGATGTACGCGATGGTATTCGCTGTTCTCGCCACCCTGCCGCTCACTGCGATGGCCGGCATGACCTGGTCACAGCGCTAGAACCCACACGAAGAAGAGCACTCAGAGGCCGCCGGCGTAACACCCGGCGGCCCGACCTATTGGGGAACCCACGGCCCCAATCAGCCATTACCGGCGCCCGAGACTGGGTCCACGCCGACCTCCTACTCCGGCTCAGTCAATACCTCCGGAACCGGCAACGGCACCACATCACTAGACGCCGGTGGCCTCACGAGCGCCGCCAAGCGCCCCAACTCCAGCAGGTCACCCGAATCCATCATTAAGAAGCCGCCCACGAAGACCGTTGGGCGAGCCGAGAGCCCCAGGTTCGCGGCGCTCTCCGTCGCCACGCTCACCTCACGCTGCGCCAAACGCTCCTCGATACAACCCGATAACCCCGGCGCCCCCAAGCCCAACTGCTCTGCAGCCTCCGCGAAGAACGCCTGCGGCGACACCAGCCCCGTCCAGTGCACGCGCTCCCTCGCCAACAGGTCATGAAACACCCAGAATCCTCCGTCCGGATGTGCTGCTGCTACGCACTCGCTCGCCTCGGCAGCCAACACGCCGGCGCCCGTAGGCGCCACTGGAGCGTGGTGGTACTCCAGGCGCACGTCCAACTCGTCCAGCTGCGCCACCAGGCTCGGCAGGGCCCCCACAGAGAACGCCGCAGCATCAGCCGAGGCGAAGTCCCCATAAACCCGCACCGGCACGCTCCCACCACGATTAAGCATGTGCCGACTCCCACGAAAATCGCCCGGCGCAAACTCGATCAGAGCGAAGTCGAACAACACTCGGCCCTCCGACTCTCGCAACGTCAACACAGCATTCCCGATGCGAGTGAACGCCGGCACCGCCTCCAAGCCCAAATGATGCTCCAGATCGCGAGCCAAGGACTCTCCCCCACCCCGCACCGCCACCACCAAAGACACGAGCGCCTCAGCGCCCTCCGGGCCACCATCGACGGCGCCCGCGACACCCAGGACACGGTTATTTCGAACCAGCAGGCGCGCCTCACCGGCCCCGCTCTCCAGGGAGCCAGAATCCGCGTCGAACACCCAACCGGCAGGCGGCGAGACGTCACCCCCAACCTCGTAAGCCAGCGGCGGCAGGGCGTGAGCCAGAGACAACATGGAAAGAAGAACCAGCAGTAGGGGCGTAACGAGGTGGGTCACATTCCATCCTACCGTGTTTGCATCTTGTGGCTGACTGTCGGGGGTGAAGGGTTAGGGTGCGTCCGCCTCTTGTGTTGTTAGGACCACTAATGTTGTGCTTTTCGTCCGGTTTGTTCGGAAACCTCTTCTGCCAGTCCGGGAACACCTGCGGAAGTAGGAGTAGTCAGCCGTAGCGTTGAATCGGGAGAATGGCATAATTGTATGGGGAAGTACCGCTTACTGGGTAGGCGCCTTAAGCGGCGCCGCGGTGCTCCCAGCGTTTGCTGTGATTGCTGTTTCGAGGTTCGTAAACGTGAGCTTGGCGGCGATTGGAAATGGCCGGTAGGGCTGTTTCTTGAGGACTGCGGTGGCCGATTCGGATGTGGGAATGGCCGGTTGGGGAGCAGTATAGCAGCGTGACTGGACCAGAGGGTGGAAAGTGTATTTGAGGAGATCCGTGAGGGCCTGCGCCAGCTGTCGGCTGACGAGGCGAGCGTGGAGTTGTGGCTGGCCGCACCGCACCCGGCGCTGGACGGTGACGTGCCGCAGGCGTTGGTAGGCGCTGGCAAGGGCGAGCTCGTGCTGAAGCTGGTGCGGCACATTCTGTCGGGCGGGCACGCCTGAGCAATAGACTTCGCGTCATCAAATGTAGGTTGTAAGTGTGACCCCGCCCACAACAGAGGCCCCGCTCGTCAGTCTTTGAAGTTGTTAAGCCGGTAGACGAAGAACATCTCGTGGCTTCGTACCTGTTTGTCTATAGCCTTCCTGTTCGCTTCGGCTTTCCTGGCGTTATGCGTGGCTAGTAGGCCCGCTACCGCGGTGGGCGGAACACCTAGCAGCTCGCCCGCAAGCTGTCCCCAGTTGGTTACGGCGAGGCCGAGGGCGCCGAGAGACTTCCAATCCCCCACTACTGCATCGATAAAGTGCCGTAGGTAGGAGTCCTCGTGGACGAGCTCATCTAGTTCCTTGAGTGCGGGCTCCACTTCCTGAAGGAGGATCAGTTCGGCCTCGTGGCGGAAGTCGTCGTCCTAGGGTGCGTCCTTCGCGGCCGCGCTGAAGCGAATCATTGCGGCGCGGAAGCGCACCAGCGGTGCCTGTAGTTCCGTCAACTCGTCTATAGAGGCCCTCTCGAAGACGGGGAGGCGGCCCTAGGGTTCACCGACAATCGGAATATTGCACCGCGACATAAGTACCTAACGGTTCTCGCTACATGGCCTGTGTCACCTGACCGGAGCCTTACTCAGGCACCTGTTATAACAACATGTGACGACTGTAAGCAGGGCGTGAGAAACCCGCTTTTGTCGTCGCGCGACCCCGCCATGGGGCCGTCAGGAGGCATGGTGCATGAAATACTTTCGCCGACACGCCATCTGGGGATTGCTCGCATTCTTATGCCTTTCAGTGGGGTTCGCCTCGGCGCAGACCCCGCCAGACGGGCAGGCCGTCTATACGGCGAACTGTACTGTCTGTCACGGGGCTGAGGGCCAAGGTGGTGTCGGAGTACCTCTAGCTAACGACGCCAACTTGAAGGACCCCGACTTTCACATCAGGCAGATTCTGAATGGGGGCAACACCATGCCCCCGTTCGCGGCGGCCCTCTCCGACGCCGAGATCGCGGCCGTGGCGACGTTCGAGCGCACCTCGTGGCAGAACGACTTCGGTGCGGTAACCGCAGATCAGGTAGCCGCCGTACGCGCAGGCGGGAGCGCCAACGCGCCGGCGGCCGCAGCTGCGGCGCCAGCTGGTCAGACTCACGCGGGCGAAAACAGCCCAGGCCAATCAGCTGCAGCGCCTGCGCCCGCAGCAGCCAGCGCAACGCCAGCGGCCGCGGCCGTAACCGTTGCAGTGGCGTCGGCGCCTGGCGCCGAGCGTCTGGTTGACGGTAACGGAATGACCCTATATGTCTTCCTCAACGACTCGCTCACCGGTACGAGTCACTGCGTGGCACCGTGCACCACGCACTGGACGCCGCTGATTGTGGCGGGTACGGCCGCCGCCGGCAATGGCGTAACAGCCAGCGACCTCGGGACCGTAGCGCGAGCCGACGGTTCGCAGCAGGTAACGTTCCGGGGTTGGCCGCTTTACCTCTCGACCGCAGACAAGGCGGCAGGCGACACAATTGGTGCGGATCTCTCCGGCATGTGGCAGGTTGCCGACCCAGGGTTCGCAAACATCAGCGCCAGCATGACTGCTGCACCGACGACGCGGGCGGGTGCAACCCCTACGCCAATACCACCGTTCACGCCGCCGGCGGTGACGCCAACCGTTTATCAAGGCACCTACGACTCAGTAACCGACGCGCGCCTCACCCAGCCAGAGCCGGAGAACTGGCTCATGTATAAGCGCACGTACGACTTGCAGGCCTTCAGTCCGTTGGATCAGATTACCGTCGACAACGTCACTGACCTGGTTCCGGTGTGGTCGTTCGGCACTGGCATGTCTGACGGTCACGAGGCGCCGCCAATCGTGAACGGTGGGATGATGTTTGCGACGGGCCCGTTCAGCACACTCTTCGCATTGGATGCAAGGACAGGCGACCTCATCTGGAAGTACGCGCGGGAGTTGCCTGCTGACGTGGCCCCAGAGGTCTGTTGCGGGATGGTCAACCGCGGCGTGGCACTCTACGGCGACAAGGTATACCTCGCAACACTTGACGCGCACCTTCTCGCGTTCACGGCCACCACGGGCGAGCTCGTGTGGGACGTGCCGGTTGAGGACTACCTCCTAGGCTACGCGATGACCCTCGCGCCTCTCGCAGTCCACGGCAAGATCCTCGTTGGAGCCGCAGGTGGCGAGTACGGCGTCCGCGGCTTCGTAGCCGCATTCGACTCGGAGACCGGTGCACTCGACTGGAAGACGCACATGATTCCAGCCCCGGGCGAACCCGGCAGCGAGACCTGGCCAGGCGACACCTGGAAGACTGGTGGCGGCGCTATATGGGTCACGGGTTCATACGACCCAGAAACCAACATCACCTATTGGGGTACCAGCAACGCTGCCCCGTGGATGGGCGACCTAAGGCCTGGCGACAACCTCTACACTGCCTCGGTGGTTGCGCTAGACGCAGACACCGGTGAGATCAAGTCGCACTACCAGTACGTCCCGAACGACAGTTGGGACTACGACGAGATCTCTGACCAAACGCTCGTGGACATCGAGCGTGACGGCAAGCAACTCAAGGGCCTCATCCACGCCGCGCGTAGCGGGAACTTCTACCTGCTCGACCGAACGAACCTCGGCTTCGTCTACGGCGAACCCTACATTGCGACAGCAGACCGCACCATCACCGGCTTCGACGCCGACGGCCGCCCCATCATCCCGGACGACCGCAAGCCTGGAGTTGGCAAGACTGTTAATACCTGTCCGGCTACGGGTGGAGGGAACAACTGGTTCGGCTTGGCGTACAGCCCCGACACGGGCTACGCCTACATACCGACAATGGAATTCTGCATGACCATTCAGGGCACCGACGCGGAGTACCGCGCTGGCCAGACCTTTACCGGCGCCATCAACAAGAAGTACATTCCCACCGATGTAGTTGGCGCGGGCGCCCTGCAAGCAATCGACGTCGCCACCGGTGAAGTCGTTTGGCGGCACGACCAGCAGATGCCCGTCCGCTCGCCAGTTATGGCTACCGCTGGCGGACTGGTGTTCGGCGGGGACATCTACGACCGGGAACTGCGCGCTTACGACGCGAAGACCGGTGAGATCGTCTGGCGCTTCAAGACGAACTCGAGCGTGGTCGGGGTGCCTGTCTCGTTCGAACTCGATGGAGTCCAATACATCGCGGTTGAGGCCGGCTACGGCGGCGTGGCCGCCAGCTACATCGCCCAGGCAGCTGTGATTTACGGTGTGCCATTCAACCCGGTGAGCGGCGGCGCCGTGTGGGTCTTCGCTCTCAAATCGAGCTCATCAGCCGCCGCTGGGCAATGAACTCCAGTCCACTCACGCTTGCCACCCTAAGGAGGGTGGCAAGCGTTCTTCTTGGAGCCGCCGTTCTTTTCTGCACCACGCATGTGGCGGCGCAACAACAAACGCCTGCATCATGGGAGTTGCGCGTTTGTGGCGACCAAGACAACCTTCCGTACTCGAGTCGAGACGGGACGGGCTTCGAGAACCGCTTGGCCGCTCTATTGGCCGAGGAGCTCGGTGCGACCGTGGTGTTCAGCTGGATGCCGCTGCCACGACACGAGACTGACGGCGGACTCCAACTTGCGGTAGGGGAGTGCGACGTGATTACGAGCGTCGTTGATGGCCAGGACCCGTACCTCAACACGCTCAACTACTACACGCAAGCGGCGTATTTTGTTACTCGCACCGGTTACGGTGCGCCGACATCGCTTGACGACCCACTGCTCACGACCGCCACCGTGGGGGTAAACCGAGGCGGACCTCTCGACCTCGCACTTCAGTCCCGAGTACCTCTAGAGCACCTGGTGCACTTCACGGCCAGGGATGCGCCGTCTAGCATCGTCGATTCGGTGGCCGACGGTACTATTGACGTTGGCATCGCATGGGGTCCGGTGGCTGGCTACTTCACTGCCGTCGAGGGCTTGGCACTTGAGCTGACTCCGGTTACCCCTGAGTTCGACATGCCGTTCCTTAGTCTCACCCAGCCGATCACGTTGGGCGTGCGGCCGGGTGACGAGGCGCTTCGTGACGCTCTCAACCGTGCCTTAGTTGCGCGCTGGGCCCAGGTTCAGGCGCTGTTAGATGAGCTTCACGTTGAGAGGCCCGTGGCGCCAGAACCGTTTGTTGGCGCCACTGAAGAGGCCTCTAATGGCGAGTTGCGAGTTGGGTTAGTCCTGCCCTTGCAGGTACTCGAGGACCCGCGCCTGCCTGATAACGCCGAAGCGCAGGCCGAAGCCGCTCGGCGTGGGGCGTTGCTGGCTGAGGAGAAACCCGGTATGGGCAACGAGGTACCGGTAACGCTCTACCTTGCCTCAGCGCCTAACGCAGCTGCAGCTGAGCGTGCGGCGAGGCGCCTGGCGGCGGTGGCTGGAGTGGCCGCGCTGGCTGGCGGAATTGGTGAGGGCCAGGCTGCGCGTCTTGCGGACGTGGGCAGCGAATTCGGCCTTCCGGTAGTCAACATCGCGGACACTGACCCTGCATTGCGCACCGATACGTGCGAGTCGACCGTATTCAACGTGGCGCCGGGGACTAGCGACTATTTCGGGGCGATGGCCAGGGTAGTTCAGGCGGCCTCCCTGCGGCGCCTGATCGTGGTTTACCCGGACACTCAGTTTGGCCAGACTCTTCTTACCGACCTCAACACATCTTTTGACGCGCGCCTGGCGAACGGTTGGCTTGCTGGAAGCGCGAGCGTGGGGCCGCAGCTGCCGTACTACGGACCGGCTTTCGACGAGATCAGCATGAGTGGCGCGGACGGAGTGGTGCTCCTACTTGATGCCGACGCGCAGCTGGTTTTCCTTGGGCAGTACGCGAGCAGCGGCCTGACGGCTCCCGTATACGCGCTGCCGACAGGCGGTGCGACGCTCAGGCAGTTCTATTGGACAGTCGCACGTGACGCGGGGTCTCTCACGTCTACTCCGCGCATAGCTGCATGGGACGCTGGCGTAGATGACGGCACCTATGCATCCGATTACCTTGCGCGGTGGGGCGTCCTTCCTGACGCTGTCGCGTGGCAGGCATATACCGCCGTTCGGGTGCTTCAGCAGGCGGCGGCTGGAGCGTTGGAGGCGCACGGCCAGTTGGACGGGAGCGCGCTGCTGGCGAGCCTCCGGCGTCCGGGGGTTGGGTACGAACTCGATGATGACAAGACGGCCGAGTTTGGTCTTGTTGCCCACCAGTTGATGCTGCCTCTCTACGAGCTCACGCTGCTACCGGTCGGAAGCGAAGAGTATAGGACCGCGCAGTTGATGGACGTGACTGGGGTGGTTCCCGCCGAGAGTGTTGCTGGGATGGAGTGTCGGTGAACGGCCGGGCTGGCCGCAAGGGCGCCAAGGGCATCGTTGTGATGGTTGGGACTCGATCTGACGGTCATCGACCCCTAGTTGATGCGGAGGTTGATGATGACTACGGACCAGAAGATCATCGAGAAGAGAAGAATGGACTCTATCAACCTAGACTTCTGCTCCCGAGTCCAACGGAAGAAGCGTTGGAACTCTGGATGGATGTCTAGTTCTCTACGCTCGTACTGGCTAATCCATTCGCCAATGGATACGGAATAGCTGTCGGTTCGAATCTCGCTTCGAGCGGCATCAGTTTCGAACTGAAGTCCCACACGAACTTCCAAGGGCGCCAAAGTTCGGGATGGAGCCCGGCTAAGCAATGTATGGAGCTTTGCTCCTCATAGCATAGGACGCAGGCATACTCGACCTTCCTTCTGGGGGCCCTCTATAGCGGAAGGTCTTGGTTCAACGGGGGTCCAGGTGGCGTGATGGGACGTTGCACTTAGGTGAAGCTTTCTGGAGTTGAAAGAGCCTTCTCTATCCGACCGGCAAGGATGTAGTGGGGTATAGCAAAGAGGGAATCCGCCGCACAGTCAGCAAGAGAGAATTTCGCGTCTCGCGTAGCCATCGAAAGAACTGCACGCGTTTTGAGGATCGATCGTGCAAAGTATTGAGACCGGAAGACTTTTGCTCGATCGCGGCGCGATGCAAGGATGCGACTCTGGCTTCAATTAATGGAATCAAGATGTGTGGGCACCTCACGCCGGATGGCCTCGAGCTCGAACGGGTGATCCAGGTAAGGGTGCCCACCGTGCGCCGACGCCCACACCTTCATCGCGCCATACGACAGGGCGAACCCGAGACTACCCAGGCGCTCCACTTGCTCGACGTGCGCCATCTCGTGCCGCAACAGCGGCCCTTCCAACCCGGCCACGACGACGACCCGCCCGGCCGTCACGCCCTCCGAATCCCCGGAGAGGCACGCCCTGTTCTCATCCACGAACACCAGCACGCGCTCGGGCAAGCCCGCGTCCGCCGCCCTCACCGCTCCACATGACGCGGCGAACGCCCGCCCAGCCATGGAGCTCACCAGCGGGAACGAGAAGACCACCTCAACGACGGTGATCAAGACCGCGAGCAGCGCCACGCGCCCCGCCCGCACGCCTAACGCGCGCAGCTCCGGTCGAGTTCGCCCTCCTACTGTCGTCGCAGCCATCGCCATACGCTACCCTGGCTTCTCGGGCGTAGAGGTGCTCCTAATCTGCCGCCTCCGGCTTAGGCGTCCACTCGAAGGTATGCCCGCACCCGTTGCACAGCCACAGTGTCTGCCACCGCGCGAGTTCTTGGCGGCCCTTCATGTCCTCGTTGATGGCGTCGCTCGTGGTGAGCCCCGCGTGGCCAACCATGATCAAGCCCACGATGGCCACCCCGACGGCCGCTAAAAACACCAGGGCTACCATCCCGTCGGTCTGGCCGCTGATGAACATGCTGTTGCGCGAGCTCTGCAGAGACGCGCTGCAGATGATGGCGAACACGACGCCGGCCCCGAGCATCCACAGCCCGGTCACCAACTGCTTGCCCCTCTCCTTCTCCCGGTCTACCTTCGGCGGCGCCAAGCGACTAGCGAGCAGCGTGGTGCTAGTCGAGGTCGCCTGGTGCCCCATCACCACTGGGGAGATCGACTGCGAGCCGATCGCGGCGCCCACCGAGGAGCCCGTCGTCTCGACGGAGGTCGTGCCGGACTCGTACACGTGGCTTACCTTGACGGCGTTCGAGTTACCGCATTGGCTGCAAGTCGGTCGTGGCATGCTTCCTCCAAGTGATTCTCGCGAGTTGGCAGTGGGCCAACTCAGCTGATTGGATTTGCCCAACTCATACCATCCACCGTCTGATGGAACGCTTACTCGCGCCAGAAAGCGAAAGACAGCCGGGGCATGAAAAACAGGTAAACTCGGGCTGATGTCCGCCTTTGTTTCTCCGTTCACCTTCGCCTATCCAGCATGAGCGCCCTAGCAGCTCCTGCCATCTCCAGGCGCGGCATCCCAACGCCACCCGACCACCTGCGGCCCCGCCAGAAGGACGCCTTCAAGGCCGTCTTCGAGAACCTCAACAAGGGCATCGACAGCATGCTCGTCGCCCTCCCTACCGGCGTCGGCAAGACCCACCTGGCTATCGCCCTCGCGCACCAGTTCGAGCGCGTGCTCTTCCTCGTTCACCGCACCGAACTCCTCAACCAGACCCTCAACAGCTACCACGCCGCCGGCAACCCTCGCAGCGTCGCCACCATCACCTCCGCCAGCCGTAACGTAGCCCCAAACGCGCACTTCACGGTCGGTATGATCCAAACACTCGCCGGCCGCCTAGACCAATACGTCCCCCAGCGCTACGACCTAGTCATCGTCGACGAAGCCCACCACTCCGCGGCCGCCGAGTGGCGCAAGGTCATCCAACACTTCCACCCTGAACTCAGCCTCGGCCTCTCAGCTACCCCCGAACGACAAGACGGCGCCCCACTAAGCAACCTCTACAGCGTCCTCGCGTACCACATGACCGTCGCCGACGCCGTACGCGAAGGCGCCCTCGTCGAACCCGTCGCCCTCGAAGTCAACACCGGCACCGACCTCAGCAACGTCAAACGCAACCGCGGCGACTATGACGCCGGCGAACTCCAAAGCGCACTCAACACCCCGGAACGCAACGACCTCATCCTCAAGACATTCCTAAAGCACGGCCGCGGCCGCAAAGCTGTCGCCTTCACCGCAGGCGTCCAACACGCCAAAGACCTCGAACGCACCTTCAACCAAGCCGGCCTCCCCAGCGTCGCCATCGCCGGCGCTGACAAGGACCGCACCAAGAAACTAGCCGACCTCGAAAACGGCAAGTACATGGTCGCCTTCAACGCCATGCTCCTCTGCCTCGACGACCAGACCGAGATCCTCACCACAGACGGCTGGGTCGGCATCGACGACATGACCGCCCAACATCACGTCGCCAACTGGCACATGAACACCGGGCACATCACCTTCCACCCGCCACGCGAGATAGTCAGGCGCCAACGCGCCGCGAACGAAGGCATGGCGGTCCTCGAAGAGGCAGGCCGAAGCGTGCGCGTCACCGAAGGCCACTGGATGATTCACCGCGCCGCAGGCGGGACCTGGCGCAAAGACCACGCCCGCGACCTCATAGGCACACCGCACCATTACCCCACCAGCGGTAGGGCCCAACCCCACAAGGCGACCACCCCAACCCGCGGCGCCATCAAGCAACTGTGGAACCTCGACCAAGTCGACTTCGAGACGTACCTCAAGCACCTACCCCGCGCCGACGCCACCTACCCACCAGCCGTCATAGGTGACAAGCGCCACCTCGACGCCCTGCAGGCCGTTGCCGTCACGCGCGGTTACGATGCCACTCTCGTCCCACTCAGGGATCCCACCCCGGGCGGTCACGCCTGGCGCCTCGAGCTCAAGCCCGACGCAGACGCCCACACCGCGACCGGCTACCGCCTCGAAGCCGACTGGCGGCAGGAGCGCGTCTGGTGCGTGAAGACTGAGACGCGCAACATCATCACGCGGCGTCGCGGCACCGTCACCATCATGGGGAACACCGAAGGCTGGGACGACCCGAGCATCGACTGCGTCATGATGTGCCGCCCCACGCAATCCAAGCCCCTCTACACCCAAGCCGTCGGCCGCGGCCTGCGCCTCAAACCCGGCAAGACCGACTGCCTCATCATCGACTTCAGCGACGCCAGCCGCACTCACCGGCTCGTCAGCATCTGGGACTTCTGGGGCAGCCGCGTCAAACGCAGCCTCAAAGACCCCACCAACCTCCCCAAAGAAGCCGACCGTAAGGAACTCGAACTCCCCGAAGGCAGCAACTGGAGCCTCGAGGCCTACACCGAACTAGTCGACCTCCTCGAGCCGCCCCCCATCATCGACGAGTTCGTGCTCGGCGCCTTCAAATGGCACCACGAGACCGCCACCGAGAAGCAACTCAACCTGCTGGCTGCCCTGGGGTACGACACCGACCCGAGCCGCGTGGAGTGGACGAAGGGCCAAGCCAGTGCCGTCATTGGACGCGAGCCGGCCAGCGAACGCCAGGTGCGCCTCCTGATTGCCCTGGGTTTCGACGCCGTAGGCAGAACGTGGTCACGCAACGAAGCCAGCCGCGCGCTCGCGCAGGCTGAGAAGGCCGGCCGCAAGCCCGACTGGAGCCTCCTCAACAAACTACGCGCGAGCTAGAACGCGAGGTCCTCTTCTCCGCCGGCTTGCCGCTGCGCCCATTCCGGGCAGTTTGAGCTGCATAAGCCGCACTCCCGGCAGATGAGGAATCCGCAGCTGCACTCTTGGTCGCGTCCGTTAACCAGGTCGCTGACGTCGCAACGGAAGCCTCCGCACCAGGCCAAGAGGGACACTTCGTGGTGAGGGCGGTCGGCGCGGGAGCCGCGCAGCATCCCAGCAGCGCGGAACTTGAGGCGCGTGAACTCCAACAACCGGCTCCGGTTCCGGTTCGTCCACAGCGCATGCAGGGTCCCGATCAGATCGTTGATGCTCTTCAGGGGGTCGAAGATTCCCAAGGGTGCATGAGTCCAGGAACCGTTGCCCGCCGTGACCTGGTAAAGCAGCGGGCGGTACATATTCGGTTGGAACGTGTCGCCCGCGCGCCGGTCGCGAACAGCGGTTAAGAAGTCCGTCAGGAGTGTAAGGAAGAGGTGCGGCAGTGACACACGAGCTTCGCTGCCCGCAATCCGGTCCACCAGCTCAGCTTGCCAGGGCTGCAGGGCGGCGCGCCATGACTCCGGAAGTGGAGTGCCGGCCTGGATGAGGAGCGGCAGCGCCCTCTCCCCCTTGAAGCGCCTCACGGCGCTCCAGCTCGGCGGCGTTTGACGCCCCAGCGCAGCTACCGACTCCCTGTACGACCGGCTGGGTTCTTCCGCGTAGAACTCGTCCGGGTAGTTGAACACCCATGGGGGCAGGTACTCTTCCTCTCCCCGGCCCCGGTCGACGCCCAAGTCGTGGAGCATCTCGGATGTGAACTGAGCGCGCAGCGCCTCGATCTCGGGTCGAGTGGTTTCGCCGAGCACCTGCACCATGTCGAACGACATTGGCAGCGCTTCCTGCTCTGTTAGTGGCTCGATACGCAGGTAAGGGGAGCGGACGCCCGTGATGGTCACGCGCCGGCCGTTACGGTTCTGCTTGAACCTGCTAATCGCGTGCTCTGAGTAGCGGGCCCTTGTCTTGGGGCTGCGCGAGTTCTTGACGTCCACAGGGCGGCCGTCGACCTCGAGATCGTGCGTCTTCCAAGCCTCTTCGCGGCGGCTCAGCTGCGTGATGGACACGTCGCGAACGTTAGCGTGCCCTAGGTTCTCGTAGAAGCGCTTGGCGATCTTCTCTGCCGCGCGGGCCGAGAGCATCTTCGCCAGCCCGTACCCTTCTTTATCCCGCTCGCTCTGGGCCCACTGGCCCGCGAGGATGCGGTCCTCCTCCGAGAGGGCTCCATCGAGGTAGGTCTCTTCCTGGGTGAAGGCGATCAGGCCGACAGGGTAGTAGGTGACCGGCACATTGGCCAAGGCGTTGAGGAACTCTTGATGCTGCCTGCGCTCCGCCTCCTCCGTGAGCCTATCCGGCTCGTTCACCGCCAGCCACTCCCGGTAGGGTGAATGTTTCAGCACCCGCTCCCTCGCCTCCATCGCCACGTCTAGGTTCTGGCGCTCGAGGTTCTGGATGAACTCTTGCAGGAGCTCGGGCGGCAACGCCGCCTGGTCGTCCGAACCGCACAAGAGCTCCACCCACGCGCCAGTATTGAGGACATTCAAACGCAGTTGCTGCGCATTGCTGTGCAGCAAGATTTCCCGCGGAAGTGCGTCGAGGGTCGGGAAAAAACCCGGCACAACTTCCGCGATCTCCGCAGCCTGGTTGATTACCTGCTCGATGCCCTTGCGCTCGACCTCCGCTCGCCAGTTCAGTCGGCGCCAAAGCCCAGGCTCAAGAGGGTTGATCTCACCCTTCCCCGTTCCGGCTGAAGGTTCACTCGCGGCCCGGAAGGCCTGCTCCCAAATCACTACGTCTTCGCCCACTACTCGTCTTCTCCCCTTCGCTAATGCCCAGGCGCGAGCTCTACAGCTCCGCCGGCAAGAACAGCCGCTCCTTGGCTCGCGTCACAGCCACGTAGAGCAGGTTCAACTCCTGATCGAAGTCCCGCGCCTTGATGGCCGTCCATTCCTTCTTATCAGTCAGGTAATCACGATACGAAACCCGGCGGCCCAATGACCAGAAGTCGTCTAGGAGGGTGACGGTGCTACGTTCGAGACCCTTCGCGCCGTGAGCGGTCGAGAGGTGCAGAGTGGCCTCGCGCGGAGTGTCGCGTGCGAAGCGGGATAAGCGCGCGAGCAGCGCGGTGAGTTCAAGTGGCCCGCGTTCCTCTAGGAGCTTCACGAGGCGGGCGGCGACAGGGTCGGCGCCGTCTTGTGCTTCAGCCATCAGCTCGTCGCGGTCCTTGTACGGCAGGGGCGAGCTTTCGTGACTAGACTGACCGTTCCATAAGGCATTGGCCGCCTCTATCTCCATGCGGAAGCACCGGAAGCCCTTCGCAATATAGAACGGTTGGTCTAGGTGGTCCGCGAGGTACTCCATCAGCCGCGCGTTCGTGCGAGCCAAGATCATGCCCTCGTCAGTAACGCCGTGGTGGACGGTCGTTTCTACGTTCGGGTTGGGTTGCACGAGGCTATTGGGCGGCTTGCTTGTCAACTCGAGGACCTGATTGGCTGCCGCGGCCACCGCCGGCCCGAAGCGCCATGACCGATTGACATCCTCCCCGCATTTCAATGCGGGGATTCCTGGCTCAGTCAGCGGCCATCCCCGCCATAGGCGGGTCCGGTCGTCTTATGACGTCAGCACCAGCGCGGTTGAAGCCAGCCGCGGCAAGAATCACTCTTGCAGCGTTCCGATCACGATCAGCGGTATGCCCGCAAGCATCGCACCGGAAAGTTCGTTCTTCGAGCGGCAGGCGCGACTTGGCTCTCGTCCCGCAACAACCGCACGTCATCGTCGTAAAAGCAGGCGGCACCAGGATTAGCTCCCGGCCCGCCCGCTTGGCGAACTCGATCAACTCCCTCTTGGTAGCGCCGATGGCGGCGTCAGCCGCCTTCCTCGCCATGCTGCTCCTCGCAAGGAACTTGGGCTTGAAGTCCTCCACCGCGATCCGGTCGAACTCGGCTACGACCCTCCTGGCCCACTTCCTTCCGGCGTCCTGCCGCTGGCGCGCCACCTTCTTGTGCAACCTGGCGGTCTGCAGCTTGGCCTGCCGGTAGCCCCTGGAGGCCTTCTGGCCTGGGTTCGGTTTGCGCCTGGCCATGCGCTGCTGAGCGACCGCCAGCTTCGCCGCAGCCTTCCTAGTCCGCTCCGCGTGCGGCAAGTCATAGACCGGATTCGTGGCGGTGGCGCCCTGCTTCACACCCCAGTCCACCCCCACCGACTTGCCTGTGGCTGGCAGGCCGGCCTCGTCGCGCTCGACCACGAAGTTCGCGTACCAGTGACCCAACGAATCCCGGTACACGCGCACACTGGTCGGCTCGCTGGGGAGCTCACGTGACCACACCACGGGGATGACCGTCTTGCGCGGCAGGTGCAGGCGGCCAGCCTGGATGGAGAAGCCGCGCTTCGTGTAGTTCATGCTCGGCAGGTCGCGCCGCGCGCTCTTGAAACGCCGCGCCTTCTTATCAGCCCGGAAGGTACGCAACACCTGCTGCTGCGCCACCACCGAACCCGCCGCCAACCAATCATGCTCAGCGCGGAGTCGGGTCAGGTCCTTGTCCTTCAGCCAATACCGGCGTTCACGCTTAGCCGCCACCGCCTGGTTCCACAACCAGCGGCACACGTTCCACTCGCGCTCCAACGCGCTCACTGCCTTGCGGCCTGGCCGCAGGCGGTAGGTGTAACGGAGCGTCACCGGCATACCTAAGTCAACCCTCAAACGCAAGAATTAGGTGTCTGTTTCGACACCCTGGGGCTATCCCTCCCCGCTACTTCCGTACGGGGCATCCCGCCCCAGACCCCACTTCTGTGAGGAAGCGACGCTACCCCTACCGGCCTAGCGGTTGTCGCCGGCGCCCTTCAGCACCCCGCGCGCCTGCCGCGACGCCAACTTCTCAATATTCCTGGCCGCCACCTCCTCGAGGCCCGAGCCCAAGGCGTTAGCGCAAACCGCGAGCTCCTTGGCTACCTCCTCCAGCGTCAGGGTCATCCACTCCGTCGCCCCAGCACGCACCTCCGGCGGCAGGCTAGCCCACACCCCGAGGTCGGCGTCGCTCGCTGCACCGTAATCGCGGATGAGCTTCCCCAGCTTCTCGGCCGGGAACGTGGCGGCAGCCAGCAGGCGCAGCATGTTCTTAAGAAGCCCCAACTCACTACCCGCCGCCGGTTCGGACTCATTCATGTGAGCCTTCGCCGCCAAGCTCGAAAGCGGCTCGCTCATCCACGCTTCCGTCACGTCCACGTCGCGAGTAATAGCCGCGACGTACCAGAGGATGTCGCCCAGCTCCGCAAGGATGGACTTGGGGCCCTCATCCGGTAGGGGGCTGAGCATCTTGTCGGCGGCCTCCCCCGCTTCGCCCGCCAACTTCAGAACTGGGTAATGCACTCGCGCCGCCGCCGGATACACCGCCGTGCGCAGGGCCAACTCTCGGTACTCAAGGAAGTTCAAGGTGTCCTCTCTCATGCGTGCTGCACTTCGGTTACGAACGAACCGGAAAGACCTAGGGCTTGGCTGGTCATCACAGACATCTGGCTTGCGGCCACGCGGCCGGTGTTCAGCAGGTGATTCGCGACTAACGCCGGGAAGACCATCTCGAGCAGCTGGCCATCAGCGATCAGCACCTCGTGCTCGTCGGCTGTCTCGTCCCGCTCGAAGGCCGCCAGCATGCCACGCTCGTTCAGCAGGACACGGCATCCCCCGTAATAGGCGATGTCCAGCTCGTCCTTCACCAGGCCCATGTCGACCACGCAAAACGTAATGTGGATCCTGCCATCCTCGGAGCGCTCCTGGCTCGCGTAGATGTTCCGGCGCTTCACGGTCTCGCCCTCGAGCGGGTGCTCGTAGACGGCGCTCTCCCACGGCATGTGAGCGTACTCGGGAGTGGGCAGGCGGTCGCCTGGCGCGTGCGGTAGCTTCGCGCGGCTCGCGCGCACCGCCTCTTCAACCTCAGACAGGTCCACCACGGCGTCTGGCACCATGGTGTCCCCCTCGGCGACCGCGCCCCGGATCAGATCGTGAGCCAACAGCATCAGTTCGCCTCCAGCAGGTCGAAGAGCGGCGCCGAATCAACCACCTCGGTGACGTTCGCGAATTCGTGAGCCTGCAAGATCTCCGTCACATCATCCGGAGTGATGGGGCGGTTCGAGACGGTCGCGAGCTCCTGCAGGATCTCGCGGTAGTGGTACAGCAGCGGCCAGTCGGCCGAACTCACGCTCAGTTGGGCGGCGCCGAGCGCCTGACCCTGCTGCCAGCGGATGGTGATGGAGTTGATGGCGGGCCCGCCCCCCTGGGGATAGCGACCGAAGCGCACCTCGTCGAAGACGCCTTCTTCAATGTGGTGGTCGCCGTACCAGGCGGAACGGAAGTGCTCGTAAGCGTCGATTTGTTCTTTGCTCATGCTCTCTCCAGTGATGCGCGGTGAAGTGAAAAGAGGGAACGATGCCTCATACGCTCAGTATTCGTTCTAATGGGCGCGGCCCCATGTCTATAAACCGACGTGCCCAGCCGGAACAAGCCATAATGATAATGGCATGGAACGGCAGACCACTACCCACAGGCGCCTCGCCAACCTCCGCGGTCTCGCGTTGACCGTCGTGGTCGGCGCCATAGCGCTCGGCTGGGGCGTGGTCGAGTACGGCCCGTGGCTGTTTTACCCCCTCGCCGGCTTGCTGCTCGGCGCCACTGTGGTGACCGCCAACGCAGAGGAACTCCTAGACGGCAACGGATGGAAGGGCGTCGGCCTACTCCTGGGTGCCACCGTCCTGTGGTTGCCCCTCTTCTTCATCCTTTTCGGCGTATTCATAAGCGAACGCCACGCCGAAGTCGGTAGCGATTGATCCCGACCGCACCAAACGGAACGCGCGCGGGGCGCCTACAGGCGCCCCGCAGCCGTTGGGGCTGCACTACGAGATCAGGGGGTCAGAGTCCGCCAAGCCCTTAGCGCCGGGCTGAAAAGTGCTGCCACAGGTGTCGCAGAGCCAGGAGCTATCCCACATCTCAAGATCCTTACGGCCCTTCTCGTCCAATTCGGCGCCGCGCCGGGTGTGGATCTGCCAATGAATCGATAAGATGACGCCGAAGAGGACGGCGAGAAACCCTCCGAAGCTGAGCGCGCCAGAGATGAACTCGGCCACGGGGAAGTATCTGATGTCCGGCCCAACTTCCGTCACTAGAGCGCCACCTGCCCAAAACGCGCCGATCCCTAAGCCCAGTATGAGCAGCCACACGTTACGCCTACGTCGCGCATCAGCCTCATAGTGCACATACGGAGGCCTCAGGCGATCTGCCGCGAGGGTCGAGCGTGTAAGGGCGCGAGCGGGGCGCCCGCCCGTCGATGGGCCCGAGCGAGGGCTCAGCCCCTCAAAAGGAGAGTCCTCTTCCGAGGCTTTAGACTTGGTGCCGGACTCATAAGCGTGACTCACCTTCACTAAGTTGGAACTGCCACAGTGCGGGCATTGCCGTGATGACAAAACGACCCCCAGGAAGACTTTGGGTTTTATGAAGATTATAACCCAACATTGATAAGCTCTCGCCGGTGCATCTGCCACCCTAGGGCCTTGTGGGTCAGATCAGAGAGTCGACGCCGCTGCCGCGCATGCGGCGGTTGATCACCTGCTCCTGCTTCGCCCGGGCCTGCGCCGCAGCCACCGTCGCGGCGGGCTCGGTGACGACATGCGAGTCGCGCGGGGGCGGCAACTCATCAACAGTCGTGCTGCACGCCAGCGCGGCCGCCTCCAAACACGCGCCGAACTGTCCGAACCCCTCCCGCAAGCGCCTCTCCCCCAACAGACGCAACGCCACCGCGAACACCGCGATAGTGCGCGGCGCCTGCCCCACACAGTTCCGCTCCACGAACCCGCGCAAGGCCCCCTCGCGGCGCTTCTCAGGGAAAGTCGACACCGCGAACTCGTGAGCCTCGCGCGCGAGCTCGAGCCACTCCTCGCCGGACAGGACGCGATTGCCGCGGTACGACGCTAGTAGTTGCCGCGCGCGCACCCACAACTTCCCGCCCGAGTCCGGACCGCTCAAGGCTGCGGCACCTCCAGCGGCCGGTACGACGCCAGCGCATCCACCCACCGCACCTTCAGGGTCCCGACGGGCCCGTTGCGTTGCTTGGCGATGATCACCTCACCCAAGCCCTTATCGCTCGAATCCGGATCGTAATATTCGTCCCTGTACAGGAACATCACAACGTCTGCGTCCTGCTCAAGGCTGCCACTTTCACGAAGGTCAGAGAGCATGGGGCGCTTGTTCGCGCGAGCCTCGACCCCCCGGTTGAGTTGCGATAAGACGACCACCGGCACCTCGAGTTCACGCGCCAACAGTTTGAGTTCGCGACTCAGGCGACTCACCTCGGTGGTTCGGTTCTCTTCGCGCTCCCCCGAACTCATGAGCTGAAGATAGTCCACCATCAGCACATCGACGCCCTCACGAGCCGCCTCGCGACGCGCCTGCGAGCGCAACGAACTTAGAGTGAGGGTGCCAGAATCATCAATCTTCAAGGGGGCGGCCGCGAGCTTCTCGGCGGTCTCGCGGAGGCGCGTGGCGGCCGCCTGGGTGACGGTGCCGTTCGTGAACGCCTGCATGTTCACGGTCGCCTCCATGGCGAGCAGGCGCTGCATGATGCTGGTGTCCGGCATCTCCAGGGAGTGGATGACCGTGCGAGCGCCTTCTCGCAGCACGGCTTCGGCGGCGATGTTCAGCATCATGGAGGTCTTCCCCATGCTGGGGCGGCCGGCGATCAGGTAGAGGTTGCCGGGGCGGAGACCGCCCATCTTCGCGTCGAGCTCCGGGAACCCCGTGGAGATACCCGGCAGCACGCCGCGGTTGGCCAGCATCTGCTCTATCTCCCGCATGGTGTCGGCCACCACTTCGGGCGCCGCCGCGTACCCCTCTTCCTTGCGGCTGCGCTGCTGCAGCGCCAGGATGGCGCGCTCGGTTCTCTCAATGACCGCGTGCGGGTCGTCACTACCGTCAAGGGCCTCCTCGAGCGCCTTGCGGGCCACCTCCCCGACCTCGCGGAGTAGGGCGCGCTCGCGTACGACCTTCGCGTGTTGCTTCACGAGGCGCAAGTCTTCGGGGTCGGCGCCGAGTTGGAGGGTGAGCATGAAGTCGCCGGCGGCGTCGAGTTGCTTGTGCTGCTCGAGGGTGGCGGCGATCGAGAGCAGGTCGGGGATGTCGCCGCGGTCGTGCATGACCCTGATAGTTCGGTAGACGAGGCGCGCGCCGCGTTGCCCGAAGTCGCGTTCGGTGATGGTGGTGTCGAGCTCGTCGAGCAGATTGGGTTGGGCGAGGACAGCGGCGACGACTGAGCGTTCGACGTCGGCGTGAGCGGAGGTTGGGTTCATAACGCCCTCCTAAGGGACTGGTGTGCCGCCACGTTCTCGATGTTGTGGGTCGCGCCGGTCTCGTCGATGACGTGGTGGCTGGAGACGACTTCGGCCGTGACAATCTTCGTGCGGCCGTCAGGCAGGCGCACCTCGACCAGCTCGCCGGTCTGGAAGCGCGGCGCCATCGTGGGGGCGGTGCCGCGCGGCACGGCTTCACTTGGGCGGCGGCGGGGCGGGAAGAGACCCTGCCAGGAGCTGTTGATGCTGGTGGCGATTACGTCACTGGCTGCAGCGCCGGCCTCGGCCAGCACCTTCAACTGTTCCCGGACGCTCTGGCGCGTGAGTGGAGCCTTCCGCTCCCGTCGGTACGCGACCCACCTAAGCCACGCCTCGCGCGGCACGTTCCCCGGCAACTCCACCGCTCCCGGATCGAAACCCTCCTCCGGGTTACTCACCTCGACCGCGCGCGCGTCCACCAGCTCGTTACTCGGGTGGACCAGCAGGAAGGCGTGCTCGATGGCCGCCTCAGTGAGTTTGCGGGCGTTGGACTCCACCGCCTTGGCAGAGCAGCACACCAGCGCCAGGCGCTCACCGCCCTTGGCTGCCAGAGCGTGCACGGGAACAGTGCGTTTTGCCCCCGCTGGGATCCTTTCATCGACGGTCACGTCGAAGCCCGCGAGTTCGAGGGCCTTGACTGCCTCGCCGCGGTAGGCCGCGATCGTCTTCGCACGCAAGGTGGGAATTAGGCCCGTGAAGGCCGCCATAGCGCTCTCGAAGAGGGTGCGGGTGGCGAGGGGAGCGAGGCGCGGTTCGAGCCCGTGGAGGTACAGGAGGCCCAACTTCGTGAGGGTGGAGAGGGCGGCGGCCCATTCGGCGGGGGTGAGCGAGTGCGTGGCGGTGTGTTGGGCGGCGGGGAGGTCGACGGTTCCCGCCTCGGTGCGGCTGGAGCTCAGCGCCAGGTACGCCACCACCAGGTCGGGGCGGCGCGCGAAACGCGGGTGGGTGAGGGCGTCGCGGGGATCGAGATCGTGAGGCGTCGGGGTGTGCAGCATGCTTGTGAAGGCCTCCAAGACCAGCCAGGAGTGAGAAAACAGAGTCGCTATTATCAAGCTAGCACCAGAGTTGTGACTGCGGAGTAAGTGCCCACACTCACGCGAACGAATCATCACCCTGACGCTAAAACCGTCCTCACGCAATCAGCCAAAGCTGAGAACCGCGATAAGATGGGCGCGAACCCAGACCCGTACTTGGAGACCCCTTTTGCTAGAGATCCGTTACCTCACCACTCGCCCGGGCGAGGTCCTTGCCCTGCTGGGCCCCAACGGCGCCGGCAAGACCACCACCATCAGGTGCGTAGTCGGCCTCGCCAGCCCCACCAGCGGCAGCATCACCGTCGACGGGCACGACACCAGGCGCGATGCCCTCAAGGCGAAGATGGCGGTTGGTTTCGTGCCGGACCGGGCTTGGCACTATCCGAAGGTCACCGCCCGCAAACTCCTGCGGTACGTGGCCAGCGTCCGCAAGGTCAACGACGCCGCCAACCGCATGGAGGCACTCCTAAAGATGCTGCGCGGCTTGCCCTGCGGCACCGCGCTGATAGCCCCGGCACGGGCCGAGCCTCCTCGCGGAACGACACTTCCTCGCGCAAGGGTTACATGTAACCTATGCCGAGGCAGGCGAACCATGAGTGAACGACGCGCACCGAAGTCTTCACGCAGAAAGGTGCAGGAGCATCGGGACGGGCTGCGGGCGCAGGGCCTGAGGCCGCTCCAGATTTGGGTCCCCGATGTCAGGTCGCCAGCCTTCGCCGCCGAAGCTCGCAGGCAGTCGGCCGCTGTAGCCGCCAGTGAGCACGCCGCCGCAGATCAGGATTTCATCGACTCGGTCTCTGTCTGGAACGATGCCGAGTCGCGGTGAGATTTGGACGGTAGAAGGAGGGCCCGGTTACGCTTCGAAACCACGTCCTGCCGTGATAGTGCAGGACGACCGGTTCTCAGGCACCGACTCGGTGACCATATGCGGTTTCGCGACTGACCCCACGGACGCCCCCTTGTTCCGCATCGAAGTGGAGTCGGGACCAAACACCGACTTGCGAGCATCTTCTCGGCTCATGGTAGACAAGATTACGACGGTGCGGCGATCCAGGCTCGGCCGCCGATAGGGTCGGCTGGACGATGGGGATCTCCTGCGCCTCAACCGAGCCCTGCTCGTATTCCTTGGCTTGGCGGTGTCACCGCGAAGGACTTAGCGAAAGCGAACGCGCGGCGTCCTTGACGTTCAACGCCGCCTGCAGCTCGGCCGGTAGCTCCGCTTCGCGGGGCGCCGTGTCGAGCTCGATTTCGACTCGGCATCGCGATCAAGCGCGCGGTGGTCTGCGCAGGCACTGCGAGCCTCAGCGGCACCGTGCATCGCCCCAGCCTTGTTCAAGCAACAGAAACCGCTCGCGCCAGCACCTCGATCACAGCCCTCTGCTCCGAAGTCGATAACTGGCGCAGCGGCAGCCGGGTCGGCCCACAGTCCGCGCCCGTGTGCGCCATCGCCGCCTTGAGGGCTGGCAATCCACCTAGAGCGACGATCTCGGTAATCACCTCCGCCGTCACCCCCTGCAGCCGCCGCGCCTCGTCGATCCGCCCAGCCCTATAAGCCTCGAGGATCGCGATCGACTCCTTGGTCAGGAAGTTGTAAGTACTCCCTACAGCCCCATGCGCCCCAGCAACCAGCCCGCTTACCAGCATCTCGTCCGTGCCGAACAACAGGGACACCCGGTCACCGAACCTACCGGCGCACACCTGCAGCTCGAAGACCTTGGTGTCGGAGTACTTGACCCCCGCGAAGTTGGGAATAGCAGCCAACGACGCCTCGACCAGCGCAGAGATGTCGACCTCGACCTTGGTCTTGACAGGTATGTGGTAGTAGAAGAAATCCAAGCTAGGCGCCGCGCTGGCGATCTCGCGGGAGCACGCCACCACAGTCTCTAAATCAACGGGCCGGAAATAGGTCGGCGGGATCGCCGAGACGGCGTCAGCCCCGATCTTCTCGGCGTGTGCCGCCAGCTCAGCCGCCTGCCTGATGCTCTCGTGCCCGACCTGAACGATGATGGGGATACGCCCAGCCGAAGCCTCCACGTATGCCTCGGCTACTGCCCTTCGCTCCGCCGTGGTCAGCGAGACGCCTTCCCCCGTGCTGCCGCAGACGTACAGGCCCTTGATGCCGTCGGCTATCAACCGGCCGGTGATCCGCCCAACCAACCCCAGGTTGAGGTCACCGTCGGGAGTCATGGGTGTGAAGGTAGCCGCGATGAGTCCGTGGTAGCGCTGTCGATCCGAAGCCATGCTATTCAACGCCCCAGCCGTTGGCTATTACGAGGTGGGATATCGCAAGGGACCCCAGTACGCCGCGAAGCCAAGGCCGTCTCGGCCACGGCTACAGCAGCCCGAGCGGCCGAGCCGTCGAATAACGGCTTCCTCAACTCATCGACTGGTCGGCCACCCAGCACCTCGTTGAAGTAGCCGAGCTCTTCAGCGACCGCGTACGTAAGGTAATGCGGCGGCCGATCGGTCGGCTTGCCGTAGGTGCTGCCGCCGTGCGTGCGTTTGAACAGCTCCAGAAGCGACTCCTGGCTGGCGGCGTCGTCGAAGAGCGGGAAGCGCTGCACGCCTTGCCCTGGCAGCAGCAGGTCGATGACCGCCTCCTTGTGGCTCATGCGGATCGCGCCCTTGCTGCCGTTCACCTTCAGGAAGTGCTCGCCCCAGTGGAAGGCCGAGCCGTACTGCATGGTGGCGAAGGCGCCGCTGGCGAACTCCAGGGTCAGCAGCAGAGCGTCGTCCTCGTCGCCGAAGCCCTCGCCCTGGTGGGCGAGGTTGCCGCCCACCGCGTATACGCTCGAGGCGGGGCCCATGAGCCACTGCAGCAGGTCGATCTCGTGAATGTGGTGGAAGAGGTGGCCGCCCGACTGCGACTGCTGCTTCTTCCAGGAGACGTGCGGCTGCGGGTCCTCCCAGCCGGTGCGCTCGACGTGCGCTACCAGCGGCTTGCCGATGACGCCCTCGTCGATCCACTGCTTGATGCGCATCACGCCCGAGTAGAAGTGCATCATGTGGCCGACCATGAGGGTCACGCCCGCCTCGCGGCAGGCGGCAATCATCGCGTCGGCGTCCTCCAGCGACAGTGCGAACGGCTTCTCGCAGAACACGTGCTTGCCGTGTTGCGCCGCCAACTCGACCGGCTCCCGGTGCAGGTTGTTGGGGGAGGCGACGATGAGCGCGTCGATGTCGTCGCGCGCGACCAACTCTATTAACGTCTCCGCTACCTCGCAGCCGAGCTCGGCCGCCACGCGCCTGGCTCCCTCCCCCGTGCCGCTGTGGACGGCGACGAGCTCCGCGCCCTCCAGGCCGTCGATGACGCGCGCCTGCTCGGCGCCGATGTAGCCCGCGCCGGTTACCCCGTACCTGATGACCCTATTCATGCTTGAACGCCTCTCTCTTTTCGCTCGTTCTCTCGATGTAGTCGATGATCCTGTGCACGCGCAGGCCGTCCGCCATGCACGCGATGTCGGTGTCTTCGTCACCCGCCAACCAGGCCAGGAACGCTCGCCACTCGCGCTTGAACGCGTCGGCGTAGCGGCTGGCCGGCAGGTCGATAGTCCTGGCCTCCTTGGACGTGTTCACGATCACCGTGTCGGGGCGGATGCCGATCAGGTGGCCGTCGCGGCCGACGACCTGGACCAGCATGTCGTTGCTGCCGCCGAGCTGCGGGAAGCCCTCGACCCAGGCGCCGGTGATGAGGCCGTCACGCTCGCCTCCGAACCCGAGCGAGATGACCGCGCGGTCGGCTCTAGACTCGTGCTCGAGCGAGGTGGGCGCCTCGCCCATGAACCAGTCGACCGCGTCGATGGAGTGGATCAGCAACTCGTTTACGATGCCGTGTCGGCGCGCCCAAGCTTGCGGCGGCACCGGCTGGTGTTGGCTGATGACTACCCTTCGCACGGGGCCCACGACGCCTACGTCGACCAGGCGGCTCAGCTCCATGAACATGCCTTCGAAGCGCATCTTGAAGCCGACCGCCAGCTTGCGGTCGGCCTCGCGCGCTATCGCGACCATCTCCTCGACCTCGGCCAGCGTCAAGGCCAGCGGCTTCTCGCACAGCACGTGGCGGCCTGCCCTCAGGGCTTCGCGCGTCAGCTCGGCGTGGAACTGCGACGGCGTGGCGATCCCGACCGCCACCACGCCCGGTTCCGCGCTCAGCATCTCCGCCTGCGTGGCGTAGGCGCGGCAGCCTAGCGACTCCGCGACGGCAGTGCGCGCCGCCTCGTCGCTGTCGACCACCGCCGCTACCCTCAGGCCACGCTCGACGCCATACTCGGCGCCAAACTCAACGCCCAGCTCGGCGAGCACCTCGGCGTAGATCCGGCCGATGAAGCCGCAGCCCACGATGGCGACCTCAGGGTAGGTGCTCATGCGACGCCCACGCCCCTGCGCCAGCGCAACTGCGGGCTCTGCAGGACCGCCGGGTTCACGATCCCTGCAGGCAGCTCGCCGCCGTGCAGCTTCTCGACTGCGTCGACGGCGCCGTCGGCCAGTGCTTGCATAGTGGCCACCGTGTTGCCGGTCATGTGCGGCGTGACGATGCAGTTCGGAGCCGACAACAGCGGGTGTCCGGCGATCTGCGGCTCGGTGTCGAAGACGTCGACCGCGGCGCCGGCAATCGTGCCTTCGCGCAGCGCCCTGGCCAGGGCGGCGTTGTCGACCAGGCCGCCCCGAGCAGTGTTGATCAGGTAGGCCGACTTGCGCATGAGCCCCAGCTCGCGCTCGCCGATGATCTTGTCGGTCTCCGGCGTCAGCTTGGCGTGGAGCGACACGATGTCGCTGCGCTCGAGCAGCTCTTTCAAGCCGACCACTTCCACCCCTTCCGGCACCGAGGCGGCGTAGGGGTCGTACGCGATCACCGTGGCGCCCATGAAGGTCAGGATCCTAGCCAGGCCGGCGCCGATGGCACCGATACCCACCAGCCCGACGGTCGAGCCCCTGATGTCGAAGCCCGGCGCCGGCAGCTCGTGCCCCAGCCCCAACGCGACGTTGTAGGCGACCGGGAAGCGGCCCGCGCGCGTCTCACGGTCGAACATCGGCGCCTTCCTGGCGCTCATGATCATGTAGGCGAGCGTCAGCTCAATCACCGAGTTCGCGTGGATGCCTGGCAGGTTGACCACCAGCACACCGTTGGCGGTGGCGGCGGGGATGTCGACGTTGAGGATCTCCACGCCCACCCGGCAGATGGCGATGAGCGAGCGGTTGCTCTCCAGGTAGGCGGCGTCGGCGCCGGTGGCCCACTCGGTGACGACGTACTGGCTCTCCGGCGCGACGCGCAGCAGCTCGCTGGGGCTCAGGTGCTCGTCGCTGTCGTTGGTCGACACGTCGGCGAAGCTCCTCAGTCGCTCGAGCGCGGGCCGGGGGAAGAACGACCTCAGGTCGCTCCGCGTGTGAGTGAGGAAGACTCTCGGTCTCAACGCTGCTCCGCCCAGAGCGCCTCGAGGGCGGTTAGCTCATGCCGCAGCCCGGTCTCCGAGTCGGGCAGGATCTCGGGGTGCCAGCGCTTCTCGAACTCGGTGGAGAAGTAGCCGTCGTAGCCGCTCTCGAGCAGCCGCGGCATGAGCTCTGGCCAGGGCACGTCGCCCTCACCCACCAGCGCGGGCGTGTGCTTGCGGTTGCCGTGTGCCTTGAGGTCCTTGAAGTGGACGTGCCTGATGTACGGGAGCTGGCGCTTGAGTGCCGCGACCGCGTCGCGCTCTCCCAACATTAGGAGGTTGCCGGGGTCGTAGGTGATGCCGATGCCTGGCGAGTCAACCGCCTCGATGATCCGCACGGTGTTCTCAGAGGTGATGCCGTGCGAGCCGATGTGGTTCTCGATGTTGAGAGTCACGCCGGCGTCGGCCGCGGCCTTGCCAAGGTCGGTGAGGGTGGCGATGAGCCGGTCGAACTGCCGCTCCTCCTCGCCCGGGCCGGGCTCGTTGCCGGCCCAGAGCCGCACGCAGCGGCTGCCGAGCCGCGTGGCCAGGTCGATGCAGCGCAGGATCTCGTCGCTGGCGGCCCCGCGGGCCTGGGCGTCCGGCGCGTCGAAGTCCTTGGCGTACGGGGTGATCTGCGCCACCCCGAGCCCGTTGTCGCTCAGCCTCGCCTTCAGGGCGCGAACATCGTCGGCCGTTGCTGTCGGCGGCAGCGCACAGCCGTAGTCAGCGGTGTAGAGGATCTCGACGCCATCGAAGCCAAGGCGGGCGTAGAGGTCAAGGGCATCCTCGAGCGAGAGGTGGGGAGTTGACATCGTGTGTGCTGCAGACTTCATGTGCGTCCCTTCGGGTGCCGGTGATTCGTGCGCGCTCACCCCTTCACTGCCCCAGCGGTCAAGCCAGCCACGAAGTGGCGTTGTAGGAGCAGGAAGGCGACGAGGATCGGCAGGACCATCATCGAGGTGCTCGCCAGGAGCTCGGCCCATCGCATCAGCTCGCCGCCAATCATGCGGTAGAGCCCGATCGACAAGGTCTGGTTGCCCTGCGAGTTGAGCAGGACCAACGCGTAGAGGAACTCGTTCCAGGCGTGGATAAAGGTGAAGATGGCCGAGGCCGCCAGGCCGGGCCGGGCCAGCGGCAGCACGATGCGCCAGAAGACGCCGAGGTTGCTGGCGCCGTCGATGAGCGCCGCCTGCTCGAGCTCCAGCGGCACCGACTGGAAATAGGCCGTCAACATCCACATGCAGAACGGGAACGAGAACGTCAGGTAGGTCAGGATCAGGCCGGTGTAGGTGTTCGCCAGCCCAAGATTGACCATGGCCACGAACAGCGGCACGACCAGCAGGATCTGCGGGAAGATGTACGCCAGCAGCACGCTGCGCGAGATCACCAGCCGGCCGCGGAACCGCATGCGCGCCAGGCTGTAGCCGGCCATGGCGCCGAACAGCACGGTCACGACCGTGGTGATCACCGACACGACCAGGGTGTTCCAGAACATCTGCAGGAACGGGCTGCTGCGCAGGACCGTCACGTAGGAGCTGATGTCGAACGAGGTCGAGAAGAGCCGCGGTGGCGTGCTGACGAGCTCGGCGTACGGGCGGATCGACGAGGCCAGCATCCAGTAGAGCGGGAACAGCGAGAAGAGCGCGAAGACGGCCAGCCCGACGTAGACGAACGCCTTGGAGGTTCGAGAGAGAGTCATACCGCTGACTCTGAGTCGGCACTGGAGAGCCGGAAGTAGATGGCCGCGAAGATGGCCAGGACGATGAACAGCAGCACGGCGATGGCGGTGGTCTGGCTGATGAAGCCGTAATCCCAACCGATCCGGTAGGCGTAGATGGGCAGCGTCTCGGTGGCGCCGCGCGGGCCGCCGCCGGTGAGCAGGTAGATGAGGTCGAAGGAGTTGAACACCCAGATGGTGCGCAGCACCACCAGGATGCCGAGGATCGTCTTGATGCCGGGCAGGATCACGTGCCTGAGGGTCTGGAGCGGCGAAGCGCCTTCGATGCGCGCGACCTCGAAGTGCTCGGCCGGTATCGCCTGCAACCCTGCCAGCAGGCCCAGGGCGAACAAGGGGTAGCCGAACCAGACGTTGACCAGCACAACCACGGCCATCGAGTACTGCATGCTGCTGAGCCAGGCGATCGGCTTGTCGATGATGCCGACGCCCATCAGCATGAAGTTGAAGACGCCGTAGACGCTGTTCAGCATCCAGCGCCAGATGAGGGCGATGGTGACCGTCGGGAAGGCGTAGGGCACGATCATCGCCAGCCGGAAGAAGGCCTGCCCGCGCACCTTGGCGTTGAGCAGCAGCGCGGCGGCGAGCCCCAGGACGACCTGGAGGACGATGGATGAGACGGTCCAGACGCCACTGTTGACCAGCGCGCGGTAAAAGTTCGGGTCGGTGAACGTGACGCGGTAGTTCTCGAAGCCCACCCAGTCTGCGCCGGGGTAGATCAGGTGCTTGTTAGTGAAGCTGGTCCACAGGTTGCTCAGGATCGGGTACGTCAGCGTCACCGCGAGGATGAGCATGCCCGGGATGAGGAAGACGATCCCGAGGTGCCGGTCCAAGTAGTTAGCGACGCGTTTCAGGGGCCCAAGGGTCCGCGTGGCGCGGCCAGCAGCTACTTGCATCGGTCACTCCGTAAGTTAGAGACGTGTGCTTCGTGAGGTCGTGCCGCCCGCAGCTCGCGGGCGGCACGAGGCTTCGGTGATGGCCCGCTCAGCGGGCGCGCTGGCGCTGACGATCGATGAGCGCCTGCAACTCGTTGTGCGCGGCCTCGACGGCCTCCGGGACCGGAGTGCCGTCGACGACGATCTCCTGCAGCATGTTCTCGATGACCCCGGTCTTGAGGAGCCCGGCGTAGGTGTTGGGTCCATAGGTCATTCCCAATGCAGCGCCTTCTCGAATGCCGCGCAGCGTAATCTCGACTCCCTCGCGATAGCGCTCGATGTCGGGGTGATCGAAGAATGGACCGTCGGAAGCGGCGGTGCTGGTGGTAACTGGGAATTGGCCTGCGGGGATGGTGTGGAGGAACTCGACGTAGCGCACATCCTCGTAAAGGAAGCGAATGAAGTCGTCGGCAATGTCCTCGTTCTTGCCCTTCATCTTTACGATGCCGATGACGTCGGTGAACCAGCCGATCTGGTCCTGTTCAGGTGGCGCCGCAACGCCGAGCGCATTGGCTTCATAGAGGTCGGGGCGATCCTTTTTCAGGGAGCTGGCAACAAACAGGGTGTCGAACGCCATGGCTGTCTTGCCGCTGGTGAACAGGTCGTACATGTTGCTGTGAAGCGCTAGGTCGAAGGCGCCTTCCGGCGAGCCGGCTTCGTACATTGCGACGAGTTGCTCAACTGCCGCGATGGTTTCCGGAGAATTGAAGATGACGTCGCCCTCAGCATCGAAGAAGTCGGCACCAACTGAGCGCATGAAGAGGTCGAGGTAGATGGTTGCGCCCCAGTCCGTAGGACTCCACATCTGAATCATGCCGTAGGTATCAGGTGGGTTATTTAGGGCGGCGATGACGTCCAGGTACTCTTCCCAGGACGATGGGGCGGCAAGGCCGGCAGCATCCAGAATGTCTTTTCGGTAAAGGAGAAGGCGCGTGTGTGCGTAGTAGGGGAAGCTGATGAGGTTGCCCTCGTAGCGATGGAAGCCATCGAGCAACGACTCGGAGATAAAGAAGTCGGTCCCGCCCAACGACTCGAGCAACGGCTCGAGGGGCTGGGTGAGGCCCGCCTCCCACATCTCGACCGCGACGTCGGCGAGAGCGATGCTGACATCGGGCAGGGTCCTGGCCGCAGCAGCGCTGGTCCACTTGCTCGTCATCTGGGTCCAGGGGATGACCTCGAGGTTGACGTGCACGCCGGTCTCGGCCTCGAAGTCGGCCGCGACCTGCTCCATGTATGCGATGCGGACGGGCTGGGTGAACGAATGCCAGAAGGTGATCTCCTGGCCCAGGGCGGTTGCCGCCATGAGCAGCGCACCGAGCGCCATTGCCAACCGGGTTGCCAGTCTGTTCATCACTTGCCTCCTCTGTCTGCCCTCGTGGCCGCGGTTTCGCGGTTCACGCGTTGGTAGATGCCGTCGTAGTGCCTGTCGATCGTGGCTACGAGTTCGTCCGCCTCTCCTGACGCCAACGCGGAGAAGATCGCCTCGTGCCACTCGTAGGTCGAGTACGGGTTGGGATCCTTGATGTCGGTGTTCTGGGCCGTTCGGTGGTGCGCCAGCCAGAATACGTCTATGAGCTTGCTCAGGACGGGGTTGTCGACCCTGGCGTAGAGCTGTTGGTGGAAGGCGCGGTCTTCCTCCGGGAAGCTGTTGCCCGCTTCGGCCCTGGCGCGCATCTCGTCGAGCACACGCCGTAGCGAACGGAGTTGATCCTCGTCGACCAGATCCAGCACCCGCCGCGCCATGCCGGTCTCCAGGACACGCCTAACCTCCAGCAGGTCCGAGAGCTCCGACATGTCGTTCTGCAGGCCGTAGGGCAGATTGTCGAGCAGCACGTCGAAGGTGAAGTCGCCGACGAACAGCCCGGATCCGCGGCGCGTCTCGACCACGCCAAGGGACTCGAGCGCCTTGATCGCCTCACGCACCGAGTTGCGGCTGATGCCCAACTGCTTGGCGAGGGCGCCCTCTGGCGGCAAGGGCGTGCCTGGCAGGAGCTGACTCCGAATGATGAAGTCCTTGATGCTGTCTTGAGCCCTGAGGTGGATCGACCTGGTCTGCTCGACCGGCGCGATCACCGGAGCCTCTAACGGCCTAGTGGGCACCCATTGCCTCCTTTGAGTCTGAGTCCATCTGCAAGATGTAGCGCTGACCCTATCAACCTGTAGGATATCTGTCAAGGGATATCGCTTAGACTCAGGTCGCCTTGGAGGTTCGGATGGCAGACGCCCTCACCACGTTGGAGCGAGGCTTGATCGTTTCTTGTCAGCCGGTGCGAGGCGGGTTCCTCGACGCCGAGGAGGTCGTGAAGCGCACGGCACAGGCCGTCATATCCGCGGGCGCGGTCGCGGTACGCATCGAAGGCGCCCGCGACCTGGCCGCCGTCGTGCCTCATGTCGCGGCGCCGGTGGTTGGCTTGGTCAAGCGCCAGGCGTCAGTTGGCGAGGCGTTCATCACCGCCACGTGGAACGATCTCGAAGTCGTGCTCCGATCTGGCGCGCAGATCGTTGCGATCGAGGCGACCTCACGACCCAGCGGCCTAACGCTCGCCGAGGCGATTGAAGCGGTGCATGCCCGCGGGCGCCTGGTCATGGCGGACGTGTCGACCTTTGAAGAAGGGCTGGCCGCCTGGAAGGATGGAGCGGACCTGGTCGGCACGACGCTGAGCGGCTACACCCCCGCTTCGGCTTCGTCTCTCGTACCCGACATCCTGCTCGTGGCGGCGTTGGCCCAAGCCGGTGTGCGCGTGATCGCGGAGGGACACTACGACGAGCCCGTCACGGCTGCCGCCGCCATCGAGGCAGGCGCCTTCGCGGTGACGGTAGGCTCGGCCATCACGCGGCCCGAGCACGTCACGAGCTGGTACCTGAAGGCCATCGCAGTTGCCGAGATCTCAGATGCCGCTAGCGGTTGACGTCGGCGGCACGAAGATCTCGTGCGGCCTAGTTAATGGGGCGGCCGTGACCGAACGCCAGGTCGTCCCGACCCCGCAGCCGGCGACGCCCGCTGCGGTGGTGGAGGCGATCCTAGGGCTTGTCCAGCGGCCGTTCCACTCAGCTGAGGCCGCCATCGGTGTCGCGATGACCGGGCGTGTGGTGGACGGCCTCGTCACGGCCGCTAACCAGGCGACGCTGCCGGGTTGGATCGACTTCCCCTTGCGTGAGGCGCTCGAGCAGCGGTTGTCGCGCAAGGTCACAGTTGTTAACGATGCCCAGGCAGCTGCCTGGGGCGAATACCGGTTCGGCGCGGGCGAGCGGACCTCTGACGGGTTCGCCTTCGTCACGATCTCAACCGGAATCGGCGCGGGCCTGGTCGTTGGCGGTCGCCTGCTCACGGGCTCGCGCGGCTGGGCTGGCCATATCGGCTTCACGCGAACTGGCGAGAGGTATATCGGCGAGGCGCATCCAGGTGGGGCGTATCCCAGTGAGACATATCTAGAGGACATCGCCTCGGGCAGGGCCTTGGGCCGACTCATGCGGAGCTCGGACGGCAACTTCCTGAGCGCGGCGGAGGTAATCGAGCTGTCGGCTAGCGACACCACCGCTCGTGCCCTTGTCCAAGGGGCGGCTCGGGCTGTACGCATCGCCATCGGGAACCTCGCCATCCAGCTGGACGCCCGTCGCGCTGCCATCGGCGGGAGTGTCGGCCTCAACCAGCTGTTCTTCGAGGAGCTGATCGCGCAGGAGTGCCATCCGTTGGTCGAGGTCGAGGTCGTGGAGGCGGCGCTGGGGCCGGACGCCGGGCTCGTGGGGGTTGCGGATCTGGTCGCGGGCACGGACAGCGGAATACTGGTTCATCGACGATAAGCTCGTATGCGGGCCGCATGTCCCCGCCGGGCCCGATGCGATGGGAAGTGGAACCCACCGATGAACCCTGAAGATCCCACAGACGGCCCCAGAGGCACACGCGTTCACCAAGCGTCCTGGGGCCCGGTAGACCTCCCCCTTCTCAGCCAACTCCTAGGCGACCCAAGAATGATGACCCACCTAGGCGGCCCCGAGACCCCCGAGCCACTCGAGTCCCGCCAATACCGCTACGAAGAGATGAAACGCCAAGCCGGCCCGACAAGAGCCGCTCACTCAAGATCGTCGACACTGCGACTGGAACAGGCATCGGCTGGGTCGGATACGGGGAGAGCGTCTGGCGAGGCGAGGACGTCTACGAGACGGGTTGGGCGGTGCTCCCGTCGTACCAGGGGCGCGGCGTGACAGCGGCTGCCGCCGCGCAGACGCTCGAGCTGGCGCGCGCTCGCAACTCGGGCCAGGCCGTAACCGCACGGCATGGTGGCGCACACTAGGGGGCATGCCTAGCCTTTACGGGCGGCGTCGCGCGCCGCCTCCCACTCCTGCAGGTCGTAGTAGAGGCGCCCCTGGTACTCGGCTAGGGGCTTGATGGTCACGCGGTCGCTGCGGCGCTTGCGCGGTGCGTCGGCGCGCGACAGGGTGATACCGGGCCCGACCGCTATGAGGCCCGGCTTCGTGATGTAGACGCGCTCGCTCTCGGCCTCCTCGTCGAGCGGGTGCAGCACGGCGTGGTAGCGCGAGTACGGCCACCGGACGCGCACGTTCTCGGCGCCGGCGAGGGCGGCGAGGGCGCGTTCGGCTTCAGCCAGCGCCTGCGTGGCTCCCGTCATGCCGGCGCTGCGTTCGAGCTCGAGGTCCTTGAGGAGCCGGTCGCGCGCCTGGGAAAGGGTGCCGCGAGCGGCCGCGCCGGTATTGGTGGTGCTCACGAAGGTGTCGACCTTCTGCAGCCGCACGTGCCTGAGGTGGACCCGCACCTCGGGCGTCACGAGCGCGCTCGAGCGCTCACCAGCTCGCGCCAGGTGATCCTCGATCTCGCGCTGCACCTGCTCTAGCTCAGCAAGCGCCTTGGCGTGCCGCCCCAGGTCCTTCAGCAGGTAGATGGCGCGGGCGTACTCATTGGGGGCGTCGTCGCGGATGACGTGCCGCTCCTGTTCATCGAGCCAGGTGACCTGCGCTTCGCCGCTCTCGCCGTCTTCGACGAGCTGCGTCACGACGAGGCCGAGGAGGCGGTGGTAGTGCGCCAGGGCGCGTTCGAGCGGGCGGGCAGGGGAGCTCATGGCCCCAGCCTAAACTATAGGACTATTAGTGAAAAGACCGACCCAACCTCTTCCAGGACCCGGCATCCCACCGCAGACGAGCCGCCCGGCCTGAGCCCAGGCCCGAGCTTCATCCCAAAAGCGAAGCCGGCCCCACGGAGGAACCGGCCTTTTCACTAATAGTCCTAAATGACCTGGCAACAAGAGGGTCAGTCCGCGGCGGACGCCACCCCGACCTCGGGCTCCTCGAGCCCCAGCTTCCCCAAGAGCTCCTGGCGCCGCGACCTGCGCAGGCCGCTCGCCGCCAGCGCCGCCATCAACCGATCCAGGTCCAGCGCCTCACGCACCACCTCGAGCTCGGTACCCGACAGGCGCCGGCCGCGCAGCACATGCTCCTCCATCGCCGCCCACGACGCCGGCACCACCTGCTTCACGAGCCCCGCGATCGCCTCCGCAAACACCCGGATCTCCCACTGCGCATGCTCATCCAACCGCAGCCGCAGGAAGCGGAACAAGTTGTTGAGGTCCATCTGCCAGTACATCTCGGTGTAGAGCGACAAAGGCAGGTTCACGCGCGCGAGCTCCCGCGCAACGCCCAGCTCCAAGAGCTCCTCGTACTCCTCGTACGCTCTCCCCTGCCCCGCCTCGAGCACCTCGCGCACACGCGCGTTGGCTTCGGGCGCCAACACCTCGGCCGAGCCCTGCTTGTTGCTGCTCGACTGCGCCTGCACCCGCTGAGGCTCCGGCGCGTACATCTCACTCGGGAGCACGCTGTAGCGGCCGCTCACCTCGTTCAGGCGCGCCATGCGGTGCCGGATCCACTGCCGGGCCACGAAGACCGGCATCTTCAACTGGAAGGTGAACACCACCTGCTCGAACGGGCTCGTGTGGTCATTACGCAGCAGGTAGTCGATCAGCTGCGCGGCCTCGCGCACGCTCTTGGTGCCGTCGCCGTACGAGACGCGCGCCGACTCCACCACCCGCCGGTCATCCCCCATGTAATCCACCAGGCGCACGAACCCATGATCCAAGACGGGTACGACCTGCCCAACAGTCGGCTTCGATTCAACAGAAGGAAACTCACTCATGCCCTCATATTATCAGGCTTCCATGTTCCGGCTGTCTTGGCATAGAAGAGCGCTCATCCTGCCCACGACAGCATAATCGCCAAGTCCCAGCTTGCGCGAGTGCGCCGCGTGCCGATCCCGTCATAGCAATCAGGCAATGATAACAGCGGGGCCGAAGATGGCCCCAAGAGCGCCGCCGCTAACCCAGCGCCCTGCATGCTCCCTGAATGTATATACAGAGCGCCTGTTTTTGCGGGCGGCCTGTTATGGCTGTACTATTCCCAAATGGAGCCCGCCCCGCCACGGCCCCGCAAGGGACCCCTAGCCCGTTCGCGACCCAGATTGCCGTGAGGCTCGGCGTTATCCGAAAGTAATCACAGATAGAGACCGGGCGCATGCCCGGTTTGTGTTAGCTTTAGTGTGGGGTTAACAACTGGGAGCCCCGAGACCGTCAACTACCCCGCCCTGAAGGGCGGAGCTTGGAAGGAGTAGAGCTGGGTTGACCAGGGTCAGCAACCGATGGTTGCTCGGTTCACGATAGGTCGCTTAAGACCCACTCCGGGATGCTTCCTCAGTCCCGGACCCTGGAAGGCGGGGATCATGCTGGCGAAAGGTAAAGCGCCGAAGATCCCCACCGCAACCCCACGGGGTTGGAGCCGGTCGTGAACATTCCCGAGGGGAGCGGCGCCAATTAGCGCCCGTCACATAGGTTCGTAAGGGCACTCTAGGAAGGGAGGGGCTGATAGAGGACCTCGGCACGACCGGCTGAGGCCCTGGCCTTGAGCGGACAGCCGCGACGAGCAGGGAGCCAAAAGACCGATCCCCCCGGCGGGAACCGAGGGGACCAGATCAGGTTGCGCTAGAATACCCGCGCCTTCTCCAAGGACATTCTAGCGCAATTCGGGTAGTCTTTGCAACCTCAAAAGCCCGACGCAGACATGCAATCTGCCACATTTGACCCCTCGCCAGTGACCTGGCGAGCACGCACCCGGAGCCGCGGATGAGCACCTTCCGCGTCCCCCCGCGCGACCACTTCACGACCGCCAGCAACGTATCGGTCCGCGACCCGCGCACCAGCTTCAAGGCCAAAGGCATCCTCGTCCTCATGCTGAGCTTCGACGACGGCTGGGTCTTCCACAAGAAGCACCTACGCAAGCTCATGACCGAACGCAGGGGCGCTCTCGACAGCGGCCTCAAGGAGCTCACCGAAGCCGGTTACGTCGTCGACCACGGACAGCAGCGAGGTGAGCGGGGTCACTACGGCCGTAGCAACTACGACGTCTACGACTACCCGCACGGAAACCCCCTCACCCAAAAGCTGCTGGACCCGGAAGCCGTGAACGCCGCCGACCCCACAGGCGGTAGGAACCTCCAGATCCTCACCGACCGCCGCTTCGTAAAGATCCGCAACGCCACCGTGCGCGCCCCCGAAGTCAGCGGCAAAGCCATCGGCCTCCTGGCCACCATGCTCAGCTTCCCCCCAGGCTGGAACTTCAGCGAAGAGTACCTACAAAACTTCGCCACTGACCGCGTCGACAGCATCAGCACCGGTCTCGACGAACTGATCGCCGCCGGCTACGTGGTGCGCCTCGAGCAACAGCGCAAAGCCAATGGGCAGTTCGGCAACGGCAACTATCTGGTCGCCGACTACCGCATCGGGACCGAAGAAGACCCCGACCGCGAGAAGAACCTAGCCCTCATTACCGCACCCGGAAAATCAGCACCCGTCGAAGCCGTACCCGGAAAACCCGCACCCGGGAAATCCGCACCCGGAAAACCCGCACCCGGAAAACCAGCAGCTAAGAAGACTGTCCCTAAGAACACGGTTGAGAAGAAGACTCTCTCCAAGAAGAGTAGTAGCGCGGGGCCCGCGACCGCACCCAGGCCCGCGGAGCCCATAACTACTACTCAAGGGGAAGGGAAAGGCCTAGACCCGAAGATCCGCGCGACCTTCAAGGCGCTCCTCCCTCACCTCCTCACCGACGACCGTCGCCGCAGCAGAGCTTGGAACGACCTCAACACCGAACAGCAGGACGCGGCGTTCCGCCGTGCTCAAGAACGCAAGAAAAACCCACACGAACCCAAAGCGTTCAGTACGGTGCTCAAGGAAGAGCTCGACCTTGCAGCTGGCCTAACCCACGTGGAGACAAGCACGAACGCCTCTGGGGCAAGGAAAGCCGTCGAGCAGCGCCGCATAATCGCCAAGCAAGCCGAGGAGAAGGCGTTCGAGGCCGCGCTCGACGCCGGCCACGACCCTGAGACCGCTGACAGACTCGCCTTCGACGCCTACAAGAAGAAGCTCGACGAACTCACCGCGACCGACGTCAACATCAGCACAGACGAGCTAACCCCTGCTCAACCCGAGCGAAGCGAGACCGAGATCCCCGCTCCCGATGCGGCGACCGGCCTGACAGGAGCCGCGTTCCAGCTCCTCAGCGGAAAGCTCATGGAGATCTACAGACGGGACGGGCGGCGACTGCAGGCGTGGAGCACGCTGACCCCAGAGCAACGTGACCAAGCCCTCCGGCGTGCTCGAGGCGGCAAGGACAACCGACCTGCAGACGATGCGTTCGTGTGGGCGCTAGTGGCCGAACTCGACGCCGCCACGGGCCTCAAGAAGACCACCCGCACGCAATCAGCCGGAACACAAAAAAGTGATAGGCTGGGGTGATGTTAAGACTCCGCGCCCCTCGACCTTTGCTGGCCATGGCAGCCGGCGCCACCCTGCTGATCGGCGCCACAGCCACCGCCCAAGGCCCCATGTTCCGCGACGTACCCCAAGGCCACTGGGCCCAGAACGCCGTCGAACGCTCCACCCGCCTTGGGCTCATGGTCGGCTTCCCCGACAACAGCTTCCAAGGCGAACACCCCATCGACCGCTTCGAGATGAGCCTCATCCTCTCACGCCTCGTCGACCTAGTGAACCAAGCGTTCCTAAACGAACGAGCTAGCGCCCACGACACCGCCCTCGCTACCGAGCAACTCACGGCCATCGAAGAGACGATCGCCGAACTCGAAGCCGCGCTCGACGAGTGGGAGGGCTTCGCGGCCGCCCGGTTCTCCGCGTACGACACGCGACTCAACACACTCTCCTTCCAGCTAGAGAACCTCGTGGCCGCATTCGAGAGCGGCATGCTCGTGGGCCCGGCTGGGCCGCAAGGACCACAAGGCGAGTCGGGCGCGGTTGGCCCAATGGGACCGCAGGGCGAGCGCGGGCCGGTCGGACCGCGTGGACCGCGCGGCGAAGACGGCATCGTCCAGCACCAGGCCGCCCCCCAAGTGCCCAACAGCATCCCAATCGAGTACCCAAGCGCCGAGCCGCGACCCGACCAGATCCGACCCGACCCGAGCCGACCCGACCCGACGAAAGCCGAGGCTTCCATAGAGTCAGCGGCATTCGTGGGCGGCATGCCCACCGGACAACCGGCCTCCAGCCCCTGGCCGCAGGACATCATCGACAGCGTCCCCCTCGAGTACCAACACATCTTCCAGTAGCACGATAGCCACAGGACGGTCGCAGCAGGCCATGGGCTGCGGAAGCGCCGGTTTCGGCCCCGCCAACGCCTGCCCACCATGCGACGCTCACGGCATGCTGTGCCCCAGGCCCTCGCGCACGTAAGTTCGCTGTTATTGTCGGTTTGATAGGTTGAGCGACCATGAAACGTTTCGGGGGATCGTCCGACTGGCGCGTAACGCGCCTCGTTCTAACTGCGATTGTCACAGTAGCGCTTGTTGCATGCGGAGGCGAAAGCGCGGGGGATGTGCCACCTGAATCGCCGGTGGCGGCGTTTACGCTCACACCAACGGAAGGCGCAGCGCCCCTTAAGGTAGAGGTCGACGCTGGCGAATCTAACACCCGGAATGGACGCATAACTAGCTACTCTTGGAAGTTCGGTGACGGCGCTAAGAGCAGCGGAGTGACGGCAACACACACCTACACGACAACCGGCGAATACACAATAGAGCTGACTGTTACCAACGACAAGGGCGGTACTGACCAGCGCAAAGCTTCCGTCACTGTCACGGAACCCAAGGAGTCCTCGGATCCTGCGCCCGAGAACCTACCCCCCATGGCGGAGTTCACGGCTACCCCAGCATCGGGACCAGCTCCACTCACTGTGGTGTTTGACGCCAGCATGTCGCACGACCCCGATGGGTCGATCACCGCATACGCCTGGGAGTTCGGCGACGGGCTCGGCGATAGTGGCCTGATGGTGAGTCACCTGTACGGAAAGCCCGGAAACTACACCGTCACGCTCACAATCACTGACAACGATGGCGCCACCGCTCAACAGACCACAACCGTAATAGTCAGTGCACCAGGCCAAGACAACGAATCGCCAGTCGCTATGTTTAGCCTCTCGCCCGAAGGTGGCGAGGCTCCGCTGGCCGTTAAGTTTGACGCCACGACTTCCCACGACCCAGACGGGACAATCACTAATTTCGACTGGGAGTTCGGTGACGGAGAAACCGGCAGCGGCCAAGTGGTCAACCACATGTACGAAGCAGCGGGTGAGTACACGATTACACTCACCGTCACCGACGACAAAGGAGTTACGAGCCAACATGCCAAGGGCATCGATATTACTGCCGTGCGCGAGGGAAATGAACGCCCCACTGCAACGTTCAGCCTCACCCCGCCGGAAGGCGAAGCGCCATTAACGATAGTGGCCGACGCTACCGAGTCGACCGACCCTGACGGCTGGATCACCACTTTTGACTGGGACTTCGGGGACGGCGGCACGGCGAACGGGGTAACCGCCAACCACACCTACCTTGAGACTGGTACCTACACCATCACCCTCGTGATTACCGATAACCAAGGAGAGACAGCCACAAGCAACGCCACCCTGCAGGTCATGCCGGCAGCAGCCGAAAACGAGGCTCCAGTTGCCACGTTCGCCATGACTCCTGATACCGGCGAAGCCCCTCTGGCCGTCGAGCTCGATGCCAGCGCCTCCAGTGATCCAGACGGCACTATCACTACTTACGCCTGGGCGTTTGGTGACGGTGGCATGGCGACCGGAGTGACCGGCAACCACACTTACGTTGAGGCAGGAACCTACACCATCACCCTTACCGTTACTGACGACGACGGTACAAGCAGCCAGGCCACGAAGATGCTCACCGTAACGAGCCCAGCCGTTAATCACCCGCCAACCAGCGCGTTCACAATGGCTCCCGAGACTGGCCGCGCGCCGTTAACCGTCTACCTGAACGCCGCCGCCTCGAATGACCCCGACGGAATCATCACCTCTTACGAGTGGAATTTCGGCGACGAGACAGCAGGAACTGGCGTGACCACCTCCCACACATTCAATTCACCGGGAGCGCATACCATTACCCTCACTGTCACGGATGACGCAGGAGCGGCCGACGTTACAAGCAGGCAGGTAATGGTCAGCCCGCCCAACCAGGCGCCCACTGCAGCATTCACCACGACCACAAACGACGGCGAAGCCCCGCTCGAGGTCACTTTTGATGCCAGCGCCTCTAGCGACCCAGACGGAACCATCACCTCCTACGACTGGGACTTAGGAGATGGAACAACGGGCAGCGGCACGGTCATAACTCACACGTACGAGCACCCCGGTCTGTACTCCCCCACCCTCACCATCACCGATAACCTTGGCGCGACCGCTAGCGAACAGGCCTTTATTTCGGCGTTCACGTGGGAAAAGGACCCCACATTCGAACACGGCTTAATAGCAGCCCACGACATCGATATTGGTGGCCGGCTTCTGTTCGCAGTAAACCTGTGGGCGGGTGGATCAATCGACGCGCCCAACGCCGACATGGTAGCGGGATTCAAAGCTGAAGCTGGCCAGCAGTGCAGGCTCCGTCAGAGTGTCTGCTTCAGCGACGCCCCGCCACCGATGATTCCGTTAGTGAATTTCTTTGAGATACGCGACCGCGTGGTCGCTGACTTACTGGGTGACCCGGGATTTACCGATATCGGTGCCGTATGTGGACTCGCGTTGGGCGGTGGCAGTAGCGTCATTTGCCTGGGTGCCGGAGAAACCCTCGTTCTGTACGGCGCCTACCCCGAGATCGTCGTGATTGGTCATGAGACGTCAAGGATCGAGATTCGTGGCACCATTGGAAACGATACCGGGCGGTCAATCATCATAGGAGGGTCCCTAACTAATCACATTACAGGGACGCTGATTGGAGATGTCACCGTCGTGAGCATCCAAGGGTTCCGAATGGACGGTGAGCTCCTTGCTAACCCTACCGGCCAGGGACCCGCACTCATGAGCGAGGGCGACATTGAGCTAGGAGGCAACAGTGAGGAAAAACACGCCATACTCTGGAGCGGCGGGAGCGTGAGGATTAATGGCCGCGTCCCCACGTTCATTGGAACGATTGTTGCCCGCGGAGATATAAGCTCAACCTCAGGTGGCCTGGATGAGTTCAGGCTGCCCGAATCGGTTAATAATCCCTACTTACCGAAGGCGGCGCTCTACTGACGCAGCCCGTGCCAATAGGGTTTGTGCAAATCGGTCATATATCTTGCGCCTGCAAACGCAGGAATTGCGCGCGCTTCTCCAGCGAGCTCGGCTGCGGCGGCGGCTCCCGAAGCGCCATCGACCACCACGAACCCTCGTTCAATGCACTGATGATGTACAACTGCTGGCTCGCGCGGGTGATGCTCGTGTAAGTCCAACGGTTCGGGTGAAGAGTCACCACCCCAGGCTCAGCAACCGCCACGGCTGAAAACCCTGATCCCTGAGCTTTGTGTGTCGTAATCGCGTAACCCAGGCGCAGCAGGTCGGACACGAGGTCCGGCGCAATGAGCACCGTCGAGGAACCGATGCGGACGATCAGAGCGTCCTCATCATCATCCCACCCGAGAACAATCCCGGTCTGGCCGTTGAAGATGCCGAGCTCGTAATCGTTGCGCTGCACAACCACCTTGTCACCCTCACGCACCTCCATCACCAGACCGGAACGATACTCGCGGTAGGTGGCCAGCTTCTCACCGGCTGGGTTGAGGCGCTCCTGCAGCAGCGCGTTGAGGCGCTCGCGCGTGACGTTCAAGGCGCACACCACCTGCCAGCGGAGCAGGTCGTGTCCGACGCTGGATGCGCGGATCTCCTCCACCGCCATCAGCAGATTGTCCTCGAAGGCCGGCCCCAGCAGCGCCCGCACCCCAGCGCGCGACGTGAGCGACACGGGGGTCCTGGAGCGAACGGCTTCCGCCAAGGTGAAGATGCCCTCCTGGTTAGCTTGCCGGTAGTTCTTCAGCAGCTGGTAGTGCGGCAACCCAAGGGCGATGAACGCCTCGAACGGGGCGCCGAACTGGATGGGCGGCAGCTGGCGCGGGTCCCCCACCAGCATCAGGCGAGCCTCGGGCCGCATGCGCTCGAGAACATCAGCCAACAGCGTGTTCGGCAGCATGCTCGCCTCATCCAGGATCACGATGTCAGCCGCGAGCTCATCGAGCTCGAAGGCGCCGGAGCCGGTAGCGGCCAGCCCGCGGTGGATGGTGGAGACGAAGACGCGCCCGTAGTACGTGTATGACCGGTTCGGATCCTCGACGGTGTTGCCGAAGGGCCCCTGGGTCTCGGGTTCGAGTCCGAACTCGCGCAGCGCCTCGGCGATGCGTTCGCTGCCTTTGCCGGCGAACGCCATGACGTGGACGTTGAGCCCGCGGCGCGAAGCGACGCTGGCGAGGGCGGCGATGGTGGTCGTCTTACCGGTGCCGGCGCCGCCGGTCAAAGCTACCGCCGGGAGGTTCAAGCCCGCCCAGCAGGCGGTGCGTTGCTCCTCGTTCAACCCGAACGCCAGCATCTCGCTCTCCACACGCTCGGGCACCGGCTTCAGCTCCACGGCTACGCTCGAGGCGGCCAGCGCCCACCTAGCCAAACGCCGCTCGGCCTCCAACTCATCAGCATCCCAGATGAACCCGTTGTCCATCTGCACGCCCGCGAGCTCGTGTTTCTGGTCAGCGACACCCATGGCGGCGCGGCGGCGACGGTACTCGCCTAACGTAAGCACCCCGGTGCTTTGCCGCACCAAGTACTCGTTCGCGTGCTGGTGGCGGCGCGGATCATCTGGGTCAACGCTGAAGAACTCGCGCGCGATCCGGTCGACTCGAGTGAAGCCCAAGCCCGGCACGCGCAGCAGGCGGTAGGGGTCGCCTTCTATGTACGCTCGTACTTCGCTAGGCGTGTAGGGCGGCAAGCTGGGGCCAGGTGAGGCGCCCAGCACCTTCTCTATACGTTCGGCCAGGCGCCAGCCTACGCCGGGCAACTGCTCGATAACCCAAGACCGAGCCGGGGCGGCGGGCGGGGCTTCCGCGACGGCGCTTCCGTTGTTGGTCAGTTGGGTGTTGTGGGTAGCCGGCGCGATGCCGGGCAGGCTCTTGTGGTGCTCTGCCATGCGCTGCATGACCTCCGGTGGGGTGACCGCGAAACGTTCCGACAGGATCCGGACGATGCGTTGCGCGCCGATGCCGGGCACGCTCAAGAGCACGTACGGGTCCTCGTTGATGCGCCGCACCGCGTCGTCCTCCCCGCCTTGAGGGGATAGGGCCGTCACGATGCGTTGGCGCAGGATGTCCCCGACTCCAGGCAACTCGCTTACGCTAGTAATCAGGCGGGGCATAGTAAAAGAGTAGCACAGTACCACAGACGCTCTCCCCGTCAAGCAACGGAAACAGCGGGGTCTCGGGGACTCTTACTAACAGGCGCAACATAGAAAGATGATAGACTCGGAGTATGCAGGCCTCAGCCCGCCCGAATGTCCCCTGGAGCGCGAACCGTGCCCACGAAAGGTCCAACCGTGAAGGGAACCCCTAGCCCCCGCTACCTCATACGCGCCCTCGTACTAGCGCTCGCCACGCTCATGACGACCGCCGCCGCACAAGACACCGTCGTCACCGATTATCAACTCGACCAACTCAACACCCAACCCGGACAGCTCGACCTCAGCCCCAACTTCCTCACGCTGCTCGAGTTCCCTGACCTGGTCGAGACCGTCGCCACCGGCCGCGCTGACCTCATCCAAGTAGAAGTTGACGACAACCGCATCCTTCTGCGCCCCACACGCGGCAACGGCCGCACCGACCTAATCGTCAAGGTCGGCGGCGTCAACGCCCTCTTCCGCGTCGAGATCGACGGCGATAACGGCACGCCCCGGCGTTACGTGGTCACGAACACCAAGCGGCCTGAACCCGCGACGCCACAGGACAACGCCGCCATCGTCAACACCATGCCCGTGCACCAAGAGGGCCTGGGCGCCACCAGCGTCAACGCCCCCGCAGCAGAGGCGCCCGCCACCCCACCGTTCGAGTTCACGTACAGCGCCCGCCTCAGCAGCGACGGCCGCCTCACCATCTACTACACGCTCAAGAACGCCAGCGCCAACCCCATCGCCAATGACGGCACGCGCCTCAAGGTTGTCGACGACCTCGGCGAACTCCCGTACAGCATCACGCGCATGAACCCCGGCGGCACCACCAATCGCCTCATGCCCAACAACGAAGAGCACGGCGTCATCACCGCCGAACGACCCCACTTCGGCCAGGCGCGCGTCCAATGGCCCGTCGTAGAGCAGGGCCCCGGCCGCACCTACGTCATCAACGAACTCATGATCAACATCCAATATGAATAAGCGTCGCCCAAACGGCCATGCGAGGCGACGGCAGCGAATCCACACGCTGCCGTTCCTCATAGGGGCCGCCCTCGCCACCGTCGCGCTCGCGCAAGCACCCAACCGCCTCTACCTAGACTTCACCGAAGTCGATTACGCGGGCGGCCTACCCATAGTCCACCTCTACGACAACCAGGCGCTCACCACCTGCATCGAAAGCGGCAGTGACAACGAGTGCGTAGACGCAGCCCTCTACCGGCTCCCCTTCGTGCCGGTCGAGATGGCCGAACGAGCTGTCGAAGAACTCGAGCAGGCGTACCGCGACCTGCGGCTCGGCGTAGCCCGTGAGGTCGACGCCGAGATCAACAACGGTCCACCCTGCCACTCGTTCATGATCTGCCTGCCCGGCACCGTCACGCCACCCGTTCCCGACCTGCCTTGCCTCGAGACCCGCAAACTCACGGGCACCCTGAAGGGGATGGCCAAGCACCTCCCCACCTACTACGCCGAGGCCAACCGCATCATTCACACGCGCCTCCCAAGCCACATCGGCTCCGGCGGACTCATCTACCCGGGCGTCGACAGCATCGTCGCCCCAACCCTGGATGCCTTCGGTGGGCTTACGGAACTCATCAGCAGCCTCACCAGCCTGCAGGAACTAGAAGACGCAATCACCGCCGCCTACCGAACGCAGAGCCTAGCGGCGATGACCGGCCTAAGCACCTACATCCCCTACCTTCCCGGCCAGGTCGAGTACGAACAGCGCGCCGGCAGTCAACTCGCGCGCCCCGGGTACCGCGATTACGAGGAAGGCAAACGCAGCAGCGAAGACCTCTACGATCCTGATGCGCGCAGGGGCATCTTCGGGTTTGGCGCCAGTAGCCTCAGCGCGCACGCGCCCGACGCCCTCGCCACCGGCATCACCAGCCGCCTCACCAGCACGACCGGCTCAGCCGCGGCCCAAAGCGTCCTCGGCGAACACCTCGCGGGCCTAGTGCCGCAAGACGTGATCGACCACCTCGCCCTCCGCGTCCAAACCACCATCGAGAACGCCGCCCCCGACGAGAACCTCAAGGCCAGCATCAGCAACGCCCTCGAAAGAGGAATCAGCAGCATGGCCTCCACCCTCTACACGGAAGACGCCACCGCCAAGGCGCTCGCGGCCAGCCTCAACTGGGAAGCGCCCCAGCCCCCAGCCCCAACGCTCGGGTTCGGCGAAGACCTCAGCGTCAGCAGCGCCTTCCTGTACGAGCACATCGGTTACGTCGGATTCACCCAGATCACGCCCAAGGACCAGCACACGACGCTGATCATGGAGGACGGCTTCATCCCAATGCCCGGCATGTGGGTGAAGTGCTTCGGAGTCATCCCCACCCCCCTAAAGATCCCCATCCCCACAGCGGTCACCTTCCCCCAGGTGGCGCGCGCCGCGTACATCACGGTGCCAGAAGGGTACGACGTGCCACTCACCCCGGGCGGACTCACGAAGAGCCCAGCAGCAGCCCTCTTCGACTAACAGGTCGCCTTTCACACCAGCAGGAGAATGAAATGAACGTAGCCTCAGAACAGATGCGACTGCTAGAAGAAATACACCGCCACGGACCCCAGTACCTGCGCGACGCCCGAGACGCGCACGGCGAGGGAGTCGTGGACATCATGCTGCGCACGCACCAACTCAGTCGCCATCGCCTCCCCGACGGAGACGTCCTCACCTTCGGCCGGCGAGCCCGCCGCGCACGCGGACTCAGTCCCAACTACACCAAACCCTCCACCAGATCGCTCAAGCAACAAGTAACCCGCGGCCAGGTCATTCGCGCGCTCGAGAACAAGGGATACCGACTCCGCGAGCACCGCAACCCGTACGTGAGCGTCATGATCGACCCGCAAGGCCGCCGCACCCTCGTGGCCGTCAACCACACCGGGTACAGCGGACGCACCCTCCGCCGCCTCGTGAGCGAAACGCTCCTCGGCGAGCTCCTAAGCGGCAATGAGCTCCTCGTCGTCGACCCGAACGCCGACAAACTCAAAGGCGCCGCCCAAGACCACCAGCACCTCTTCACCCTCGAGAGCCTCGAAAGGCTGACCGAACCGCCCCCGAACTGAGAGACCACCCCCCATGAGCCAGCGCCGCCCCACCCCCACCCTCTTCCACGTCCCCAGATGGACCCCCAGCCTCCTCACCCCCACCAGCGGCCGCACCCACGGCACGCCCGGGCGTCACCTCGAACTGACCGCCGCGCGCGCCCAGAAGCAACTCACCACGAGCCTCATCACCAACGCCATCATCCTGGCGCTCGTGCTCGCGGGAGTCGCCTTCGGGGTGCGGGCGGTGTACTTCAGCGACCTCAGCACGTGGCCCGCTCGCATCGCGCAGGCGGGCATCATCGCCGTGTTCCTGATCGCCTGGGCGTTCCTCAAGCCGATCAGCCGCGCGCGCGACCTCAAGAACACCCGGGGCCGCACGCTGGCCGGGCTCGAGGGAGAACGCCGCGTTGCCGAACTCCTTGAGGAACTGCCCGACGGTTACCGGATCGTGCACGGGGTCGACATCACCTGGCCCGACGGGTACGCGGAGGACATCGACCACGTCATCTTGGGCCCCACCGGCCTGACGCTGGTGGACGCGAAGAACTGGGGCGGCCAGGTCGTCATCGCCAACAACGGCGTGCTGCACAACGGGAAGGACGTCACGCCGCAGATCGTTGACGGAACCATCCGCCGCGCGTCACAACTCACCACCTACCTCGGGTGGGAGGCACCCGTACGGCTCGTCGTCTGCTTCACGGGTCACGCCCACGCCAGCGGCGCCGTGCGCAACATCCGCTTCACTGGCCGCAGCGGCCTAAAGGAAGCGATCACCAGCGGCGATCGAGTCATCCACCCCGAGGTCGTCAAGGAAGTCGCCGAGGACGTCGCTCTGCTCTCCCCCACCGCCACCACCAGCGAACCGTGGCGGCACACCTTCAACTACCTGCCGCCCACCAAGCAGCGCGCGCACCAGCTCCGAGCCCTCTACTGGCCCGCCGCCCTCCTACGCTTCCCGGTCGGCCTCGCCGCCGTCGGCGCCGGCAGCGTCACCGCCTTCAACGTCTTCCACGCGCTCATGGGCACCGGCCGGCCAGCGGTTTCGCCGCTGCTGTCCGGCGGAACCCTAGTCGTCGCCGCTGCCGCCACCTGGGGCCTGCACAAGGCCACGCGTACGCTGCATACGGCCCCGGTGCGAATGCAGCCCGCCTTCCGGGCGCCCAGGGCTGACGGCCGCAGTGAACGCCTGCGCGCCACCGCCCTCGTCGGGCCCGACGGCCAACCACGCGCGAACACCAAGCGCCTCGACGCCACCAACGGCGACGATCACAGCAGAGCCGACCGCGCGCAGCTCGAGCGCATCTTCACCGAAGACCTCATCCTCCCGCCCGACACCCTAGAGGAGCTCGTGACGGTGCAACTCCTGCTCTCTAACAGCGAAGAGTTCACGCGCGAGTGGGGCCAAGAACTCCCGTACGGGGTGATCCTGCACGGGCCGCCGGGAACCGGCAAGACCCAGGTCGCGCGCACCATGGCCAAGGCTGCAGGGTTCGCGTTCTACGCTGCCAAGCCCAGCGACCTGCGCGACAAGTGGGTCGGCGAGTCAGCCAAGGCCATCCAGTCCCTCTACCAACAGGCCCGCGAGAACGCCCCCGCCCTGGTGTTCATAGACGAGATCGACGCGGTCGCCGCCAAGCGCGGAGGTGCGCAAGACGGCGCGGGCCAGGAAGCCAACCACGCCGTCAACCAGCTCCTTCAGGAAATCGACGGCCTGGTGAAGCACGACAAGCCCGTCTTCACCATCGGAGCCACCAACCTGCTCGAGAACCTGGACGACGCCGTGAAGTCCCGCCTCGCGTACCAGATACTCATCGACCTCCCCGACCTGAGCGCCAGGGAGAAGATGTGGCACAAGTTCGCACAGCCGTACCGCGACCGGCTCGAAGTCAGTATCGAAGAACTCGCCCACGCCAGCCAAGGCATGAGCGGCCGCGACATCAGGCAGGTAGTCACGCTCGCCGCCCAGTTCGGGTACGCCGGCGACAACAAGGTCACGCGCCGCATCCTCGAGCGCGCCTTCGAGCGAGTCGGCCACACCCTCAACTAACCACCCAGCACAACAAGGAAGCGCCCGGCCCACAACGGCCGGGCGCTCTTCATGGGCCCTAACTTACTAGCGGCCCGTCAACGGGTTAGCCAACACGACCTGCGCGCGAGGATCCACCCCGCTCACGAGCTTTTTCAAGGCAGCCACCCGCGTCTCCGTGGGCGCGCCCCACACCTGCCCGTCGAACTCAGCGAAGCGCTCCGCCTTCTCCAGCACGCGCGGGTTGCTGTAATGCGTCGCATCGAACTCGATGGCGATACGAGTCCCATCCGGCTGCTCCCACAAGCCGTCGGGAACCATCGTCGCGGACTCGCGCCAAGCCGAACTCGACCACTCCTGCTCGCCGCCGAACACGTACCCGGCCCCCAAGACGTAACGGATCTCTGCCGTGCCCGCCAGGTGGTAGAGCGACACATGTGAGTGCGTCCGGAACTTCTCGTCCAGCATCACGAACGCTACATCCCGAACGCGGTGAGTGCTGCGCGTCAGCTTGATGGCATGCCGCTCCAGCAAGAAGCCGCGCTCCTCGAGCTCCGCAATCGACTGCTTGTACCAACGCCTGACCTGCCACGCTGTCACGACGTGGTCTAGCTCCAAGTCGAGAGCAAGGCAGTCGAGCTCGTCGAGATCGCTAGTGACTGGAGCCAACTAGGACCACCACCGGAGTACCCGCGGGCAACTCGGCTACGCGCACGAAGGACATGCGGTTGCCCTCAAACCCGAACGAGCCCGCTACGCGACCCATAACGAAATCATCGAGACCCGGAGGCAGGGTCTCCTCGATCATGCGGTCATTAACGATCGTTGTGCGCGTCCGTCCCGCGAGCGCTTGCACGTAGTCACTAACGCCGCTCAGGGCCGAGCGGAACATGTCCTGCGCGAACGTAGGCGCCTGATCCACAACCTGCGCCGGGATGCTCGTCGAAAGATCCGGCGCCAACGCCATAGCCGTCAACGGCGCCACCTCGCCCGCCACGATGACGCGGTCGAACTCGATGACCAACCGGTCACCAGCCAAGAGGCTAGCGGTGCCGGCGAACACCACCGGGTCGCATGAGAGCTCGCGCGCACCGCACACCGTCTGCGCCAACACCGGGCCGGGCTGACCGTCCAACACGGTCGCGCTCGTCACCAACTCGGCCGCCACGCGCGACCCCTCCGCCGGCACACCCGCCAGCACCGGGATGGCTTCACCTGCAGGGCTCGCAGCGACCGGTTCCGCCGTCACGGTGTCGGCCGGCTGCTCTACGGCAGTGCGCGAGAACAGCGTCGACATGCCGCCAGTAGGCGCCTCATTGCCGCGGGCGGCCGAGGCGACGGTCAGGCTCGAGGCCGCGGCACGGGCGTTCGTGTTGGCGAAGACGGTGGAGGGCGCCTCGCTGACGGCGGGAACCAGATTGTTGGACGCGATCAGGAGCGGAGCCGAATTGGGCTCTTGCGAGAAGACACTCACCGACCCACCGTTGTTCGCGGCCTCCTGGCTGGCGCGGGTGTCGGCGAACACGGTGGTGGGAGCGACCTCTGTGGCGCGCTGTTGCCTGAAGGCCGTGAGGGGGCGCGACATGCCGGCGCCCGGCGCGGTGGCGACCGGCGAGACCGCTTGCGCGAATACGCCAAGGGGCGCCTGAGCCAGCGGCTCGAACCTACCCGCCGGAACGGAAGCAACCGTCATGGGTATGGGGGTCTCGTTCGGATCCACCGCGTTGTAGTTCAGCTCCCCAGGCACGCCCCCTGGCACGGGCGGCGCGGGTACGGGCAAAGGAGCTGCCGGCACCGGAGTCGGGGCGGCAGCCACCGGCGCCGGGGTGGGAGCCGGTGGGGGTGCGGCGACCGGCGCGGGCGCCAACGGCGGCAAGTCACTAATCGACACACTCGGCCTAGGTGCCGGTTCCGGCTCGGGAAGCTCAAGCGTCGGCTCCTCCACCACCGTGACTTCCGCCGCCGCAGCTGCGGCGCGAGCCGCCGCCTTCGCCTGCGAGTCGGCGTAAACCGCGTACCCAGCAATGCCGATGCCGATAGCCAGGATCCCCAGGGTCACGCCCCAGATCTTCGTCTGGTTCGGCACCCAATCCCCATCCATCTCGCGCATGAACAAGCGCCGCTGCAGGCTCATGAGGCGCTGGCGGTTCATGGCGCGCTTCGCCTGCTGCTCCGTCTGAAGCGGAGGCGCCTGCGACGACCTTCCGCCAGGAACAGGCACAGCCAAGATGTAACGCTGCGCGAGCTCCGGGTCGACCTCCATCACCGCGTTAACGGCGGCCGTGAACTCCTCGGTCTCGGGGTCACTGGGAACATCCCCCACCTGCAGGATCTCCTGCAGGCGCTCGAGGTCCGCGGCAGCGATAGTAAGTAGGCTAGACATAGAAAGATTATAACGCGGACCGGACGCCATTCTCCCGAAAGGAACGGCCTTCTAGTCAAGAAATGACCAGCGACAACAGAGAAAAGTGATAGATTGAGGGTGGCACCGGCCTACTGCGCGAGAAGCGCAAAACCATCAAGGAGTCATTCGCATGAAACTACTCACCACCATCAAGACCGTAGGGCAGGACGTCAGGGCGGTCTCAATGAGGCTCTCGATTCTCCTGTTCGCACTGCTGGCTAACAGCGCGTTCGCCCAGGAAGTGAACCTGATCGACGGCAACACCCCGATCGTCAAACTCGCCTGCGGGGTCTTCAACGCCCTCAGCGGCCCCGCGGCCTTCCTCATAGGCCTGATAGTCGTGGTCGTCGGCGGCATCTCCATCGCCATCGGCGGCAAGAGAGTCATTGGCGGCGTCGTATGGGGCATCGTCGGCGTCGGCCTCGCGATCAGCGCCAGCCAGATCGTCAAGGCGATCATGCCCGGCGAAACCGCTCTCTGCGGCGTGGTTTGAGGTAGGGCCCAGCATGCAGCACCGCGTCTACAAACTGAATAACAAGCTCACCATCTTCGGTCTCGAGTTCACCGACATGGGTGTAGCCGCGGTGTCGTTCTTCCTCATGAACAGCCTGGTATCCGCGGCGCTCAACACGCGCATCAACATCCTGCTGATCGTCGCGGGCACCTTCCTCATCACCCGCATCTGGATAAGCATGAAAGACAACGTCCCAGACAAGTTCTTCATGCACCTGCTGTACTGGCTCGCTGAGAAGGACCGCCTCCACGCCACCCCGGACCTGGAACCCGCGCCCGTCATCGTCGACGTCGAAGCCGTCATGGCCACCAAGCGCGAGCACAGGCGCAAGCGATGATCGGCCTCCGCGCACGAGACCAGTCCCTCACCATGCGCCTCCCCCAATGGGACCTGCTCAAGGACACGATCGTCGCCGAGGACGGCACCCTCGAAGCCGGCATCGAGATCCAGATCCCCCCAACCACCCTCCTCCCCACCAGCGCCGCCGACAGCCTCCACCTCGGCTGGATGGCGACCCTACGCAACGCACTCCCGCAGAACGAACGACTGCGCCTCTATATCGAAGCCAGCCCCTTCGGGGAGAAACTCATCCGTGAGTACGAAGGCGGCACCGTCAACGACCACCCGCAGGCGCGCGCCATCACTGACCGTAAGGTCGCAGCGCTCATGCACATGCGCCAGCAGGGGCAACTCATCCAGTACCGCGCCTACATCCTCTTCACCACCAGTCCCAGGCGCAAACGCAAGAAGCGCCAGGCGTACCTCCGCGACGAGTTCCCCGCCATCCACAAGAGCGCAATGACCACCCGCCAGCGGCTCATGGCCATGCTTTCCCGCATGAACCTCACCCCCCGCCCCATGGGCGCGCAAGACCTCTACGGCCTCATGTGGCGCTATTTCAACCCTAGTCGCCGCTCGTTCAAGGCCCCCGCCTTCGCGCCGACCAAAATCTACGCCGACCACAAGTTCCTACGCCAGAACCCGGAAGCCGCCGACCGCACGCTCCGCAGCCAACTCGTGCGAAGCGACATGCCCATGCGCCCCCTCAGCTACTTCCAGTACGACAACACCTACTGGGGCATCATCAGCATGCAAAAGCTCCCCGTCGGCTACACGTACACCAGCATGCTCAACCACATGCTGCGCACCCCCCACATGTTCTGGCTCGTGCTCGACTTCCGGCACAACCCCCACAACGCCATGGTCCGCGAACTCACCGCGCGCGCCAGGCGTTACCAAGCGGCCGCCAACGACGACACCTTCACCGACTACGCCGACGCCGGCACCCGCACGGGCTTCGCAGAAACCGACGGCGCCCTCATGCAGAGCGCCAGCAGCGGCAGTCACTTCTTCGACCTCGGCCTCAGCATGATCGTCCTCGAGAACGACCGCGAACGCCTAGAGCAGGGCGTCCAGCACGTCATGAGCGAACTCAGTGGCATCAGCGGCCTCGAAACGCTCCGCGAAACTCTCGGCCTCACCGAACAGTTCCTAGCGCTTTCGCCCGGAGGCGGTAAGAACAACGAACGGCTCTTCACCCAGCTCGAGGAGAACGCCACCGCATTCATTCCCACCAGCAGCCCCTGGTCCGGCTCGCGCAAGCCCACCACGCTCTTCTGGAACCGCTATGACGGCATCACGGCCGTCGACCCATTCGACCCCAAGGCCACCAACTGGAACGGCATCGTCATCGGCGGCAGCGGCTCGGGCAAGACGTTCTTCATGCAGTGCTATCTAAACGACTTGCTCCGGCAGGACACCGACGTGATCATCGTCGACCGCGGCTACGGGTACAGGCACCTTGTCGACCTCTACGACGGCGCCACCATCCCAATCGAGCCGCAGAACGGCGTCAGCATCAACCCCTTTGAGCTCCCCGACGGCATGATTGAACCCGACGAAGAGCGCAAGGCGTTCCTAATGGCAGTAATCAAGACCATGCTCGGAGCTCGCGGCGCCAACGTCAGTGGCGCCCAAGACGGCATCATCGACGCGGCCATCACCCAAACGTACGCTCGCGCCACCAGCCAACGACGCAACCCGCAGACGGGCGAGGTCGAAGCCGTCTTCGACGGCGTCACCCTCGGCAACTTCGTTCGCACCCTCAACACCATAGAGGAGGTAGGCGACCGCAGTATCAGCGACTTGGAGCGGAAGATCGCCAAGCAACTCGTGGCTGACTTGCAGGGGTGGACGGGCGACACCGCCCTGGGCGCATTCATTGACCGCCCCACGAACATCAACACGGACGCGCCCATCGTCTATTACGAGACCACCGGCCTCGAAGCCAACCCGCAACTCCGCGCCGTCGGCGTGCTGCTCATCGCCGACCTCGTGTGGCGCCGCGTCAAGCAGGACCCGGCTCGTAAGAAGATCGTCGTTTTCGACGAGATGTGGTCGATGCTCAAGATCCCCGAAGCGGCCGCCTTCATCGTCGAGCTCTACCGCCGCTTCCGCCGCTACAACGCCGCCGCCTACAGCGTCACCCAGTCGCTGCAGGACTTCCTCACGCCAGAAGCGCGCGGCATCATCCAGAACGCCAACTTCCACTTCTTCCTGCGCCTCCCAGGCGAAGACGACGTCATCCAGGATCTCTTCCACCTGCCTGACAACGCCATGCAGGTGTTCCGTGGCCTCACGGGGCGCCGCGGTCTCTATAGCGAGTTCATCAGTTTCATCCGCAAGGAAGACGGCATTGAAGGCGACGTGCTGCTACTCCGCCCCCTCCCCTACGAATACTGGCTCTTCACCACTCACCCCGCGGACATGGCATTGCGAAACGAGGCGCTCGCCAAGCACAACCACAACCTCACCCGAGCCATCGACTGGCTGGCGCAACACCATCCGAGAGGAGCCGACTCATGAAGACAATCCGCTGCATCATTCTCGCCACCGCCCTCCTTACCCCACAAGCGTTCGCGCAAGGCAACGGGGGCGTCGAGACGATATTCGACAGCACGCTCGCCGCCCTTTGTGACGGCCAAGGCGCGATGACAAGCGTTCCGCTCGGAGACCTCAGTTTCGACATTCCCGGCCTCAGTGAGTTCGGCCTCGACCTACGCCCGCTGTGCCAGTACGCCGACATCGTCGGGAAGAGCACGAAGAGCCTCAAGGGTTTACGGGACGGCGCGCTGAGCATTACTGAGGACTTCATCAACGACACCCTCGCTGGCATCGCCAGCACCATCGGTGGCCGCGTCGGCACCGAACAGGCCAACGAGATGATCGGGGAACTAGATGCGCAGCTCCGTACGGCCCTCGAAGGAGACGAGGCGTTCCTCTCCGCCTACCGCGAAGCCACGCAACAGACCGTCGAAGGACTCCGGGAAGCCGCCATTGAGAAGGCCAAGGAAGACTATGACGCCGCCCGAGGCGCGCTCGACGGCAACGCCGACGAGAAGCCGTCCCGCCAGGTTGTCCTCGATGGTTTCGTGCCACGCGCAGTCCTATTACCGACGGTCATCGACGGGTACAGCGCGGCCGCCGAGCAAGGGTTAGAGGCCGAAGCCCTCAACCACGCCGCAAGCGAACTCCTCCAACAGCAGCTCGAGAACAACGCACACCAGCAGACCATCGAGGACACGCTTCGGCAGGGTGGAGTGGCGCAGAGCGTAGTTCAGGACGCGCAACGCGCCACCTCAGTGCGTCAATCCATCAATGTGCTTACAGAAGCTATCGCTGGCCAACTCAAGAACGATGCAGTCTTCTCCGGTGCGTTGATTGAGAACTTGCAAGCCAACGCGCGGCAGCAAGCCATCACGAACCACCAACTGGGCATCCTTGCCGCCGCCACCATCGCTGAGCAGGAACGCGCCTTGCAGGAAGCCGAAGCCGAAGCCAACCAGAACATCATCGAGGCCACCGAGGAAATGAGTTCATCGCTCCAGCAACTCAACAAGGCGATCGAAGACGTTAACTACATCACCAGCCCGCAACCGATGAAGGACATCAATTTCGCCTACTGCGGCTTATTCGGTAAGTGCTGACTTGAACCGGCTCGCGGCCAAGACACTACTGTTGCTGGCGGTGCTCTCGCTGCTGGCGACAGCCTTTGCGGCCGACGAAACCCCCAGTTTGAGTGAGGGGTTCGAGGGGTGCTCCAAACTTACGGCGGTCGAGTCAGCAGTTCCTCACAGCGCTGAGTGGATCTGCGCCATCGCCCGCGTCGCTGACAGCATCAACCTCTTCGCGTGGATCGACGGTATCGCGTGGGCGGTATTGCTGGTCTTCTTCGTCGGCCGCACACTCTCCTTGAGTCTCGACCCGAACGCCGGCGCGAAACTGCGGGTGTTCCTAACCGCGGCCATGTTCGGGTTTGCGTTGATGCTCTCACTCACGCCCATCCGCAGCGCCATGTTCGACCTGTGGCAATACTCGTACACCTTCAGCCACGACACCGGCGCTAACGCCGTTTGGGAAGCGTTGGCTGACATGTCCCGCCAGATCGACCCCGACGCGGCCGCAACCGCCATCGCCGCGTCTGAGGTCGTTCCCCAAATGGGCAGCATCGTGGGTGGCGTCGCTGGCGGCACCGCAGTCGGGCTGTCAAAAGGCAAATCACTGCAATCAGCCATGAACGTCCTAAAGGCCACCAGCCAAGGCGCAGGTAAGGCGTTAAGAGGAATACCCCTGATGCGCATCATTGACGCGGTACTCCTACCCATAATGGCGCTCTACTCAATGATCATCTTCGGCAGCGCCTTAGCAGTAATCATCGGCGCCTGGGTGCTACCAATCGGGGCCATCATGATCCTTGCAGGCAGCGGCGGCGCCTTCCTCGGCCACTGGACCAAAGTGATGCTCGGCGCCGTCCTCACCATGGTCGTCTTCCCACTCATGTGGGGCGTAACGGCGCAAGTCGCAATCGTCACCCCCCTAACCGGCTTCCTCCACGACATTACCGAAGTCGTCGATGAGTACGAACAGACGGTTCAAGCAATCGCAGAAGGCGGAGGCATCGGAATAACCCGAGCCTTCGAACGCTGGATTGCCGCCGGGGGAGCCGGCCTCAAGTTCTTCGGCAACATAATGGGCATGCTCGTTCAGTTCGTTCTCGGGCTAATAACCGCCATAGGCCTAATCTTCCTCCTGCAAACCCTAGTGCAAAAGTTCGTCGGCGGCATCTCGGCGCAAGCCAAAGGCATGACCGGCGCAATGCTGGGGCTCAAGGGCCGCGGAGGGTCCGCCAAGGGCGGCAAGGGCGACGCCGAATCCTCCCAAATGACCACTACCACAACCAAAGCGCGGGGTGGAGCGAGCGGTGGAGGGACGGGCAACCCCGAAACCATCGCTCCACAACAGACCTCCCCCAGGGATACCGGCTCTCCCCGCAATACCGACAACCACATAGCGCACGTTCAGCCCACCACTCAGGCCGCCGACGCCCCAACCATCCACCCCCAAGCGCCCCTCCCCACGGGGCGGATGCTCAACTAACCCCACTCAGGAGCGACAGTGATCGTAGGCACACTAGGCATCATCACATTCACCGCGCTCGGCTGGGCGCTATACAACGTCTTCGCCGCAACCATGAGCAGCCTCACCGCGCTCGCGAGTGCCGGCTGGGCGGCCTACGTAGGCGCCGACCCCGAGAACACGCTCCTGTTCCTCTACAGGTGCTTCATGGACAGCGCCTGCGGGCCCGTGCTCGGCTCGCAGTGGGTGGCGCACTACTCGCTACTCCCCATCATCGTCTTCGTCCCCGCCCTCATAACCACGATCATTGCCTCGCGCATCGCCCAGCACCGCCCTGACCAGCAGAAGGCGCCCGGCCAAGCCCACTGGGGCACAACAGCCGAACTCAAGCGCGAAGGGTACATCAAGAGCAAAGCCAACCAAGGCTTGCGTGGTTACTTCGGCATCCACAAGGACTCGCGCAGCACCATCCAGTTGCCTGAACACATCCGCTTCAGCCACTGCCTCGTCATCGGTGGCCCAGGTGCGCGCAAGAGCACCGGATACCACAAGCAGAACATCATCCAGGACATGAAAGACGGTGTGAACATCATCGTCTTCGACCTCAAGTACCCTGACCCTCGAGGCGGGTTCTTCGACATGGTCACGCTCGCAGCCGACACCTACGGCTACAACGTGCAGCTCATGCTCCCCTACGACCAAGTGACGCATCGCTACTCCCTGCTCTCCAAGGCGACCACCGAGACGGGGGCCCGCCAAGTCGCGAGCATGATCCTGCCGCCCGGACAGGGCAGCGAAGGCAGCGAGTTCTACCGCAACAACGAACGCATCATCCTCTCCGCGCTTATCCTCGCTGCGGCCCGCAAGGAGAACGGCTCCCTAAAGGAGATCGTCGACGCGCTCCGCAACGGCTTCGAGGGCATGAGCCAGTACGTCAAGGACGCCGGCGACCCCGACGTAGCCGCCATGGTGAAGACCGTCCTAAACGGCATGGACGTCGAGAGACAGAAGGGCGTCCTCAACGGGCTGCTCGGCAAGCTGGAGATCTTCGGCGACCCCGATCTCCTCGCGTTCGGGCAGCTCAGCAAGGACCCGCGTGAGAACATCGACCTGCGTCGCTTCGCTAACGAAAAGACCATCCTCTACATCGGGGTGCCGCAGCAGAAGCTCGGGCCGAACGGGCAGATGTTCCTGCAGCTCATCAAACGCAGCATCGACAACGAGCTCGGCGAGATCAGCCGCGAGAACAGCGGCGTCTTCCCCATACCAATCAGTTACTATCTAGACGAGTTCGCGAACTTCGGTCCGCTCCCCGACATCGGCGCTGACTTCGCAACAATGCGTTCCAGACGACTTTCCTACCACGTGACCGTGCAAAACATGGCTCAGGGGGCTGCCGTGTATGGTCACCAAGAATGGGAAAGTTTCTATCGCAGTAACTTCCAAAGCGTACTAATATTCCCGCGTTACATCCGGTTCGGTGACGCGGACCTGTTCAGCAAGTTCGCGGGCAACCTCACCACCATCGAGCAGAGCACAAGCGACAGCAAGGGCGGACTTGAGAGCCGCACCAGCGTCAACACGCGCGAAGTCAGTCGCCCCCTCATGAGCACCGAAGAAATGAAGGAATGGCCCCAAGCCGAAGGCGTCGCATTCCTAAACGGCGTCGCTCCCGTGCGCGTCGTGCTGCCGCGCCTCGACGAAGCGCACGTCCGCGGCTACAAGAACCCCTACCACGCCGACTACCAGCGCATCCCCGACAAGCTCAACCCATACGAGTGGATCGCCGAACGCTTCAACCGCCTCTCCGCCGACCGCAAACAACACATCCTCGACGCCAAACTCCGCGAAGTCGAAACCCGCATCGCCGAAGAACGCTCCCACCGCGAGCACCAAGAACGCACCAGCAAGCTCGCGCACCACGCCCCACCCGCAACGCCGCCCGCCACCCGCCCCGTCGAGCACAACGCCCCCCGCCCCGTCGAGCACAACGCCCCCCGCCCGCCGTCCCCTTCCCCGGCACGGCCGACTCCACCCCCCACGAACGCGCCGCGGCCCACCCCGAGCGTCCCCGCCCCCGCGCGCCCTCCCGCCCCCGCGCCGAACCACCAGAAGGCACCTCCCCCGGCGCCCGCCGAGCCCGTCGCCCCACAGCCGAAAGGCACCAAGCGCTTCAACATGCTCATCGGCAGCCTCATCAACGCCCGCATTACCCCCAGCGTCGTCAGGGTCAGCAAAGGCAAACGCCTACTCGAGCTCGCCTTCCCCCTGTCGCCAGACATCGAAGCGCGCCTTGAACCGAATCGGGAACTCCTCGTCACGCACTCGAAGTTCCTCGTCTACCGCAAGGGCGAGATCGCCCTCACGCGCGCCGGCCTCATGCACTTAGGCGAGAACTTCACTACCTATTACTACCGGGAGGGCGTCAAGGGGCTCTCGCGTCAACAGCGCGCGGCCCTATCCGACCCACAAGGCCCGAGCGTCCAACTGCCCCTCAGTCACAACGCCGTCAAACAAGGGCTCCGCAAGGAGATCAGGCGCCTCAGCAAAGGTAAGCACCTCTCCTGGCGCGAGATGGACGGGGACCAGGTCTTGACCGCACCCATCAACCAAGTTGACGGGAATCGCCTCCACGCGCAAAGCGCCTACTGGCGACAGCTGGCGCTCGCCGTCGAGCGCGACGGGCTCCTCATCATCAGGCCGAAGGCGCTTTGGGGCCTCCCGGAACCAGCCCTCGACGCCCTGCCGCCCCGCCCCGAACCCAAACCTAAGCCCCAGCGGAAAGTACCCACAGGCCCGAAGGCAGCCACCCCGACTCCTGAGTCGCGCCAACCCGAACCAGAAGCCGCGCCAGCCACCCAAGCCGAAGAGGCGCTCCGCGGCAACGACCCGCGAGCCGCCGCCCAGCGCCTCAGCGAAGCGCCCCCTTTCCCCGACCTGCCGAGCCCCCAAGCAAGCAGGAACGAAGCGCCCCCAAGCGTCGCTGAATGGGCGCCCCCAGTGGAGGACGCCCCTTCGTTCGGGGGGGACGAAGCTCCCGAGCAACTCGGTGACCCAGCCAGCACGGCGCCGCCGGGCCTCAAACCCAAACCAGACTTCGTGCAGCAGAACGCCGCGGTGATCGTGCGCTACGGAGAGAAGAGCAACGCTGACACGGTCCTGCTAGCCAAGGACTTCAACCGCGCCAAAGTGCACGAATGGGCAGAGGAGAACAAGGAGCAGCTCGTAGGGCACCCCGCCGCCCCCGAAACCCTCGAACGCCCTAATGCGCTCGGCCGGTACGCGGGCCCCCGCCTCCTCATCCCGTACGAAGCCGTCCTCAAACGCTTGCAATACTCCAACGTCAGCAAGGTACCAGAGCACTTCAAGCGCGTAACGCACCGCATCGAGGGGGAGGAGCGCGACTGGATCCTCCTCGACCCTGAAGGCGCTTCCGGTAGCGAGGAGATAATCCTCATCACGGCCATCGAGAGCGGGGATGAGATCATCGTTGACTCCATGCTGCGACTCGAGGAACTACTCGAGTTGCCCTTGGACGAAGCTATGAAACTGATGGGTGATGTGGATTGGAGCAACACGCAAGCCGTTCGGTATGGAGCCCGCGCCTGGGTCGACATATACGTGGTCGACACCACCATCCCGCAACTGACCGCGTCTGCCGCCTCCAACCTGCACGTGGCGTAAGCAAAACCAGACAGCCAAAGCATGAAAAAGATAGAATATGAGTATGAGTCGCCTAATTCGCCGCCTAGTCGCGGCCACTGTCCTCCTGTGGGTCAGCGCCGGGTTAGCGCAAGCACCCATAACCCCCAGCACCGAGATGCAGGTGCTTGGCACCTCGACCGACGTCGTCGCCTACGTTGACGCGGCACAAAGTGAGATCCTCCTAAGCGCCTACATGCTCCGCGTGCACGGCATCGCCGAAGCGCTCAGGCGCGCCGTCGTCGAACGAGGCGTGCAAGCCTTCATCCTCACCACCCCAGCCGGCCTCAACGAAGGTGCCTCCTACGGAAAGAGCCTCGCCCTCACCGGCGCCAACGTCCGCAGCGGCCACGCCAACGCCGAACTCCTGATCGTTGACCGCTACTACGTCGTCAACGGCCCCCTCATTGGCGCTCAGGGCATGCCAGAAGGCATGGACCCGACCTTTGCGTTCACCGGCAGTGATTACGCCAACACGCTTGTGGCCATCTTCATCGAGCAGTTCAACGCGGGTACCCCCTTCGACCCCAACGAGGTGGCCAGATAAACCGCGCCCTCGATATCACCGCCTACGCCATCAGCAGCATCCTCGTGATCGCCGGCCTGGCCAACATCATCACGTTCAGCGTCTTCGGCCTCATGCTAGGGCTCGCGCTCCTGGGGGTAGGTACGCTCATCCTCCAAGTCACGCGCCTGCACGCCACCAACACCGCCCAAGTCGCCGCCCTCGAACTCCTCCTGCAGCGCCAACAACGCAGCGCCATGAAAGCCAACCGCCCGGAGTAGCCGATGCCTCCCCGCACCCCATGGCGCTCCCGCGTCCTCCCACTACTCGCGCTCCTCTGCCTCGCCCCCACCGCCCTCGCCACCATCCCGTGCAGCGGCCCGCCCGACCAGCGCCTCATCGAGTGGGCGCACTACTACGCGGCCGGGTTCGGACTCGACCCGCACTTCATGCAGGCACTCGTGCACGCCGAGAGTCGCTTCTGCCCTACCGCCGTCAGCCACGCTGGCGCTATCGGCCTGGGCCAGCTCATGCCCGGCACCGCGGCCGCTCTAGGCGTCAACCCCTGGGACCCGCTCCAGAACCTCTGGGGCACCGCCAGTTACCTCCGGCAGAAGTACCTCGAGTTCGACGACTGGACGCTTGCGCTCGCGGCCTACAACGCCGGCAGTGGGAACGTCAGGAAGTACGGCGGCGTCCCACCCTTTCAGGAGACCCGTGACTATATCCAGCGCGTTTACAACAACTACCGCACCCTACGCGGCAACTGAGCGCCCCGACGGCTTCGACCAGCTCCTGAAGGTCCTGCCACTCTGGATCGCCGAAGCGGTCGAGATGGAGGCCGACACTATCGAAGAAGTCGCCATCGACCTGGGACGCTCCCTCCAGACCAAGGCTGGTGACGACCACTGCGCCCATGACCAGGTCGTCACCCGCGACGACCTCCACTACATCATCCATCGCATCGACGGGTTCAGAAGCGACAACCGAACCGGCATTGACGGCACCCTGCACCGCCTCTCGGCAGTTCGCGACCGATACGACGAAATCATTGGCATCACCGTTCGCGTCGGCCGCTTCGTCAGCGGCATCGCGGACCCCCTACGCCCAACGCTAGGGTCCCGAGACAGCCTCATGATCATCGGGCCGCCCGGCGTCGGTAAGACCACGCTCCTACGGGATGTCAGCCGCATCCTCGCCGAACAGCACGGCCCCAAGTGCATCGTTGTCGATTCGAGCAATGAGATCGGCGGTGACGGCAAGGTGCCGCACAGGGGCATAGGCAACGCCAGACGCATGCAGGTCAGCGACCCCACCCGCCAGGCTCACGTACTCCTCCAGGCCCTCGCTAACCACGGGCCTACAGCCATCGTCGCCGACGAGCTCGGCCAAGAGGCCGACGTGGACATCATCACCACCATCGCCAGGCGCGGCGTGAAGGTCGTCGCCACCGTACACGGGCGCACACTCCTCGACGTACTCGAAAACCCCGTCCTTACACCATTACTCGGCGGAATCGACCGCGACCGCGGTCAACGCATGGGCCGCCCCGTCTTCGGCGCCGCCCTCGAGATAGAAGACCGCACCACCTGGCACCTAATCCCCGACGTCGGCGCCACGGTCGACGACATCCTCAATCGCCAGCCCTACGACCGCACCCCCACCACCCCCGGCACGCCCACCACACCCTCCCCGACTCGCGAAGAGGTCCTGTCATGAGCAAGAAACCCAAGGCCACGGCGCCCACCCTAAAACGCAACACAGCAGCTGTCGTCATCGCGTGGCTCCTCACTGCCGTCGCCGCCGGCGCCGGCGTCTACCAGGCCACCGCGCTCAACGAGCTCCAGGCCCAAAACGCTGGCCTCACCGCCAAGCTCGAGGCTGCCCAGACCGACCAGGAGCGCACCAGCAGCAAACTTGATGACGCCCAGGCGAGCTTGCTCACGCTAACAGCCGAGGTAGCGCGATTCGACCCGCAACAGGTCACTATCCTCGTGCGGGATCTCGCCGCAGCCCAAGCCGAGGCCGAGACGCTCCGCGCTGAGCTTGTGGATACACAAGCTGCACTCGCGGAGAAGGACGCCCAGGTACTCGAGCTCTCGAGCAACATCCTTCCTCTGCCGCCCGCTGCTGAAGTGCTCCCCCCACCCCTGTACGCTGTCGCCGACTTCGGGGATCCGCACGTCGACGTGGAGCTAGACCAGTACCTCTCCGAGCTTCTCGCCACGCTCGCGGACGACCGTAACGCGCCACAACTCGCCAACATCCACCCGCTCGGCGTCCTTTACGCCGAGGAGAACAACCTCCTGCTACAAGGCACCGTCGGCTCAAGGCAGCGCTACCGCGTTACCGAATGGCATACCCTCAACGAGTACCAAGACATCGTGCTCTATAGCCTCGTCATGATCGACGCGCCCGCAGGCACCAACGCCATCACGCGAGTACAGCAGGCCCTCGCGAACGCGCGCGGCGCCGGCGAACCCAACGACGACGGACTCCTCACTTGGGAGGTCGGCACCAAAGCCATCACACTCCACCCCACCAACGACGCTACGCGCGCCACGGTCCACGTGAAAGACCACTACGACCTCCCTGAGGCCATGCAGGTTTACAATCGCCCCTAAGGTCCACGAACTCATTTCTCCGGCTGCGGCCTATATCCGTTAGTCCGAAAAATGGAGGCAGGAGCATGCCTACCCACCACGACCCCATGGGATAGCCGACAGGATCTGGCGGCTATACCGGACTGCCCTCAGCCCTTCAGGCTCACGCATCGCAGGTGCGGCTAAAGGCGCACGCGACAACGCCCCCGTTGCTCCCGTCAGGCAAGCTCCGCTAGTGTTCCCGCTTCTTCCGCATCCCCATTAACTTCTTCCTTCTCCAGGCCCGGGAACCGCTTTGACACTGCACGCGAACCCAGATACCGCGCGAGTTCAGCATCATTCATCTCAAGTGCACTAATGATCAAATCATGATCGCGAACGGATTCTAGAGTTGCCTCGTCGTCTAAGAAGGTTGTCCGGCGAAAGCGCTCAGACATGTCCCACAACTCTTCGATCATTCGAGCATTGAGAGGGCTCTGAGCAATCGCGTGAAGTCGGCGATGGAACTCAACGTTGAGTGGTAGGAACCTGTCCACGTCCTCACGTTCCTCGGCCATCTTCTCGTTGATGTCTCGAAGTGCAGCTACGTCGTCTGGGGTACAGCGACTGGCCGCTACCGCGCACATTAGCCCTTCGAGCACGGCTCTCAGTCGATATATCTCGGCCACATGCTCTATGTCGGTCTTAGCGACGAACATCCCTCGGTGACGCTCGTACTCGACAAAACCTAAGCGTTGGAGGACCGCAAGCGCTTCGCGCACTGGGCTCCTGCTGACACTAAAGCGTTCCGCAAGCGTCTGTTCCACCAAGTGTTCACCCGGCGCAAGTTCACCCCGGATGATGGCGCGACGTATCTGTGCAGCGACCTTGTCACGCGCCGATGAGCCCACAAACCCGCTCCTCACAAGATGATGCTCCCTAAAGACAAGAAGATCCTTTCTAAAGAGCGAACTGCGTTTCGTCTAATGACCGCTCTCATCAGCATACCCACGCCTCGGGCCTCGATGAATTCCAGCACGCGCGCCCCCACTTCGTTGTATGCAGTCCCTGCAATGTCTGCATGCAATATGTCATGCCGTGGTGGATGCCTGCAAGTCCTCAGCCGCGCCTCGACTTTCACTCAAAGGCCATAGTCATCGTATGCGAGGTCACGCTTTGCCCCTGGGGCTTGACATGAAGCCCCGCCCGGCATAGCATCTCGCAAGTCAAATTGCATGCAACGCGGCAATGGATTGGTCGTTCTCGCGAACAATGCCGCCACCTGGAGGAACGCAATGCAGGGTTACATCTTGCGCAGACTGGCACAGATGGTTCCAGTGTTCCTCCTTGCCGTAATCCTCAACTTCGTCCTAATCAATATGGCCCCTGGTGACCCGGCTGTAGTTCTGGCCGGCGAGCACGCTCCCCTTGAGTACATCGAGGAACTCCGTGCGTCCTACGGCCTCAGCGAACCATTGCCGACTAGGTTGTGGGCCTACTTATCTGCACTCGCGCGGGGCGACCTGGGCTACTCGTTTGCTTTCAGGCGTCCGGTCATGAACGTGATTCTAGAGCGGGTGCAGGCCACCCTTCTCTTGGTCGTCGCAAGTCAGTTCTTCTCCATCGTCGGTGGAACGATGCTGGGCGCGATTGCTGCATGGCGCGAAAGGCGCTTTACAGATCGTGTCATCTCCTACGGCACGCTCCTTCTATATTGCATGCCGGTTTTCTGGACGGGCTTGATGCTTATCCTGATCTTCGCTGTCAAGCTCAAATGGCTACCGAGCTCAGGGATGTACAGCTTCCTGGCGTTCGACATTCCACGCTGGCTGGACGTGTCACGCCACCTGATTCTGCCGGCGTCCTGCCTCTTCCTCTACACCCTTCCCATTTACACACGCCTGACGCGTTCGACTGTGTTGGAGATCGCGCAAGAGGACTACGTCACCACCGCTAGGGCAATCGGATTCCCGGAGTGGGTCGTCTACCTCAAGCATGCGTTACGCAATGCCCTCCTACCAACAGTGTCCGTCGCGGGCCTGTCCCTTAGTTCATTACTCACCGGATCGTTGTTGGTCGAGACCGTATTTGCCTGGCCGGGTCTGGGGCGGCTCGTCTACGAGGCGGTGGGCAACCGCGACTTCCCGGTGCTCATGGGAGGGTTTTTGGTGGCAACCGTAATCGTCATCATCGGCAGCTTGATTACCGACATCGTCTACACAATGCTGGATCCGCGGGTCAGCTACACATGACCGGGGTGCTTGCTGCCGCCAGAAAACGTGCCGGCGGTATGCGACGGAGCGCTGGCACAACCATCGGGCTCACCATCGTGGGCATTCTCCTCGCGCTAGCCCTGCTTGCTCCAGTTCTCTCACCGGGCAATCCCCTCTTCTCCGTCGCGAGACCGATGCAGCCACCCAGTGTTGAGCACTTGCTCGGTACCGACCACACCGGACGCGAGGTTCTCGCGATGATGATTTGGGGTAGCCGAGTGTCGCTCCTCTTTGCGTTCGGAGCTGCCGGCATCTCACTGGTGGTCGGAACGTTCCTGGGAGCTGTCTCCGGATATTTCGGTGGCTTGCTGGATGACGTCCTATCCAGGCTGTTCGAGATCTTCTACGTCATCCCGCGCCTATTCCTGATCATCCTCATCGTGGCGATCTTCGGCTCGCACCTTTGGATGGTCGTTGCCATCGTGGGCGCCACAATCTGGCCTTCTAACGCCCGGATTATGCGGGCGCAAGTCCTCACACTCAAGAAGCGTGGCTACGCGCAGGGGGCCGTGGTGTCCGGCGCGAGCCACCCGCAGGTGTTGTTCGGTCACATCGTGCCCAATGGGATCGGCCCGGTGCTGGCCAACTCCTCTCTTCAGATGGCCTACGCGGTGCTCACAGAGGCCGGCTTGTCCTTTCTCGGACTCGGCGATCCGAACGTAGCATCGTGGGGCCAAGTCCTCTATTGGGGGCAGAGCTACATCTCGTCGGCTCCATGGATGGTGATCTTTCCCGGAATCGCAATCGCGCTACTGATGCTCGCCTTCCACCTGCTCGGAGGGACTTTGCAGCAGCGAATGAACCCTCGAATGCAACAGGCGAGCCTATGACCACTAGCGGCGCGCACTCCGTTACGCTGACCCCTGAAGACAGGCCTGAAACGAACGATTTACTCACGGTGAACGACCTCACGGTCGACTTCACGACCGGCGCTGGCACGGTTCGTGCAGTTGATGGCGCGTCCTTCAGTGTTCCGAAAGGTGTGAGCCTGGGACTGGTGGGCGAGTCAGGCTGCGGCAAAAGCACTACGGCCTACGCTCTGATGCGGTTACTCCCGCGCAACGGAAGAATCGCAGCTGGCGAAGTGCGCCTAAACGGAGCCGACCTAGTTCGGGCGTCAGAGAAGAAGCTGCGGGACACCCGCTGGCGCGACATCTCCATGATTTTCCAGAACGCTATGACAGCCCTGAATCCGGTGTTGCGCATCGGTGATCAGTTAATCGACGCACTTAGGCTCCACCGCGAAGTGAGCCGACGCGATGCGCTGGCTGACGCCAAGCAGATGTTCGAGCGCGTAGGCTTGCCCCCTTCCCGGCTTATGCAGTATCCGCACGAATTCTCTGGCGGCATGAAACAACGCGCAGTGATCGCGCTTGCGCTCATTTGCGGCCCCAGCCTAGTGCTTGCCGACGAGCCGACCACGGCATTAGACGTGGTGGCACAACGACGCATTCTCGAGTTGCTTGAAGAGCTAAGGGCAGAGCTTGGAAACAGCCTGATCATGATCTCGCATGACATCTCCGCAGTAGCAGAGACCTGCTCTCAAGTTGCCGTAATGTACGCGGGCCAAATCGTCGAAACCGGACCGACCCGAGCCACGCTCCTCCAGAGCCACCACCCGTACACGCACGCGCTCGTGTCTTCTTTTCCGGCGCTTGGGGTGAAGGCCGATCGGTTACCGAGCATAGATGGCGCCCCACCTGACCTTAGTCAACCGATGGTCGGCTGCCGCTTCGCGCCACGTTGCCCGTTCGCTCAAGAGGTTTGTCGCCGCGAAGCACCCCCAATGGTCCAAGTCGCGCCCGGCCGCGAATCGCGTTGCCACTTCGCAACCAGCCTTGAGCTTGGAAGCAAGCCGGCCCCCACGAGAGCAGATGCGTGAAATGGCCTATCTAGAAGTCAAGGAACTCGCCAAGCAATACCCCGTCAAGACGGGACTGCTGAAGCAACTCACGGGCCAAGTGCCCGTCGTAGATGCAGTGAGCGGCGTCTCCTTCGAGCTCGACAAAGGCGAAGTGGTGGGCCTCGTCGGGGAATCGGGCTGCGGCAAGTCAACGCTTGGGCGCCTGTTAGTCCGACTCGAGAACGCGACAAGTGGCAGCATCCGCATAGGTGACCAAGAGGTCGGCGCGACGATCCGCGGTAAGGAACTCAAGGAGTTCCGACGCAAAGTCCAGATGATCTTCCAGGATCCATACGACTCCCTCAATCCCCAAAGAACCATCCTCGAGACCGTGGCACAACCACTGCGGTACCTCGGCCTAGGCAACAGCGAACAGGAACGCCGCGACACCGCCATGGCAGCACTGGAGCGCGTCGAGCTCCGCCCAGCCGAGCGATACGCCAATCGCCTACCGCACCTATTGTCGGGCGGCCAGCGCCAGCGAGTAGCCATCGCACGCGCTCTAGTGGTCAACCCGAAGTTCGTCGTTGCCGACGAGCCAGTATCAATGCTCGACGTTTCAGTTAGAGCCAGCATCCTAAACCTGCTGCGCGACCTCAATCAAGAGACAGGCATACCTGTCCTGCTCATCACCCACGACCTCGCCACTGCCGGATTCCTTTGTGATCGCATCATGGTCATGTACCTGGGGAAGATCGTCGAAGAAGGCCCAGCCACCGAAATCATCGAGTCCCCCCTTCACCCCTACTCGCAACTTCTACTCTCTTCGGTTCCGAGTCTTCTTGGCGAGGACAAGATCCGTATCGAAGCCACCGGCGAAGCGCCTAGCGCCATTAACCCACCTTCTGGCTGCCGGTTCCACCCGCGCTGCCCTTTAGCAACCCAACGCTGCCGAGAGGAGGAGCCACCACTAATTCAAGTCGGAACTGGACGCACCGCCGCCTGCCACCTTTTGGAGCCGGGCATAGATGCCTCCCCCACCGCACCCAAAGCCAACGTTCAGCTGAATGGCTGAGAAAGAGAGAAAAGTGAAGCAACCGAACCTTAGGGCCGCTGGACGGTTCATACTTGCCGCAAGCCTCACCCTAGCAGCGCTCGTATCCGGAAGCGTGCTCGCCCAGAAGCCAACCCCAGAAGGCACCCTGGTGGTTGCGGCCGCCCTCGAGCCTAAGCAACTAATCACCAACTACGATTCCTACGGCGGCGCGAACTACATCAACATGAACATCATGTCGAAGCTAGTCTTCTTCGACAACATCACCAATGACGTCTATCCCGACCTTGCCGAGAGCTGGTCGTACAGTGATGACTTCCAGACCTACACGATTAAGCTCCGTGAAGGCGTCACTTGGCACGACGGCACACCGTTTACGTCCGCTGACGTGAAGTGGACTCTGGACGACATCGTGGCCCAAGGGAACTCGGCAGTCACCTATAAGTTCCTCACCGACATCGCCAGCGTCGAAACGCCAGACGACCACACGGTGATCGTCAACCTGAGCCAGCCGAACGGCATCCTCATGGAGAACTTCGCCTCCTACAACAGTTTCACCGTTCTTCCGAAGCACCTTTACGAAGGCACCGACGCCCGTAACAACGAGTACAACCTCAAGCCTGTCGGGACCGGACCGTTCCGGTTCGTCGAGTACGTACCAGGCAGCCACGTAATGCTCGAGGCCAACCCCGATTACTACGGGGAGGGCCCCTTCCTTCAGCGCCTCGTCTTCCAGTTCATCCCCAGCCTCCCCACCGCCCTACTGGCGCTGGAATCAGGCCAAGTTGGTTACATCACGGCTTCTCCCCCATTTGCTGACGTACCCCGCCTAAGGCAGACGGCTGGCATCGAGGTCGTTGGCCGCGTCTCACCTGTAGTGATGTGGTTCGGCTTCAATTTCGATAAGCCCATGTGGCAAGACGTCAACCTGCGCCGCGCCGTGGCTCTCGCTATAGACCGCGATGAGCTCGTGGATCGGCTCTACCAGAATCTCGTTAACCCCGCCGACGGCTACTTCACCTCAGTAGTCGAATGGGCCAACAACACCGATGCGGGCCAACCCGAGACAGACCTCGAAGAGGCCGAACGCCTTCTCGACGCGGCCGGCTACCCGCGCGGCGCGGACGGCGTGCGTATGCGCATCGACTTCGCCGTCTTCCCCACCAATATCTGGGGCAGCCCCGAACAGGCCCAGATGGTGAAGCAACAACTCAGCCGCGTCGGCATCGACGTCAACGTACAGGTCATCGAGTACGCTCTCAAGACCGATGTCGTCAACAACAGGCGCAACTTCGATCTCGTCCACGGTGGCGGCCTCCGCGGCCCCGACCCCTCCGAACTGGTCAACTTCGTTGGCAGCAGCGGCTCCGCTAACGCCATGCGCTACTCCAGCGCCGAGGTCGACGAGCTGCTACAACTTGGCCGCAGCACCGCTGATCGCGACGCGCGACGCGAGTACTATGCGGAACTCCAGGAGCTCCTCGCTCAGGACGTGCCGATGGTCAACCTCGTCGAGTACGCTTACCTGCGCCCCTACAGCACCAAGTACACCGGCTTCTTCTTCGAGGACGAGGCCGCCGGACGCGTAGCCGAGCACATGTACAACCTTGTGAGGCTCGCCGACTAACGTTCACTCGCGTTCACCGCGAGTGAACGCGCTTGGCTCAGGTGGTGTCGCCTCCCCCCAAGGCGACACCACCATGGCCGGCGGACTACGCGTAGGCGGTGGTTTGCCTCAACAATCCCTGCCATCAAGAACATTCGGAGGCTCAAAAAGTGTCGCAACTCAGTTTCAGCGAGGACATTATCGCAACAGCAGAACGCATCCACCAGGACGCGCTGATCATCGACGGCCTGGGCGGCGGACTGATCCATCCCGAACCCCCCGCCGACGAGGGCGTACCCTATCTAGAACGGCTATTTAAGAGCAACATCCGCGTAGCCCACGTCACCCTAGTAGCGCACGCTTCCGACCTTGAGGCCGCCCTGACAGAGATGTTCCACTACTTCAGCCTGTTCCAGGTAGTGCCCGGCGTCATGCAAGTGAAAAGCGTTGCCGACATCGACCGAGCCGTGGCCGAGAATAAGGTCGGCATCGTCTTCGGCTTCCAGAGCCCCACACCTATTGGCAAGCACTTCCACCGTTGGACGATCCTGCACAAGCTGGGCCTACGCGTCTGCCAACTCGCCTACATGGAGCCGAACCTCATGGCCGACGGCTGCATGGAGCCGCGTAACGGTCCTCTCACCTACTACGGAATCCAGGCGGTGAACGAGATGAACCGGCTTGGCATCGTGGTCGACCTCTCGCACGTGGGCGAACGCAGTTCACTCGACGCCATCGAGCGCAGCTCGAAACCCTGCATCTTCAGTCACTCCAACGCCAAGTCGATAACGCCAAGCAACCGCAACATCACCGACGAGCAAATCAAGGCCGTAGCGGCCGGCGGTGGCGTTGTGGGCCTCAGTCCGCACGGCTTCATGTCCCACAAGAAGGTCGGCGTACAGCCGACATTGGATGACTACCTCGATCACTTCGACTACGTCGTCGACTTGGTCGGCATCGACCATGTCGGCGTCGGATCCGACATCTTCGAGAAGCCCAAGCTTTCCTGGGAGACGACAACGAAGCTGTTCTACAACAGTCCCTGGATTCGCGAAACGGTCGTGAACCGCGACTACGCCAAGGTTCAGCACATCCGCAATCTCACTCGCGGCCTCGTGCAACGCGGCTACCAGGAGAGCGACATCCACAAGATCCTCGGCGAGAACTTCCTGCGGGTGTTTAAGGCGGTGTGGGCATGAGTGCGTTCAACGTCCGACTTGTCGACTCCCAGGGGCCGGCCGACGATCGCTTGCTTGTCGTAAGTGGCGATTCTTTCGAACAAGGACGCCAGCACGGTGAGCGCGTACCGGATCTGATCAGACAGAACCTGGAAGCCGTGAAAGCGCAGCTCGTGGGGCGCGACCAAGCGCTCTTGGATCGCGCTTACGAGCGGGCCGCCGCTTACGTCGAGCACAACCACCCCGACACGTGGGCCGAGTATCGCGGAATGGCCGAGGGCAGCGGACTACCGCTCGACGATATTCTCACGCTAAACCTCAAGGTTGGCAACGTCCTCGACTGGTTGCGGATCGAGTGCAGCCAGTTCGCCAAGGTCGTTCGAGCACCCGACGGCGGAAAGCGCACTCTACTGGCCAAAACTCGTGACCAGAAGGGCGGAGCAGTCGAGCACGTGGTGCTGGTTCGCCAATACCCAGACGGCCTCGAATCGCTCGAAGTCCACAAGGCAGGGATCATCAGTTATCCAGGCAGCGTGATGACGTCCCGCGGCGTCGCGGCCGGAACCAGCGGCGTGTGGTCCCAACGCACGCCCTTCGATATCAACCGGCTGGATTCAGCCGACGTCGGCACGGACGCGCACGCGCTCTTAATCAAGGCGCACGGCCTCAACGACCTCATGCAGATCCAGAGCACACTGCCTCGCCTCACCGGCATCAACAACGTCGTTGCCGAACCTGGCCGAGTGGGAGCGCTAGAAATGACTGCCTCCGACGCGGAGTTCTTCGACACCGGCGCGGCAACAGCGGTGCGGACTAACCACTACAAGACACCCCGCTTCCAAGAAATCTCCCCCCAACGCGAGGAATACGAGTCCACTTTTCATCGCGAGGAGCGCATTACGGCGCTGCTGGCGAAGGCCGCCAACCCAAAGGACTTCTGGGCCATCGCACAAGATCATGTTGGCGCCCCCCAAGAGAGTGTCTGCCGGCACCGAGACGACGCCGGACTCGGAACCTTCACGACCTACTTCTCCGTCTTCGAACTAGAAACACGTTCAGCTTGGATCGGCTTCGGGCAGCCGTGCGAGTTGGCGTTTCCCGGGTAGACAGCTAGCTTCACGCTCACCAGCCGTCTTTGCCCATAGCTAGAGGTAGGACTTGGAAGCCCGGCTAGTGCGCTGTGGCCCACTCGCTCTGCGCCCCTCACGTCTCAGGTAAGGAATTGGGCGGGAGGCCCCAAAGGTCGCTGGTATCATCCTTACTATCGACATCTGGGGGTATCACGTGTCCCAAACGGGCCTTCCCGCCACACTCGAAACTGCCGCCGCCGACTTCCTGCGGGATGTTCACGCCCAGAAGGGCCGCTGGCGCGAAACCAGCACGAAGTTCGATGGCCTGACCTCCTACTTCCACTGGACTGGCCACGGCCGCGACGCGGTCGAGGTCGCGCTCGCAACCAGCTCCCGAAAACTCACCACCACAGAGGCGCGAAGCGTCTGGAAGTCGCGTCAGGGCCATTCTGCAGCGCCCCTGCTCACGGTGATCGCCTATGCTGACGGTGCCGAGGTGCGCACGGTCGTGTGCGGGCCCAGCGGTGACTCCCCCACCGTCGCCGACCTTGACCTTAGCCAGGCCGAACGCCTCGCCGCGTCTGCGTTAGCGGAAACCAACCGGCACCTTGCCGCCCGGATGATCCAGGGCGCCCTCGAGCAAACCAGCGATGAGCTGCCCGGACTGCGCAACAAGGGCCTGCTCGCCACCCACGAGCTGTTCAACGGTGTCCCCCGCAGGCACGATTGGGCTGCTGCCGAAAGCAAGGGGCGCGCCATGCTGCGTCTCCGTGACCACGACCTCATCCGCGGCCTCGGTTACCACCTCGAGCAGACTGGCGGTCATCAGGTGCTAAGGACTAGCAGCGGTACCGCTCGCGTCATCGCGGTGTTCCTCCAAGAGGACGAACAACCCGACTACCCCTCCTTCCGTTTCGGGATGCAGACGCCCGTCTCTTACGCTCTCACCCAGGCCGATCGCGACAACGTCCCCTGGGTCATCAGCGTGCGCGGCAGTTCACTCCGCCTCTACTCTGCAGCCACCAGCGGCGCCGTGGGTCAGCGCGGCCGCGCCGAGACGTACGTCGAGCTCGACCTCAGCCTGCTTCCAAGCGACAAGGCGGGCTACCTGCACCTGCTCTTCTCCAGCGAAGCCCTCACCCAAGACGGCACCTTCTACGAAATCCAGCAGGCCTCGCGCGACTTCACGACTGGCCTCTCCGCGCGCCTCCGTGAACGCGTCTATGAGCAAGCCATCCCTCGACTCGCGCTCAGCATCGCTAAGCAAGTAGGCGGCTCCAGCGAGACAGAACTTGCCCAGCACTACCGCACCGCCCTCACCATCCTCTTCCGGCTGCTGTTCATCTCTTACGCGGAAGATTCACGACTCTTGCCGCTTCACGTCAACGGCGAGTACACCGACAACTCCCTCAAGGCACTAGCCATCCATATTGCGGAAGGCATCAACGCCGGCCGCGACCTAGGCTTCCACAACCCCTTCACGGGTGAGGCGCCTGTGCAGCCGGATACCGCGCAGAACGACCTGTGGCGCGACTGCCAAGCGCTCTTCCGCGCAGTAGACAAAGGCCACCAACGCTGGGGCATACCCGCCTACAACGGCGGGCTCTTCTCCCCCGACCCCAGCGTCAACCCTGTCGGCGGCATCATAAAAGACCTTGACCTCAACAACGCCGACTTCGGGCCCGCACTCGCCGCCCTCATCATCGACCGCACCCCCGACGGCGCCGTAGGCCCCATCGACTTCCGCTCCTTGAGCGTGCGCGAGTTCGGCACCATCTACGAAGGCCTGCTAGAGAGCGACCTAAGTGTCGCCGAGCAAGACCTCGCCCTTGGCAAGGACGCCACCTACCTGCCCGCCAAGGAAGGCGACAGGGTGGTGGTGCCGGCGGGCGACGTCTACCTGCATAACAAGTCGGGCCAACGTAAGGCCACGGGCTCGTACTTCACTAAACCGTTTGCTGTGGATCACCTGCTCGACCACGCCCTCGTCCCAACCCTAGACGAGCACCTCGCGCGGGTCGCGAAATTGGTGGAGGCGGAACGCGAGGCCGACGCCGTCGACGCCTTGTTCGACTTCCGCGTAGCTGACATAAGCATGGGCTCCGGACACTTCCTCACCGCCGTAGTCGACCGCATCGAAGCACAGATCAGCAGCTTCCTAGCCGAACACCCCATCCCCCAGGTGGCGGCCGAACTAAACGACCTGCGCCAGCACGCGACCAATGCGCTGGGTGACAATGCCGCCGGCGTGGAGATCGAGAACGCCTCCCTACTGAGGCGACTCATCGCGCGCCGCTGCGTCTACGGCGTCGACCTCAACCCCATCAGCGTCGAGCTCGCGCGCGTCAGCATGTGGATCCACACGTTCGTACCGGGCCTCCCGCTGTCGTTCCTCAACCACAACCTCGTGGTGGGTGATTCTCTTACGGGCATCGCCACCATCGAAGAGGCCGCGGCTGCGATGTCGAAGGTCGACGGCACGCAGGTGAGCATGTTCAACGACCCGCTCCGGGAGGCTTTAGCTGCAGCCGAAGCGCCGCTGCAGCGTTTGGCGCGCCTGGTGGACGCTACGCCGAAGGACATCGAGGCCGCACGCGAAACCGAGAAGATTGTGAAGGCCGCCGTCGAGCCGGTTACGGCATTCTTCGATGTGACGGTCGCAGTCCGCACCAAGCAGCGAGCGGCTCCCGTGATCACCTCTCCGGAGGATCTGTTCAAGCTAAGGGATGACGACTCCAGAAGCGTGGCCAATGAACTCGGCAGCCTCCACTTCCCGGTGGCCTTTCCAGAGGTGTTTCTGCGCGAACGCCCAGGCTTTGACGTGATCGTCGGCAACCCACCCTGGGAGAAAGTCAAAGTCGAGACTCACGAGTTCTGGGGCCGGCACTTCCCCGGGTTTCGCGCGCTCCCGCAACGTGAGAAGGAAGCTGCCGCCAAGCGCTACGCGGAGTCTCGGCCAGACCTAGCCGCTGCCCTAGCAGCGGAGCAGGAAACGGCCAAGAACATGGCTGTGATTATGAAGTCCGGCTCGTACGAGCTCGGGTCCGGTGATACCGAGCTCGCGCGCGTGTTCTCCTGGCGCTTCTGGCACCTGCTGCGCGACGGTGGCCGCTTCGGCGTCGTCATACCGAGGCAGGCGACGCTCGCTGCGCCTGGGATGAAGGCATGGCGGGATCAGATTATGACTGGTGGTGCGTTTGACGACGTGGCGCTCCTCGTGAACAATCGAGAGTGGGTGTTCGAATCAGTACATCCGCAATACACCGTGGGGCTGACCACGGTTCACAAGGGCAGTGATGACGGCCACGTCCGCCTGAGCGGCCCGTTCCGCTCGATGCCCGAGTATCTGGAAGGCCAGAAGCGCGAGCCTGAGACCATCGAGGCAGACGAGTTCCGGACCTGGAGCGATGACCTAATCTTCCCCATGCTTAACGACGAATCTGACGTCAGCATCTACCGGTCACTGCTCGCGCACCTGCGCATCGGCGATGAACGGACCGACTGGCGGTTCCGGCCTTTGCGCGAGCTCGACGCCACGAACGACAAGCACCTCTATCAGTTCGACGTGCCTAACTCCACCGGCTTGTGGCCCGTCTACTCGGGAGCATCGTTCAACCTCTGGACACCTGAGACGGGCGAGATCTACGCCTGGGTGGACCCGAAGCAGGTGGTGTCGCACTTGCACGAGAAGCGCGCGCGGCAGGCCAGAACGCGGTCTTCCGCCTTCTACGGGCTGCCCGAGGCCGAGGTGGCGCAACCTCGAACCCTCCCGGCCTATAAGCCCCGGATCGCCTTCCGTGACGTAGCGCGAGCCACGGACCAACGAACGCTCATCGCCGCGCTTGTGCCGCCCCACGTCGTGCATCAGCACACCGCGCCTACCCTCGTGAGGGTGCAGGCAACCGAAACCGATGAGGCTTACCTGCTCGGCTTCCTTTCGTCGCGCGTACTGGACTGGTACGCGAGGCGGCAAGTCGAAACGCACATGACCTTCTCGATCTTCAACACACTGCCCGTACCAGAAGTCGCCCACGACCATCCTGGTCGCTGCCGGGTCATCGAGCTCGCCGGCCGCCTCTGCGCGATTGACGACCGCTACGCCGAGTGGGCGAAGGCCGTCGGCGTCGACTACGGCCCTGTTCCAGAGGACCAGGCCGAGGACATGAAGCCAGAACTAGACGCCTGTGTCGCCCGTCTCTACGGCCTGGACGAGCAGCAGATACGGGACCTCTACGCCACCTTTCACCCCACCTGGGATCATGAACCTTGGACTGAAGCGGTGCTCGAGCACTATCGCAATATCGCGTGGGATCCGGCCGAGGTGACAGCGTGAGCCGATGTACTACTAGCTTGGGGAATGCATGAAAGCCACCGAGGCGAAACTTCTCGAGTTCCTGAAGGCCTCGCCGCAGTTCATCATCCCCATCTACCAGCGCACCTACAGCTGGACGGAACCCGAGTGCCGCCAGTTGTGGGACGACGTGCTGCGCGCCGGCAAGGAAGACAGCGTTGCCGCGCACTTCGTGGGCTCCATCGTCTACATCGAGCAGGGCCTGTACCAGGTCACCACCATGTCTCCGCTCCTGGTCATCGACGGTCAGCAGCGCCTGACCACCGTGATGCTCATGCTGGAGGCCCTGGCTAGGCGGCTGGGCGACAGCGAACCGGTGCCCGGCTTCTCCGCCAAGCGCCTACGCAACTACTACCTGCTCAACCCCGAGGAGGACGGCGAACTCGGCTTCAAGCTGCTCCTGACGCAGACCGACAAGCAAACGCTACTCGCGCACTTACAGCAGAAGCCACTACCTTCAGAGGCCTCTATGCGCGTCCAGGAGAACTTCGGGCTGTTCGAGGAGTGGATGAGCCGGCTGGGTGACGACCTGGCGGCGTTCTGCAAGGGACTCGCCAAGCTAGTGATCGTCGACATCTCCTTGTCGCGCGACCAGGACAACCCGCAGCTAATCTTCGAGAGCATGAACTCGACCGGCCGGGAGCTGAGCCAAGCAGATTTGATCCGCAACTTCGTGCTGATGGGATTGGAGCCAAATCACCAGACGCGCCTCTACCAGGAGCACTGGCGCCCAATGGAGCTCGCCTTCGGGCAGGAAGCGTACGGCGCGCACTTCGACAGGTTCATGCGCCACTACCTCACCGTCAAAACCGGCGAGATCCCGCGGGTCGGCGAGGTCTACGAGGCGTTCAAGCGCTACGCGCGCGAGCAAGAGCGGGCGGGCGTCGAGGTCGACGAGCTAGTGGCCGAGGTGCAAGAGTTCGCGGGCTACTACTGCGCCATGGCACTCGACCAGGAACCCGACAAAGAACTCAAGGCGGCATTCCGTGACTTGCGCGAGCTGCGCGTCGAGGTGGCGTACCCGTTCCTGCTCGAGCTGTATCGGGACTACGCTGTGGGGGTGCTGGCGCGCGAGGACTTCGTTGACGCCGTGACCCTGGTTGAGTCGTACGTGTTCCGGCGCGCGGTGTGCGCCGTTCCCACTAACTCGCTGAACAAGACTTTCGCCACGCTGGCGCGCGGCATCAAGAAGGACCGCTATCTGGAGAGCCTAAAGGCTCAGCTACGCCTACTCCCCTCGTACCGCCGCTTTCCGAGCGACGCGGAGTTCCAGAGCGCGCTGATGGAGCGCGACCTCTACAACTTCGGCAACCGCAGCTACTGGCTGCGGCGCCTGGAGAACCACGGCCGCAAGGAACTCGTCCCCGTGGGCGAGTACACCATCGAGCACATCCTGCCGCAGAACGAGAACCTGTCGCAGAAGTGGCGAGACGACCTGGGCCCGGAGTGGCAGCGGGTGCAAGCGACCTACCTGCACACGCTAGGGAACCTGACGCTGACGGGTTACAACGCCGAGTACAGCGACCGCCCGTTCCTCCAGAAGCGCGACATGCGCGGCGGCTTTAAGGAGAGTCCCCTACGGCTCAATGCTGGCCTAGGGATGCTCGAGCGCTGGGACGAGGCAGCCATCAAAAAGCGTGCCGCGCGGCTCACTGACTTCGCCACCACCGTGTGGCGCTTCCCCAGCCTTCCGCCCTCGGCCTTCGAGGCCTACAAGCGCCCGGCTACGACCGCGGTGGGTTACACCATCGAGGACCACCCGAACCTGGCGGACAATAGCCCGATGCGGCCCCTGTTCGAGCGGTTCAGGCGCGAGGTGCTGGCGCTGGATCCTGCCGTCACCGAGGAGTTCCTCAAGCACTACGTGGCCTTCAAGGCCGAGACTAACTTCGTCGTTGCGGTACCCCAGAAGAATCGCTTGCGGCTCTCGCTCAACCTCCCCTTCCGCGAGCTCGACGACCCGCGCGGCCTGGCGCGCGACATAACCAACATCGGGCGCTGGGGCAACGGTGACGCAGAGGTCGGCCTCTTTTCCGAGGACGAACTCCCATACGTGATGGGGCTCGTGCGTCAGGCGTTCGAGCGGCAACTAGGCAACGGCGAGGTAGAGGCATGAAGCCTCAAGAGCAAACTAGGGCAGCCGCATGAGCGTCGACACGCGCACGAACCCCAAACCCGAGGTCGTCACGAACCGGCAGGGCAAGACCGTCGCCAGCGCCCTGCAGGGGTACTGGAATCACCTGCTCTCGACCATGCGCGAGCCGCCGCGCCTGGCGATCGCCACCGCCTACTTCAACCCCGGTGGGTTCAAGCTCCTGGCCGACCAACTCGAACAGACGCAAGCAGTGCGCCTACTGGTTGGCGCCGAGCCCGACGTCGCCGACGACCTACGCCGCCTACGCGCCCTCAAGGCCGACGTACTCCCCGAGGACGACGCGCGCGAGAGACTAAAGCAAGCGCTACGCGAGCACCACCAACGCATGACCGAGGACCGCAACCTCACCGCCTTCGACCCCCAGGCCGACGCCCTCATCGAGCGCCTCCTCACCTGGCTCCGGTCAGAACGGGTCGAGGTGCGGCGCCTCACACGCCGGTTCCTACACGGCAAGGCGTACATCGTTGAGAGCGGCCCAGATGGAGTGCTGGCGGGCTCCTCCAACCTCACTCAGGCGGGCCTCACCAGCAACTTCGAGCTCAACCTAGGCGCCTATCAACCAGGCGTCGTTGGGGAGGTGCTCGAGTGGTTCGACGAGCTCTGGAGTGAAGCCGAACCTTACGACCTGGCCGGCTTGTACGAGCAGCGCTTCGAGCACCACACGCCATACGAGATCTATTTGCGCATGTTGTGGGAGCGCTACCGCAACGAGATCGACCGCGATGAACCCCAAGTGGGCCTCAGCCTGACGGCCTTCCAACGAGATGGTCTCTACAGGGCGCTTGATTACCTTAACCGGCACTCGGGCGTACTCATTGCGGACGGTGTTGGTCTTGGTAAGACGTTCCTGGCGGGCGAGCTCATGCGGAGAGCCGTTCATGATCGTCGTCAGCGAGTGCTCTTAGTCGCGCCAGCCGCGCTGCGGGACGGGCCGTGGAATCGGTTCCTCATCGACTACGACCTCAAGATTCAGTGCGTCTCTTACCAGCAGCTCTCCATGGACAGTCGGTTAGGCGGTAATGGCGGCCTCGTACTGTGGCACGACCCCAGCGAGTACGCCATGGTCGTGATTGACGAGGCGCACGCCTACCGCAACCCTGACGCCGATCGTGCCGCCACACTCCGAAGGTTCCTGGAAGGCAGCCCACGTAAAGAGGTCGTGCTGCTCACCGCCACCCCCGTGAACAACAACCTCTGGGACCTCTACCACCTGCTCGCGTACTTCATCCGCAACGACGCCCAGTTCCTCCCCGCCGGCATCCCCTCGCTGCGCAAGCACTTTCATGAGGCCGAGGCCGAAGACCCCAACGACCTGTCACCAGACAAGCTATTCGATGTGCTTGACGCGGTAGCGGTGAGGCGCACGCGGCGCTTCGTGAAGAAGTTCTACCCGCACGAGCGCATCCGCAAAGGCGACGTGGAGATCACCATTACCTTCCCGCAGCCAGTCGTGCAACGCGTCGACTACCCCTTAGCGGCCGACATGCCCGACTATTTCGCGCGTTTCGCGTACGCTATCGGCGTCAACCCCGAGGACGACGACAGTCCCCTCCCCCACCCCACCGAGTTCGAGTACGGCGAGCAGTTGAGCCTCGCGCGCTACGTTCCTACCGCCTACCAGAAGGACGACGGAGCGGAGGCGTTCGAGTTGCAGGCCGCTGGGCTGCTGCGCTCAATGCTGCTGAAGCGTTTCGAGTCCAGCTCATACGCTTTCGCCATGACGTGCCGCAAGATGGCCGCCAGCCATGACGACTTCCTCCGCGCTCTCGACGACGGTTGGGTGCTCACTGGGGAAGCGCTCGCCGCATGGCGCAAAACGGATAGCGACGAGTTCGACCCCGAACTCATCAGCAAGGGCCGCGCCGATCCCGCCAGCGACTACGACGTAGCAGGCTTGAGGACGGCCGTCACCGCTGATCGTGACCTGCTCGAGCGGTTCGCGGAAGAAGCAGAACGCATCACGCTCGAGAGTGACACCAAACTCGATCAGTTGGTCGAGGAGCTCGCGGAGATCGCGACGCAAGCCAAGCGGGAGGCGACGGACCCGAACGAGGAGCGCGACAAGCGCAAGGTCATCTTGTTCTCATATTACGCCGACACGGTCACCTGGATCATGAAGCGCCTCAAGGATGCGGTCGCGACCGACCCGCGGTTAGCTTCGTACCGCGGGCGCCTCATCAGCACCAGCGGGAGCGAGGACAACACTAGTCAGGCGCTGGCGGGCTTCGCGCCGGTGAGTAGCGGCGCGCCAGCCAGCCAGCCGGACAAATACGACCTGCTCGTCAGCACCGACGTGTTAGCGGAGGGCGTGAACCTGCAGCAGGCGCGGCACATCATCAACTACGACCTCCCATGGAACCCCATGCGCCTAGTGCAGCGCCACGGACGCATCGACCGCATCGGCTCACCCCACAAGCGCGTCTACCTCAGATGCTTCTTCCCCAACCAACAACTCGACGCGCTCCTCAACCTCGAAGCCACCCTCCAGCGCAAGATTACGCAAGCCGCCAAGAGCATCGGTGTCGAAGGCGAGATTGTCCCCGGCTCCAAAGCCAGCGAGCAGATCTTCACGCACACAAAGGAACGCATCGAGCAACTCAGGCTAGAGGACGCTAGCCTCTTCGAGGACGGGCTAGAAGGCGGAGCCCTATCCGGTGAGGAGTTCCGACAAGAACTCGCCAACGCCATGAGGGATCCAGAACTCAAGCGACGCGTGACTGGACTCCCGTGGACTAGCGGCACCGGCAAGGCCACCAATGACCGACCGGGTTTCGTCTTCTGCGCTCGCGTAGGCGACGACCCGAACCCCAAGTACCGCTGGCTTCCCGTCAACGAGACCGGAACGCTCGAAACCGAGAACCTCCAGGCCGACACACTCGCCTGCCTATCGCGCGTCGTAAGCAGCCAGAACGAGGAGCGTGTGCTACCTGATGGGATGCGCCGCGCCGCCTATGACGCCTGGGCGGCCGCGCGCGCGGACATCCTCGCCGAATGGGAGGTCGCCACGGACCCGCGAAACCTAAAGCCCGCCATCCCCAAGCCAATGCGCGATGCCGCGGAACTCCTGCGCGAGCACCGGCCGCCGGACATGGGCGCTGAAGATTTCCACCTTCTACTCGACACGATCGAGGCGCCCTACGACACCCGCACGCAACGAATGATCCGGCAGGCAATGAACGATCACGTCAACCCCGGCGATAGGGTGAACGCCGTCCTTCAAGTGGTGAAGGACTTGGGACTACAACCCCCGGAAGAGATCAAGCCACTACCCGAAATCACCATCGAGGACGTGCATCTGGTCTGCTGGATCGCTCTCGTTGCCGCATAACAATTCCCGGCGTTTGTAACGACGCGATAAGACTCGACGATTCGCTGGCGGCGCCCTTACTACGGGGCGCCGTTCAATTGGCGACCTTAGCCTTTTTGGCCTCGACTCGCTGGATGTGCCGGTACGCGCCGCTCACCAATTCGTGAACACGGGCCTCCATGCCATCGTCGGGAGCGTAAGGATCCTTTAGGGCGGCGAGGACACTCTCGAGTGTCTCGCCGTAGATGACTTGCCGCCAGACGGCTTCCACCAGGGGCCGCTCTAGCTCCAGCAAACGCTCGAATAGCTGTTGATCCTGCTCTGACGAATCCACTCTCTCAAGATACCGCCTGACCGCCCTGCGGGATTCGTTTACCCCAACGCGGCTCACCCCAGCATTTTGCGCTCCGGCTGATTCAGAGAGTTGTGGCATGATGGATTCATAAGAGGCTCGCTAGGGCCGGGAGGATAGCACCCTATATGGAACATGAAAACAGCGAACACAACACGCAGAGAGAAGCCGATATGAGGGCCGTCGCCCGGCCCGAGGCAAGTGACCCGCCCATTCGGGTTCCGATGAGCAAGCTCAAGCCCAACCCCGATCAACCTCGCACGTTCTTCGACGATCTCCAGCACAAGTGGCTCACCGAGTCGATCATCAAAGAGGGAGTGCTACAACCGATTCTGGTAAGGCCGGTAGGCGACAACCAGTTCATGATTATTGCGGGCGAACGCCGTTACCGCGCAGCTCAGGCGGCCGGGCTCGACTCCATCCCTGCAGTCGTCAAGGTGGACACTGAGGCCCAACCCCTTGGAGATGATGACCTCAAGCGGCTGGCGCTCATCGAGAACATGCAGCGGTCCGACCTCAACGACTTCGAGCTCGCCGTGGGGGTCACGGAGATCGTGCGCCGCGAGCTCGCTTTCGCAAGTACCGATCAGGTTGTGAAGTTCCTGCGCCGCATGCACAACAAGACCCTCCGCGCCGAGGAGGCGGAAGCCGCCGAGAAGACCAAGGCAATGTTCCGTGCTCTCGGCCGTCATTGGAACTCATTCGCAACCACACAGCTCAACGTCTTCGCACTGCATCCTGAACTCCAGAACCAACTCCGCCTCGGAGCACTCGACCTCTCGAAAGCTAGGGTGCTTAACCGAGTCAAGGATGACGAGACCAGGAACCACCTGATGTGGAATACGATCGCTAACGGCTGGACGCGCGCGCAGCTCAGGCGCGAGATCAATGACCTTCTGAAGGGTAGGGTCCTAGAGCGCCCCGAGGAGGAGAATCGCGTCAAAGTAGCGACTAAGGCGACTGAGTTCCGCAAGACCTACGTCAAGCATCGTCGCCTCCTGTCAAACGACGCCGTTACTCATGTCGACAAAACGCTCGCTGCTCTCGAGGAGTATGTCCTTAGGGAGGCTGGCCAGGTGAGTGAGGGCACTAAGGCAGCCTAGTAACACCCACAGTTGAAAGTGGCCACGGCCCCGCGCACATGCGGGGCCGATGCCTTTCGCCTATCTTTCTCACACGCTCACGTGAAGTATCCGCGCTCGAGTTCACAGCACCAGCCTCATGCCGGACGGTTCGCGGGGGTCAACACCCAGCCTGTTAGAACGCCGGTCTTCTAGTTCTCGTCGTCGTCCGATGGGCTTCAAGGAGCAAAGTAGAACGCCGGTCTTCTAACTCGCTAGGGGGCGCGACAGCTTCGCGAGCGGGCGGAAGCCAGTATGCCAATAGCCTTCTGGTTATCGGTCTGGATCCGGCCCACGCATCCTGGGACCCAGCCCGCAGCAGGGTGCGTCCTCCGGCTACCCGGCCTCTAGCTACTCGACCCGGCCCACAGGTGAGTTCGACCCGGCCCATACGGCGGAGACCCGGCCTATTGGGCACTTAGACCCGGCCTACAGCAACCTAGACCCGGCCCACAGAAAATGCCGTAGACCCGGCCCATAGCCCAAGAACCTTAGAAACGCCGTCTGTGACGGCATAAACGCCCCAAACCCACCTCGTTTCCTTCGACTCTTGCGTCTGGGACGACAATAACGGCGTGTCCGTGAGCGCGACAGTCCCTCCGTTCCGGCCCTAAAGGGCCTCCACTTCGGGACTAAGGGCCTCCCTTCGCTCCTGCTCGCGTGCGTCTTGTGTGGTTTGGTATGAAGCGCCTTCGGCGCAGGGGGTGGGTATGGCTAAGAAGAGGGTCATTAGGGTTGGGGTGTTGACTCCGTTGCATCGGTTGCCGACTGGGCATGAGGTGAAGCGGGGGCCTCGCGTGATGAGGGATAAGCGCGCGCGTAAGCAGTCGCGTTCGAGTGTGAAGTCGAGGGGGTGGTCTGAGTGACGGGTGCGGAGGCTCGCGTGAGGTGGGGTGAGGGTCGTGGTGTGAGTGGGGGGTTGTGGCGCGAGTTGGTGTCTTTTCATGGTCGGGTGTCGCGGCGGCAGTTTCTGGTGTTGTTGCTCGCGTGGGTGGTGGCGGGGGCGGGGCTGGTGTTCGTGGCGACGGGGGATGTGGCGTGGGTGTCTTTGTCGGGGTTGGGTATTTCGGGTTTTGCTGCTCATGGTGGTTCGGGTTGGGGGGTGGGTCTGAT
>ERZ778017.193-NODE-193-length-101643-cov-105.047909_pt1 | contig 101643 bp, 112 predicted proteins | sample MGYA00375747_ERZ778017 | MGnify/ENA primary metagenome ERZ778017 (study PRJEB29350, sample SAMN05509838) | bioreactor metagenome | biome: bioreactor; material: wastewater | place: South Africa: University of Cape Town | collected 2014-03-17 ... | reverse complement strand
CAGGTGGGTCACTTTTACTTCGGCGCAGTGGGTCAGTATTACTTCGGCGCCAACAAATACCGACCACACACGCGTACGCGACGACGTGAATACCTCCTGGACGCGCACCGCCAGCGTGGCCCTCACGCGGGGCGTGACGGGCGCGCTGGACCTTGCCTTCAGCGTGCCCTGGATGCAGGTCAGCAAACCCGGCGAGGAGCGCCGGCGGGGTGTGGGTGACACGACGCTGCAGGCGAAGTGGCGCTTTCATGAGGATGAAGACGGGTGGAGCCTGGCACTGCGGCCCGCCGTGCTGCTGCCGGCTGGCAGCGCATCCAAGGGCCTGGGCAATGGCCGTGTGTCGGCCGGGGTTGCGTTGATTTCGGCGCTGGAGCGAGGAGCGTGGACCTGGCTGGCAAACGCGGGCTACACATGGAATGACAACAAGATCGGGGATCGCAAGCAACTGTGGTCGCTGTCCACGGCCCTGCTCCATTCGTTAACCCCACGATGGTCACTGGCCATGGATGTGGGAATCTCGCGCAGCGCCAATCCAAGGGTGAACCACAACAAATACGGGCTGATTGGGGTGATCCACCACGCCAGCAAGGACCTGGACCTGGACATCGGCTGGCGCCGCAGCCTGGGCGCGGCCCCGGCGGCGAACACCTTGGGCGCAGGCATGACGCTGCGCTGGTAGCCCGGGCGGGAGCCAAGGCGCCAAATCCCGGCTACCACCACCAGAACAGCCAGCCCCAGGCACTGTCCACCCACAGCAGGGCCGCCAGCATGAGTCCCATGCCGGGCAGCGCCCGCACGGCACTCAGCCCCCAGTGGCGCAGGATGCGCCAGGCCAGCCACAGCGACCAGCCATTGGCAGCCGCAAGCAGCGCCAGGCGCGCCTGGTTGATCCAAGGCAGGAAGATGCCTTCACCGCGCAGCAGCGACACGGTGATCGCGCTCAGGCCAAGAAACACTCCGATGCCCGCAAGCGGAATCATGGCCTGTGCGAGATGATGCATCCGCTGGGTTTTCCATGTGCCGGCCGCGCGCGTGGCCAGGGCGGTCAGCGCCAGCGTGATGCCGCCCCAAACCAGCGCCGTGGCGCCGATATAGGCCAGAAGCAGCGCGCCATCCAGCCAGGTGAGCACGTCATTGCGCTCGGGGTAATTGGTCAGTATCCACCATGGTGCGTTGTCCGCGAGCGGCCAATAAATGTCGTGGTCGATCAGCCATGTGGCGGCCCACTGCCGGATGGCCACGAACCAGGGGCTGGCGCTCCAGTGAAAGGCGCCGATGGCCACGCCCTGCAGCCCGAAAATGATCAGCCAGGTCTGCCAGTGCGTGGCTTCGGCGGCGGCGACGTCCACGACCTCCTGCGCGGGTGAGCGCCATTGCAGGGCCATTGCTTCATGATGCCCGCTGCAGCGCCCGCACATGTGGCAGTTGCTGCCGCCCTTCATGTGCCGCAGATCCAGCATCGGGGCGCAATCGACGGCAGGTGGCCTTCTCTTCGTGATCGTGATGGGCTTGCCCGCTTGAGCCAGCGAACGTCGCCATGCCTCTTCGCTGACCTTGTAGTGCATGGGCGCGAGCTTCGCGAGCAGGCCGAACACGCCATTGACCGGGCAGAGGTAACGGCACCATGCGCGCTTGCCTCTGGTATAGAAGTAGCCCACCACCATCGCGGCAGCCGTGCTGCCGCCCAGCACCACCAGCGCCGCAAGGGGGTATTGATAGACGCTCACCATCTGCCCGTAGACCGTGGTGAGCACGAAGGCGGTGAAGGGCCAGCCACCCCAGCGCATCCAGCGCGGCACGCCCAGCCCGCGCCCGTGTTTCGACGCCCATTCGGTGAGCGTGCCCTCGGGGCAGAGCACGCCGCACCACAGGCGTCCGAAGAGGATCATGCTCAGCAGCACGAAGGGCCACCAGACACCCCAGAAGGCGAATTCCGCCACGATGGTGAAACTGTTCCACACGCGGGACGCGTTGTCGGGCAGGGGCAGCAGCGCGGGCACGATGAGCAGCACCGCGTACACGGCCACCACCACCCATTGCAATCGGCGCACCAGCGAGCCGTGGGCGCGCAGCCACTCACCCGCCGCCGCCAGGCCTTTTTGCCACCGCCCTTCGACCCAGGGGGCGTTGGTGAGTGTGTTCACGCATGCCTCGCGCTGCGGGCGGAGGGCATGCGAGTGCCAGCGCGGCTGCGGCGCAGCAGGATGGCCATGAGCACCCAATAGCCGACGTAGACCAGCACCGTCATCAAGGACGGCTGTGCGCGGTAGCCCGTGATGCCGGCGACCAGGCCGCCCAAGCGGCCCATGTCCGGCAGTAGCCAGGAGGTATTCCAGAGGCCATCCATCAAGGGCGGTAGCCACTCCATGGCCTGCATCTTTTCCGCGCCCGTGGTCACCAGGGAGGCGGCCAGCAGCAGCAGCAGGATCTCGGTGATGCGGAAAAACCGTGGCCAGGTCAGTACCTTGCCACCCAATTGCAACAGCCAGAAGGTGGCGAAAGCGGCCAGTAGTCCGCCGCCGGCCGCCAGACCCATCAGGGGAAGATCATTCGTGGAGGTGGCTGCCAGCGTTCCATAAAGAAAGACCACGGCCTCGCTGCCTTCGCGTGCGATGGCCAGCGCCGACAGCACGGCCACGCCCCACCAGTTGCGCTGCTTCAGCTTGAGGGACAGCCCCTGTTCGAGCTCGCGCTTGAGCGTACGGCCATGCACCCGCATCCACAGCACCATCTGCACGATCAGTGCGGCAGCGACAAGCACCATGAGGGTCTGGAACTGGTCCTGCCAGTTCACCAGCAGTTCCTGCGCGCTGTAGATGCCCAGTCCCAGCAGCGCGGCGAGTGACAGGCCCGCCACCACGCCGCCCCAGAGCCAGCGTCGGCCCGATTCGGCCCCTGGCGTGAGCGACAGCCAGCTGTACAGGATGCCCACCACGAGGAGCGCCTCAACGCTCTCGCGCCACATGACGAAGATGACCTGTTCCATGTTGGGCCTGTTTACTTGATGACGAATTCGCCGCGTGTCGTTTCCATGTGGAACTCGTCGTAGTAGGGATAGGTTCCGGCGGATTTGCCGGGCAGTGCCCGGGTGCGTGTACCCCCCGGCGCCACGACCAGCTCCAGGCCCAGCGGCAGGCTCTCGAATTCGGCAGGCGTCTTGCCCTGGTTGACCACCTCCACGCGAAAACGCCGACGTGCGGGCAGTTCGATGCGGCGCACGTTGATGTGCCCGTCGTTGAGTTCAATGCGCACGGTGGGGATGTCCTCGGCGTGCGCTGGCAGCGCGGTGGCGATCGCCAGTTGCACCAGCACGAATGAGGCCGCAAGAGTGCGTGCAACCATGGTCGCGAGCCGCTTGTGAGGGGAGGGTAAATTCATGGCGTTCGAACCCTGGCGAGAGCGAGGCGGCGGCTCAGTACCCGCCCTTCTTTCCGGTGCCGGCGTAGGTGAATTCATAACGTGCCTCAAATGGCTTGAACCACGGCGCCACGCCGGTTTCCTTGTCGACATGGCGCCCGAAATGGCTGCCCTTGGCGGCGCTGGGGGGCTCGATGGTGAGCACCAGCGTGTACTTGCCCGGACCCATCAGCTTGATGTTGTCCCCGTAGTGCGGGCCGTCGCTGGCGACCATGGGCATGAGCTCGCCCTGCAGGGTCTTGGCGTCGCCCTTTTTGGCGAGCTGATAGCGCACTACCAGACTGGGCATCCAGACCCCTTCGCCGAAACCATTGGGGTTGTTCCTGACGGCGTGGATATCGGCTTCGAGGTGGATGTCCGACGCCTTGGCGTCGCGCATCATGCCGGTGGGTTCCATCTCTATGGGCTGCAAATAGACCGCCGCCACTTCCATGCCGCCTTCGACGTGGGGTTCGCCTATGGGCACTTCAGCCGCCATGGCGGCCGTGCCTGCCAGCAGTGTCATCGCGCCGATCCACGACCAGGGATGTTTCATCGTCAACCCTTCATTTTGTCAAATGAAAATGATTCGCGATTGCTATTGTAGGCCTTGTGGATTCTCCGAAAAGATCCGGCCGGAAAATTTTGGTGGTCTAATGGCGCGCCGCGCGCTTTGGCGCTAATTCACGCCAGCTTTGGCGCTTTTTAACGTTCGCTTTGGCGCTATTTCCCCTGCATCGAGGGGACTGTGGATAACTTCGAGTGTCGAGGTTCCAGAATTCAAGCCTTGACTTCCCGTGTCGTCGTGACGGCATCATCGAGCGGTGTTTATTTCCAAGGAGCAAGAATGCCCCTCATCACCGTTACCAAAGACGTATTGGTTGAGCGTCTTCGGAGTCGTGTCCGCGCGCTCGAGGGAGATGCCAGTGTTTTGGATGAATCCCCGGTGAAAGACCCACTCCTACTGTATGTGCCTATCACCGAATTGCAGGAGATCAAGTCGCTGGAGCACAGCAACTGGTCGATCCGGCCCGCAGACATATCCGACGTACCTCCGAGGCGAAGAGCGCTGATTTTGCAAGTTGCGGAGCAATTGTCGGGGAAATACCGCCTGGAGCAGCCATTCCTTGGCGCTTCGGCCAGCGATCCTCACACCCCAAACTAAAGCCGTCTCTGCTGAAAGTTCGTGATCAGCACCTCGGCCGCTTCCTGCTTGCCCTTGCTGCTGCCGCTGATGCTGTAGCGCGTTTTCACGGGCTGAATGCGGAAGCTGGCGAAGGTCTCGCGCACGCCCTGCGTGTCGTTGAGGCTCAGGATGAACTTGCCCTTCACGCCCTCCAGCAGGCCCGCCAGACGGCTGAAATCCTCGCGGCTGAATAGGCCCTTGCCGTAGTCGTCTTCGCAGTTCCAGTACGGTGGATCGATGTAGAAGAACGTTCCCGACCGGTCGAAGCGCTCGATGACCTGGTCGTAGGGCTTGTTCTCTATGAACACGCGCGACAGCCGCAGGTGCGCTTCGCTCAGGTCTTCCTCGATACGAAGCAGGTTCAGACGCGGCCCGGCCGTGGCGGCGATGCCGAAGGTTGGTCGCACGATCCGGGCGCCGAAACTGGTCTTGGCCAGGTAGAAGAACCGGGCCGCGCGCTGGATGTCCGTAAGCGTGTCCGCCGGCGTCTTGAGGAAACGCTCGAATTCCTCGCGCGCCACCAGCATCCAGCGAAACTGCAGCACCAGCTCGGCCAGGTGGTGCTTGACGCACCGGTACAGATTGATGAGATCACCGTTGATGTCGTTGATGATCTCGACCTTGCTCTCTGGCTTTTTAAAGAGCACCCAGGCCGCACCCGCGAATACCTCGCAGTAGGTCTGGTGAGGCGGCATCGCCTCAATGATCCGATCGGCCAGGCGGCTCTTGCCGCCCAGCCATGCCAATGGGCTTTTTTGCGTCATCGCTTTTCCTATGTTGATGACGCTCTCGGCGTTCTGACTCGGGGCTCGGGTCGCCGTGATCAGCGACGCTGGCTCTCCAGTGATTCATGCACCCGCAGCGCGGGCACTTGATCTCTACGATTCCTTCGGCACGGGCCAGCAGCTTGCTGCACCGTCCACATCTCAGATCCATCATCTCGGCATCGCCATAATGGCCCCGCCCGTACGGGTGGCAGGGTCCTCGGTTGATGCCGTGCTCCATCACGGCAAAGACGTTTGTCTGGGGTGTTAGCGCACTCCAGGCATTCGCCCTGTCCTTTTTCAGTCCCGCTCCAGCTCCGGCAGCGTCGACCACGTCACGGGCGCGCGCAGCTCGTAGCCTGGCACGGGGTACCACGACTGGACCCAGCGGCCGTTGATGCATGCGAACACATTGCCGACCTCGAAGCCGACGCAGGTGACGAGCATGAGGGACCCAAGCAGGCGGCGACGGTGCGTGAGCTGCCAGGCGTCGCCGCAGCGTAGGATGGTCACACCGCCGTTACTCCACTCCTGAATACCCTGCTCGACATCGACGGGCATGCCGCGCTGCCAGGCGGTGAATTCGCAGGCGTTGCGTCGGTACCAGGCCTTGCGAGATTTCGAGCTCCTGGGATGTTCGCCCGGGCACCAGTAGTTGGCCGCGACGGCCTGCTGGTATTGCGCGGACTGCGGGTCGCGATCGAGCCACTGGCCGGGCGCGGGGCGCCCGCCCTCAGGGGTTTCGACCCATGGTAGGTTGTCCCCTTGCGCAGTCACGTTGAGCACCGGGGCAATGTCCCATGCGGCGCGCTCGGGGCAGCGCTCAAGCAGGCGTTCATCCTCCCACTGCAGCGCGCCCGCGATGGTGCCAGCCTTGAACCAGCGCACCCAGAACTTGGAGACGTTGAGCCAGCCGATGCGCTCCTTTGCCAGGGCCAGCGACGCGAGGGCTTGTGGATGCAGCTCGGCGGGAACGCCGGCAGTGGTGAGCAGATCTGCAAGGGCCATCACGGCAGCTCCTGCGGCTCGACGGGGGCGCCCAAGATGGCTTCGACATCGATGGCGTGGCCAGCGTCGATGAGCACTTGCAGCCCAGCCGGAAGATCGCCGCGGTCCAGGTCGATGTACTTGCGCACGCTCGCGTCTTGCACGACCGCTTTGACGGATGCCGTGGGATCGGCGAGGATGGCCCATTTGAGCGGGCCGAAGCGATCGAAGAATGCGCCCACGCTGACGTGCCGCAGTGAAACTGCGGGTGTATCTGATGGCTGCACCGCCGCCAAGCGCCATGCGCCTGGATAGTTCTGTTCCGCGAATATTTCGTCAGCAAGGATGGTGTTGATGACGGTGGCCCCGTCCATGATTTCAATGTGCATGAGTGTCTACTCCAGGGGGGTGAAGGTGACGTAGGCATAAGAGTCCCCGCTGCGCTGTACGCTCCCACCGTTTTGCGCGCCACAGCCGCCCGCACCGTAGCCGGATTTGTTGTTGTCCCCCGAGCCGGCGAAGGCACCTGGCAATATGGCTGGCGACCGCGCACCCCCTCGACCAGGAATCGCTATGGTTGATGACGCAAGCGCCGCGTTTGCAATCACGATGCCCCACGCCGACAATTCGAGCCACGCCAGGTTGTCGCCTCCCGCGTTGGTACCGACGCTGCCACCAATGGCCGCATTTGCAACGGTCATATTCGGGCTGCGGCCCAATCCCGTTTGCAACAGATCGACGGCCGCACCGCCGCTTGTCGTCGCGACCGATGCGGAGAACGTGGCCGACCCGGCCGACACTCCAGGCACCCAGAAATCGGCGCCCGTGACCGTTGCCGTCGGCGCGAGAGCGATGGCGGTGGCGGTGGTCCCCCCGTAAATACCGCCCTCACCGCCCTGCACGGTCAGAATCGTGACGCCGTTGAGGGCTACAGTTGAGTCTCCGGCTTTTGCGCCGTTGGTAGCATTTGTCGCGGGTGAATTGATCCCTGCGGCCATGGTGCAGACCATCACGTCGCCGACCGCCACCTTGAATTTCTTTCGCCCCCAAGGCGCAGAGTTTCCGCCCGTCGCTGCGCCGCTGGTGCTGTTGGCTGCAGCACCTGGGCCGCCGGCGCCCACCATGGATATGACCACCGTACCTGCTTGCGTGAAGGTGATCGTTGTGCTGGCCAGAATAGGCCTTGACCAGCCGCCCACGATGGCGCCGCCACCCGCGCCTGGGAAAAGTTCGAGATATGCCTTGTTCATGCGAGGGTGCTCCCCGTGTAGGTGAGGTCGAAGCCCATGAACGCCGGGATGGACATGGGAAGGGTCTGCGGATCGCTTTTGACCGAGTGGCCGTTCCAGTCGGCGAGAAAGGCGCCCGCGACGATGCTTCGGGCGATCAGCCTGTCGCCCGTGAGCAGCGCCACCGGCGCCTGCAGCGTCACGTCTGCGGCCGCCACGACGTAGGTGATGCCCGGCTGCATGGTGGTGTTGACGGTCACCACTTGAATCACGTTGCCAGCATCAATCGATGTCCAGTCCGCGCTCACGCCCGGCGTGCTGGTGCTCACGTCGGCCAGGTTGTTGAGCAGCATCCAGAACCGGCCATCGTGTTTGACGCATGCGGGTTTGGCCAGCGGCCCCGCCAGGCTCGCCCACAAGCCCTTGAAGTTCGAGGCGGCCAGCGCCGCGGCGGCCGCGTCGGTGGCGGCCAGGGCGGACGTCTGCACCTGGTCCTGGGTGGTAGCGAGTTCGGCCGTGAAGGTGCCGACCCATCCGGTGAACGTGGCCAGCCAGTCGCGAAAGGTCGCGAGCCAGTTCAGGTAGGTATCGGTCTTGGTGTCGAACGCGACCTGGTCGTCCAGGCTGCGGCTCGGAATGGCCACCGACGCCGGGGGCGCGTCGGGCGGGGGGGTGAAGCTCATACAGGAACCTCCAATCCTTCAATGGTCAGGTTGCAATCGGAAAACCCATGCGCGAGCAGCACCTGCTTGAAACTGGTGACGTAGCCGTAGGTTGTGAGCGCATTGACGCCGCGCGCGCCGAACCAGACGACGGGCTTGGAGCGATAGGGCAGCACCAGCTCGCGCGTGCGCTCGTACTGCGTGCCGCGCACGAGCACCTGCAGCTCCATGCGATCAGACACCGCGCCGGGCTTGACCAGCCAGCCGCCCCAGGCGTCGCGCGTTTTCTGGCCCCAGTCGTCAAAGCCGATGCTCGGGCGCCAGTAGCTGTCGCCCAGCCACATCGCGCGGCCGAACACGGCTTCGGCGCAGCGCGCCACGGCGCCAGGGTTTTTAATGCGAAGCACGATGCTGGCCTGGGTGTACGCGGGCAGGCCAGGGATGTGCAGGCGCGCCTCGCGCTCGATGGGGTTGAAGAAGTAGCCCCAGTGGCTGTTGCCGCTGGGCTTGAGCATGGCGATGTCGCCGGTGTTGAGCAGCTCGCCTTGCACCGGGTCGGTGACGATGACTTGCACCGCAGTGGCGAGCACGCCGAAGAGGTGGATGTCGGTGACGACGCGCCCGGGCGTGACGGTGATCTCGATCAGATCGGCGTTCTCTGTGACGCTGCCGAGCGACGCATCGAACATGCGCAGGCGGTTTTCCACGCCCTGCGATTGCCACTTGCCGGTGGTGGTGGCCGGGTCGTTGCCCAGGTTGCCGTCCATCATGGAGCGCCAGATCACGTGATCTGCGTCGATGATCTCGGCGTTCAGGGCGTAGGTCGTGGCCGCGTCCCAGGCCAGCAGCGTGCTCGCAGCCACGTTGGTGACCATGTTGGCGAGCGTGATCGCCATGGGCGGCAAAAAGCCCATGCCAAGGGTGTAGGTGGTTGCCGTGCTCATGCAGGCACCCTCTGCAGCACGCCGATGGCGTCCTGCTTGCGCGTGAGCATCTCCACGCTTTGCAGCAGCACGATGAGCGTGCGCCCGATGTCGTAGCCCTGTTGCTTGAGCTCCTTGATGGCGGCGACCACTTCGGCGCTGGAGCCGCCGCTGAGCAGCGCCTGGGTCTGCTGGGCGTTCCAGATGCGCGAGGCTCCGGTGGCCTCCAGCTCGGGGCCGTGCTCGCCCACGAGGCGCAGGCCGCCTGGGAAGCTGCCGCCGGTGGCAAACGCAGGGATGTCGTTGGCCTTGTACCAAGCATCCCAATCGCGCCTGTACAGGCCAGACAGGCCGGACATGTCTTCAGGCGTGAGTTTGTTGTCGATGATGTACTGTTTAAGCCCCGCAGCATCTCCGGTGCCATCGAATGCGTGGTACCCGGCCGCATATTTGTCGAGGCGTTTTTCTTGCTCCAGACTGACCCCGGTGTAAACCGTCCCACCCGTGTAGCTCAGGGGCGTCTTGTACTTGCTGGAGCCGGGCGACCCGCCTGCCCCGCCCGGTCCCCACGTGGCGCCTGCACCCGCACCGCTGGCGCCACCGGTGCCGCTCGTGGCGCCGTCCGCCTCCGGGAACAGTCGCGCGTAGAACTCGCGCACGGCGGTCTCCACGTCCTTGACCGCCACCGTGGTGCCGCGCGCGGCGTCCAGCGCCTCGCGCCCGGCTTTGATGATGGCGTCCAGGCGATCGACTTCCTTTTGCGCCTGCTCCAGCAGCAGCTCGTCGGTGGTCAGCTGCTTGTCGCCCACGTCGCCGATGCCATCGAGCTTGTTGGCCAAGATGAGCTGCGCGGCTTCCCAGTCTTTGCGGCTGGTGTAGGCGCTGGTGCCCATGCCGGCGCGCGCGTCGGTGATGGCGCGCTGCAGTTCGTCGCGGTCGGGCAGATAGCCCGTGGTGCGCGCGGCGAGCAATGCTCGGTCGATGAAGGCATTGGCCTCACTGGCCTGTGCGACGATGACGGCGTCGACCTGGCCACGCAACTCGCGGGCCTGCTCGCGCGTCAGATCGAGCAGCTCGCGCGCGGCGCTCACGCGCTCCTTGCGCAGATCGATCTCGGCTTGCGCCGCGTCCTTGGCGGCCTGCACGGATTTTTGAAGCACGGCCCAGGCATCGTCCTGCGCGCGCGTGATGGCCGCGGCCGCGTCCTGCGATGATTCGGTCACCTGGGCGAACGCACCCGACGCTTGCAACAGCCCGGCGACGGTTTCCTCGGCCGACTTGCCCGTGCCGTCCAGGGGCGCGATCAGGTCGTTGATCGACACGGCGGCGGCGTCGGCGGAGATTTTGCCGGCATCGAGCGCCGAGAATGTGGACCGCAATTGGTCCTGCTGAGCCTGGCTGAGGGTGGCGCTGGTGTGGGGGTCAAAGCCGATGGTGTCGAGGATTGAGCTCGTGCTCATATCGGCCAGCGATAGGCCTTTCCCGCTGCTCGCAAGGGTGCTCAACGCAGAACCGGTCGCCGCACGATTCTTCTCTTCCTGCACCATCTTCGCCTGCTGACGCTCGACTTCGGCGCGGAACTTGGCCCGCGCGTCGGGCGCGCTGAGGTCGATGTCCACGCCCAGGTCCTTGAGCTGCTTGTCCACGGCCTCGCGGCTCTTTGCCAGGCGCTCCGAGTCGCTGTAGAAGTTCTGGTAGTAGGTGGCCGCCGCCGTGTTGAACTGGTCCAGCCCACCGAACAGATCGACGAAGCGGCTTGCGGCATCGGCGCCCGCCAGGCTGGCGTCGAGCAGCGCGAGGTTCAGGGTCTCGAACGCACCATTGACGTTGACGATGCTCGTGCCCAGGCGCTGCAGCGTGTCGATTGCCTGCTCGCCCTCGCGCGCGTATTCGCTTGCCGCGTAGGTTGAGTGCGTGATGGTCTCGGTGACGTCTTTGTAGACGCGGTTGTCCCAGAACGAGCCGGTGACCTCGATGGTCTTCTTGACCTCTTCGGTCGTGGTCGTCCAGGTGCCGATGATCTGTTGGGCGAGTTCATTGCTGCCGCTCTTGATGGCGGCAGCAATCTTGGCCTGCACCTCTTGATCGGACAGGCCGTCTATGCGCAGGCCGAGCTGGCCGTGATCGCCCAACTTCTCGCTGCCCAGGGTGGCGGTGAAGCCCGAGATTTTGTCGGTCGAGAGGCCCAGCGCTTCGGTCCAGCCCTTGATGGCGTTGACGCTTGCCGACCACTGCGCCTGAATGGCTTTATCGGCGCCGGAGACGCCGGTATCGTTCACAAACCAGTCGGGGCCGCCGAACAACGTGCCGCTCTTGCGCATCAGGTCGCCGCTGTGCACGCCGCCTTTTTCGCCCAGGGTGCCGGTGAGGACGTCGCCCCTTTTTTCAGTCGTGCGAAAAAGCCCCAGTCCATTGGCAAGGAGCAAGCCGCCGGCGATCCAGGGGGCTGCAGCAGCCAGGCCAGACGCAAGGCCACCGCCGCCGGCAGATGATGTGGCCGAAAGCCCGGCCAAACCGAAATCCCCAGTCTGCGCAGCGAGCATGGCCGCCTGCTGGCCGCCCATTGTCAGGCCAGGTACGGCGGCGCCATAGGCCGCCGAAGAACCGAAGAGACCCCCGCTGAAGAGGTTGTACGCGCTGCTCGCGTTGCTGGCCAGGCCCAGTGCGCTGCCGCCTCCGCCCGCGCCGCCCAGCATCTGCCCCACACCGCCGCCACCGCCGAACAGCCCCATCAGATTGCCGACGATGTTCACAACGAACGGCTGGGCAAAGGCCTTGTAAAGCTCATTGGCCACCGTGGTTTTAAAGGTGGTGACCAGGCTCCTGGTGAAAGACTGCCAGCCTTCCTCGCCGCGGTTGAGCATGTCCGCAAAGCCCTGGCGGAACACGTCGTCGTACTGCTTGACCGATTCCTTCCATTGCTGCAGAAACGCGCGACTGGACGCGTTGGCTTTGGCGATCGCAGCTGACGTCTTGAGCTGCGCGATCTGAGCGGCCCGCTTGTCCACATCTGCAACGTCGGCCTTGACCTGATTGATCTTCTCCTCCAGATCGATCTGGATGCGCAACTGCTCAAGTGCGGTTTCGCGCGCCTGCTCGGACAGACCCATCAGGCCCAGTTCGGCCTGCAGCAGCTTGTTGCTGTCCTCGATGCCCTTGGCATAGTCGTAGACCATTTGAGCAGCGCGGTTCTCGCTCTGCACCTTGGCCAGGTTGACCACTGCATCGGCTTGTTCGCGCAGCGCCTTGGAAGCACGCTTGGACAGGTCGATGCCATACCACATCAACGCCTGGCGGCGCAAGGCTTCGGCGGTCTCCTTTACCCGCTCCTGACGCAGTGCGCCCAGCGCCTCGCCCGTCTTGCCGATCTCCAGCGTGTCGAGCTGGGCGCTGCGCAAGTTCACGGCAGCCGCGCGCGCAGCGTCTTCGTAGCCCTTGACGCGCTCATCCAGCGCGGCAGCGGCCTGCGTATCCAGCTCGCGCTGCTCGCGCGCGGCCTGCGCCTCGATGTTGGCGCGCTTTTGCACCAGCTCGGCCAGCTCGCCCTGCAGCGTGGCCTGTTCCTTGGCTGACTCCTGGCGTCCCCGGGACAGCGCCAGCTCGGCGACCAACGCCGCGCGCTGCGCATCGATGTCGGCCAGTTGCAGGGCGGTGCGCTGCTGCAGCGCATCCGAGTCGCTGATCGCGCCCAGCTTGCGCTGCGCCTCCACCTCGGCCAGGCTGTCCGTCGTCTGCGCCGCCAGCAGCTTGTAGCCCTGCTTGGTGGCGGCAATCTCGGCGTCGATGGCGTGTCCACGCGCCGTGGCTGCTGCCGCGCCGAGTTCCTTTATATGCTTGTCGCGCTCGACCGCAAGCTGTTTCTCAGCCTGGTTTTGTTCCTCCTGGGCCTTGCGCAGTTTTTCCGGATCGCCTCCCTGTTCAAGGGAAGTGCGGTACTGCTCCCACGCACTGCGCGAGGCCGACAGTTTGTTCTCGTATTCCTGCTGGATGGAGATGGCCGTCTTCACGCCATCGTTGGCCTTACGCCAGGCCTGCTCGGCGCCCTGCACGGTCAAACCCAGCTTGCCGCTCTCACCGTTCAAACGGGCCTGCGCTTCTTCGGCGGTCTTGATTCTGTTGGCCAGGTTGCCGTACTGCAGCAGCAACTGTCGCATCAGTTCGACGCGCGCGGCTTCTGGCAGTGCGGGGCCGCCGGTGGGGCCCTTGCCATTTTGCAGGTTGTGGACCTGGTCCAGCAGCTCGCTCAGGCGATCTGCTGCCTCTCCGCCCTGGCGGGCCACGTCGCCCAGGCCCGCTGCAGCCAGCGTGTTGCGCGCCTGCAGCTTTGCGATCTGTTTGTCCAGGTCGGCAATGATCTCCGGCGTGCTGCGCTTGACGGCGCTCTGCACCTGCTGCTGGGCTTGCGAGCCCTTGTTGCCCCACACTGCCCACGCGGTGGCTCCCAAAGTCAGCGCCGTGGTGACGATGCCAATTGGCCCGCCCAGGAAGCCTACCGCGCCGCTGAGTGCCCGCCCCGCGATCGAGGCCGCGCCCTGCGCCGCCGCCAGCCGGGCCGCAGACGCTGTCGCCGCCGTGGTGGCCGCCGTCTGCGCGCTGGTGGCCGCCGCCACGGCGGCCTGCACGCTGGCCTGTTGCTTGCCCAGCGTGGCCAGCTCGGTCATCAAGAGGGCGTGACGCGCCTGCGCCGCTGTCAGCGCCTGCGTGCCCTCGCGCACCAGCGCCAGTGCAATGCTCTGCGCGCCGGCGGCGCGTGCGGCTGCAATCTGCGCCTCGGCCTGCGCCATGGTGGCGCGCACCGCATCCAGCTTGGCCAGCACCTCGGCGCGCGCGAGCACGATGGCCTCGCGCGTGGTGGCCAGCAGGGCGATCTGCGCGGCCTGCGCGGCCGCATCGGCCTGCGCCTGGGCCACCTGGGCCTGTAGCTCGGCCAGGTAGGCCGCTACTTTCTGGCGCGAGGTGGCCGCCACCTCCACGTTCGCGGCCGACTCGGCAGCCGCCTGTGCCGCCGCCAGGCGCGAAGCCTGCACCGCCTCCATCCTGACTGCCGTCGCTGCCGCCAGCTCGGCCACGAAGCTGCCCAGCTTCACGCTGGCGTAGACCGCCGCCAGCGCGGCCACTGCATCGCGGTGCTCGTACAGCATGCTCACACCGTCCACAGCGGCCTGGGATACAGCCTTGATGCTGGCGATCAGGTCCTGGTTGAGCGTGACGTTCTTGTTTTCGTCGATGCTCAGAAACAGCTTTGAGATCTCTCCCAGCGCCGTCTTCGAGGCCGTGATCAGCGGCTCCATGCCCTCGGCCGCCACGCGCGTGGCGCCTTCACGAACCTGTTCTAGCTTGCCCCTGAAGGTGTCGCCGAACGCATTGCTAGACGCCTCGAACCCCTGCATGCGGTCCATCAGGAACTTGAACAGTCCCTCGCTGGACGCCTTGGCTTTCGCGATGTCCGTATCCTTCAGGCCCAACGCGGTCGCGAACGTGGAGCTGGCGGGCTGGATGCCGCCCGCCACCAGATCGCGCAGCTCCTGCACCACTTGCGTGGATTCGAGCCCCATGCTCTTGACGGCGTTGGTGCCCACCACGGTGAGCTGGCGGATTTCGTCCAGCGTCATCTTGGCGCCCAGGCCGGGCGCCAGCAGTGCCTGGAACACCGTCACCAGCTCCTGGCTGGTGGCGGCGGTGCGCAGCGCATCGTCATTGAGCTGGCGGATGTACTGGCTGGAGATCTGCAGCGCCCGGTTGTAGTCGGTCTGGCGGCCGTTGATGGCCGTCATGCTGCCCAGGATGCCGGCCATGCCGACCTGGCTCGCCTCCAGGTTCTTCGAAAAATTGAACGCCTCGCGCGGCAACGACGTGATGGCATTGCTGATCGCGTCGATCGCCTTGCCCACGATGTGCAGCCCGGCGGCGCCTTGCACGATGTCGCGCACCGACATGCTCACCTGCGCCAGGCTGCGCGTGGTGCGCGCCGCGCCCTGCTCGGCACCGGCGCCCATCTGCACAAATTCGCGCGCGGCGCGGGCCGTCTCAGTCGTCACCGACTGAGCGTCCACCACCATCTTGATGCCCACCTGGCGTACCGCGCTCATTTGTTTTAAAGTCCCCGCATGTTCAAGTTCCTGACCGGCTTCTGGTTCCCCGTCCTGCTGCTGCTGCTGGTTGCCAAGCCGGCGGCCGTGCTGGCGTGGGTGGCCCTTGCCGTGCTGGCCGTGCCCGCCTGGCTGCTGTACTGCCTGCTCGCGGACTGATCCGGTCCGTCATTTCTTGCGCTCGTTTCTGAGCTTCACCGTCTCTTCTTCCAGCACCTGCAGCTGCGCGAACACCTCGCTCTCGCGCTCGGGCGGCACGCCGTAGCGGCGCATCACCACTTCCACGCCTGGGTAGTTCAAGCCTTCCCACACCACGCCCCACAAGCCCACCGACTTGACCCATTGCGTGCCGCAGCCCAGGTACACGCCCCAAGCCTCGGCGTGCTCGGGCCACAGCTCGAAGTCCTCGGGACGCTCGCGTTGCAGTTGCGGGGCGATGAGCCGGTCAAGGTCCACGCCCAGCAGTGCCGCATCCGCGCGCAGGTCCGCATCGACTACGTGGCGGCGCGCGTCGTCTCGGCCGAGGTAGTGACGGACGGCGCCTGCGAGTTTTTTCGCGCAGCCTCGCGCTGGTGCACAAACAGGTTGTCGTACCAGCTCACCACCATGGCTTGCTCCAGGCCTGGAAACGCCTGCTCAGTGGCCTTGCGTTCCTCGTGGCTGTAGGGAACTGCCGCGCCGTGCTCATCGAACATGCCGCCCCAGCCCTGCACGATCTGGTCAAGCAGCTCAGCGTTGCTCAGGCGCTTGGGCGCGGGTGCCGGGGCACCATCCGATGCGGCTGCAGATTCCCCCACCGTGGTGCCCACGGTGAACTGCTCATGCAGCCGGTCACGTTCGTCCGCCGTCAGGCGCTTGAAGAGCACCTCGAAGTTGTGAATCACGAATGCGCCACCATCGCCCGGCAGGTACAGCGTGGCGGGGCAGGTGATGGTGGGCTTGACGCCGGAAATTTTGACGGCCATGCGGCCTCCTTTTATTGATGAGGTTTGGTTGAGTACGGCAAGCGATGCGCGATCAGCGCACCACAAGTTCCCATTCGTCATTGCCCAAGGTCGGCACGAAGCGCAGCGGCACCGTGATCTGCTGAATGCCGTCCGACTCGCCGAACGTGGGCTTGCCCAACTGCACGTTGGTGGCGTTCAGTTCGATCACGTTGGTGGCGCCGGGGCCGTGCTTGAGCGCGATGGCGCCACGCGTGGACGTGCGGGCCAGCTCCACCCAGTTCTTATCGGAAACAAGGGTGTTGTCGAAGGTGACGCTGCCCGTGCTCTTGCGGCCCGTGATCTCCACGGTGTCCACATTGATCAGGTCGCGCTTGATGACCGCGTTGCCGAAGTCAAAGCTGAACGCGCTGGCGGCGACGGACGTGCCGTGCAGGGACAGCGTGGTGTTGACTTTGTTCACGCCGAACGGGTCCTGGAACTTCGCGTAGGTCACCCCGGCAGGCGCCGCGGCATCGGCGGCCTCCTGGTAGGTGCCCGTCACCTCAAACTGGAACTTGGCGATCGTCTTGGCATCGGCGGCCAGCTTCACGTTCAGCATGGCCGACGTGAGCTTCTGCAAGTTGCGGCCTACGGCCACGTAGATCGTCACGCTCTCCATGGCATCGGTTACCGGCGCGAAGCGCACGTCCACGCCAGCCGTCGTCGTCACGGCACAGCCCGCCGCGCGCAGCAGCGCCTCGTAGCCCGGCAGATCGCCAGCGGTACCCACGCCCGCCGCCTCAACGGAAAACGACAGCTTGGCGTACTGCGTCACCATCGTGCTACCGCCATCGCCGAAGTAAGGACGGATGTTGTTGCGTTCCACCTCGTCGCCTTCGAGAGGCGTAAACGTGACGTCGCTCACGAGGATGGCGTTGAGCGCGCCGGTGGGTACCGCATCGGTCCCCTTCACCGTCTCGACCTTGGCGAGGATGACGGTCTGGTTGATGAAAATCGGATTGGACATGGCCATTGGCTCCTGATGAATGGATGAAACGGGTGGCGAATCAGCCGCGCTGGGTGCGCTCGATCAGCTCTCGCGTGCCGTCCGGGTTGCGTCGATACAGGCCGCCGCGTCCGGTGTGCTCGTCACGCGCCGGCGCCTGGGTCGCGGCGCTCGCCTGGGCATCAGCCATGGCGGCATCAGCTCCAGCGCCAGCGGCGGCAGTGGCGGGTACGGGCGGCTGCGCGGCTTGCGGCCCTTCGTTTTCTTGCGACGCGGGCGCGCCGTCATGGGTGTCGGCATGGGGTGCCTTCTTGGTGGTCACAGATAGCGTCACAGATAGCTCCAGGTCTTGAGTTGCAAAACAACGGAGTGGCACAGCACTCCCGCGAAAACAACCGGCCCCGCATCCAGCACCTGCACGCCGTCGGCGGCGTCGTCAAGAGCCAGCGGGCCGGGCTGGCACACACCGCCAAAAGTCGGGTCGGCGCGCACCACGGCGCGAAACTGCTCCACCAGGTCATCGAGCACCAGCTCGGTGGCGTCCGCATCGCGAAACGCCAGGTAGCCGTGTACCGTCCAGGTGTGCACGTTCACGTGGCGGTGCAGGTTGGGGCTGTGCTCGGCCGTGGCGCTCCTGCGCAGCCACCAGCCACGGATGTGAGGCTCTTGGGGCGTGCTGCCCGCCGGCGGCGTGTAGACATACAGAGCCAGAAAAGCGCCGTTGCTCTGCGCATGGCGCTCGCGCTCGTGCACGATGCCTATGGCAGGCACCGAGGCCAGGGCGGCCGCGATGGCGGCGCGGTGTGCGCTGAGCGTGCTCATGCCGCACCCCCGGCCAGGTGGGCGGCCACGCGGCCCGCCGCGTCCTCGAACATGCGCAGCACCTGCCCCTCGGTGGCGGCGATGGCCTTGTCCAGCGGACGCTGGGCCTTGGTGCCCTTGCGGGCGATCTTGCGGGCCACCAGGTAGGCCACGCTGCGCGCTCGCTTGGGCTCCACGCCCAGCACCGCGCGCACCCATGGCTCCAGGGCCTCGACGGGTGGCATGTGCGGGCGGGTGCCCAGCTCCAGGAAGGTCAGCGTGGGCTGCGAGCTGCCCACCGTGCCGATCACGCCCACGGGCGTGGAAAAGGCGTCGCTGGCGATGCTGGCGGCTGTCATGCCTGTCGCCTTTGGGGTGTTTTCCTTGGCCTCGCGCTCGACCAGCAGCGTGGCCTGCGTCATGGTGCCCAGCAGCTCGCGATGTGTGAATTCGGACGCCTGCGCCAAGCCACGCACCAGCGCATCCAGGCCGGAAAGGGACAGATGCTGGCTGCTCACAGCACGCTCCTGCGCACCAATGTGTAGCGCGGGTTGCGCACCGGCCAGCTCGCCACGGCGGCGGCACCCGTCTGGGCGCCAGCGGCCGCGCCGGGCGCGGCGAAAGGGTCGGCCTGATCCGTGCCCTGGTAGTAGGCGGCGCGGTATTCCCTGGCGCGGGCCGAGTAGGCGCGAGCGCGGCTTTCGGTGCGGGCCACGTCGGCGCCCACGGCCGTCTCGCGTTCACCGCTGTAGCGCGCGGCAAGCTGCTGACAAAGCAGGAAGGCCGCGTATTGCGCCACGGGCAGGCGGTGTTGCGGCGAGATGGTGTCCGCGACCGCATCGAGCAGGTGCGGAGCGGTGTACGTCACGCGCACCACAGCCCCTGCGGGCAGGGCGCTCAAAGACTCCAGCCCCCACACCCCGGCCGGGTCTTTATAGGCGTCCACGTAAACCGGCGTACGCGTGTCTATGGGGTACATGGCGTGCAGCACGCGTGACGCATCGTCCCAGTCGACGGGCACGGGACCGAACACGCCCAGCGCGGGCCAGGTCACATCGCCCTGCAGCTCGCGCGGCAAGTCGGTGCCGTAGCGCACACGTGCCTGCTCGATCGCGCGATCGAGCACGTCGGGTGTGATGACCGCGTCCTGGTCGGACACCATGTCTTTCACGAGCTGCTGGTAGTCGGCGAGTGCCATGTCTTTAAAAGTCGGTGTCGGCTATGGGGTTGTCAAAAGCTCCAGGTGCGGGGCCTTTGACAACCCGCCCCTTGCGGGACGGGCCGGGCAGTTCGGGGTGCCAGCCCTTCGCGGGGGGTTATCAGGCTCAGACCACCACGGCCTTGGTGAAGGCGCGGTAGTCGGTCACCGCGCCGCCGTAGATGTGGCGCAGCTTGTAGGTCAGCTTGTCATTGCTGAACATGGCTCCCGAAGTCGGCGCGTCCTGCACGAACAGCTCCGGTTCTTCGCGCCCGTCCAGAAAGCCCACCTCGATGCCGGGGATGTCGGCCGGGTCGGCGGCGGTGCACCAGTCGTTGGCGTCCGTCCAGTACCACACGGGGATGATGTTCATCGTCAGCGACTGGATGAACGTCCGCTCATTGTTCGTGGACAGCTTGAACAGATCCACCGCCGTCTCCTGCAGCTCCACCGGCACGATCAAGCGCGTGGGTGTGATGCCCAGGCGGTCGGCGCTGGTCAGCTCCGTCTGCTTGAGCATGGCCAGGCGGTGCGTGGCCAGCTCTGCCTTGCTCAGCGCCGCCGTGAACAGGTTCGCGTGGTCGATGTGAAACAGCGCCTTGGTGTCGTAGATCGCCGCGTTGTTCTGCAGGAAGTCGAAGACGAACTTGGCCAGGGTGCGCTTGGCCGAGCGAGACAGCTTCGTGGGGATGCGACGGATCGCGCCCACGTCGTCGTTCTTGATCATCTCGATCGTCACGTCTTCCGTGCCGCCCTTCTTGGCCGCCTTGTAGGTGGCCTCTTCATCGCCGGGGCTTCCAAGTGCCGTGTAGGGCGCGCCTTCGGCCACGGTCGGCAGATCGCCATAACCACCCCAGCGCGTGCGATGCTGCATGCGGAAATCGTTCACCGGCACCACGTCCGCAATCTGGCGCCAGCCGTCGAAGTCCACCGCGGCGCGGTATTCGGCCAGCATGCGGCGCGCCAAGCTGTCGCCCAGCACATTGCCCAGCGAGGCAGTGCCCAGGGATTCGACCAGGCGCGACTGATCGCACTCGCGCAGGCGCCCCGTCACCAGGCGGTCGCCCGTCATCTCGATGTAGCACTCCTTGAACGACTGCACGCGGCCATGGTCCTTGTGCTGCGGGTCCCAGAAGGCATCCAGCATGTCGCGCATGGTCAAGGACCGGTCGCCCACGGTGATGGAGCCCTCGCCGAACATCGGCACGCGCACGCTGCCGCTTTCGGTCAGACGCGCCACGTAGTCGCCCTCGGTCTTGATGAGATCGGCCACGGCCGCTTCGGTCAAGCGGTCCGCGCCGGCGGTGGCAACCTGCGCCTGCAGGCGATCCTTGGAGGCCTGCGGCAGCTTGGCAGCGCCAATGCGCTCGCGCGCCGCGCCGCGCAGCTCGAACACCTGCAGGTCGGCGCGCGTGAGAGGAGCGTTGTCGCCCTGGGCTTCAGTCACGCGCTGCGTGCCGGGTTCGGGCACCAGCGGACCGCAGACCGCCTCGTGCAGGTTCACCACTTCGTCGTCGGTGATCGTGTCCACGTTGATCGTGGCGTGTTTTGCCGGGTCTTTGGCCTTGACGGCCTCCAGCATGCGTTGCTTCCAGAGAGGCATTGCTTCTTCCTTCGGAGTTAAAGAGGGGTCGGCAGCGGCTTCGGTCAGACGATCCAGGCCGCCGCCAGCGCCCGGCTCGACAATCAAATCAACAGACACGACCTTGGTGAAGGCGACGGCCTCGCGCAGGCGTTCCTTGCCCACCTGGCGCGTGCGGGTCTTTGCAAAGGCGTCGATCGACAGGCCCAGCAGCCCCTGCATGCCGCGCTTGACGGCCTCGACCATCTTGGTCACCGTCGCGTCCTGCGGGTCGATGGCGCGAAACGTCCCCACCAGCGCGCCGGTGTCGGGCGTCTTGCCCTCGACGAAGCGCACGCCGTAGATGCCGCCGATCAGGCTGCGCACGTCCTTGCCCTTGCCCGCCAGGTGCTCGGCATCGCTCTTGGCAAACACGCGCACGCCCTCGAACTGAGGTGCGGCCTCGCGCAGCACGGCGTCCGGGTAGTAGTTGCGGTTTCCGCTGCGGCCGGCCTTGACGATGGTCACTTCGATGGAGCCGTCCGCCGCTTCGCGGAAAGACGCGGACGCATCAGCCGCAGCGGCCTCGCGCACCGGCGCAGGGGTCGGCGTCGTACCCACGGGCGCGTAGTCCGCCACCACCTCGGCGGCGTCTCCCAGCGTCACGGTGTTGTCGACCGCCAGGCTGTAGGCGTAGCTGTACAGCCGTCCCTTGAACTGCACCACCACGCGCTCGGCCCATATGCCGCGCACGTCCACGTAGTAGTCGCCGTTGGCCGACAGTCGCAGTTTGTCGCGCACCGCCTGGCGCACCAGGTCGATGAGCTGACCGTATTCGGTGGTCACCGCTTCGGTGAGGCGCGCAAAGCCCGTACCGGCGGGAATGATCTTGATCATTGCGACTCGTCCGCGCTGGAGAGCTTGCGCCCGTCGCGCGTCACGACGACGACGTGCGTGCCGTAGTCGCGCCAGGCGAGCACCTCTTCGGCCGCGACGGCCACCTTCCTGGTGCGCGTGGTGCGCACAGGCTCGCCGTCTTCATCCTTGCCGTCCACCAGCTCGGTGACGGTGCGCTTGACGCGCTTGGCAGCCTCCGCCGCCGTCATCTGCTTGGCCTTGTCGGCCTCGGTCGGGGTCTTCGTCTTGTCTTCGGGCATCGGTCACTCCATCGTTGAGGGCGCCGCGAGGTGCGGCATTGGCGATGGGGTGACTGTGCTGGTGGGAGCACAAAAAACTAAGGCCGACGTGAGTCGGCCCTAGGGAAATGGCGGTGCATGATCAGGTTATCACGGCCGCTTTGCGTCGCCAAGCATGAGTGCTCAGCTGTGGTACCTCGTACGAGGATCGCGGTTGATCAGCCGTAGTTGATCACCTGTCTTGGCGGTCTTCCACCCAGAACCTGAAGAAACGGGAATTTTTCGGATAGATGATCCGACCGTTCTTCCGGATGTACCTGCAGTACACCCAATGGCCTGAGGTGGTGGATTTCGATGCGTTCATCGCAACCCCTCCCATAAGCAGGTTGAGAGGTCTTGGCTCGCCCGAAAACCCGCACTTCACCATTTACGGTAAAATGCTGCGTCCCGCAAAAGACGTTGGTTGTTCGGGTGGAATGGTTGCCCCTACACACCATCCCAAAGGCCTCTGAGGTGTTCGTACCATCTCGGAGGTCTTTTCCTTTGTGCGCGTGGTTCATCGCTTGAACCTCACTCGCGCCGCATCGAGCGAAACGCCGAAGCGTTCCGCGACATCTTCAAGAGTCCGGCATTGCCGCAGCAATGCCTCATCGATCAGCAGCGCACTAGCGAAAGTGTCGGCTTGCCACTCGCTATTGCGGTACACCTTGACGTCGTCGGTCATGGCGCGCCCCAAAGCCACGCCTTGGTGCAGAAACAAGTGGCCGCACTCATGCGCCACCGTGAACCTGTCCCTGCCAACGCCGCGGCACATGCCGTCGTAGACAGACTTGCGCAGCCACATGCGTTTGTGGTCTGGCCACGTGCGCCCGTGATCCTCGCCCATCTCCCAGTCTTCGACGATTTCAAGCTCGAATCCCGGAAGTATCTCGGGCATCCATTCAAGCATCGCGCCAAGGTCCAGGCGCCCGACTGGTGAAACCAGTGGCGCGAGCGCACGACGCACTTGACCGGCTATGCCGTAGATGTCTATTGTTTTCCTTGGTGGCACGATGAATCCGGCACGTGGCATGGTGACTCCCTAGTGGTTTTGGTCGAGCATCGCTTTCATTTTTTTGATCTGCGAGTCCGACAGTTGGTTGAAATTGCGAGCAAACGCCACGGCCAGCTCCGTGGCGTTTTCGCGCTGGTTCAGCGCCAAGCGAACCTCCTTCTTCGTGAGATCGGCAAGCCGTTGCAGCTTGTCCTGTTGCTCTTTGACGAGCGTGTACTCATTGGCCAGATCCCGAATCAGCCCGTCCGGTGCAGCCTTCTTCCCTGTTTCAATGGCGGACAACATGGCCGATGACACCTTGGCGGCCTGGGCCATGTCGTACAACCGGATGCCGAGGTCAAGCCTGATCTTCCTCAGCTCCTTCCCCAACGTTGTAACCATGACGACTCCTTTTGTGCAGTTGATCTCGTAAGCTGCAATATCTACCGCAGCGGTTGAATTGTATCACGAACTCGTGATGTGGAAAATTTTATGCTCCCCGCCGTCGCGATCGATTCAGTATCGAACCCAGACATCTGGACCATTGCGCGCCGTGCGTCCGCAACGCCGATACGTTTAAACCACGTTTAAATCGCCGCTGGTGCGGTTTTTCCGCGCAGGTCATGGGGTAGGCGGCACCTTGGCCCGTCAATCGCGCCAGCGCCTCATTCCTTTCGTGCCCCCGCGCGCTTGGCAGCCTGGTCCAGTGCAGCCTTGCGGCCGTCGAGCTTGAGCTCGCGCTCGGTGAAGGGCTTGGCGCCCGGCGTCATCACCTTCCACTGCTTCATCCACGGCAGGCTGACGCAGCCGCAATGGATCACCTGCTCCACCGGCGCCTTGGGGTCGTGCGGGCACTGCATCAGGTCGAAGCCCCCGCCCGGGTTGGGCACCTTGAAGGGCTTGTCCGCGTCCACCACCTGGCCGTCGATGATGTCGTGATTCCAGCGGCTGTGGATCTTGCCGCTGCGCCGCCATTGCTTGCCCAGGCCCGGCACCAGCGGCGCGGCCTGCACCAGGCGCTCATTGCCCGCCACGGCAAAGGCGCGGCTGACCTCGGTGGTGACGATGGCCGTGGCGCGCCGGGTCGAGTCGGCATCCAGGATGCCCTGCACAGCCTTGATTGCCTCGAACGGCGTGATGCCGCCGATGGTGACCAGGCCGAGCTGCTGCCCGATCTTGCCCGCCGCCACCTCGGTCACATCGCGCATGCGGTCCACGCCGAAGGTCTGCATGGCCGCGAGCACGCGCGCATCGAGCATGCCCAGGCGCAGCTGCACGTTGTGGTCGATGGCCGCGAGCGTCTTGTCCACCATGTCTTCGCCCTGCTGCCAGGCACCCTGCAGCGCGAGGTTGACGGTCGCGCCGGCTTGCTGCCCGGTGGCGGTGAGGATGGTGTCGAGCTGGTCGCGCAGCCGAACGAGCTGCCACTGGCGCCAGTCGGCGGGCTGGGCTGCGAGCTGCTGCGAGATCTGCACCCACGCGTCGCGCAGCAGCGCTACCACCTTCTGGTTACTGCCAAGCAGCAGCCTGGCACGCTCAGCCAGGCGCTCTTTTAAAGCGGCCTCGAATTTCTTCTGCTCGGCTGTCACGGCGCTGCAGGCGCGGGCGATACAGCCGTGCCCGCCGCAAGCGCCGCGCGCAGATCCGCGGGCAGGTTGAAGCTGTCCTCGGCCAGGCGTTTGGCCTTGCGATCGGCGGCTTCCTTGCGTGCCGCCGTCAGCTCGGTCTTGGCGTCGAAGTCTTGCCCGAAGCGCTGGGCGACGTCGGCCACGATCTTGAGCGCGGTTTCTTCGGTGAGCAGACCGGCGTCGATCATCTGGACCACCGCCGAGACCACCGCCTGCATCGCGGAGGCGAACTTGGTGATGTCGCGGTTGAGCAGCTCGGGGAAGACGGCCGTCACCTGCCATTCGTCGTTGGCCCAGTCAGGCGTCTGACCTCGCGCGCGGGCCTCGCACCACAGCACGTAGCGGCCGATCTCTTCGAGCATGCGCTTGAGGAACCCCTGGCGCATGCTGTACATCTTGAACGTGGGCTCTCCCATTTCCGAAGCCGCTGCCCGGTTCACGTCCCCCCCACCGCCAAACCAATGCTCCGGTACCGTGGCGCCGCCCAGCACGTGGTTGCGCAGCAGCCGCGCGCTCTGGCTGGTGTCGGCCGCCTGCAGGCCAGGTGTTTTGGGTTCGAGCTTGATCTGGTCGTTGTGCACGAAGACGCTGTTGGGGCCGGGCGGTTCGAACTCCTTCTGGTATTTCCTCACGGCTTCGGGGTCCGCGCCTGTCATGGTCACATCCCACACGAAGCGGCGCAGGTAGTCGATGCGGTCGAGCTCGTTGAAGAGGAAGCCGTCATATGCGTCCAGCCAGTCCATCTGCCCCAGCAGGTCGCTGCGGCCGCGACTGCCGTTGGGAAACTTGTTGAGCTGGAACAGCAGCACCTCGCCGTCGGCGAAGTTCTCGGCGCGGATGCGCACGGTGCGCTCGCTGAACAGCTCGGTATCCTCCCCCAGCACCACGGCGCGGTATTTGTACTGGCGCCCGCGATTGTCGCGCTTGGTGATCACGCCGATGGGCTGCTCTGGGTTGTCCGGGTCGTTCACCACGGTGGCGATCTGGCGCGGGTCGAGGTAGCCCAGGCGCACAAAGCCGTCGCCTTCGCGCACATTGGCAATGAAGCACTGCTCACCCAGCAGGCCCAGCGCACGAACGCGCGCCTCCAGCTTCATGGGCCAGTTGTTGATGGGGTCGCTCCAGAAGGTATTGAGCAGTCGCTGATGTTCCTCATTCTTGCACTGCAGCGTCACACCCTCGGCCAGCAGGTAGGCCAGCGGCAATTCCACCAGGCGGTTGGCCAGCAGGTTGCTCTGCCACAGGTATTCGGCCAGCTTCTGCATGCGATCCTGCGCTAGCGGCTCCAGGTCGCGTTCGTTCATGCCCGTCGGACCGTTGCCCGTCAGGCGCCGCCAGCTGGTGTCGTCATCGCGCTCGCCCTGGGCGGCGGCGGCCTCGCGCAGCGGCTGGCCGGTGGGCGCCGGGGCCAGGCCCACGGCGGATTTAAGGCGTTCGATCAGGCTCATAGCTCAGTCCTCGGCCGCCATCTCGGCGCCCACAAGAGCCAGCGCCAGGCGGCCGTGGTCGTTGTGCAGCTTGACCACTTCGCGCAGCTTGGCGGCGGCCAGCTCCACGCCCTTGCGATCCGCTTCTGGCAGGTCGTAGACCGCGCCATGGATCAGCAGGAGCTGGTGTTGTTCATCATTCATCGTGATCTCCTGAACATGCGCGCCGCCTGGCGCGCATAGCGCTCGCGCGCGGTTTGGGTTTGGCCGGTATTGCCGCCCTGGGCCATGGCGGCCACGCCGCCGGTGACGCACAGCATCCACAGCATCTGCACCATGTCGGGACCATCGTCGTGGTCGGCCTTGGGAAAGTGGCGGAACATGTCGATCAGCGTCGTCTGGCTGCTGTGCAGGCGAATCAGCCCGTTGGCCATGTGCGGCTGCAGGCTTTCGATGCGCAGCAGCTTGTCGCTGATGGGGATCAGCGCACGGGCGGGCACCGGCACGCCCAGTTGCGCGCTGCGCTTGACCAGCTCGGTGCGCAAGAACTCCTGGAACTGCACGCTCTCGAAGCCCCAGACGATGCAGCCGTACTCGCGCTGCATCTCGATGATGTCGCTGATGATGCGGTCGGGCACGCGCTTCTTGATGGCCGCCTCCACCACGTCCATCACGCCCGTCTCGCGGTTGTAGCCGCCCACGCCGATGGCGCTTGGGTCGCGGCTGTTGCCCGCCTTGCCCAGGCTGGGGTCGCAGGCGCCGTAGAAGACCCACTCGGCCAGGCGGCTGACCCAGAAGCGGATGGAGTTGGCAAACGGCGCATCGTCGCCCGCCACGGGGTCGTTCTGCTGCTCGCTGTCAAACGCTGCGTGGCCTTCACGGGCGCGGCGGATCATCAGCTTGACCAGTGGCCGCACGGCGGGCCAGCTCACACGTGCTCCCCGGTCCATCTCGGCCTGGTGCGCGTGATACAGCGCCATGGCCTCGGTCTCGCCCTGCTGCGGCGTCTGCGCATTGAGCAGCAGGCCCTCGAACTGCTCCCACAGATCCATGCGCTCGGGCCAGTCGATGACGGCCTTGATCACCCGGCGGTTCCACAACGGGTTCTTCAGGAAGCGCGCCAGCACGCTGTCGTAGTGCAACACCGTGCCCACGAGGATGGCGTCCATCGAATCGTCGGGCGGGCCCAGCGACAGCACGCTCTTGGTGACGAACGCCTGCAGCTTGTCGCGCTGCGCCGGCGTGTTCACGTTCTCGTCGTTCTCGATGTCGTCGCAGATGGCCAGGTCGGGCCGGTGTGCGCCGTGCCGGCGTCCGCGAATCTTCTTGGACGAACCGAACGCCTCGATCTTGCGGCCATTGGCCGTCACGATCACGCCCGCGCGCCAGACCTTGCCCTGCCCGCAGGCCTCCGGGAAGTCGCTGGCAATGCGCGGGTTGGCCTCCAGCTCGGCCTTGATCGCTTCCAGCATCTCGGCCGCCTGCTCGAAGGCGTCCATGACGATGATCGGATACCACTTCGTGCCGGTGACGATGCACCAGATCACGAAGCTCATGCTGATCTTGGTGGACTTGGCCTCGCCGCGCGGCGCGGCAATGGCGTCGCGCTGACCGGCGGCGTTGTTGATGATCTCGGGCAGGCGCTTGTAGAGGTATTTGTGCAGCTCGCTGGGCTCGGCCTGGCCGTAGTGCGGGAAGTAGTGACGATCCCAGCACTCGAAGCCACTCACCGGGTCGCACACGCGGCGACGGCGCTCTGCAATCGCCTCGGCGCTCATGTCCCAGCCGTCCATGTTGGCGTCGATCTGGCGGCGCAGATCATCTGCCAGGGCGGCCAGGCCAGCGAGGAATTCCTTGCTGTTCTTGGCCATCACTGCCCCGAACGCGAGCCGCGCCACACGCGCTTGCCGCTGTAGTCGCGGTAGTTCAGCAACTCACGCCAAAACCACGCGTATTCGACGTCCATCCGGCGGTCTTTCGCCCGGAAATCTGCCCGGCCATCCAGCAACCTCCACGCCGCATATCGCCAGTAGTTCCAGCGCGAGACGGGTTGACCGCCGCGTTCTCCGCTTGCGTAAATAGGTCGATCACCGAAGCGAAAGCGCCACAGCACGACGTCCACCGCTTTGAGCAGCGGCCAGCCGGCCACGACCAGCAGCCACAGCAGGCCCCACGCGATGCCAGCCCAGGTCGCGACGCCAGTCCACCAGAAGAGCCGATCGAGCATCATCAATCCTCGCCCCGTCTTTTTTGACGGGCGGCATCCATACGCATCATCGAATCCGCCTCCATCATCGCGGCGCGCATGTCTCGGCGTTCAGTCCATCGAATCAGCAGATGCATCAACAAGCAGCCCACGGGCAAGAAGATGAGAAGAAACCACCCCATCACCGTCCCCTCGCCAGCTCTTCGCCGAATGGCTCCAGCATCTCGGCCAGCGCCTGCAGGTGCTGGGGATACTTTGCCTGAGCGAACGTCACAAAGCGCTGGATCACGTCGAGCTGCACGGCCGTGCGATCCAGCTCGGGGTTCAGGCGCTTGAAGCTGGCCATGGTCTTGTTGAAGCTGTCGCTCATGCTCGCCAGCGTCTCGGCGCGCGCGCGCGGGCCCATGTCGGTGTCTTCGCGCAGCAGGTCCATGGTGGCCTGGTGCTGCACCAGGTAGTCTTCGAGCAGCTTCTTGGAGAGGGATGCGAAGTTGTCGTCGCCCAGCGCCACGGCCGCGCGCACGCCGTCCCAGTCGTCGCCCGCGTCCTTGGCTTCTTTCTTCCACCGGTTGGCCGTGCCACGCGGCACGCCCAGCTTTTTGCAGGCCACCTCCATCGGCAGGCGCTGGTAGACGTACAGGCCGCGCAACTGGGTGCGTTTTTCGCCAGGGTGCGCCATCAGTTGCCCAGGCCGTTTCCGCGCATGAACTGCTTGACGCCTTCGACGATCAGCGCCGTGCCCACCGCCACCGCGCCGCCCGAGACGGCACCGGCCACGGCTGCTTTTTTCTCGACCTCGCGCAAGCGCGAGTCCAGCCCCGTGTAGTGCTCCTCCATGCGCTGTTCCATGCGGTCCATGCGCCGGTTCTGCTGATCCTGTCCGTCTTTGAGGGACTGCACCATGCCGTGAATCTGGCCCAGCAGCAGCAGCTCCTGACGACGCTCGTCGTTGTTCTGGTTTGTTTCGCTCATGGTTGCGTCGGGGTTTCGCGGTGATTTAAAAAGTCGATCAGGGCCTGGTAGCGCTGGCGGTCGGCAGCACAACTTTTGGCGTTGATGGTGTGGTTGGCCCAGGCGTCATCGAGCGAGAGGCCGGAGCCTTCGGCACAAGCGGCGTCGGCGCCCTCGGTGGCACCAGCAACGCCGCAGGCACCGGCTGGCGCATCAATACCGGTGAGGGCGCCGTTCCACATGCGGACAGCAGCAAGAGTGAGCACAGGGCCGTCAGCAGCCACAGCGCCCGGCGCAGGCGCCGCTGCAGACACGTGCTCCAGTGCTGGCGCAGCGCCTGCGCAGGCAGCAGCCACAGGCACGCGCCGATACACCACAAGAGGAGCACGGCCAGCCAGGTCGCGGTATTTGGCATCGAGATCGGCATAGCGGTCCTCCTGGTCTAGGTGATCTGTGAGATAGCGGGTGTTGGCCTGATCGGCGCGTGCGGTTTCCTTGTCCAGCGCGTCCTCGGCGGCCTGTTTGGTCTGGGCCTGGCGCGCGGCCCAGGCGTTGTCGGCGGCGGTGTGACCCCACCAGTAACCGCCCCCCACGAGGGAGAGGGCCAAGAGCAGGGCGGCGAGAAGACGTGCGGCCATGATCAGCACATCCCGTGCGGGTGACCGGTGCACAGCGTCGTGTAGAGATACGCCAGTGCTACCGCGATCACGACGAGCACCACCGCAAAGACGATGCCTACGGTTTTAAAGAAGCGCCTCATTGCTGCAACTCCATGCATTTCTTGTGGCGTTCGAGCTGACGCGTCCACACGCCCCGACAAACCTTGTTGCCGGGTGTGGAGCAATCGAATTCCCACCGCGTGGGTTGGCCCTGCGCGTTGCGCTGGCTGACCACCCAGCCCGGACCCTCCTTGCGCGCACTGGTGAGCCTGCGGTAGTCCAGCAGTGCATCGCACGCTGCGCGGTAATTGCCCGCGAGCAGCTCGCGGCGCATGCCGGACTTGAGCCAGGCGCCCGAGCCGTATTGATAGAGCCAGTCCATGTACAGGTCGTATTCGCCCTGCGACAGCGCCACGCCTGGCAGGCTGGTGCGAAACACCGCCTCTTCGCGACTCAGGTGCGCCTGCGCCTTGATGAGCGCGCGCACCGGCGTGGTGGTGTCGCCAGGCTTCACAGGCGTGCCGTCTTCGTTGAAGGTGCTGCCAAAGCCCACGGTTGGCCGGTCGCCTTGCGTGGGCACAACGGCACGGTCGGCGTAGCCCTCGCGCACCGCCAGGCCGACGAAGCCCGCCGCCGAAAGCGACAGTGCCGCCACCAGTACGCGCAGCGTGCCTTGGCCGCGCTGGCGTCGTGCGCGCGACATCGGCTGCCAGCCAAGGATGGCAATGCAGGCCAGCGCGCACAGGCCGCCAAGCAGGATGGATTCGGTGATGCCCATGCGCCGACTGTCACGGCGGGGGCAGAAAAAACTAAGGCCGACGTGGGTCGGCCTGTAGAGGTTTGGAGCGCTTTCTAAGGTATCACGGATTGGCCTGCGCGGTCAAAATGAACGTTGCCATGACCGTCCTTGATTGCTGGCGAGCGCCGCAAAATTGCGGGCATGGTCTTCTGTCTCCACAATCTGGAGACCCTCTACTTACCCATGGGATGCTTCCCTTTGCATCCGCCCTCGGCATACCTCACCAGCCGGGGCAGCTTTGCGCCCACCATGGCGTCTTTCATCTTTTCCATCTCGGCAGTGCAATCGGCGTAAGGCTGCGAGGAATAGCTCCACAGGCCCCGCCGCACTTCCGCGATGCAGTAGTCGATGGGAATGTTGTGGCGGCCCACTGACGTGCTCACCTGTTGTTTGTACTGGGCAAACTCCTTGGCAACGCACCGCTTCTGCGCAAAAGCAGGACCTGTCGTCGCCGCAAGCAGCAAGACCATCATTGCCCGACCCAACATCTTCATCACCTATCTCCCTTTAGCAAGCGCAGCCACCCCATCGGCCGCGATCAGGATGGCCGCACGCCCTGCGTGATCGGCGGCACGGAACGCCGCCAACAGCCGCGCCTCATCGGCTAGCACAGCCTTCGACTTCGGCACCTTCTCACCAACCGTCAAAGCGCGTTCATCGCGCAGCGCTGGCGCAGCGGTCAACGCCCTGTCGCGCAGCTCCTGCGCCTTGCTGCCGCGCCCGCCCGTCACGTGCTGGTTGGCCTCGCCAGTGAGGATGTAGTTGGTATCCACGCCTGCGGCGGCTATGGCGGCCAGTACCTCCCCTCCTGGTGCTGATGCGCCTCGCTCCATTCGCCCCCAGTACTCCCGCGATACCCCTGCGATTTCAGCGATCTCGGCTTGATTGAGCCCGAGAGCCTTTCTTGTCTCTTTCAAGCGCTCACCAATAAGTGATGAAAAAGTCACTTGCAACCCCTTTACAAAAGAGACCTATAGATCACATAATCCACCCATCGACCGCAACTCTCAACCAATCGCAGCGACAGCCACAAAGGAGCACCGCCATGCAAACCACTACGTCACCCACCCCCAACCAGATCAAACACCGCATGCGCCAGCAGGGCACCACCTTGAAGGAGTGGGCCGCAGCCCACGGCTTTCGGTACCGCACCGTCTCCGACGTGGTGCGTGGCGTGCGCCAAGGCAACTACGGCGAGGGCCGTGACGTGTGCATCGCGTTGGGTCTGCCGGTCAAGGACTGAATTCCATTTTCACATCGTTTCACACAAATAGGAAAGCCGACATGAACAACACCCTCGTTCGTCTCACCGTGGTCGATGGCCGCCCCACCACCACCAGCCTCGATGTGGCGCGGCACTTCGGGAAAGCACACCGAAACGTCATTCAGGGGATTGAAAACCTGATGACTGAACTTCCCGAGGATGCCCTGCTGAATTTTCAGCAGGGTTCTTACGCACTTGCTGAAACCGGGGAGCAAGCGCACAAGATGTACCGCCTGACCCGCGACGGCTTCACCTTGCTGGCCATGGGCTTCACCGGCAAGAAGGCCCTGCAGTTCAAGCTGGCCTACATCGCCGAGTTCAACCGCATGGAGGCGGCCCTGTCTTCCGGCGCCGCCCTGGCCGAGGCCACAGGTAACGCCGCGCAACTGGCCCGCGTAGCCGCCGAGCAGCTTGCGCTGATGCAGCGCCTTACCGGCCTGGTGGAAACGCAGAACGAGGTGCTGCAAGGGCTGACCCAGGCATTGGGTGCCATGCAAGTCACGCTGGCCACCACCGTGCGCACGCACAGCCGCCAGATCGCCAAGGCGTTTCGCCTGGCCGAGCAGCGCGCGCCCAGGCCCGCAGCCGCCGCATCGCTGGACCCTGATCGTCCCCTGAGCAAAGCCGAGCGCGAGAAGGCATTGCACATGTGGCGCTCAGGTGTATCCGGCCCCGGCATCAGCAAGCGGCTGAACCGCACCCACGAGGTGGTGTCGCGCTGGGCAGCCACCGAACCCGAGGTTGTGCGTTCGTTCATGGGACAGGGCCTGTTTTAAGCATCGCGCCGTGATTCAGAAATCAGTTTCGCCCGCCAGCGTTGCCGTCGAGCGCCAGAGCCGCCCTGACAGCCAGAGCGCCAAGGTTGCCGTCTGGCGGGCACCCATTTCCAGATAAGGACACGCGCATGTGGCTCAACGCACAGGAACTGGCGGGCCTGCCCCGCCTGCCACAAAGTCAGAAAGGCACGCGGGACTGGTTGCAGCGCCATGGCATACCCAGCCGTCCCCGGATGGCTAGCGGAGGTGGGCTGGAATACGACTGCGCAGCGCTGCCCGTCAAGGTGCGCGCCGCGCTGGCCAAGCGCCAGATTGCAGCGGCAGGCAGCATGGCGCTAGCGGCTGTGGACCCCGCCCCCGTGGTCGCCTTCGCACCCCCCGCGCCGCCACCGGCGCCCACCGATTTGCCGCTGGCGCCGCAACCCGAACGCCGCCCGCCATCGATCCACGACAAGGCCACGGCCGATGCCCGCATGGTGTTGGTCAACATGGTGCTTGATCTGGAGCCGCTGCACGGCATTAAGCGCGCCTGCGCCGTGGTGGCCCTGCAGCTCGCTAGCGGCCAGGCTGACGCTGCGCTGCAGGCCACCGCTCGCGCGGCCAACCAGCGCGCTCGCGCCGACCAGGTGGGCGCCCGCACGCTGGAGCGCTGGCTGGCCATCCACCGCGCCGATGGCTGGTGGGGCCTGCTGCCCGCCCAGTCGAGCGCGCCCACGTTGAACAGCGTGGAGCAGGACGTGGCCGCAGTGCTGGGCCTGTACCACTCGCGCGACGCTCGCTTTCGCAAGCTCTCTGGCGCGGCCAAGGAAGTGACCCGCCAGCTTGGCCGCGACTTCGACACATGGCGCGCGCTGTACGCCCGCGCACGCCGCGCACTGGACAAGCTGGGCAAGAACCACGAGGCCAGCACCGCCCTTATCAAGGCGCGCCACGCGCCTGGCGCGCAGCGCGACGCCAAGCTGCCATTCAAATGGCGCGACACCTCGGGCCTGGCGCCCAATGACGTCTGGGTGATTGACGGCCACACGTTTAAAGCCAAGGTGCGCCACCCCGACCACGGCGCACCCTTTGCACCCGAGCTGACGGTGTGCATCGACGCCGCCACGCGCCTGCTCACCGGCTGGTCGGTGGACTTGAGCGAAAACGTGCGCGCGGTGGGCGCGGCGCTGCGCCACGGGGTGGGGCAGTACGGCACACCCGCCATCCTCTACGGCGACAACGGCGCGGGCGAGACAGCCCGGCAGATGGACTGCCCCATCGACGGTTTCTGCGCGCGCCTCGGCATCGAGCACCGCACTGGCATTCCCGGCAAGCCGCAAGGCCACGGCATTGTGGAGCGCGTGCACCAGACGCTGGGCATCAATGCCGCGCGCAACTTCGCCACCTTCCAGGGCAAGGATGTGGATGGCGGCACCTTCCGCAAGGTGGCGGCCGAGCTGGCCAAGGAGCAGCGCGCGGTGCGCAGCGCCGAGAAGTCTGGCGCGGTGGTGGTGCTCAGCAACAAGGTGCCAACCTGGGAGCAATTCATCGCGGCCGTCGATCAGGCCGTACATGAATACAACCACGAGCATCGCCACCGCAGCCTGCCCAAGCGTGCCGACGGCAAGCACATGACGCCCGACGAGGCCTGGGCCGCAGCGTTCACGGCCGACGAACAGGTGCGCTACTCGCCCGATGAGCTGCGCGAGCTGTTCATGCCCGCAGTGCTTCGCACGGCCAAGCGCGGCATGGTGACCTTCTTCAACCAGAGCTACGCCGCCCCCGAGCTGATGCGCCGCGACGTGGACGGCCACCAGGTGAGCGTGCGCTACGACATCCACGACCCGAGCTGGGTGCGCGTGTACACGCTCTCGGGCGAATTCGTCTGCGACGCCCGCTTCGACGCCGCGCGCCGCGAATTCTTCCCCACGCCGGTGATCGAGATGGCCAAGCAAAAGCGCGCCGCCGCCCGCGTGAAGCTGCGTGAGCAGCAGATCGAGATGGCGCTGCGCGAACTGCAGCCCACGCTGGCGCCTGCTGGCGAAACCCTTTCCCTGCCACAGCCCAGCACGCCCGTGGTGCTGGCGCCCACCGTGGAGACGCCGGGCTCCTCCCCCCAACAGTCTTCCTCCACGGTCGAGGCCGCGCAAGCGGCTTCGGGCAGGCCCTTCTTCGATACCAAGAGCGACCGTTACGAGTGGCTGCTGAACCACCGCGACGCGTGGAGTGCCAACGACGAGCGCTGGCTGCGTGAGTACGTGATGAGCCCCGATTACCAGAACCTGGCCGAGTACTACGCGGCGCGCGGTCTGCAGTGGGCAGATGAGGGCGAACAGCCCGGTTTTAAGAGTGCCCTGTGATGGTGGCCGCCATCACAGAGCGTGCCTGAGTTTTGTTGACCTAGACCCAAACGCGAAGGAATGTAAGGTGAAAAAAGGATTTGTGCAAACCGCGAACTTCCGGCTTCTGAAAGAGGCCGAACGCATCGTCGAGCGCCGTGGCGCGCGCGAGGCGGGCCTGGTGCTCATCCAGGGCAAGTACGGCATCGGCAAGAGCGAGCTGACCGAACGCTGGGCCAGCGAGAACGGCCATGTATTCATCCGCAGCCTGCGCATCTGGACGCCGCGCACCATGTTGGAAGACGTCGCGAGCGCCCTGGGCCTGTCGCTGCGCGGCTCGGCAAAGGATGTGGAGAACCGCATCAAGCAGCACCTGGCGCAGACCATGCAAACGCTCATCTTCGATGAGGCCGACTACCTGGCCGACATGAAGAGCGCGGCCAAGCTGGAGACTATCCGCGACATCAGCGACGTGACCGGCACGATGATCTTCCTCATCGGCATGGAGGCCTTTCCCACCATCGTGCAGCGCTATGAGCACATCGCCAGCCGCGTGGCGCGCATCGTGCAACTGCACCCATTGAGCCTGGCCGACGTGCAGGCCGCATGCAAGGCCAAGGCCGAGGTGGCGCTGACGCCCGCGCTGGTCGAGCAGATTCATCGCGACAGCCGCGGGCGCATGCGCCACGTGCTCAACGCCATCGCCAACATCGAAATGTGGGCCGAGGCCAATAGCTGGCGCGAGGTGGATGTGACCCACGTCAAGGGCAAGAGCCTGTGCGCGGACTTCACCAGCCACCTGGCCGTTGGCAAGTGGAGCGCGTGATGACGGCGATTCAATGGTTCGTTCCTCCCGCGCTCGCGGCCATCGCGCGGAACGTGAAAAGCTCCACGCGGACATTCTGCGCGGCTCAATTGAGCGCATGGGCCAGTGACGAACGGCTGCACTTCCCCATCGGCATTGCCCAGGCCGCGCTGACGCGCCTGTACCAACAGGGATACACGGGCACCCGCCCGCATGTGAACAGGCGTGGGTCGACTCGCCTGTGGTACGTCACCCCTGAAGGCCTGCAGGCCGCGCAGGCGGCGCTGATGTCAATGCCTGGTACGCCGGGCCCGGACGTGCGCACGCTGCCGGTGCGTGTGTGGAACCTGCTGCGTATCCGCCGGCGGCTTACGGCCGTCGAGGCGGCGCAGACCCTGATCGATGCCGAAGACGATTTCGCCACGCAGACCCGGCGCATCTCCGCGCTGCTGGCTGCGTGGGCACGGTGGGCGCCCACGGTCGTGGCGGTCGGCCGCGTGCGTGAAGCGGGTGGGCGTGTGCGCTACGTGCTGCTCAATGACTTGGGGCCATGGCCCGCGCCGTCGCGCGCCGGTCAGGTGCACCCCAGCCGCTTTGCCGATGTGCAGGCGATCCCCGCGCGCTATCTCAAGCAGTGCGACGCGGCCGATGCAGGCGCAGCCCAATGACCAAGGCGCCCTACATGAGCGAGCCGTGGTTCGAGCTGCTGCTCCAGCAGGTGCAAGTCAAGGGCGCGACGCAGGCGGCCATTGCGCGCCAGCTCGGCATCAGCGCGGTCACGCTGAACATGGTGCTGCGTGGCACCGGTCCCTACGGAGCGGGCGATGCCGATACGCGCCACGTGGCCGACCGCGTCATCCACACCTTCGGCCGCTACGTCTGTCCACACCTCACGGCAGAAGCGGGCGGCGTGGAGCAGGTCATCACCGCCGAGCAGTGCCGTGCGTACGCCCACCGCCCGCCGCCCACCACGCCGCGCGAGCTGCGTCACTGGCAAGCCTGCCAGCAATGCCCACATCGCGACGCCAGCGCGCCGCCCATCCCGCGCCCCGTCATCGCGCGCGGATCGCGCCACCCCTCTTCGAAGCCCGAAGGAGACAACCATGAGCCTGTTTAAAACGTCGGGCGCGACCCCTGCGGTCATGCACATCTTCCGCATCAAGATCACCATGACGGATGGCTCGCGCGGCCACTACACGGGCATCTTTGCCGACAGCTTCGAGGCCGTGCTGCAAACCTTGGCGGACTTTCCTCAGGCCGCCAGCGTCAGCGCCATCTGCATTCGCAACAGCCGGAGGCACGCATGACCGCGCCGCGCACTTCCCGCCACTGCGACGAGCTCGGCGAGTGCCAAGACCGCACGATGCGCTGTGATGGCTGCCCGCTGGACACCCACCGTCTGAATGATGGCGGCTTCTTCTTCGCGCCCGGCAGCATCGAGGAACACCGCCGCCCCAGCGTGCTGCGCGCCTGGCTGCACGTTGCCGCCATCCTGGCCGTGCTGGCGCTGGCCGGCTTCGTCAGCGGCATCGTGAACGGAGCAGCGTAGCCATGGCCGCGACAGCGACTCCCGCCGCCCACCAGGCGCTGCCCGTCACCTGGCTGTGCTGCCGCGACTGCCACACCTGGCTGCCGGCCACGCTCAAGTACTGGCCTCCCCGCGCGCTGCGTGGCCTGCTGAGCCGCGTCCGCTGTCGCGAATGCACACCCGCCAAGCCCGACCACTCTTCCCAGCGCGAGCGCGAGCGCAAGCGCCTGACCCATGCCGCCACGCGCCAGAGCCCGACTGTGCATGTCAGCAACACCATTGCCCCGCTCATCAGCGGTTGGGGCGCGGCGCATTAATCACCCACCACTTTCAACCAGGAAAGGAAAACCATGACACGCGACATTCCCGAGGGCTACTGGCAGGACGCCAATAGCAACCTCATCCCCGAGTCCAAGGTCAAGGACATCGACAAACTCCGCCACCAGGTTGTCATCGACCTGTGCGATCAGGCAGAGAACATCCGAGCCACGCTGCATGCGTTCAAGGCGCACGCCATGGCCGAAGTAGCCGCCTTCGTGGCCACCAGCGTGGAGCAGTACGGCGTGAAGTCCGGTGGCGAAAAGGGCAACGTCACACTCGTGAGCTTCGACGGCCGCTACAAGATGGTGCGCCAGATGCAGGACAAGATCACCTTCGGCGAGCAGCTCATGGCCGCCAAGGCGTTGATCGACGAGTGCGTGCACACCTGGGCCGAAGGCGCGAACGACAACATCAAGGCTCTCGTGAATCATGCTTTCCAGACCGACAAGGAAGGCAAGATCAACACCGGCCGCGTGCTGGGCCTGCGCCGCTTGGACATCAGTGATGCGAAGTGGCAGCAAGCCATGCAGGCCATCGCGGACAGCATCCAGACCGCGAGCACCAAGCCCTACGTGCGCTTCTACAAGCGCGACGAAGTCACCGGCGAGTACGCAGTCATCAGCCTCGACGTGGCGGCGGTATGACCAGATCCAGAGGCATCCGCCCGCCACGCCGCTTCTGGACCGAGACCGAGATGCAGATGCTGCGTCTCCACTACGCCCACAGCCGCACCGAAGACCTCGCTCGTGTGCTCAAACGATCCGGGGGCGCGGTCTATGAAAAGGCCAACACCATGGGCTTGCGCAAGAGCGCGGCCTTCCTGGCCAGCGAGGCCAGTGGCCGCTCGCGGCGTCAGTCGCCGAAGGCCATCGCATCCCGTTTCAAGCCTGGTCATACGACTTGGAACAAGGGCATGAAGGGATTGCAGTACGCGGGTAGCCAGGCCACTCAATTCAAGCGCGGACAGCGGTCTCACACATGGCAACCGCTGGGCAGTTACCGCATCTGCATGGGCAACCTGGAGCGCAAGGTCAACGACCTGCCGGGCCCTAACAACGTGCGCTGGCATCCGGTTCACCGCATCGTTTGGGAAGCCGCGAACGGGTCGGTCCCCGCAGGCTGCATCTGCGTCTTCAAGCCCGGACGACACACCCAGGTGCTCAACGAGATCACGCTCGATCGCATCGAGGTGATCACCCGCGCCGAGAACGCCCAGCGCAACCACCCGCGCACCCGTCATCCCGAGCTGGGCCGACTCGTGCAACTCAAGGGAGCCATCACGCGCCAGGTCAACCGCATCGCGCGTGAAGCGCGGGAGCAACAGTCATGAGCACGCCACACATCAATCAACTGCGCGATCACCTGCTTTTAACCCTGGCCTCGCTGCGAGACCGCGAGAACCCTATGGACCCAGCCCGGGCCAAGGCGGTGGCCGAGGTCGCCAGCGTACTCGTGGACACCGCAAAGGTTGAGGTCGAGTACCTCAGGGTGACAGGCCAGGACCGCTCCAGCTTCATCGCCGATTCACCTGCGGCTCCGCAACTGACGGACGCCTCCAGCCAGGTCACCGCGCACAACCCGTTTCCCACGTCGGTCGTGCACCGTCTGGAGGGTTGACCATGCTCAACGCCTTCCAGCGCGTGCGCCCACGCCTGCCAGACGGCGCGCCCAAGCAGCGCGCCCCCGGCCGCCCCGGCCCCAAGACCAGCCCGCTCGCCAGCGGCGTGCGGCTACGCGGTTCGCGTGCGCCGCGCCTGCAGGCCGTTGTGCCGCGTCCTGCCGCCGTCACCGCGCCGGTGCGCTTGCGCGACGCCGCCGGGCGCCCCAACGCCAGCCTGGCACCGCGCAACTTCGGCTCGGAGATTTTTGACAGCGTCACCAGCCACCGTGACGCCGAACGCCGCCAGGCCATGCGCCGTGCGCGGATTTAAGGATTCACCATGGAACCCATTGAAATTGTCTCTGCGCTGCTGGGCATTGCCGGTGCTCTGCTGCTCGCCACGCGCAACCGCTTCGCGGGCTGGGCCTTTGTGATCTGGCTCGCCAGTAATGTCGGCTGGATCGCGTTTGGTGCGCGCGGCCAGCACTGGTTCTTTATTGCCCAGCAGGTCGTTTTCACGATCACCTCGGTGGTGGGTATCTGGACCTGGCTGATCGCCCCCGCGCTACGCCAAGCCAAAACCGAGGATGGCAGCACCCGCGAGCAGCGTGGAGGCGCGCGATGAACCGAGAAAGCCTCACCTATCGTTGTTCAGGGCGGCTATGGATTGATGGGGTGAGTTTTCTCAAGCCATTCCCGGCCGGCAATGTCTGCAGCTTCTTCTGCGGCGCTCTGGGTCAGGTAGGTATCCGGCATGACCTCCTCGTGAGTCACTTGCTCACACTCGCCCGGCAACAGACAGCCCTCGTATCTAAACGCTGCTTTGTAGCGCCCATCAACTTGGGGGATAGCGAGAAAAGACAGGGTTCCGGAAATTGGCATGTGAAGTCCTTGGTGTTGTTTGCACAAAGGTTCGTGCTTTCCGCAAATCGAGAAGTTCAATGTCTCCAAAGCCTCATTGCGGCTTTCTCTTGCGCAAGCAGCAAATAAAAATTTTTGGAGATGATGGGATGAACACCGCGCTGCACATTCTTCAACACAGCCTTGGCTTGGACGAGTTCGGACGCGGCATGTCGTACCGCAACCATTACTGCACAGGTCCCGGCAGCAATGATTACGGCGTGTGCCTCACACTGGTCGAGCGAGGTTTCATGACGCGCTCCAAGGGCAACGCAATCACTGGAGACGCTGACGTCTTTCGTGTCACAGATGCAGGCCGCCTCCATGTTGTCGAACACAGTCCGAAGCCGCCAAAGCTCACGCGCGCACAGCGTCGGTACCGCGAGTTCCTGGATGAAGACAGCGGCCGGAGCTTCGGCGAATGGCTCAGGTCGAGGGGGGCTCGCTGATGCCTTTCTATCGTCTCAAAGCCGGCATCGTCCACATGAAAGGCACGCGCCTGCCAGCACCCTGCAACGCCCGTGCGCTGATCAGCGGCAAGGAACAGGTCTGCATGGCCCCCAGCGCCTACCTCTGTGATGGCGCCAATTACGCCAACAGCAGCGGCACTTGCGATGTCCCACTGTGCGAGGCCCACGCTCGCCAGACCGGCCCCAACAGGCATCTGTGTCCAGCCTGCCACCTTGCCCACAGCGAAGCCGACCCTCAACGTGGACTGTTCAATTTCATTGTTTGAACCATCATGGCTACCACCACCCGCCGCCCGTTCACGGCTCACAGGAACGCCGGGGCAGTCGATGTCCAGCGCAAGCGCGAGTTGGGCCACATCCACCAGGGCAAGGCCGCGCTCGGCTGGAGCGATGACGACTACCGCTTTCACCTGCGCAACCTCACTGGAAACACCAGCGCATCAGAGCTGGACGCAGACGCTCGCCGCAAGGTGCTTGATCACATGGCCACCCTCGGCTACACGCCCAAGGCCAGCACCTTCAAACCCTTCGACCAGGCCGCCAAGATCAAGTGGCTATGGCGCAAGGTGGGCGAGGCCGGCGGCCTGCGCGAAGCCAGCCCCGCCGCGCTGCTGGCCTTCGTCGGCCGCACCACGGGCACGGGTGTGTCCGACGTGAAATTTCTGTCCGTGGCCGACGCTTCCAAGGTGATCGAAGCCCTCAAGGCCATGCTCGATCGAGCCAAGAGGGCGCAGGGATGTGATGCATGAAAGATCACCCGATACTGTTCAATGACGTCATGGTTCGTGCCGTTCTGAACGACCAGAAGACGCAGACGCGGCGGGTTGTTCGTAAGCAGTTCGCGCCCGACGCCGTAGTTGCCGAAGTCGCGGCCACAACGCCAGAAGGCTGGCAGACGAGTGGTCATTCTGGCTTGTGGTGGGATGACGCCGTCGCGTGGATTGACGATGCGGTGCGCTGCCCCTACGGCATGCCCGGAGACCGCCTGTGGGTGCGCGAAACATGGCAAGCGGTCGAAGGAAATGAACGCGCCAGACGCATCATGACCGACCCGCGGGCGACACGTGGATGGATTGAATATTCCGCGACCGTGCAACCTGGAGACGAACCTCCGCCGCGCTGGCGCCCGAGCATTCACATGCCTCGCTGGGCCAGCCGGATCACGCTCGAAATCACCGACGTGCGCGTGGAACGGCTGCAGGGAATCAGCGAGGAAGACGCGCTCGCAGAAGGCGTCTTCAAGAAAGTCGGGCGCCACGGGCCTTATGACGCCGTAGAAACAGCGACTGATGATCTTCTGATCTACGCGTCACCGACGCAGGCGCGCGAGGCATTCCAGCGCCTGTGGAGCCAGATGAGCGGCCCGGAATCCTGGCACGCCAATCCCTGGGTGTGGGTGTTGGAGTTCAAGCGCGTATGACCGATCTGGCCGACGCCATTGATACCGACCTGCTGCCCAAGGTGCTGCGCGACTTCGACCGCATCATCGGGCTGGCGGCTACGCTCGATCTGGTGAACGCTTACGGCGGCCTGCGCATCTTCATCCCCACCCCGGCCCGCGTGCGCCCGGATCACCCCATCGCACGCATCATCGGCACTGACAAACTGCTCGCCCTAGCCGAGGTTTACGGAGCCGAGGAACACTTCCCGCTGCCCAAGGCCGAGCGCGCCATCCTGGCCGTGCGCAACGCCCGCATCGCCCGCGCCTACGCCACCCACAAGACCGCTCGCGAGCTCGCCGCCGAGCATCACCTGACTGAGCGCCAGATTGAGCGCATCGTGGCCGCCGCGGGCGTCTCGGCGCCTGTGGATAAGCGCCAAACCGATCTGTTTTAAAGCGCCGAAACGGGCGTTTTAAAGCGTCCGACCTGAATCAAGTCGGACGTTGTGGGTAACTCGCAGCACCGACGTTCTAACTCACTGATTCCATTGAATATTTCTAGGTCGGACATGAAAACAACGTCCGACCTGAAAACGTCCGACCTGGCATTGGCCCCGTCCATGGCGTCAGCCGCGCCGTGACACCCACCCGAGAAAGCCGTCTCCCCCAATGAAAACGGGGCCACAAGGCCCCGAATCAGTTCAGGCTACCATCGGCTCACCCAAGCCCGAAAACAGCCCATTCCGCCCGTTTTCCCCCTGCGCATCGCCCATTTAGCGCCAAAGCGAGCGTGCACCCAAAAATCCCCCAAACCGCCCGCAAACCCGCACCAGCATTGGCGATGCCTCAATTTGTCCACAGCCCCTTCGTGCGCCAAACCGAGCAGTCCCCCACTGTCTCTGAAAGGGCGGGCGTCGCAAGCATCGTGCGCCAGCCGCCTTGCGGGAGGGACGTGCCGTGCCTTGACGCTACTTGACGACGATGTGACCCTGGGTCGTTTCCATGTGGAAATCATCAAAAAAGGGATATTTGCCGGCCAGCTTGGGCGAAATCGTCCGTGTGCGGGTGGCGCCTGGCGGAATGACGATTTCCACGCCGAGCGAGCGTGCTTCGAATTCGGCCGGTGTCTTTCCCGTATTCACCATCTCCAGCCGGAAACGCGTGCGCGCGGGCACTTCGATCAACCGGGTGTTGACCGCGCCGTCGTTGAATTCGATGCGTGCCACCGGCATGTCGTCCTGCGCGTGGACCTGGCCCAGTGTGCACGCCAGCAGCGGCGCCACGAGGCTCTGGAGTATCCAAGTATTGAGCAAGCGACGGCGCATCATCAATCCATTCCTTGTTGCGTGATCGTGTGACGCGAATGGCCATCAGGTATTGAACGTAAATGCGACAGATTCGCGTTGTCGGATTGTAGTTCCACACGCGGCCATGGCCGCGCTCCCCGTTTCGGGCGTGCGCAGGCCTCTTCGCGCGAGTGGCTGCCGGCGCGGGGCGTCAAGCGTTCATCAATGCCTCGATGGTGTCAGGCTCAACGGGCACGTCACGCGTGACGAGCTCGCAGCCATCGGCCGTCACGATGGCATCGTCTTCGATGCGAATGCCGATGTGATGAAAACGCTCGGGTACGCCTTCGGCAGGGCGCACATAAATGCCGGGCTCGATCGTCAGGACCATCCCGGGGTGCAGGATGCGGCTGGGACGGCGCAGCACGGTCTGCCCGGTCAATGCATCCACGTGTTCGCTGACCTGATCGGCCTGCGCCGGCTCCACGTAGTTGCCGCAGTCATGCACATCCATTCCCATCCAGTGGCTGGTGCGGTGCATGTAAAACGGGAAGTACGCCCGTTGGTCGATGACGTCCTGGGCGCTGCCCACCTTGTTGCCGTCGAGCAGACCCACATCGAGCATCCCTTGCGCGAGGACGGCGATGGCGGCATCGTGGGGCGCATCGAAACGCGCGCCGGCATGCGTGGCCGCGATGGCGGCCTTCTGGCTGGCCAGCACCAGTTCATAGAGTGCCCGTTGCGGCCCGCTGAATCGGCCGTTGGCGGGAAAGGTGCGGGTGATGTCGCTGGCATAGCCATCGAGCTCGCAGGCCGCATCGATCAGCACGAGTTCACCGGCGCGTATCGCCGCGTCGCCGGCGCGGTAGTGCAGCACGCAGGCATTGGCGCCGGCCGCGACGATGGAGGTGTAGGCGGGAAACTGCGAGCCCGCTTCGCGAAACGCGTGCAGCAGCTCGGCGTCCAGATGGTATTCGCGCACGTCTTCGCCGGCGCGCAGCATGCGGGCGCTGCGCTGCATCGCGCGCACGTGCCCGCGCGCGCTGATCGCTCCGGCGCGGCGGATGATGTCCTGCTCGTGCGCGTCCTTGACGAGGCGCATCTCGTCGAGCAACTGGCATACGTCGCTCTGGCTCGCGGGGCAGAGCACGCCCGTGCGGGCCCGCGTGCGCACCTGGCCGAGCCAGCCGTCGACGCGTGCGGCGAGGCCGGCATGCGTGGCAAACGGAAACCACACGGTGGTGCGGTTTTCCAGCAGATGGGGCAGGCGGCTGTCGGTCTCGGCACTCGAATACGCCTCGTCCACGCCCAGTGCCTGCACCGCGGCCTGCGGCCCCAGGCGGTAGCCGTCCCAGATTTCGCGTTCCGGATCCTTGGGCTGGCACAGCAGCGTGGCATGGCCCTCGTTCGTCAGCACCAGGCAGGCACCGGGCTCCGCGAAGCCGGTCAGATAGTAGAAATAGCTGTCGTGCCGGTACGGAAAATCGCTGTCGCGGTTGCGTGCGACGACGGGAGCGGTGGGGATGATGGCGATGCCGCCGGGCCCGAGGAGGGCAGCGAGGTGGGCGCGGCGCTGCGCGTGGATGGACGTCATGCACGCATCGTACTGCGGCTGCGCCCGCCCCGCGCCCGCCCTACACTTGCCCGCGATGGCGACTGAATCTTGTGCACAAGTCCCCGCGATGCTGCTCGCCGCCGGGCGCGGCGAGCGCATGCGCCCGCTGACCGACACCTGCCCCAAGCCCCTGCTGCAGGTGCATGGGCGCCCGCTGCTGGCCTGGCATCTGCGGGCGCTGGCGCGCGCGGGCGTGCGCCAGGTGTGCGTCAACACCGCCTGGCTGGGTGAGCGGATTCGTCAGGAATTTGGTAATGTTTTTGTGCCTGAGCCATTGTGTAACAAGCGCGAGCAGCTCTCTATTTCATACTCGAACGAGGGCGAGGATTTCGGCGGCGCGCTGGAGACCGCGGGCGGCATCGCCCGGGCCTTGCCGGGGCTCGGACCCATGTTCTGGCTCGTCGCGGGCGACGTGTTCGCGCCGGACTTCGGCTTCGATGCGCGGGCCGTGCGGCGTTTTGCCGCGGGCAACGCGCTGGCGCACCTGTGGCTGGTGCCCAATCCGCCGCAGCATCCGCAGGGCGACTTTGGCCTGTCGGATGGGGGGCTGGCGCTCGACCTGCCGGCGGGCGATCCGCGACCGCGCTACACCTACAGCACCATCGCCCTGCTGCGCGCGGCCTTGTTTTCCCCCCCGTGGTGCGAGATTCCCGTCGGCAATCCGCAGGGCGTGCGTGCGCCGCTGGCGCCGCTGCTGCGCCGGGCGATGACGGCGGGCCGCGTGAGCGCCGAGTTCTACCCTGGGCTTTGGGTGGACGTGGGCACGCCCGAGCGCCTCGCCGCGCTGAACGCGCAGCCGTCTCCGGTCGGCTGAAGCTGCCGCGTCGGCGACTGGCAGGACGGGCCGTCGCGCGGTAGGCTTGGCAGCCGCTGGCCGCATCGCCAACGCATTCGTGAACGACAGGAGACACCTTCATGAACGCCCCCTTGCCCGACCACGTGCGCCATGCGCTCGAAACCGTCACCCTGGACGACAAGTACACGCTGGCGCAAGGCCGCGCCTTCATGAGCGGCACGCAGGCGCTGGTGCGCCTGCCGATGCTGCAGCGCCAGCGCGATGCGGCGGCGGGCCTGGATACCGCAGGCTTCATCAGCGGCTACCGCGGCAGCCCGCTGGGCGGCTACGACCAGGCGCTGTGGGCGGCGCGCAAATACCTGGCGGAACAGCACATCGTGTTCCAGCCCGGCGTGAACGAGGAGCTTGCGGCTACCGCGGTCTGGGGCACGCAGCAGCTGGACATCTACCCCGAGAGCAAGAAGCACGACGGCGTCTTCGGCATCTGGTACGGCAAGGGGCCGGGCGTGGACCGAAGCGGCGACGTGTTCAAGCACGCCAACATGGCCGGCACCGCGCGCCACGGCGGCGTGATCGCGGTGGCGGGCGACGACCACCTCAGCAAGAGCTCCACCGCCGCGCACCAGAGCGATCACATCTTCAAGGCCTGCGGCACGCCGGTGTTCTTCCCGGCCAGTGTGCAGGAGATTCTCGACCTGGGTCTGCATGCGTTTGCCATGAGCCGCTTCGCCGGGCTGTGGTCGGGAATGAAGACCATCCAGGAGGTGGTCGAATCGAGCAGCAGCGTGCACGTCGATCCGGACCGCGTGCGCATCGTGCTGCCCGAGGACTTCACGATGCCCGAGGGCGGGCTGCACATCCGCTGGCCCGATGCGCCGCTGGTACAGGAGGCACGGCTGATGGACCACAAGTGGTATGCGGCGCTGGCCTACATCCGCGCCAACCGGCTGAACCACAACGCGATCGAGGGCCCGCACGACCGCTTCGGGCTGATCGCCAGCGGCAAGGCGTACAACGACATGCGCCAGGCGCTGGTCGACCTGGGGCTCGATGACGCCACCTGCCGCCAGCTCGGCATCCGCGTGCACAAGGTGGGCGTGGTCTGGCCGCTGGAGGCGACGATCACGCGCGATTTCGCCCGTGGCCTGCAGGAGATCCTGGTGGTCGAGGAAAAGCGCCAGATGATCGAATACCAGCTCAAGGAAGAGCTGTACAACTGGCGCGACGACGTGCGCCCACGCGTGCTCGGCAAGTTCGACGAGGAGGGTGGCGAGTGGAGTTCGCCCAACCCCGGCGCGCACTGGCTGTTGCGCCCCAAGGCCGATCTTTCGCCCGCGCTCATCGCCAGGGCGATCGCGCGGCGCCTCAAGCACCTGGGCGTGGGCGCCGACATCGCCGCGCGCATGGACCGGCGCCTGGCGCAGCTTGACGCGCGCGAGCAGGCGCTGGCGAGCCAGCAGGCGCAGACCGGCGAGCGCACGCCCTGGTTTTGCAGCGGCTGCCCGCACAACACCAGCACCCGCGTGCCCGAGGGCTCGCGCGCGGTGGCGGGCATCGGCTGCCACTACATGGCCACCTGGATGCCCGACCGCGCCACCTCCACCTTCACGCAGATGGGCGGCGAGGGCGTGAGCTGGGTCGGGCAGGCGCCGTTCACCACCGACGCGCACGTCTTTGCCAACCTGGGCGACGGCACCTACTTTCACAGCGGGCTGCTGGCGATTCGCCAGAGCGTGACCGCGGGCGTGAACATCACCTACAAGATCCTCTACAACGACGCGGTGGCGATGACCGGCGGCCAGCCCGTGGGCGAGCGCCCCGAGGGCCACTCGGTGGCGCAGATCGCGCACAGCCTGCGCGCCGAGGGCGTGGTGAAAACCGTGGTGGTGACCGACGAGCCCGAGAAATACCATGGCCGCACCCACCCGGCGGACGGCGCGCGCGCCAACCACCCGGAGCTGCTCAACGATCTGCCGCCGGGCGTGCAGGTGTTTCACCGCGACGAGCTCGACCGCATCCAGCGCGAGCTGCGCGACGTCAAGGGCTGCACCGCGCTGATCTACGACCAGACCTGCGCCACCGAAAAGCGCCGCCGCAGAAAGCGCGGCACGATGGCGACGCCGGCCAAAACGGTCATCATCAACGAGCTGGTGTGCGAGGGCTGTGGGGATTGCTCGGTGCAATCGAACTGCCTCTCGGTCGAGCCGGTGGAGACCGAGTTCGGCCGCAAGCGCCAGATCAACCAGAACACCTGCAACAAGGATTTCTCCTGCGTCAAGGGCTTTTGCCCGAGCTTCGTGACGGTGGAAGGCGGCCAGCGCAAGCAGCCGCAGCGCGAGAAAAAAGGCGACCTCGCCAACATGCCCGAGCTGCCCGAGCCGCCATTGTCCGCGTGCGACGCCGCCTGGGGCATCGTCGTCGCCGGCGTGGGCGGCACCGGCGTCATCACCATCGGCCAGTTGCTCGGCATGGCGGCGCACCTGGAAGGCAAGGGCGTGGTCACGCAGGATGCGGCGGGCCTGGCGCAGAAGGGCGGCGCCACCTGGAGCTGCGTGCAACTGGCCGAGCGCCCCGAGGCGATCCACACCACGCGCGTGGACACCGCGCAGGCCGATCTGGTCATCGGCTGCGAGGGCATGGTGGCGGCGAACAGGACGACGCTCGCGGTGATGCAGCCCGGGCGCACCTTCGTCGCGCTCAACGTGCACCGCACGCCGGCCGCCGCCTTCGTGCACGACCCCGACTGGCAGTTTCCGCTCGGCGGCTGCGAGGCGGCGATCGAGGGCGCGGTCGGCAAGGAACGCTTGCACCTGCTCGACGCCGAGCGCGCCGCCGCCGCACTGCTGGGCGACAGCATCTACACCAACCCACTGATGCTGGGCTTTGCCTGGCAAAAGGGCTGGGTGCCGCTTTCGCGCGTGGCGCTGCGCCGCGCAATCGAGCTCAATGGCGTGCAGGTGCCAAACAACCTCGCGGCGTTCGAATGGGGCCGCCAGTGCGCGCACGATCTCGCGGCCGTGCAGGCGCTGTTTGCCGCGCGCAAGGCGATCGACGCGGCCCGGGCGCCGACGCTCGATGAACTGGTCGAGCGCCGGGCCGGCTTTCTCGCCGCCTACCAGAACGCCGCATACGCCGCCGCCTACCGGGCCTTCGTCGAAAAGGTGCGCGGGGTCGAGAGCGCCCAGGGCCAGGGCACGCCGTTGGCCGAGGCGGTGGCGCGCAACCTGTTCAAGCTCATGGCGTACAAGGACGAATACGAAGTGGCGCGACTGCACACCGATGCGGGTTTTCTGAAAAAAATCGCCGAGGGCTTCGAGGGCGACTACAGGCTGGTGCACCACCTCGCGCCGCCGCTGTGGTCGAAGAAGAATGCCAAGGGCGAGCTTGTCAAACGTGCCTATGGCCCCTGGGTGCGCCGCGCCTTTGGCGTGCTCGCGCGCATGAAGGGACTGCGTGGCACGCCGCTCGATCCGTTCGGCCTGACGGCCGAGCGGCGCATGGAGCGGGCGCTGATCGCGCAATACCGCGAGTGCATCGAGGAACTGCTCACGGGCCTGGCCCCGGATCGGCGCGAGCTGGCGCTGCACATTGCCCGCATTCCCGAGGACATCCGCGGCTATGGCCACGTGAAGGCGCGCTACCTGCACGGCGCTCGCGTTCGTTGGGAGGCGCTGATGGCGCAGTGGCGCGATGCCATGGGAATGCAAAAACAAGAGCGTATAGCGCGCACCAGCTAAGGTTTTCAACCGGGTTTTATTAAAAACCCGGATTCCATCGCCGCGCGGCCGACCTCGTCGTGGCGGTCGGTGGGCGGGCGCCGAATACAATTACCAGTTCACCGCCACGCGCCGTGCCCGCCCGGCAAGGCCCGTGTGTCGGCGCCCCATTGCCCATTCTGGAGCTTTCCCGTGCTGATTTCTTCCGCTTACGCCCAAACCGCCCCCGCCGCCGCAGCCGGTGGCGGCGATCTCATGTCCTCGCTCGGAGGCATGCTGCCCCTGGTGCTGATGTTCGTGGTGCTTTACTTCATCATGATCCGCCCGCAGATGAAGAAGCAGAAGGAGCATCGCGCGATGATCGAGGCGCTCGCCAAGGGCGATGAGGTGGCGACGGCCGGTGGTGTGCTGGGCAAGGTCACGCGCATCAACGAGAGCACCCTGCATGTGGAGATCGCCGAGGGCGTCGAGGTGCAGGTGCAGCGCAGTGCCGTTTCGCAGGTTTTGCCCAAGGGCACGATCAAGTAAGCCGCGCCCCATGGCGCTGCGTGGCCCGGCCACGCTTTGAGAGCACGAAATGAACCGTTATCCGGCTTGGAAGTACGTGATCATCGTGGTCGCGCTGCTCGTTGCGGCGTTGTACACGTTGCCCAATTTTTATGGCGAAGCGCCTGCGGTGCAGGTTTCCTCCGGCAAGGCGACGATCAAGGTCGACACGGCCGTGCTCGAACGCGTGCAGCAGGTGGTCAAGGCGGCGGGGCTGACGTCGGACTCGGTGGTGCTCGAAGGCACCTCGGTGCGGGCGCGTTTCGACACGCCTGACGACCAGCTCAAGGCCAAGGATGCGATCGAGAAAGCGCTGATTCCCGATCCATCCGATCCGCCCTATATCGTGGCGCTCAACCTGGTCTCGCGCTCGCCCGACTGGTTGACGGCCATCAACGCGCGGCCGATGTACCTGGGTCTGGACTTGCGCGGCGGCGTGCATTTCATGCTGCAGGTGGACATGCAGGCCGCGCTCACCAAGAAGGCCGAGTCCTATGCGGGAGACTTGCGCACTTCGCTGCGCGAGAAGAACCTGCGCCACGGCGGCATCACGCGCGAGGGCCAGACGATACGTATCCGCCTGCGCGATGAAGCGACCGTGACGGCCGCACGCAACCTGATTGCCGACCAGTTCCCCGATCTGCAGGTCACCAGCAGCCCCGATGGCGATGGTCAGCTTCTGACCGCGATGATCAAGCCGGAATCGCTGCGCAAGGTGCAGGAGCAGGCGCTCAAGCAGAATATCGTCACCTTGCATAACCGCATCAACGAGCTGGGCGTGGCCGAGCCGGTGATCCAGCAGCAGGGGCTGGACCGCATCGTGGTGCAGCTGCCCGGCGTGCAGGACACGGCCAAGGCCAAGGAAATCCTCGGGCGCACCGCGACGCTGGAAATCCGCATGGTCGATGAAAGCACCGAGGGGCGCGCCGCCGAACTGGGCAGCGGCCCGGTGCCGTTCGGCGACGAGAAATACCTGGACCGCAACCAGCAGCCCGTGGTGGTCAAGAAACAGGTGATTCTGACGGGCGAGAACCTGACCGACGCGCAGCCCGGTTTCGACAACCAGACGCAGGAGCCCACGGTCAACCTGACGCTCGATGCCAAGGGATCGCGCATCTTCAAGGACGTCACGCGCGACAACGTCGGCAAGCGCATGGCCATCATCCTGTTTGAAAAGGGCAAGGGCGAGGTTGTGACGGCGCCGGTGATCCGCACCGAAATCGGCGGCGGGCGCGTGCAGATCTCGGGCCGCATGACGACGATGGAGGCCAACGACACCGCGCTGCTGCTGCGCGCCGGCTCGCTGGCCGCGCCGATGGAGATCATCGAGGAATACACCATAGGCCCGAGCCTGGGCGCCGACAACATCCAGCGCGGCATTCACTCCGTGGTCTGGGGCATGGCGGTGATTGCGATCTTCATGTGCGTGTATTACCTGCTGTTCGGTCTCTTTTCCACGCTGGCGCTGTCGGTGAACGTGCTGCTCCTCATCGCCATTCTGTCCATGCTGCAGGCCACGCTCACCCTGCCGGGCATTGCCGCCATGGCGCTGGCCCTGGGTGTTGCCATCGACTCGAACGTGCTCATCAACGAGCGTATTCGCGAGGAGTTGCGCGCGGGTGTCTCTCCGCAGACGGCCATTCATGCCGGTTATGAAAATGCGTGGGCCACGATCCTGGACTCCAACGTCACCACCTTGATCGCGGGTCTGGCGCTGCTGGCGTTCGGTTCCGGCCCGGTGCGCGGTTTCGCCGTGGTGCACTGCATCGGCATCCTGACGAGCATGTTTTCGGCCGTGTTCTTCTCGCGCGGGATCGTCAATCTCTGGTATGGGCGACGCAAGAAGCTCAAGAGCATCTCGATCGGCCAGATCTGGAAGCCGGAAGATGGCTCGGAACTGCGTTCCGTGGCCGGCCGCGGCTACAACAATTGAGCTGAGGTAGACGCACCATGGAATTTTTCCGCATCCGCAAGGACATCCCGTTCATGAAGTACGCGTTGATTTTTAACGTGATTTCCTTCGTGACCTTTGCCCTGGCCGTTTTCTTCCTGCTCACCCGTGGGCTGCACCTGTCGGTGGAATTCACGGGTGGCACCGTCATGGAGGTGGCCTATGAACAGACCGCCGACATCGGCAAGGTGCGCGATGCGGTTTCCTCGCTCGGCTATCAGGACGTCATCGTGCAGAACTTCGGCACCTCGCGCGACGTGATGATCCGTCTGCCGGTGCAAAAGGGCGTGACGTCGGCGCAGCAGAGCGAGAGCGTCATGACGGCCCTGCGCGCGCAGGAGCCGAAGGTGCAGCTCAGGCGCACCGAGTTCGTCGGACCGCAGGTGGGCGATGAACTGGTGCACGGAGGGCTGATGGCGCTGGGCATGGTGGTGCTGGGCATCGTCATCTACCTGTCCATCCGCTTCGAATGGAAGTTCGGTGTGGCCGGCATCATCGCGAACCTGCATGACGTGGTCATCATCCTCGGATTCTTTGCATTCTTTCAGTGGGAGTTTTCACTTTCGGTGCTGGCCGGGGTGCTCGCGGTGCTGGGCTATTCGGTCAACGAATCGGTCGTGATTTTCGACCGGATCCGCGAAGCCTTCCGCAAATTCCGCAAGCTCACGCCACATGAGGTGATCGACCACGGCATCACCAGCACGATGAGCCGCACCGTGATCACTCACGCCTCCACCGAGGCCATGGTGCTGTCCATGTTTTTCTTCGGAGGACAGAGCCTGCACTACTTCGCCCTGGCGCTCACCATCGGCATTCTGTTCGGTATCTACTCATCCGTGTTCGTTGCGGCGGCCATTGCCATGTGGCTGGGCGTCAAGCGCGAAGATCTCGCCAAGGTGCATGTGCGCAAGGATGGCGATTCCAACGATCCGAATGCCGGTGCCGTGGTCTGATGCCTGATTGGTGGGTGTCATCTGCGCGACTTGGCAGCCGGAGCCGGTTTCCCCGCTGAGCGGCTAACATGTGAGTCCCATGGTTCCAATTCAGACGCACCATCATTCTAGGGAACTTGCGGCCACCGCACGTCAGCGCTTCGTGCAGAGCCTGTGCGAAAGCCTTCCGGGAATCGACAAGTCGCTGTATGGCGCATTGACCGAACTGGTCAGCGAGGTGGCCACGCACCAGGTCATGCAACGCCGGCGCGACACCTGGCTGCATTACCGCACGTACCGGCAGGCATGGATCGACGGGGTGACGAAAGCGTGGCGCTCCAGCGAAGCGGCAGCGCTCCGGGGCGATGCGGCCCGGCCAAGCCGGCTGGCCGATGCGGAGCTGGATGGCCTTCAGCTCGTCAGCGAGGAGGCCGTGGAGAATCGGCTCCTCGGCGCGCGCCTGGCGCGGGCCATTACCGCCAAGGCAAATAACACGCTGGAGGCGGTTCGCCAGCGCACCAAGTATCTTCAGGGGCAGGAACTTGACGCGGGCGACATTCTGTTGCCCGAGGTGGCGTGCCTGGCCCTCGTCGACCAGTGGTTCGAGGCGGGCTTGACCCGTGATGAGCTCGATCTGGTGTTCGATAAGCTTGAAGGCGTGCTGATTGCCGCCATCGTCCCTGCTTTTGAAGAGGTGGGCCGCCTTTATGACGATCACCAGGTGCCTGACCTTGCAGCGCTGCGTACCCGGGTGGTGCGTCCTTCCGGTGGTGGCCAGCGTGGGTTGGCCGGTGCGGCATCGGGCACGCAGCAGGCGGCATCCGGCTATGGTGCCTTGACCAGCGGGCTGCAGGGGATGCACGGCGGGCCCGGTATGTACATGCCTTCTGCCATGGCGCAGGGTGTGGGCGGTGCCGTGGACTCCGCACCGAGCCAGGCCTATGGCTGGTCTCAGCTGGACATGACGCGACAGCGCGCGGAAGAGGTCATGCTGCAGCTGCAGCATCTTCTGGTTCAGACATCCACCGGGTTCAATCCGGTGCAGGCGCCACCGGCGACCATGGCGCTGACTCAGGCATTGGGCACGATGCAGGTGCAGGCCAATGCCTTCTATGGCGGCGGACCGCGCGTGCTGGTTTCCGCCTATGCCCCCATTGCCGTGTCCCAGGCGGCCACGGAGGTGCGTCAGCGCGCAACGGAACTCAAGGAAAAGGCTGCGACCGCCAGCGAAAAGGCGATCATCGAGATCGTTGCCTTGATGTTCCAGAGCATTCTGGATGAAGATCGCATACCGCCCTCGGTGCGCGTCTGGTTTGCGCGATTGCAGGTGCCGGTGCTGCGTGTGGCGCTGGCAGAGCCGGAGTTCTTCCACAAGGCCGACCATCCGGCGCGCAAGCTGATCGACCGCATGGGTTCATGCGTCCTGGGCTTTGACGCCAATGCCATCAACGGCAGCACGCTGGAAAAGGAAATCCGCCGCGTGGTCCAGGTGGTGGAGCAGTACCCGGAGACTGGCAGCAAGGTGTTTCAGATCGTCTACGACGAGTTCGAGAAATTCCTGGCGTCATCCCTGGCGCAGACGCAGAAGACCGCATCCGAGATCGTCGGCGTCGCCCAGCAGATGGAGCAGAAGGAGACGCTGACCGTCCAGTTCACGATCGAGCTGCGCACCATGCTGCGGGACATGCCGGTACGCGATGAGATACGTGACTTTCTGTTCAAGTCATGGGCCGAGGTGCTGGCGATGGCGGCCGTGAAGTATGGGGCGCAGGACAAGGAAACAGCCCAGTACAAACGGGTGGCGGCAGACCTGGTGTGGGCCTCCGGCGCCAAGCCCAATCGCACTGAGCGCAACCAGGTGATTCAGATGCTTCCGGGTATTCTCGAGCGCCTGCGCCGTGGTCTTGCGCTGATCGGGATCGACGGAGGGAAACAGGATAGCCAGATCAAGGTGCTGACCGATACCCTGGCGGAAGCGTTCATCTCGAAAACCGCGACCATCGAACAGTCGCGCATTGACGACATGGCCAAGCGTCTGGCCAATCTGGAAGAGTTCATCAGCGATGAAAGCCTGGGAGACATTCCGCTGAACGCTGAAAACATCGAACTGCTGCTGGGTATCGATGCCTCGGCCATTGACGTGATACCGGATACGGATGCCCCGGTGCAAAGCGAGGCGCTCAAGCGCGCGCACGAGCTGCCTCTGGGTACGTGGTACACGCTGGATCACAATGGAGGCACTGCCCGCGTGCAGTACGTGTGGCACAGCCAGCGCAAGCAGCTTCATCTGCTGATAGCGCCCAGCGGCCAGAATTATCTGTTTCAGGTGCGGCGCCTGGCCGCCTATATGCAGGCGCGGCTGCTTACGCCGCAGGATGTCGAAGGCATCACGGTGCGTGCGACACGCAATGTGGTAGCCAAGCTCAACGCCAATCCGGAGCGCCTGTTGAGCTGAAAATCCAGGGTGCCACGCACTATGATGCGCGCGGTTTCTGCCCGTAGCTCAACTGGATAGAGCAATTGCCTTCTAAGCAATAGGTCGGGGGTTCAAGTCCCTCCGGGCAGGCCATTGATGGCCTGGGATGGCCACGCACTTGCGGCGTGGGTTTGAGGGTGCTAGATTGGCTGCGGGTGGCTTTCCACCCCCCGCTTTTCCTCCCTGAGCGGGGCCTTCGTGTGCAGCGATGCGACGAAAGGCTTGTCCGCCCGGCAGCATGCCGGGCTTTTTTTGATGGATCACGCCAACCATGCTCTGGGTGAAGTCTTTTCATATCGTCTTTGTCGTGAGCTGGTTTGCGGGCCTGTTCTATCTGCCGCGGATCTTCGTGAATCTGGCCATGGTTGCGCCGGGTTCCGTGGCCGAGCGGGAGCGGCTGGTGCTGATGGGGCGCAAGCTTTTGCGTTTCATGACCATGCTGGCGGTTCCGGCGGTGGTTCTGGGGTTCTGGCTGTGGCTGGGTTACGGTATCGGACAGGGGCCGGGCAACGGTTGGTTGCACGCCAAACTGCTGGTGGTGGTTTTGATCATTGGCTATCACGCGGTGTGCGCGCTGGAACTGCACCGGCTTGCGATGGGTCATCTTCCTCACGGGCATCGCTGGTACCGCTGGTTCAACGAACTCCCCGTGCTCATGTTGGTGGCCGTGGTCATTCTTGTCGTGGTCAAACCGTTCTGAGCACACTTCCTACAATTCATGATCATGAGCGAAACCCCGCAGCCGTACTATCAACGGCACATCTTTTTTTGTCTGAACCAGCGTGACAACGGCGAATATTGCTGCGCACAGCATGGCGCGCAGCAAGCGTATGAGCACTGCAAGAGGCGGGTCAAGGAAGAAGGCCTGGCGGGCGTGGGCAAAGTGCGGGTGAACAAGGCCGGGTGCATGAATCGATGCGCCGGCGCGCCGGTGGCGGTGGTCTACCCGGAAGGGGTCTGGTACACCTACGTCGATCAGACGGATATCGACGAGATTGTCGAGTCGCATCTGAAGCGTGGAGTCGCCGTGGAACGCTTGCTGCTTGCTCCAGACATAGGAAGATGATGAATTTGTATCTCTTTCTCATGTGCGACAGGCGCGAGAAGCTCATTTTTTGAGAGTGGAAATAGTGCAATTGCAACGCCTTGATCTGAAGGGAAGCGCAGGCTCCATCGAGGCCGTCCGCGGCCTGCCAGATGCCGACGTGCCGCAGCGCGGGGTGGCCGTGATTGCACACCCCCACCCTTTGTTTGGCGGCACGATGGACAACAAGGTGGTGCAAACGCTTGCGCGCGCTTTTGTCGCCTGCGGCTTTGTGGCTGTGCGGTTCAATTTCCGCGGGGTTGGAGCCTCGGGCGGGACATACGATGCGGGGCAGGGGGAGTTGCAGGACATGCTCGACGTAGTGCGGCAGGTCGCTCCGGACGGCCCGCTGGCCCTGGCGGGTTTTTCCTTTGGCGCGTTCGTGACCAGCCATGCGCTTCGGGCCCTCTGGGCAGCGCGTGAACCCACGCATGCGGTGCTGGTCGGAACGGCGGCGAGCAACTTCGAGGTTGCGCAAGTGCCTGAGGCGGCGCGCATGCGTACGCTCGTCATTCACGGCGAAAGCGATGATGTGGTACCGCTCGCTGCCGTGCTCGATTGGGCGAGGCCGCAGCTACTGCCTGTAACCGTTGTCCCCGGCGGTGAACACTTCTTTCACGGACAATTGCCCCTGCTCAAGGGCCTGGTGGCGCGCCATCTGCATGCTGCATGTTGATGCTTCCGCCGACGCGGGCGCAAGGCGCCTTCCTTCAACTCATCAATGCACCCGGTGTCGGCATCGGGCGTTGCTTCTCATGACATGTTTCCCTGCTTCTTTGCGCAAGCTGTTGATCGGACTTGTGCTCGTACCGGTATTGGCATCGGCTCAGTTGCCGGCGCCGCCCGAAATCGCGGCACGCAACTATCTGCTGATGGATTTGACCTCGGGGCAGGTGCTGGCTTCCAGGGACGTTGATGCGCAGATCGAGCCCGCGTCGCTCACCAAATTGATGACCAGCTACCTGGTCTTCGAGGCCTTGCGCGCCAAGAAGATCACGCTCGAGCAGCGCTTGCCCGTGAGTGAACTTGCGTGGAAGATGCCCGGCTCGCGCATGTTCATCGACCCCAAGATGCAGGTTCCGGTGGAGGACCTGCTCAAGGGCATGATCGTGCAGTCGGGCAATGACGCGTCGATGGCTCTGGCGGAAGGCGTCGGTGGGAGTGCCGACAACTTCGTCCGGATGATGAACGAGCAGGCCAAGGCCCTGGGCATGAAGGGGACGGCCTACAAAAATCCCGAAGGGCTGACGGAGCCGGGACATTACACGACGGCGCGGGACCTGGCGACGCTGTCGCAACGCCTGATGCATGATTTCCCCGAGTACATGCATTACTTTGCCATCAAACAGTACCGTTACGAGGGCACCCCGAAGTCCAATGCAAACAATCGCAATGTGCTGCTGTTCCGGGATCCGACGGTCGATGGTCTGAAGACGGGGCACACGGCCGCGGCAGGGTACTGCCTGGTGGCCACGGCCAAACGCAATTTCCCCCAGGTGGGCGATCGTCAGATGATCGCCGTCGTGCTCGGCGCGGCCTCCGACAGTGCGCGAAGTAACGAAACGCAGAAGCTCCTCAATTGGGGTTACACCGCGTTTGATGATGTCAAGCTGTTTGATGCGGGACAGCCGGTGGCGACGCCGAAGCTGTGGAAGGGCTCACAGGATTCTCTCAAGGTGGGGCGTGACGTGGCCATCGTGGTGTCGGCCCCCTCTGGCAGTTCGGACAAGATCACGACGCAGGTGGTGCGTCCCGATCCGTTGATCGCGCCCTACGCCAAGGGCCAGGAGGTGGGTGTTCTGCAAGTCAAGCTGGGAGAGCAGAAGATCGCAGAAATCCCTCTGGTAGCCCTGGAGGGGGTCGAACAGGCCGGTTTTCTTGGCCGGGCATGGGACGCGATCCGGCTCTGGATCAAATAGGAACTCCGCAAGAGGATCGGCTCGCTCGAGCCAGTGGGTGCAGGCGCTCCTGGCGCCCGCGTGCTGCGGTTACTCGACGGAGATGCGCAGCGCCCATGCAGTGGCCCACGGGCCGAGGAAGAGCGCCAGCGCCAGGATGGCTCCCATGAGGGAGAAATGGGCGGACACGCCCAGGCTGGATGCGCCGGCCTGAACCGCGGCAGCGCCAAAGACCAGCACGGGGATGTACAGCGGCAGCACCAGCAGCGCCAGCAGTACGCCGCCGCCGCGCGCGCCCAGGGTCAGCGCGGACATGATGGCTCCGATCAGGCTGAGCGTGGGCGTGCCTAGCAGAAGTGACACGAGCAGAATCCCCATCGCATGGCCGGAAAGGTCAAATTGCAGCGCCAGCAACGGCGACAGCAGCGTGAGCAACAGGCCGGAGCTGAGCCAGTGCGCAAAGACCTTGGAAGTGACCAGCAGCGGAAGCGGCGTGGCGGCCAGCAACAGCTGTTCGAGCGTGCCGTCCTCGTGATCGTCGCTGAACATCCTGGGCAGGGACAGCATGGCCGCGAGCAGGGCGGCCACCCAGATGACGCCCGGGGCAATGGTTCTCAACAGGTCCGGCTCGCCACCGACACCCAGCGGGAACAGGCTGACGACGATGAAGAAAAACACAATGGCGGCCGCGGAGTCCGATTGCCTGCGCAGCGCGATGTGCAGATCGCGCACGAGAAGATGCCACATGCCACTGAGAGAGCCAGCGACGGCGGGTGTGGGCATGGTGTCCGGGCGGTTCATAGCGCCAAGTCCAATTGCGCCGTGGCGGGGTCCAGGGCCACGCTCTGGTGGCTGGTGAGCACGACGATGCCGCCGCGCGCGGCCTGCGCGGTGATCAGCCCCAGCAGCCACTGGATAGCCACCTGGTCCAGTGCATTGAAAGGCTCGTCCAGCACCCAGAGCGGGCTGGCCACCAGCATCAGTCGCGCCAGGGCCGCGCGGCGACGCTGGCCCTGCGAGAGAGTGCGCACCAGCGCATGTTCATGCCCGGCGAGCCCCGCATTCTGCAAGGCGAGCAAAGCGGCCGCCGTGTCGGGCTTGAAGCCGCTGAGCGCCATCAGTGCCTGGAGATTTTCCAGGGCCGTCAGCTCAGGTTTCACACCGATGGCGTGCCCGAAGAACGTCAGCTGCCGGCCATACTCTTCTCGCAGCGTGTTGATGGGACGCCCATGCCACAGCACCTGCCCCTCGTGCGGAGAAAGCAGGCCGCAGATCATGCGCAGCAGGCTGGTCTTGCCGGCACCGTTGGCGCCCTGCACGCGCAACACGTGCCCGCCGGGGATGCTGAGGCTCAGATCGGAAAACAGCACGCGCTTCGCGCGAACACAGCGCAGGCCAACGAGTTGCAGCGCCGCCGCGCCGCTGGCCGTCCGCCCATCGACCGTGGCGCCGGCCTCCGCTGTCGGCAGTGGCGCCATCAGTGCTCGATGACCCGATCGAGGACGATGCGCACGCCGTTGCTGCCCGTGGCGACGTTGTCGACACGGCCCTCGATGTCGCCCGGTTGGGGCGTGGCGCTGCCGCTCCTGGACACGCGTGCCACCAGGGTGACTTTCGGGAACCTGGACAGGCGCATGCCGGGAGCCATGGAACTGCTGTCGTCGAGCTTGAAGGAGACGGGCCACGTCGACGCGGAGGTGCGCACCGCGGCAAGCGGCATGGGAGGACCGTCGGGTGCACGAGCATAGACGAACAGGGTGTCTGTTGTCGCAACCTTGTCAGTCAACTCCGCGGCGAGCGTGACCGTCCCGTCTATGGCTGTCTGGGTTTGGGGCGCTGCAGCCGGGGTGGCCTCCGATGGGCTCGGGGCAGGGGCGCCGCCAGCGCGCGCGATCAGATCGTCGATGGCCTTCGCATCCTCGCCGCCCTGCGGAAGCAGGGTCTTGAGATGTTGCCAGTGCTTGAGGGCTGCTGCCTGGTCTCCCCGCTGGAAGGCCGCGAGGCCCGCAAACGCCAGGGCGTTGAAATTGTCGGGATCGAGCTTCAGCGCGCGCTCGACCATGGCGGTGGGCTCGCCGGAGAGATCGCGGTTGTGTGCAATGGCCAGCGTGTTGGCGTACTCCACCCAGAGGTTGGGGTTGTCGGTCACGAGGCCGGTCACCTTGGCGTAGGCCGCGATGGCATCATCCATGTGCCCGAGTTGGAAGCTTGCCCGGGCAAGCAACACCCAGCCTTCGGCGTCCTTCGCATCCTTCGCGACGCGTGCCTTCAGCGCCGCAATGGTGGCCTCGTCCGGTGCTTGTGGTGCGTCGCCCCCCGCTTGCGCGAGCGCGGCGCCACCACCGCTGAGCGCCGCGGGCTGGCCCACCGTCAGATACAGCGTTGCAACCAGCAGCGGCAGTGCGATCGCCGTGGCCAGTGCCACGGCCCAGTTGGCGTGTTGGCTCGATTGCGCCTGTGCCTGCGCGGCCTGCTCCGAGCGCAGTGCCTGCCGTTCCAGCTCCGTGCGGGCGCGGTCGTATTCGGCCTGGCTCACGTCTCCGGCCGCGAGTTCGGCGTCGAGCTCGTGCATGCCGTCGGCCAGGACGGTGAGGTCCTCGCCCAGGCGGGTGGTTCTCCGGGTGCGCCGCACCAGCGGAACGATCACGATCGCCAGCGCAGCCAGAACCATGCCCGCTGCAAGCGCCATGAATGGCATCATCACCTCTTCTCCTTGGCTATGCCGAGGAGTTCCCGGGCACGTTCTTCATCCTGTGTGGACATGGGGGTTTCGGGCTCGGGCGGTGGTTTGCGGATGGTGCGCCACAGCACCGCGAAGCCGATGAGCAGCAAGATGAATGGTCCGCCCCAAAGCAGCATCGTTCGGCTGCTCAGGCGCGGCTTGTACAGCACGAATTCGCCGTACCGATCGACCATGAACTTGCGGATCTCGGCAGGTGTTTCGCCCTGCTGCAGCTTTTCGCGGATCTGTTCGCGCAAATCAACGGCCAGGTCCGCCTGCGATGCGGCAATGGTCTCGTTTTGACAGACGAGGCAGCGAAGTTCATGCGCAATGCTCATCATCTGTGCTTCGAGAGCCGGGTCTTTTGCCAGCGTCGGAGCCTCTTTCGCCGCGAGATGGCCCATGTTGAGGGCGGCGCAGCACAGCACGATCCAGAAAAGAGACTTACGCACCCAATTTCCTCATGAGCGGCAGGATGGTGTCCTGCAACACCTCGGGCGTGATCGGGCCGATCTGCTTGTGGCGAATCACGCCCTGCTTGTCAATGATGAAAGTCTCCGGCACCCCATAGACCCCCAGATCGATGCCGACGAGGCCCTGGGTGTCCGAGAGCGATGCCCGGTAGGGGTTGCCTCCGCGAGCCAGCCACTTCAGTGCATCGTCGCGCTTGTCCTTGTAATTGAGGCCATAGATCAGGAGGGAAGGGTCGGTCCTGGACAATTCGACAAGCACCGGGTGCTCGATTCGGCATGCCACGCACCAGGAAGCCCAGACGTTGAGCATCCACACCTTGCCCAGCATATCCTGGGCCGAAAGCGTCTTCTGCGGCTCGCTCAATTGCGGCAGTGTGAAGGTTGGCAACGGCTTGTTGATCAGCGGCGACGGCAGCTCCCGCGGATTGAGTGTCAGACCTATCCCGAGAAACGCCACCAGGATGATGAAAACCGCAAGCGGAACGATTCCCTTCCTCATGAGGCAAGCACCTTTGCTGCAACCGGCACGGCCAAGCCGGTGGGCTGGAGGGGAGGGGTCTTGGCGGTCTGGATCTGGCGACGCTTGATGCGGTAACGGCGATCCATCACGGCCAGTGCCCCGCCGAAAGCCATGATCAGGCAGCCAAACCAGATCCAGTCCACAAAGGGCTTGAAGTACACGCGCACGATCCAGCGCTTGTCGGTGAGTCGATCCCCCAAGGCCGCATACAGGTCGCGTGTGAGGCCGGGATTGATGGACGCCTCCGTCATCGGTGTCGGGTTGGAGCCCGCGGTGTAGACGCGGCGTTCGGGCGTGAGCGTGGTCACCGGCCGGCCGCTCTTGGTGACGGTCAGCACACCGACATCCGCCGCGTAGTTGGGACCCTGCTTCTGGCTGGTGCCATCGAACCGGAACGTGTAGTCGGCGAGCGTGACCGTCTCCCCGGGCTCCATGGTGACGTCTTTCTCGATTTGATAGCCATTGACGATCGTGACGCCCACAATGAAAACGGCGACTCCCAAGTGCGCGAGCAGCATGCCGTAGTAGCTTCCGGGCTGCATGCGGATGCGCCGGGCCCAGCTTGGAGACGGGTGATTCTTCAACCGCTCATACAGGTTGTGGAATGTCGTGGTGGCGATCCAGAAGGCAAGAAACAGACCAAAGCCCACGAGCGGCTTCCAGTTGCCCAGCAGCCATGGCGCGATCAGGGCTGCAATCAGGCTGACGCCCAGTGCCCAGCGCAGCTTGCGCGCCAGGCTCATGACCTTGTCTTCGCGCCAGCGCGTCACCGGCCCCACGCCCATGAGAAACAGTGCGGGAGCCATCAGCGGAACGAAGACGGCTTCGAAGTACGGCGGGCCAACCGATAGTTTGCCAAGGCCCAGGGCATCAATGAGCAAGGGGTACAGCGTGCCCAGCAGCACCGCCGCGAAAGCCACGAGCAGCACGACGTTGTTGACCAGCAGCATCGATTCACGCGATATGGTGCCAAAGCCCGCACCCAGACCCACGCGCGGCGCGCGCCAGGCAAACAGCAGCAGCGACCCTCCCACCACCACAACAAGGAAACCGAGGATGTAGATGCCGCGCGATGGGTCGGTGGCAAAGGCGTGTACCGAGGTGAGCACGCCCGAGCGCACCAGGAAGGTGCCCAGCAGCGAGAGCGAGAAGGCAATGATCGCGAGCAGGGCGGTCCACAGCTTGAAGGTGTTGCGTTTTTCGGTGACCGCCAGCGAGTGCAGCAGGGCGGTGCTCACCAGCCATGGCATCAGCGAGGCGTTTTCCACCGGATCCCAGAACCACCACCCGCCCCAGCCCAGCTCGTAATAGGCCCAGGCACTGCCGATGGCGATGCCCAGCGTGAGGAAACCCCAGGACACGGTGGCCCAGGGCCGGGACCAGCGCGCCCAGGCTGCGTCCAGCCGTCCGGCGAGCAACGCGGCAATGGCGAACGCGAACGCGACCACCGTGCCCACATAGCCCATGTACAGCAGCGGGGGGTGGGCGATCAGACCGGGGTCCTGCAGCTGCGGGTTCAAGTCCTGTCCGTTCGCGGCCGCGGGCAGCAGGCGCTCGAAGGGATTGGAGGTGAAGAGGATGAACAGCAGCAGCCCGATGGTGATCAGCCCCATCACGCCCAGGATGCGTGCCGTCGTCTGATCGTCCAGGTTGCGCGAAAAGAGGGAGACGGCCAGCGTCCAGCCCGCCAGGATCAGCACCCACAGGAGGATGGAACCCTCGTGTCCGCCCCAGACGGCGCAGATGCGATAGATCAGGGGCAGTGCGGTATTGGAGTGCTGCGCCACGTACAACACGGAGAAATCGTTGTTCACGAACAGCAGCGTGAGGCAGGCGAAGGCGCTGGCGACGAATACGAATTGACCCCAGGCGGCGGGCTTGGCCAGGGCCATCCAGTCCGCGTTGTCTTTCGCTGCGCCCACCAGGGGCACCACGCTTTGCACGATCGCCAGGCACAGGGCGAGAATGAGTGCCAGCTGCCCGAGTTCGGCGATCATTGGCGGGCTCCGGCCATGGGTACAGCGGGTTCCTTGTACGCGGTGGTTTTCAGCGTATCAGCCACTTCCTTAGGGGTGTAGTTTTCGTCGTGCTTCGCCAATACCTGGTCAGCACGGAATACGCCATCCTTGTCAAGCTTGCCTTGTGCCACCACGCCCTTGCCTTCACGGAACATGTCGGGCAGCAGGCCGTTGTAGACCACGGGGATGGTCTTGGCACCGTCGGTCACGACGAAATGTACGGCCAGACTGTCGTTGGAGCGCTTGACGCTGCCTTCTTCCACCAGTCCGCCGAGGCGAAAACTGCGGTTCACGGGCGCCTCATGCGTCGTGACCTGCGACGGACTGAAGAAAAACACCAGGTTGTCCTGGAAGGCATTCAGCACCAAGGCACTGGCGACACCGAGAGTGGCCAATCCGCCCAGGATGATCAGACCGCGTTTCGTTCTGGCTTTCATGAATTACCCCAACCGCCGACGGCGTGTGCGTATCTGCCAAACCTCGACCACCATGACCAGGGCCATGATGCCGAGCGAGCCCCATACGTAGCCGCCGTAACCACCCATGTGGATGAATTCGGACCAGCTGTGCCAGTAGATCATGACGACCCTCCGGAGGTCAGCGATATGGGATCGCTGGGTGGAGTCGCGCGCGGCGTCTGCAGTTCCCGCTCCACCCACGAGGTATGTCGTTCGCGCTCCAGAATGATCAGACGCACCCTGGCCAGCACGACGGCAATGCAATAGCACCAGACGGCGGCCGACATCACCAGCATGCCCGCGAGCATGGGCGTGGCAATGCTGGGGGCACTGGAGAGACTGACCGATGCGCCCTGGTGCAGGGTGTTCCACCATTGCACCGAGAAGTAGATGATGGGGACGTTCACTACGCCCACCAGGGCCAGCACGGCCGTGGCGCGATCGGCGCGGCGTTCGTCGTCGATGGCGGCGTGCAGCGACAGAAATCCCAGATACAGGAACAGCAGGATCAATTCCGACGTCAAGCGCGCATCCCACACCCACCATGTGCCCCAGGTGGGTTTGCCCCAGAGCGCGCCTGTCCATAGCGCAATGAAGGTCATCAGAGCCCCGGTGGGAGCGAGTGCCTGAGCCAGCATCGACGCGAGCCGCGTATTGAATACCAGCCCCACGCCCGCCCAGAATGCCATGGCAATGTAGATGACCATGGACAACCAGGCTGTCGGCACATGCAGAAAGATGATGCGATAGGCATCGCCCTGTTGCGCGTCGGTCGGAGCGATGCCGAAACCGATGAGCATGCCGATCACCCCCAACCCCGCGGCGAGCACGGAAAACCCGATGATCGCCTTTCCGGCAAGGGGGTAGAAACGAGTGGGTGCAGCGTACTTGAACCAGTTGATCGCCGTGCGCCGTTCGGGTGTTGCCGTCATGTGGCTGGCTTTGTATCGCGTTAGGGGTAACCCCGTATTGTCTGCGGTTGTATTGAGCCACCGGAAATCCCCTACAGCTCGGTACACTACTGGGAGTTTCCTCGCCCGCCGTGGCGGGTCTCGCGGCCGACTCCGAAGAAGTTGTCAGTCATCGAACAATGCAATACACTAGAGGGCTTTTCTGGCTGTTTCAGAGAGCTTGGCCCTGCGCGTCTGCTGCGGGGCATGAATTTCACGTTTTAGGGACGTCTAACCGCATGCCAACCATTAGCCAACTCGTGCGTCAGGGCCGCACGGTCGAAGTTGTCAAATCCAAGAGTCCTGCCATGGAGAACTGCCCGCAGCGCCGCGGCGTGTGCACGCGTGTGTACACGACGACGCCTAAGAAGCCGAACTCCGCTCTGCGCAAGGTCGCCAAGGTGCGCTTGACCAACGGGTTCGAGGTCATTTCGTACATCGGTGGCGAGGGCCACAACCTGCAGGAGCACAGTGTGGTGCTCGTGCGCGGCGGCCGCGTGAAGGACTTGCCTGGTGTGCGTTACCACATCGTGCGAGGTTCGCTGGATCTGCAGGGCGTCAAGGATCGCAAGCAAGCCCGTTCCAAGTACGGCGCCAAGCGCCCGAAGGCCAAGTAATCAGGTGTGTTTCTGGTGCTGGTCGTCGCGTGGCGCGATGACGCAGCGTAGTGACCTTCCACGCACATGGTGTGCGCAGGTCGAGTAAGTGAGAGTTGTGTATGGCTCTCGCGGTGTCTGAAATGACGCCAACTGAAGCAAAAATAGAGGTGAAAAATGCCACGTCGTCGCGAAGTCCCCAAACGTGAAATCCTGCCGGATCCGAAGTTCGGCAATGTCGAGCTGTCCAAATTCATGAACGTGATCATGGAAGGCGGCAAGAAAGCGGTTGCCGAGCGCATCATCTATGGCGCGCTCGAGTTGATCGAAAAGAAACAGCCCGAGAAGAACGCCCTCGAGGTGTTCACCACGGCGATCAACAACGTCAAGCCCATGGTCGAGGTGAAATCCCGTCGCGTGGGCGGCGCCAACTACCAGGTGCCCGTGGAAGTGCGTCCGATCCGTCGTCTGGCCCTGTCCATGCGCTGGATCAAGGAGGCGGCGCGCAAGCGTGGCGAAAAATCCATGGCGCAGCGCCTGGCCAATGAATTGATGGAAGCTACCGAAGGCCGCGGTGGCGCCATGAAGCGTCGCGATGAGGTGCATCGCATGGCGGAGGCAAATAAGGCCTTCAGCCACTTCCGCTTCTGAATTTCATCCCCATTTTCCTCGAAGGCCGGGAGCCCGACGTGCCGATGTTCGGCAGCCGGGCTTTTGGCCGTTAACGAAAGATCATCATGGCTCGCACTACTCCCCTCGAGCGTTACCGCAACATCGGCATTTCCGCGCACATCGACGCGGGCAAGACCACGACGTCCGAGCGCATTCTGTTCTACACCGGGCTGACTCACAAGATTGGCGAAGTGCATGACGGGGCCGCGACGACCGACTGGATGGAGCAGGAGCAGGAGCGCGGGATCACGATCACCTCTTCAGCCGTGACGTGCTTCTGGCGTGGCATGGACTTGCAGCGTCAGCCGCACCGCATCAACATCATCGACACCCCCGGGCACGTGGACTTCACCATCGAGGTGGAGCGTTCCATGCGCGTGCTCGACGGCGCCGTGATGGTGTACTGCGCCGTGGGCGGCGTGCAGCCGCAGTCCGAAACCGTCTGGCGCCAGGCGAACAAGCACAAGGTGCCGCGTATCGCGTTCGTCAACAAGATGGACCGTACGGGCGCCAATTTCTTTAAGGTCTACGACCAGATGAAGGTGCGCCTGAATGGTCACCCGGTGCCGGTGGTGATCCCCATTGGAGCCGAGGACAATTTCCAGGGGGTGGTCGACCTGATCAAGATGAAAGCGATCATCTGGGACGAGGCCTCGCAGGGCATGAAGTTCGAATACCTGGACATTCCCTCTGAGCTCGTCGGTTTGGCCAACGAATGGCGCGAAAAGATGATCGAATCGGCGGCGGAAGCCAACGAAGAGCTGATGAACAAGTACCTCGAAGAGGGAACGCTCAGCGAGCAGGACATCATCGCGGGCCTGCGCCAGCGCACGATCGCCACCGAAATCCAGCCGATGCTGTGCGGCTCTGCGTTCAAGAACAAGGGCGTGCAGCGCATGCTGGACGCGGTGCTCGACTTCCTGCCGGCGCCGACGGACATTCCGGACGTGGTCGGGACGGACCCTGACGACCATGAAACGCATTTGACACGCAAGGCCAGCGATGATGAGAAATTCTCAGCCCTGGCGTTCAAGTTGATGACGGACCCGTTTGTGGGCCAGCTCACCTTCGTGCGCGTTTACTCTGGCGTGCTCTCCAAGGGGGATACCGTCTACAACGCCGTCAAGGGCAAGAAGGAGCGCATCGGCCGCATCGTGCAGATGCATGCGAACGAACGCCAGGAGATCGAAGAAATTCGCGCTGGTGACATCGCCGCCTGCGTCGGTCTGAAGGAAGTGACGACCGGCGACACGCTGTGCGATCTTGATGCGCACATCATGCTCGAGCGCATGGTGTTCCCCGAGCCTGTGATCGCGCAGGCCGTCGAACCCAAGTCCAAGGTCGACCAGGAGAAGATGGGCATCGCCTTGTCGCGCCTGGCGTCTGAAGATCCGAGTTTCCGTGTGCGCACCGATGAAGAATCGGGCCAGACCATCATCGCCGGCATGGGCGAGCTGCACCTGGACATCATCGTGGACCGGATGAAGCGCGAGTTCGGGGTCGAGGCGAATGTGGGCAAGCCGCAGGTGGCCTATCGCGAAACCGTGCGCAAGAAGGTCACCGATGTCGAAGGCAAGTTCGTGCGTCAGTCGGGCGGCAAGGGCCAGTATGGCCACGTCGTGTTCCGCCTGGAGCCGAACGAGCCGGGAAAGGGCTTCGAGTTCCTGGACGAGATCAAGGGTGGCGTGGTGCCGCGCGAGTACATTCCCGCCGTGCAAAAGGGCGTGGAAGAAGCGCTGCAAAGCGGTGTGCTCGCGGGCTACCCGGTGGTGGACGTCAAGGTGGCGCTCACCTTCGGTTCCTATCACGATGTGGACTCGAGCGAACAGGCGTTCAAGATGGCGGCCATCTTCGGTTTCAAGGAAGCGGCTCGCAAGGCGGACCCGGTCATCCTCGAACCCATGATGGCGGTCGAGGTGGAAACGCCTGAAGATTACGCCGGTACCGTGATGGGCGACCTCTCCAGCCGCCGCGGCATGGTGCAGGGTATGGACGACATGGCGGGCGGCGGCAAGGCCATCAAGGCTGAAGTGCCGTTGTCTGAAATGTTTGGCTATGCCACGCAGCTGCGCTCGATGACGCAAGGCCGTGCCACCTACACGATGGAGTTCAAGCACTACTCCGAGGCTCCGCGCAGCGTGGCCGAGGCCATTATGGCTTCTCGTGCAAAATAATTGAATGAAATCGGGCTCCAGCGCTTGTCCATCAAGCGATGGCAGCTCTTTTTTCGATAGTTTGTCGGTCTGCGATCCGGTGCCGTCCCGTTGTCCTGTGCGGGGCGAATGAGCAACCGGGTGCAGACCTTAAACCCCACACAGGCATTGCTCTTTCGGAGTTTGAAAATGGCAAAAGGAAAATTCGAGCGTACCAAGCCGCACGTGAACGTGGGCACGATTGGTCACGTGGACCACGGCAAGACGACGCTGACGGCGGCCATCGCCACGGTGCTGTCCAAGAAGTTCGGCGGCGAAGCCAAGGGCTACGATCAGATCGATAACGCCCCTGAAGAGAAGGCGCGCGGCATCACCATCAACACCTCGCACATCGAGTACGAGACGGCCAACCGCCACTACGCGCACGTGGACTGCCCCGGCCACGCCGACTACGTCAAGAACATGATCACCGGCGCCGCCCAGATGGATGGCGCCATCCTCGTGGTGTCGGCCGCCGACGGCCCCATGCCCCAGACGCGCGAGCACATCCTGCTGGCCCGCCAGGTGGGCGTGCCCTACATCATCGTGTTCCTGAACAAGTGCGACATGGTCGATGATGCCGAACTGCTCGAACTCGTCGAGATGGAAGTGCGCGAGCTGCTGTCCAAGTACGACTTCCCCGGCGACGACACCCCCATCATCAAGGGCTCGGCCAAGCTGGCGCTCGAAGGCGACACGGGCGAAATGGGCGAACAGGCCATCATCAAGCTGGCCGAGGCGCTGGACAGCTACATCCCCACGCCCGAGCGCGCCATCGACGGCGCCTTCCTCATGCCCGTGGAAGACGTGTTCTCCATCTCCGGGCGCGGCACGGTGATCACCGGCCGTGTGGAGCGCGGCATCGTCAAGGTGGGCGAAGAAGTGGAAATCGTGGGCATTCGCCCGACGCAAAAGACCATCGTCACCGGCGTGGAAATGTTCAGGAAGCTCCTGGACCAGGGCCAGGCGGGCGACAACGTCGGCATTTTACTGCGCGGCACCAAGCGCGAAGACGTCGAGCGCGGCCAGGTCGTGGCCAAGCCCGGCTCCATCACGCCGCACACGCACTTCTCGTGCGAGGTGTACGTGCTGTCCAAGGACGAAGGCGGCCGTCACACGCCGTTCTTCAACAACTACCGCCCGCAGTTCTACTTCCGCACCACGGACGTGACGGGCGCGATCGAGCTGCCCCAGGACAAGGAAATGGTGATGCCCGGCGACAACGTGTCCATGACCGTCAAGCTGATCCACCCCATCGCCATGGAAGAAGGCCTGCGCTTCGCCATCCGCGAAGGCGGACGCACCGTGGGTGCGGGCGTCGTGGCTAAGATCATCGAGTAAGGGAATTCGTAGGGGCATAGCTCAATTGGCAGAGCGTCGGTCTCCAAAACCGAAGGTTGTAGGTTCGATTCCTACTGCCCCTGCCACACCGGGTGGCGCGTGACAGAGCCCGTCAAACCTGACGGGCTTCGGCGTCTGCGCGGTGCATTGAATACAGGAACGTGAATGGCGACTTCCCAGGTTGAAACGGTTTCCACGACGGCGGACAGGGCCAAGCTGGCTCTGGCGGCGCTGTTTGTCGTTGCCGCGTTGGCGGGCTTTTATTTCCTTGGTCGCGAGGGCGCCTTGGTGCAATGGGGCTCGCTCGTCGTCGGGCTTGTGGCTGCGTGCGTCGTGTTTTTCCTCTCCGAAGCCGGGCGCCAGCTGATTGCGTTGTCGCGGGATTCATGGCGTGAGATGAGCAAGGTGGTGTGGCCCACGCGCAAGGAGACCATGCAGATGACGGTTTACGTTTTTGCGCTCGTGGTCCTCATGGCGTTCTTTCTCTGGTTTACCGACAAGACGCTGGAGTGGGTGCTCTACGACCTGATACTCGGGTGGAGGAAGTGATGTCGGAGATGACCGAGGGCGCGCAGGTGGTGCCGCAGGAGGATGGGGCCGGCTCCAATTTGCGCTGGTATATCGTGCATGCCTATTCGGGCATGGAGAAGGCCGTCGAACGCAATATTCTCGAGCGTATCAAGCGCTCCGGGATGCAGGAGAAGTTTGGCCGGATCCTCGTTCCCACCGAAGAAGTGGTGGAGGTACGCAATGGCCAGCGGCGCACGACGGAGCGCCGTCTGTACCCGGGCTATGTGTTCGTGCAAATGCTCATGGACGACGATACCTGGCATCTGATCAAGCACACCAACAAGGTGACGGGTTTTGTTGGCGGCGCCAAGAACCGCCCTGCGCCGATTTCCGATGAAGAGGTGCGCAAGATCGAGAGCCAGGTGCAGGAGGGCACGGACAAGCCCCGGCACAAGATTGAATTCATCACGGGCGAAATGGTGCGCGTCAAGGACGGCCCCTTCACCGACTTCAACGGAACCGTCGAGGAGGTCAACTATGAAAAGAGTCGGCTGCGCGTGGCGGTGACGATTTTCGGACGATCCACCCCGGTGGAGCTGGAGTTTGCCCAGGTCGAGAAGTCCTGAGTCCCGATAGATTTTCGTACCAGGGCTTTTCGGCTCGGCCTTGTGTGCATTGGGTAGTTCTAGAGTCGTTCACCCCCGGGGAGCTTGACCGTGATCGGTCGGGCGATGTACCCGCAAGGAGTTTTCATGGCGAAAAAAATCGTCGGCTTCGTCAAGCTGCAAGTGCCAGCTGGCAAGGCCAATCCATCCCCCCCCATTGGCCCGGCGTTGGGTCAGCGTGGCTTGAACATCATGGAGTTCTGCAAGGCGTTCAACGCGCAGACCCAGGGTGTGGAGCCCGGCCTGCCGCTGCCGGTGGTGATCACCGCCTTCGCGGACAAGAGCTTCACCTTCATCATCAAGACGCCGCCGGCGACCGTGCTGATCAAGAAGGCGATCAAACTGGACAAGGGTTCGGCCAACGCCAAGGCGACCAAGGTCGGCAAGATCACGCGCGCCCAGCTTGAAGAGATCGCCAAGACCAAGCTCAAGGACATGAACGCCGCCGACGTGGACGCCGCCGTGCGGACGCTCGCCGGTTCGGCCCGCTCGATGGGCGTCGCGGTGGAGGGTGTGTAAATGGCCAAGCTCACGAAGAAACAGAAAGCCCTGGAGGGCAAGGTCGACAGTGGCAAGCTGTACACGCTTGCGGACGCGCTCGGTCTGGTCAAGGAAGCGGCCACGGCCAAATTCGACGAGTCGATCGACGTTGCCGTGCAGTTGGGCATTGACGCCAAGAAGTCCGACCAGGTGGTGCGTGGTGCCGTCGTGCTGCCCAACGGCACGGGCAAGACCAAGCGTGTCGCCGTATTCGCTCAAGGTGCCAAGGCGGAAGAGGCCGCGGCCGCTGGCGCGGACGTGGTGGGCATGGACGATCTGGCAGCGCGCGTGAAGGCGGGCGACATGCCGTTCGACATCGTCATCGCGGCGCCGGATGCGATGCGCGTCGTCGGTCAGCTGGGCCAGATTCTCGGCCCGCGCGGCCTGATGCCCAACCCCAAGGTGGGCACGGTCACCCCCGACGTCGCCACGGCCGTGAAGAATGCCAAGGCCGGTCAGGTCCAGTTTCGCGTGGACAAGGCGGGCATCGTGCATTCGACGATCGGTCGCCGTTCTTTCGACGTGGCCAAGCTCCAGGGCAACCTCGTGGCGCTGGTGGAGGCGCTGAACAAGGCCAAGCCTGCGACGAGCAAGGGCGTGTACCTGCGCAAGGTGGCGGTTTCGAGCACCATGGGCGTGGGTGTGCGCGTGGACACGCAGACCTTGAGCGCCTGAGTGGCAAAGGATTGGGGCGCTCTTGCAGGCGCTCCGGTGGTGGGCGGTGCGGTGATGCACTGGCCATCCAAGACCGTTGGTGTGCACGAAGGGTGCACTCAAATCCATGGAGCCAACGCAGATGGCGACCCCGCTGATTCTGGAATTCGGATTCCTCGACAGTTGGTCGCTGCAAACGAAGAGCGTGCATCGAGGGGCTTGCCCCGAGGTGCGCATATGAAGGAGTAGACCTTGAGTCTGAATCGCAGTGAGAAAGAAGCGGTCATCAACGATGTGACCGGGCTCGCCGCCAAAGCTCAAACGCTCGTGATCGCGGAGTACCGTGGCATCACGGTGGCCGATATGACGAAACTGCGTGCCAATGCCCGCGGCCAAGGCGTGTCCCTGAGTGTTCTCAAGAACACGCTGGCGCGCAGGGCTGTGGCCGGTGGCAGTTTTGAAGTGCTGGCCGACCAGATGACCGGTCCCCTGATCTACGGCTTCTCCGAAGACGCTGTGGCCGCCGCCAAGGTGGTGGCCGATTTCGCGAAGACCAACGAAAAGCTGGTGATTCGCGGCGGCGCCTTCGGGGGCAAGGCCCTGGACGTGAACGGCGTGAAGCAGTTGGCAAGCATCCCTTCCCGGGAAGTATTGCTGGCTCAGCTGTGTGGCTTGCTCATGTCGCCGATCTCCCGCACCGCCGTGGTGCTGGGCGCACTGGCGGCGAAAAAAGGCGAAGGCGAGGCCGTGGCCGCTTGAGTAGCGCCGCGGTATTTGCAACCCTCTGAAAACCAATTGTTAGGAAATCAAAATGGCATTCGATAAAGACGCATTCTTGACCGCCCTGGACGGCATGACGGTGCTGGAACTCAATGACCTGGTCAAGGCCATTGAAGAGAAGTTTGGCGTAAGCGCCGCCGCCATGGCCGCGCCGGCCGCCGGTGGCGCAGCCGCGGGTGGCGCTGCCGCCGCCGAGGAAAAGACCGAATTCGACGTGGTGCTGACCGAAGTCGGCGCCAACAAGGTTTCGGTCATCAAGGCCGTGCGCGAAATCACCGGTCTGGGCCTGAAAGAAGCCAAGGATCTGGTCGATGGCGCGCCCAAGACCGTCAAGGAGGCGATGCCCAAGGCCGACGCCGAAGCCGCCGCCAAGAAGCTCACCGAAGCGGGCGCGAAGGCCGAGCTCAAGTAAGCACGTTCCTTGCGCCGGGCTGGGGGTCTTGCAAGAGGCTCCCAGCCCTTGGCGCTTTGTGGCGGTTGCGCCGCAGAGCGCACCAGAAAGCGGCCCCGGGGTTGTTTTCTAGTGTCTTCTGCTCTTGTCCGACAACGGAAGATGCCTTGGTTCGGGCGATGTGCAATGCATCGCCGTCCGCCATGGTTGGTAGTGGCCAACCGCCAAGCCCGTGGGTGCCCAGAGCCCGCGGGGCAGTCGTCGAAGACCGTTTTTCATGTCTTTGCCCGGAGTATTTATGGCCCCAACATCCACGTACAGCTATACCGAACGCAAACGCATCCGCAAGAGCTTTGGCACACGCGACAGCGTGCTCAAAGTGCCCTATCTGCTGCAGATGCAAAAGGACGCCTACACCGCGTTCCTGCAGGCTGACGTACCCCCGAAGAAGCGCACCAACGAGGGCCTGCAGGCGGCGTTTCTCTCGGCCTTCCCCATCGTTTCGCACAATGGCTTCGTGGAGATGAAGTTCACGGAGTACAACCTCGCCAAGCCGGCGTTCGACGTGCGCGAGTGCCAGACGCGGGGCCTGACGTTCGCCTCGGCCGTGCGCGCCAAGGTGCGACTCATCATCTATGACCGTGACGCGTCCACGAAGGACTCCAAGGTGGTCAAGGAGGTGAAGGAGCAGGAAGTCTACATGGGCGAAGTTCCGCGCATGACCGACAAGGGCTCGTTCATCATCAACGGCACCGAGCGCGTGATCGTGAGCCAGCTGCATCGCTCGCCCGGCGTGTTCTTCGAGCACGACAAGGGCAAGACGCACAGCTCGGGCAAGCTGCTGTTCTCTGCGCGCATCATTCCCTACCGTGGCTCGTGGCTGGACTTCGAGTTCGACCCCAAGGACATCCTGTACTTCCGCGTCGACCGTCGCCGCAAGATGCCCGTCACGATCCTGCTCAAGGCCATTGGCCTGAACGCCGAGCAGATCCTCGCGCACTTCTTCGTCAACGACAACTTCCGCCTGATGGACTCGGGCGCGCAGCTGGAATTCGTCGCCGATCGCCTCAAGGGCGAGGTGGCGCGCTTTGATATCACCGACAAGGCCGGCAAGGTCATCGTCGCCAAGGACAAGCGCATCACCGCGCGCCACACGCGCGAGCTGGAGCAGTCGAAGACGACGCACATCAGCGTGCCCGAGGATTTCCTCATCGGCCGCGTGCTGGCGCACAACCTCGTCGATGGCGACACGGGCGAGATCCTGGCCAAGGCCAATGACGAGCTGACCGAAGCGCTGCTCAAGACGCTGCGTGCCGCGGGCGCCAAGGAATTGCCCTGCATCCACACGAATGAGCTCGATCAGGGGCCGTACATTTCGCAGACGCTGCGCATGGATGAGACCGTGGACGAGTTCGCCGCGCGCGTGGCGATCTACCGCATGATGCGTCCCGGCGAGCCGCCGACCGAGGACGCGGTGCAGGCCCTGTTCCAGCGCCTGTTCTACAACCACGACACCTACGACCTGTCGCGCGTGGGGCGCATGAAGTTCAACGCCAAGGTGGGCCGCGACGAATCGACCGGCCCCATGGTGCTGTCCAACGACGATATCCTGTCCGTGGTCAAGATCCTCGTGGACCTGCGCAACGGCAAGGGCGAGGTGGACGACATCGACCACCTGGGCAACCGTCGCGTGCGCTGCGTGGGCGAGTTGGCCGAGAACCAGTACCGCACGGGTCTGGCGCGTATCGAGAAGGCGGTGAAGGAGCGCCTGGGCCAGGCCGAGCAAGAGCCGCTCATGCCGCACGACCTGATCAATTCCAAGCCGATTTCCGCGGCGCTCAAGGAATTCTTCGGTGCTTCGCAGCTCAGCCAGTTCATGGACCAGACCAACCCGCTGGCCGAGATCACGCACAAGCGCCGCGTCTCGGCCCTGGGCCCGGGCGGTCTGACGCGCGAGCGCGCCGGCTTCGAGGTGCGCGACGTGCACGTCACGCACTACGGGCGCGTGTGCCCGATCGAGACGCCGGAAGGCCCGAACATCGGCCTGATCAATTCGCTGGCGCTGTACGCGCGCCTGAACGAATACGGCTTCATCGAGACGCCGTACCGCCGCGTGCACGAGGGCAAGGTGACCGACCAGATCGACTACCTCTCGGCCATCGAAGAGGGCAAGTACATCATTGCGCAGGCAAACGCGGTGCTTGACGACAAGGGCAATCTGACGGGCGACCTGGTGAGCGCGCGCGAGCAGGGTGAATCGACCCTGGTGTCGGCCGACCGCGTGCAGTACATGGACGTCTCGCCGGCGCAGATCGTCTCGGTCGCGGCGTCCCTCGTACCCTTCCTGGAGCACAACGACGCCAACCGCGCCTTGATGGGCGCCAACATGTCGCGTCAGGCCGTGCCGGTGCTGCGACCCGAAAAGCCCCTCGTGGGCACGGGCATCGAGCGCGTCGCGGCGGTGGACTCGGGCACCGTGGTGACGGCTGATCGTGGAGGCATCGTCGACTACGTCGATGCCACGCGCATCGTGATCCGCGTGCACGATGACGAGGCGGTGGCCGGCGAGGTGGGCGTGGACATCTACAACCTCATCAAGTACCAGCGTTCCAACCAGAACACCAACATCCACCAGCGTCCCATCGTCAAGAAAGGCGACGTGCTGGGCAAGGGCGACGTGATCGCCGATGGCGCCTCGACCGACCTGGGCGAGATCGCGATCGGGCAGAACATGCTGATCGCCTTCATGCCCTGGAATGGCTACAACTTCGAGGACTCGATCCTGATCAACGAGAAGGTCGTGGCCGACGACCGCTACACCAGCGTGCACATCGAGGAGCTGGTGGTGATGGCGCGCGACACCAAGCTCGGCGCCGAGGAAATCACGCGCGACATTCCCAACCTCTCGGAGCAGCAGCTCAATCGCCTGGACGACTCGGGCATCATCTACGTCGGCGCCGAGGTGCTGCCGGGCGACACGCTGGTGGGCAAGGTCACCCCCAAGGGCGAGACGACGCTGACGCCGGAAGAAAAACTGCTGCGCGCGATCTTCGGCGAGAAGGCCAGCGACGTGAAGGACACGTCGCTGCGCGTCGAACAGGGTTCGCAGGGCACGGTGATCGACGTGCAGGTGTTCACGCGCGAGGGCATCCAGCGCGACAAGCGGGCACAGCAGATCATCGACGACGAGCTCAAGCGCTACCGCCTGGACCTGAACGACCGCCTGCGCATCGTCGAGGCCGACGCATTCGACCGCATCGAGAAGCTGCTGGTGGGCAAGGTGGCCAACGGCGGGCCGAACAAGCTCGCCAAGGGCAGCAAGATCGACAAGGCCTATCTCGCGAGCGTCGAGCGCTTTCACTGGTTCGACATCCGCATGGCGGACGACACGGTGGCCGCGCAGCTTGAATCGATGAAGAACGCGATGGAGCACACGCGCCACGAGTTCGACCTCGCGTTCGAGGAAAAGCGCAAGAAGCTGACGCAGGGCGACGAGCTGCCCGCGGGCGTGCTCAAGATGGTCAAGGTCTACCTCGCCGTCAAGCGCCGCCTGCAGCCAGGCGACAAGATGGCCGGGCGCCATGGCAACAAGGGCGTGGTCTCCAAGATCGTGCCGGTCGAGGACATGCCCTACATGGAAGACGGCACGCCGGCCGACATCGTGCTCAACCCGCTGGGCGTGCCCTCGCGGATGAACATCGGGCAGGTGCTGGAGGTGCACTTGGGCTGGGCCGCCAAGGGCCTGGGCCAGCGCATCGCCGACATGATCGAGCGCGAGGCCAAGGTGGCCGAGGTGCGCAAGTACATCGAGCACATCTACAACGCGCGAGGCCGCAAGGAAGAGCTGGGGCAGTTCGATGACGCGGCGCTCATGGCGATGGCGCAGGAACTCAAGAAGGGCGTGCCCTTCGCCTCGCCGGTGTTCGACGGCGCTTCGGAAGAAGAAATCAAGGAAATGCTGCAGCTGGCCTACCCGGAAGAGGTGGCCAAGGCCAAGGGCCTCACGGCGCCACGCACGCAGGCCTGGCTGTACGACGGGCGTACCGGCGAGCGCTTCGAGCGCCCGACGACGATCGGCTACATGCACTACCTGAAGCTGCACCACCTGGTCGACGACAAGATGCACGCGCGCTCCACCGGGCCGTACTCGCTGGTGACGCAGCAGCCGCTGGGCGGCAAGGCGCAGTTCGGCGGCCAGCGTTTCGGCGAGATGGAAGTGTGGGCGCTGGAAGCCTACGGCGCCGCCTACGTGCTGCAGGAAATGCTCACCGTCAAGTCCGACGACGTGCAGGGCCGCACCAAGGTGTACGAGAGCATCGTCAAGGGCGAGCACTCGATCGAGGCCGGCATGCCCGAGTCGTTCAACGTGCTGATCAAGGAAATCCGCTCGCTGGGGCTGGACATCGAGATGGACCGCTCCTGACACAGGGTGGATGTAATGGAAAAGTGAGCTGATAACGCTTGTTCATCAATGATTTCAGATTGTTTTCATTTTGAAATCATTGCGTGACAAGCGCTGACAGCTAGTATTTTTGATACAAGGGAAAGAGTCACATGAAATCGCTACTCGACCTGTTCAAGCAGTTCACGCCCGATGAGCATTTCGACGCCATCAAGATCGGCCTGGCGTCGCCCGAGAAAATCCGTTCCTGGTCCTTCGGCGAAGTCAAGAAGCCCGAGACCATCAACTACCGCACCTTCAAGCCCGAGCGCGACGGCCTGTTCTGCGCCAAGATCTTCGGCCCGATCAAGGACTACGAGTGCCTGTGCGGCAAGTACAAGCGCCTGAAGCACCGCGGCGTGATCTGCGAGAAGTGCGGCGTGGAGGTCACCCAGGCCAAGGTGCGCCGCGAGCGCATGGGCCACATCGACCTGGCCGCGCCCTGCGCGCACATCTGGTTCCTCAAGAGCCTGCCCAGCCGCCTCGGCCTGGTGCTGGACATGACGCTGCGCGACATCGAGCGCGTGCTGTACTTCGAGGCCTACGTCGTCACCGACCCCGGCATGACGCCGCTGAAGAAATTCAGCATCATGAGCGAAGACGACTACGACGCCAAGGTGGTCGAGTACGGCGATGAGTTCGTCGCCAAGATGGGTGCCGAGGGCATCAAGGATCTGCTGCAGGGCATCGACCTCGAATCCGAGGTCGAGCGTCTGCGCGGCGACCTCACCGGCTCCGAGGCCAAGGTCAAGAAGAACACCAAGCGCCTGAAGGTGCTGGAAGCCTTCAAGAAGTCCGGCATCAAGCCTGAGTGGATGATCCTGGAAGTGCTGCCGGTGCTGCCGCCCGATCTGCGCCCGCTGGTGCCGCTCGATGGCGGGCGCTTCGCCACGTCGGACCTGAACGACCTGTATCGCCGCGTCATCAACCGCAACTCGCGCCTGCGCCGTCTGCTCGAACTGAAGGCGCCCGAGATCATCGCGCGCAACGAAAAGCGCATGCTGCAGGAGGCCGTGGACAGTCTGCTGGACAACGGCCGCCGCGGCAAGGCGATGACGGGCGCGAACAAGCGCGCGCTCAAGTCGCTCGCGGACATGATCAAGGGCAAGGGCGGGCGCTTCCGTCAGAACCTGCTGGGCAAGCGCGTGGACTACTCGGGCCGCTCGGTGATCACCGTAGGCCCGCAGCTCAAGCTCCACCAGTGCGGCCTGCCCAAGCTGATGGCGCTCGAACTCTTCAAGCCTTTCATCTTCTCGCGCCTGGAAGCCATGGGCATCGCCACCACCATCAAGGCGGCGAAGAAGGAAGTGGAAAGCGGCACGCCCGTGGTCTGGGACATCCTCGAAGAGGTGATCCGCGAGCACCCCGTGATGCTCAACCGCGCGCCGACGCTGCACCGCCTGGGCATCCAGGCGTTCGAGCCCATCCTGATCGAAGGCAAGGCGATCCAGCTGCATCCGCTGGTGTGCGCCGCGTTCAACGCCGACTTCGACGGTGACCAGATGGCCGTGCACGTGCCGCTGTCGGTCGAGGCGCAGCTCGAGGCGCGCACGCTGATGCTGGCATCGAACAACGTGCTCTTCCCGGCCTCGGGCGAGCCGTCCATCGTGCCGTCGCAGGACGTGGTGCTGGGGCTGTACCACGCCACGCGCGAGCGCATCAATGGCAAGGGCGAAGGCATGGCCTTCATGGACCTGGCCGAGGTGCAGCGCGCGCTCGACGCCGGCGAGGTGGAGCTGACCAGCAAGATCCACGTGCGCCTGACGCAGTGGGTCAAGAACAAGGAAACGGATGAGTTCGAGCCTGTGGTGAACCTCGTGGACACCACGGTGGGCCGCGCGCTGCTGTCTGAAATCCTGCCCAAGGGTCTGGACTTCAGCAACCTGAACAAGGCGCTCAAGAAAAAGGAAATCTCGCGTCTCATCAACGCGAGCTTCCGCAAGTGCGGCCTGAAGGAAACCGTGGTGCTGGCCGACAAGCTGATGCAGAACGGCTTCCGCCTGTCCACGCACGCCGGCATCTCGATCTGCGTGGACGACATGCTGGTGCCGCCGCAGAAGGCCGAGATCATCGGCCGCGCCGAGAAGGAAGTGAAGGAGATCGAGCAGCAGTATGTCTCGGGCCTGGTCACTGCCGGCGAGCGCTACAACAAGGTGGTCGATATCTGGGGCAAGGCGGGCGACGATGTCTCCAAGGTCATGATGGACCAGCTCAAGGTCGAGAAGACCGTGGACCGCCACGGCAAGCAGGTCGATCAGGAGTCGTTCAACTCCATCTACATGATGGCCGACTCGGGCGCGCGCGGCAGCGCCGCGCAGATCCGCCAGCTCGCGGGCATGCGCGGCCTGATGGCCAAGCCGGACGGCTCGATCATCGAGACGCCGATCACGGCCAACTTCCGTGAAGGCCTGAACGTGCTGCAGTACTTCATCTCGACGCACGGCGCGCGCAAGGGCCTGGCGGACACGGCGCTCAAGACCGCCAACTCCGGCTATCTCACGCGCCGCCTGGTGGACGTGACGCAGGACCTCGTCGTGACCGAGGAAGATTGCGGCACGCACAACGGCACGCTGATGCGCGCCGTGGTCGAGGGCGGCGAGGTCATCGAGTCGCTGCGTGATCGCATCCTGGGCCGCGTGGCCGCCGAAGATGTGCTGCACCCCGAGACCCGCGCCGTGCTGGCGACGGCGGGCACGCTGCTGTCCGAAGACGTGATCGACGGATTCGAGACCGCGGGCGTGGACGAAGTCAAGGTGCGCACCGCGCTCACCTGCGACACGCGCTACGGCCTGTGCGCCAAGTGCTATGGCCGCGACCTGGGCCGCGGCGGCCTGATCAACCTCGGCGAGGCCGTGGGCGTGATCGCCGCGCAGTCCATCGGCGAGCCGGGCACGCAGCTGACCATGCGCACCTTCCACATCGGCGGCGCCGCCTCGCGCGCGGCCGTGGCCTCGGGCGTGGAAGCCAAGTCCAACGGCAGCGTGGGCTTCAACACCACGATGCGCTACGTCACCAACTCCAAGGGCGAGCTGGTGGTGATCGCGCGTTCGGGCGAAATCGTGATCCACGACGAGCACGGCCGCGAGCGTGAACGCCATCGCGTGCCCTACGGCGCCACGCTGCTGATCAAGGCCGACCAGCAGATCAAGGCCGGCACGCACCTGGCGCACTGGGACCCGCTCACGCGCCCCATCATTACCGAGTACGCGGGCCGCGTGAAGTTCGAGAACGTCGAGGAGGGTCTCACCGTCGCCAAACAGGTGGACGACGTCACGGGCCTGTCCACGCTCGTGGTGATCGACCCCAAGCGCCGTGGCTCGGCCAAGGTGGTGCGTCCGCTGGTCAAGCTGATCGACGCCGCTGGCTCCGAGGTGAAGATCCCCGGCACCGACCACGCGGTGGCCATCGGCTTCCAGATCGGCGCGCTGATCCAGGTGCGCGACGGCCAGGACGTGGGCCCCGGCGAGGTGCTGGCGCGCATTCCGGTCGAAGGCCAGAAGACGCGCGACATCACGGGTGGTCTGCCGCGCGTGGCCGAGCTGTTCGAAGCCCGCAGCCCCAAGGACAAGGGCATGCTGGCCGAGATGACCGGCACCATCTCCTTCGGCAAGGAAACCAAGGGCAAGGTGCGGCTGCAGATCACCGATCCGGACGGCCATGTCTGGGACGAACTCGTGCCCAAGGAAAAGAACATGCTGGTGCACGAAGGCCAGGTGGTGAACAAGGGCGAGCACATCGTCGACGGCCCGGCCGATCCGCAGGACATCCTGCGCCTGCTGGGCATCGAGGAGCTGGCGCGCTACATCGTCGATGAGGTGCAGGACGTCTACCGCCTGCAGGGCGTGAAGATCAACGACAAGCACATCGAGGTGATCGTGCGCCAGATGCTGCGCCGCGTCGTGATCGACAACCCGGGCGAGTCGACCTACATCGTCGGCGAGCAGGTCGAACGCTCGGAAGTGCTCAACACCAACGAGGCTCTGCAGAAGGACGGCAAGATCCCGGCCACGTTCACCAACCTGCTGCTGGGTATCACCAAGGCGTCGCTGTCGACCGATTCGTTCATCTCCGCCGCTTCCTTCCAGGAAACCACGCGCGTGCTCACCGAGGCGGCCATCATGGGCAAGCGCGACGAGCTGCGCGGGCTCAAGGAGAACGTCATCGTCGGCCGCCTGATTCCGGCGGGCACGGGCCTGGCCTACCATCAGGCGCGCAAGGTCAAGGACGCGATGGACGAGGCCGAGCGCCGTGCGATCGACGAGGCCGAAGCCGCCGAACTCGCCGAGGGCGCCAGCGCCGAAGCGGCCGCCACGCATGAAGGTGGCGACGCAGCGGCGCAGTAAGCGAGCGCACTCGCGCATGTGCAGGCCCGTCGAACCCCACGGTCGGCGGGCCTTTTCATTTCTTCAAGGCTCTGACGCATGACGTGGATGCATTGGCTGGCCCTGCTGCTGGCCCTGGGTTTGTTCTGGATGGTGGGTGCGTACAACCGCCTCGTGCGCCTGCGCTCGGCCGTGATGCGGGCTTTTGGCGCGCTCGACACATTTTTCGTGCGCTGGATCGCGCTGACGAGCGAATGCCTGGCCGCGCTGGACGATCTGGCTCCCGACGGCGGCATGGCCGATGCCCACGCCGCAGTGGCTGCCGCGACCACGCAGCTGGGCGCCTCGCTGGCGGTGGCGCGCGCGCGGCCGCTGGACGGCGGCGCGATCGCCGCGCTCGGTGCGGGCGTGCAGGCGCTCGCGGGGGCATGGCAGACGCTGACCAGTTACGATGGCGGGGGCGATGCGACGGTGCAGGGCGAACTTGCGCTGTGGGCGCGTCAGAACGAAAGCCTGCGCCAGCAAAGCGTTCCAGCGCGAACGGCCTTCAACGAGGCGGTGGCCAGCTACAACGGCGCCGTGGTTCAGTTTCCGGCCAGCGTGCTCGCCTGGCTGTTCGGCTTCAGGCAGACGCACAGCTTGTGACGGACCAGACCCTGTCCCCGCCGCTGTGGCGGCTGCTGCATGAGACCGCGGGGTGCGTGCGCGCGGTAAGTCAGGGCACGTCGGCCACGCTCGCCCTGGCGGCTGTCGCACCGCCGCTGCGTCCCGGCACGCAGGCGCTTGTCTTTCATGTGCTGCGCCAGCTGGGGCGCGCGCGGGCGCTCGCGCGCGCCCTGGTGTCCCGTCAGCCGCAGGCCGATGCCCACGCCCTGCTGGTAACCGCGTTGGCGCTGCTCTGGGACCCGCTGGCGGCGCCCTACGAGCCCTTCACACTGGTCAATCAGGCGGTGGAGGCGGCCCGGCGCAACGCCCGCACACGCGCGCAGGCCGGTTTCATCAACGCCTGCCTGCGCCGTTTTCTGCGTGAGCGCGATGCGCTGGTCGCGGCTACGCAGGGCGACGAGGTGGCGCGCACCAACCATCCGGCGTGGTGGCTGCGGCGTCTGCGCGCGGACCATCCCGAGCGCTGGCAGGACATCGTCGAGGTGGACAACCGGCCACCCTCGATGACCCTGCGTGTTTCAGAGTCGAAAACGACTGTAGAGAAGTACCAACAAGCGCTGACAGCTATCGGTATGAAAGCAGTCGAGACCGGGGACAACGGCCTGATCCTGTGCCATCCCGTCCCGGTGTCGCGCCTGCCGGGGTTTGATGCGGGCTGGGTGGCGGTTCAGGACGCGGCCGCTCAACGCGCGGCGCCCCTGCTGCTCGATGGGCTCGATCCGCAGCGCCCCTTGCGTGTGCTCGACGCCTGTGCGGCCCCAGGGGGCAAGACGGCCCACCTGGCCGACTGGGCCAAGGCGCGTGGCGCGCCCTGGAGCGTGACGGCGCTGGAGGTCGATGCGCAGCGCGCACGGCGTATCGACGAGAACCTGCGGCGGCTCGATCTTGCGGCGCAGGTGCTGGTGGCCGACGCGGGCGCGGTGGACGCGTGGTGGCAGGCGGCAGGCGGCGAAGCGTTCGATGCCGTCCTGCTCGATGCGCCGTGCACGGCCTCGGGCATCGTGCGCCGCCACCCCGATGTGCGCTGGCTGCGCCGCGAAAGCGACATCGCGCAGCTGGCGGCGCAGCAGGCGCGCCTGCTCGAGGCGCTGTGGCCGTGCGTGCGCGTGGGCGGGCGGTTGCTGTACAGCACCTGCTCAGTGTTTCGTGCCGAGGGCGATGAGCAGATCGCCGCGTTTCTTGCGCGCCACACCGACGCGCGCCTGATGCCCTCTCCGGGCCATATGTTGCCCACGCAGGGGGACGCGAGCGCCGCTGTCCGGGACAATGCGGATCGTGAGCACGATGGATTCTTTTATGCACTGCTGCGCAAGTCGGTGGTCTGACGGGGCCCTGCCGCGCCGCCTGGGCCGCGCACTGCGGGTGTGGCTGACCGCTCTCGCGTTCCTCGGGCTGCTGCTGCCCATGGCGCAGGCCCAGGAGGCCGGGCGCGCCGCGCTGCAGCTGCGGGTGGAGCGCAGCGCGCAGGGCGTATTCCTTTCGGCCGTGGTGCCGGTGCAGCTGCCGCCGTCGGTGGAAAACGCCTTGCTCAACGGTATCGCCATGCACTTCGTGGCGCAGGCGCAGATCCTGCGCCACCGCTGGTACTGGAGCGACAAGGTGCTGGTCAATGCCATGCGCTACGTGCGCCTGAGCTACCAGCCCCTGACACGTCGCTGGCGCGTGGCCCAGGCGTCCGAGCCCATCGCGCCCACCGGCCTGGGAATCGCGCTGGCACAGAATTACGACACGCTGCAGGAAGCGCTCGCGGCCATGGGGCGCATTTCACGCTGGCGTGTCGCGCAGGCGTCCGAGCTGGACGAGGACACACCCTACACCCTGCGCCTGAACTACCGGCTGGACACGTCCCAACTGCCGCGCCCGCTGCAATGGGGCGCGGTCGGCGGGGTCAACTGGAACCTGCAGCTGGAGGGCGCGGCTGCCGTGCCCGAGACCGCGCAGCCGCTGCCCGAGGTGCCGCCGCAAGAGCCATGACGCAGGAATCCCCCCGTCCCGCAGGTTCGGCACGGCGCGCAGCCAGCCGCTCGCGCAGCGTGCGCTGGGCCGTGGGGATGGGCGCCGGCATCATGTCGGCGATCGCGGTCGTGCTGCTGTTCCTGCTCACGCTGGCGACGAACAACCGCGTGATCTACGAGCGCAATTTCAGCTGGCTGGTGGTGGTCAACGTGCTCGTGGCGGCCATCCTGCTCGCCGTGCTGGTCTGGGGCGGCGTGCGCCTGCTTGTGCGCCTGCGCAAGGGGCGCTTCGGCAGCCGCCTTTTGCTCAAGCTCGCGGCCATCTTCGCACTGGTGGGCGTGGTGCCGGGCCTTTTGATCTACGTGGTCTCCTACCAGTTTGTCTCGCGTTCGATCGAAACCTGGTTCGACGTGGAGGTGGAAGGGGCACTCAACGCGGGGGTAAACCTGGCTCGCGTCACGCTCGAAACGCTGGCGAGCGACATGGCCGCCAACACGCGCAGCGCCAGCAGCCAGCTCAGCCAGGTGCCCGATGCCGGGGCCGGCCTGGTGCTTGAGCGCATGCGCGACCAGCTCGGCGCCAGCGACCTCGTGCTCTGGAGCGCGGCGGGCCAGCCGCTGGCCAGCGCAGGCCAATCCTTGCTCAAGCTCAACCCGACGCGCCCGAGCGCGCAGATGCTGCAGCAGGCGCGCCAGCAGCGCGGCGCCTGGCAGATCGAGGGGCTGGAAGATGCCATCGATGCGCACGCGACGCTGCATGCGCGCGTGCGTGTGCTCGTTCCCGTGGTCAATCCGCGCGTGGGGCTGCTGGAAGAATCACGCTATCTGGAGACGGTGACGGATCTGCCGCCGGCGCTGGTGAGCAATGCCGTGGCCGTGCAGCAGGCCAATCGCGAGTACCAGGAGCGGGCGCTTGCGCGTGTCGGACTGCGGCGCATGTACATCGGCACGCTCACGCTCAGCCTGTTTCTCGCGGTCTTTGGCGCGGTGCTGCTCGCGGTGATCCTGGGCAACCAGCTCGCGCGTCCGCTGCTGGTGCTGGCCGATGGTGTGCGTGAGGTGGCGGCAGGCAACCTCACGCCCAAGGCAGCGCTTGAAAGCCATGACGAACTCGGCCAGCTCACGCGCGCCTTTGCGCTCATGACGCAGCAGCTGGCCGACGCGCGCGCGCAGGCCAACCACAGCATGCAGGCGCTGGACAGCGCGCGCGCGCGCCTGCAGACCATCATGGACAACCTCACGGCCGGCGTCATCGTGCTCGACCCCGAAGGCTGCATCCGCACCTGCAACCCGGGCGCCACGCGCATCCTTCGGGTGCCTCTTGCGGCGTGGCAGGGCAAGCCGCTGGCCGAGGTTCCCGAGCTGGCCAATTTCGCTCACGCGGTGCAGCGGCAGTTCGAGCAGTTCCTGGGCAGTGTCGACCGCCACGGCCTGGATCACTGGCAACACGCCTTCGAGCTGCATGGCGGCGGCAATGCCGCGGCCGGCATGGCGTCGCAGGGCATCAGCCTCGTGGCACGCGGCGCCGAGCTGCCCGACAACGCGCGGCTGCTGGTGTTTGACGACATCTCCGAGATCGTCTCGGCGCAGCGGGCCCAGGCCTGGGGCGAGGTGGCGCGCCGCCTGGCGCATGAAATCAAGAACCCGCTCACGCCCATTCAGCTCTCCGCCGAGCGCCTTGCGCTCAAGCTCGACGGCAAGCTCGCGCCCGCGGAGCAGACCGTGCTCACCAAGTCCGTGAAAACCATCGTCGAGCAGGTGGACGCGATGAAGCGCCTGGTCAACGAATTCCGCGACTATGCCCGTCTGCCCGCAGCCAATCTGCATCCGCTCGATCTGAACGCCCTGGTGAGCGACGTATTGCATTTGTACGGCGAGGAAACCGCGGCGGTGCCCGTTCGCGCCGACCTCGACCCGCGATGCCCGCTGGTGGCCGGCGATGCGCAGCAGCTGCGCCAGGTGGTGCACAACCTGCTGCAGAACGCCCAGGACGCCACCTTGCAGGCCGCGGCATCCGCCGGGCACCGTCGCGAGCCGGTGGTGCTGCGCACCAAATGGAACGAAGGCGCGCAGCGGGTGCGCCTGACGGTGAGCGACGGCGGCATCGGCTTTCCCGAGCACATCCTGCGCCGCGCCTTCGAGCCCTATGTCACCACCAAGCCGCATGGGACGGGTCTGGGCCTGGCCGTTGTCAAAAAAATCGCGCAGGAGCACGGCGCGCGGGTGGACATCTCCAACCGCGTCGAGGAGGGCCGGATTCTTGGCGCGCAAGTCTCGCTATCATTCGAGGTGGCGCCGCAGGCGGCGGCATGACAAGACCGCCGCGGTGAATCGAGAGGGTGCATTCAAAGACATGGCAAATATTCTGGTGGTCGATGACGAGTTGGGGATACGCGACCTGCTGTCCGAAATCCTCAACGACGAAGGCCATAGCGTTGATCTCGCGGAGAACGCCAGCCAGGCGCGTTCCGCCCGCGAGACAAGCGTCTATGACTTGGTGCTGCTGGACATCTGGATGCCCGATACCGATGGTGTTTCACTGCTCAAGGAGTGGGCCACCTGCGGTCAGCTCACCATGCCCGTGATCATGATGAGCGGGCATGCCACGATAGAGACGGCCGTCGAGGCCACGCGCATCGGGGCGTACTCTTTTCTTGAAAAGCCCATCACGCTGCAAAAGCTCCTCAAGGCCGTGGAGCAGGGCCTGACGCGCACGGCGCCGGGTTCTGCCAAGTCCAGGGGCAATGGACGTGGCGGCGTTGCCGCGCCGGGCGTGAACATGTTTGCGCCGGGTGCGCTCGCTGTCGGCGAACCCCCTGAACCAGAACCTGATCCGGGACCCCTGCCGCACCAGGGCTTTGACCTCGATCGGCCCTTGCGCGAAGCGCGTGACGGATTTGAAAAGGCCTACTTCGAATTCCATCTGGCGCGCGAAGGCGGCTCCATGACGCGCGTGGCGGAGAAGACGGGTCTTGAGCGCACCCACCTGTATCGCAAGCTGCGCCAGCTCGGCGTCGATCTTGGGCGCAACAAGCGCAACGGCTGAAAGCGCGGCTGTGCCGTGGGTCGGCGCAATTTCCCCCTATAATCACGCGCTCTGGCCCGGTAGCTCAGTCGGTAGAGCAGAGGACTGAAAATCCTTGTGTCGGTGGTTCGATTCCGCCCCAGGCCACCACCCCTTCTACGCCTAGTCCCTCCTGACTAGGCGTTTTTTATTGCGCGACAAGGACTTAGCCCCTGAATTTCGCTCAGAACGTCCCAAGTCGTTCCGTTACATCCTGCGTTTGCCCGTACCCCAACCCGTGCCCTAGAGTCACTTCATCGAAATTGACTTCTGGGGGTACGGCATCATGGGGCAGTTGAGCGAAACGCAGATCAAGGCCACCAAGTCGGGGCCGAAAGAATTCTTCCTAAACGACGGCGACAACCTGTTCCTGCGCGTGCGTGAGACGGGCAAAGCCTGGATCTATCGCTACGAGTGGGAGAAGAAGCCCATCAAGCTGGGTTTCGGCCCCTATCCTGCTGTATCGCTGGCACTGGCGCGCGCGAAAGCGCGGGAGGCCAATACCCTTCGGGCCAGCGGCCTGGACCCGCGAGAAGTACGGCGACAGCAGGAAGAGCAGGCGCGCGTCGCTCAGCTCAATACCGTGGAGCGGCTGGCGCGCGCCTGGCACGCCAGCGCGAAGAAGGATCGAGAGTGGTCCGACGGTTATGCCGAGAAGGTCATCCGGCATCTGGAGATCCATGTCTTCCCGTGGGTCGGCGATCAGTCCATCGAGACCATCCCGCCAACGGAGATCGTTCGCTGTCTGCACCGGATCAAGGACCGAGGCAATCTGGAGACGGCGCAGCGCGTGCGCGAGGCCGTGCAGCACGTGTACCAGTACGCCGTCGATATCGGCGCCCTGGAGCCGGCCAAGAACTTCGTCAACAAGAACACCGGCGGCCTGCCGCCGCCGCGCAGCCGCCACTTCGCGGCTATCACCGAGCCCGAGAAGCTGGGGCAGTTGATGCGCGACATTCAGGCGTACAAAGGCGCGTTCATCACGCGCTGCGCCTTGCGGCTCGCGCCGATGATGTTCCAGCGGCCTGGCCAGATCCGCTTCGCGGATTGGGAGGACATCAGCCTCGACATCAAGCTGTGGCGCTGCCCGCCCGAGAAGATGAAGATGCGCGAATGGCAGAAGCGGGACAGCCGCACGCCTGCGCATCTGGTGCCGCTGCCTCGGCAGGCGATGGAGATTCTTCAGGAGCTGTATCCGCTCACTGGCCCCTCCGGCCCGGTGTTCCGCAGCATGTCGCGTCGCTCGGAGAAGAGCCGCTACATGAGCGAGAACACCGTCAACGCGGCGCTGCGCGCGATGGGCTACGACACCAAGGAGGACATCACCGGCCACGGCTTCCGAGCGACGGCGAGGACCATGATCCGGGAGTACCTGGGCTGGGATCCGGACGTGATCGAGCGCCATTTAGCGCACGTGTCCGACGAGGAGCTGGGTGGCAGCTACGACCGCACGACCTTCCTGACGCAACGCCGGGAAATGGTGCAGCAGTGGGCGGATTTTCTTGACGACTTGCAGGCAAGGAAGATGCCGGCGCAGGCCGAGAACGTGTTGCGGTTCGTGCGCCAGCCAGCCCCGAAGGCTCGTCATGCATGAGTCCGGCACGTGCATTGCACAGGTGCCTGTCGCATGTCTTGCGACTCACTGCACACATATCCTAAAAATGGTATATTTCCATGAGCAGCACTGATGAACGGCCGCTGCTTTGGCTCGGCAGCAGCAAGAAGGACTTGCTCGATTTGCCGGTGCCCGTTCGCCGGTTCTTCGGCCATGCGTTGGATCTTGCCCAGCGCGGCGAACAGCACATGGGAGCCAAGGTGCTCAAGGGCTTTGGTGGCGCCGGGGTGCTGGAGGTTGTCGAGGACGATGCGGGTGGCACCTACCGCGCGGTCTATACCGTGCGCTTCCGGGAGGCGGTGTTCGTGCTGCACGTCTTCCAGAAAAAGAGCAAGCGCGGGATCGCCACGCCGCAGGCGGACATGGAAATCATTCGGCAGCGGTTGAAGGCGGCCGCAATCGTTGCGCAGGAGTTGAGAGATGAAGAAGCGGATCGTTGAGGGCGTCGAGGTCGAGGCCAGCTCGGGCAACGTGTTTGCCGACCTGGGCCTGCCCGATGCCGACAAGCTCAAGATCAAGTCCGGGCTGACGGCCGAGATCGCCAAGGCCATCCGCGTGCGCGGGTTGACGCAGGCGGAAGCGGCCAAGCGCATGGGCCTCACGCAGCCCAAGGTGTCGGCGCTACTGCATGGTGAGTTCTCGAACTTCTCCGAGCGCAAGCTGATGGACTGCCTGAATCGGCTGGGCTACGACATCGAAATCAAGGTTCATCCTTCCGACCAGCTTGTGGGCCACCTGATGCTCACCCATGCCTAAACTGTGATTCGGCAGGGGCGGCGATATGCCGGACGCGGGCGCCGGACGACGTATGCCTCACCTTGGCCGTGGTCAGCGGGCGAAAGCCCGAAGGGTCGCCGATCCATGCTTGCAGAGCTTCGCGGCGCCAGCCTGTCGCACGGCCGCCGAGCGATACCTGCGGCGGGAATTCGCCGGCGGCGATGCGCCGGTAGATGCTCGATCGGCTCAGCGCCGTGATGCGGATCACGTCGGCCAGGCGGTAGAACGCAGGCTCGGCGTCGGATGACGAAGCGGCGGAGTCTCGCGTATGCGGCATGGCTGCACCTTCTTGAGATTTCCTGACACCCATAGATTGCAGGATTTAGGCGGGATGGAAAACTTGTACGGGCGAGCCCGGGCGTAGGCCATCGAAGAAATGAAGCAATGACTGCCGTGAAGGGGAGGAATGGCTGTGGCGACTGTCCGAAAAATGTAGATGTTTTTCGAACTAACGATGACTGCTCCGTGCAGTCAGGAGGTCAGCAGCATCACCCGTTTTCACTGGCGAAAACCCTGGGCGTCCCGGCGTCCCGGCGTCGCGCTTGTGCATCGAGCCGCCTGCGACGTCTCGCCCCTGGCGGGCTTCCATCGTCCCCTCGCTTCGCTCGGCTGACGCCTCCGGCCCTGGCGGGCCTGCGCGTTGCGCTTGCACGATACCGGGGCGCGTGGTGGTGGGAGGGGACGGTCTTGCTGTGTCCCTTCACCGTATCACGCCGTGCTCGCCGTGCAAGGGCTGCGCGCCGTTGGCGCTTGCGTCCTGGCGGCCGTCTTCGACCCCTGACTGCTGTGCTGCGCCGTGATGGCGACGGTTCCGGGCAATTCCGCCCGAGTAACCGGAGATCATCATGGACGACAAATCCTACGTTTCGCTGGAACAGCGCGTGTGCCTGGTGTGCGGCACTTCTTTCGACACTGGCAATCTGCTGCTGGACAAGCGCCTGCGCGCGAGCATGAAGCGCCATACGACGACAGGCTGGGGGCTGTGCCCGGAGCACCAGAAGCAGTTCGACGATGGCTTTGTCGCGCTGGTTGAGTGCGACCCCGAGCGCAGCGGCGTGGCGGCGGGTGGTCGCCTGAAGCCCGAGCAGGCGTACCGGACAGGCCGCGTGGCGCATCTGCGGCGCGCGGTGTTCGCTCAGGTGTTCAACGTGCCGATTGAGGACAAGCAGGCTTGCATGTTTGTCGAGCCTGGCGTGATCGACCAGTTGCAGTCGATGACGGCGCCGGCGGCAAGCTGATCGCGCCGCGCTGCTTTCGGCACGCCGCTCCTATCGGGGCGGTGTGCCGCGTCTTGCGTCGTAAGCGGTTGCGCTACCCACCACCCCCGACGACCGCGGCCAATGCGGCGCTGCCCAGTGCCTTCACTGCGTCAAAGGTCAGCTCGATGCCCTTGTCCTTCGCGGTGGTCTTGATGCGCTCCCAAATGGCCTTGCTCCGGATCGTTTCCAACAGCTCATGTCCAGCCCAGGTCAGCCCCGTCGCAAGGACAGCATCGCCGCTCATACTGCTGGCATCGGCGCCTTCGATATATTCCGCCTTCCACAGCAGGACGCCGTGGGCAGCTTTCTCCGGTTCCGCGCTTCCGCTGGCGGGGCCGTACTGGATCTCCTCGAATCGCGCGCTATCCAGCGCTTCGACTTCGATCAACACTTCACGAATGAGATCCCAGTTTCTTTTCATTTGGCCTCCACGTACTCGGGTGACTTGAGGTGATCGAGGCCGCGGCTTCTTTCAGGGCCAGCAGCCGCCTTTTCAGCGGCGCCGCGTCGCCTGGATGGAATCGCTCCAGATGCAGCACCTTCCCCATCGCCTGGGCATAGGGGCCACGATCGAATGAAAGCACCTCACCTTGTGCGCTGCGCTGCTCAACGGCCTGGACTACTGCGCGAGTCTTGTCGCGCGTTGCCCCGTCCAGTCCAGGCTTGCTGTTGACTGCGAGCTTTGTGACGGCCATTCGGCGAGCTGACGTGGCAATCTCATGCTTCGCTCGTTTGGCCCTATAGCCATGCTTGAGCAGCATGCCGTACACCTGCCGTATCACGTCCGTTTTTTCTTTGTTGGTCAGGAAGGTTTTGGACGACACCGCAATGTCATCGACGTAGCGGGAGTAGACAAGTCCTTGGGCCGCGAATTTGTCATGCAACGCCGGTTCGTCCCGCCAGAACACGAGATTGGCGAGGAACGAGCTGGTTATGGCGCCTTGAGGCAGTTCGCCATGCCGGGTCGTCAGCCGTGTCAGGCATCGCGCCACTTCCTCGCTGAAGCCGAAGAAGTTGTGCCAGATGCTGAACACGCGGTCTGCCGACGTGGAAGGGAAGAACCCGCTGATGTCCTCGTTGATGACGATCCGGGCGCGGGCATGGAGCGAAGCATTGACCTTGGCATCGCAGCCCTTGATGCTTCCAGTCAAGTAGGCCGGGTAGCTCACGTGATCTAGGATCTGGCTCTTGACTCTTCGATGAACACCCTTCAGCGGGTCCAAGGTATCGTAGGCAATTCGGATACTGCCATCTGGCTTGGTGATGCGCTTTGCAACGCGATAGAGCCCATCAGCACGTTCGGCCAGCGCCAGCAAGTCGCTGGCCGGCAGCCCCAGCGGGACATGCAGGGCTTGCAGCGTGCCGATGCGGCGCTGGCTATAGGAGGGAGCGCTGGTCGCTGACGGGCTCATTGAGCAGTTCCAGTGCCGTGCGCGCAAGGTCTCCTTGCAGCGATTTATCGATGCCGGCCAGATCATCACCTTCGGCGCCGAGGAAAAAAATGATGCCTACGGGCACATGCAGCGCGTGGGCGATCTTGGTCATGGTGGAAAGCGTCGGATCACGCTTGTTGTTTTCCAACATGGACAGGTAGGAAACCGAGCATTCAGCTTGTCGTGCAAGGTCGGCCTGGGAGATGCCCCGACGGGTACGACATAGCTTGATGGCTTGTCCAACATTCATGATTGACTCCGATACTCAAATATTGGGCTTGCTGCGTCTTGGCCCACTTCCATCACTTCATCCAGTCAGTGAGGTTGCTCACTGCGCGAATGACGATGTCAGTGATGCGCAGAGCCCGATACACGAGTTCCCCGTGATCAAGCTCGCGCCTCCCGGAACCTTCAAGCACGTTGCGGAGTTGTCGCAACACGTCATCCAGTTCTGCCAGAGCGCCAGCATCGAGTTGGCCGTAATGTGCATCGCGCAGCTTTTCGAGCGTTGCGATGCTGTTCTTCAAAGTTTCAAACTTCATAGATAGCTCCTAAACCCGGCAACAACGCCGAAGCCCCGTAACAAGGCGATTGGCCGAAAGGAGCCAACTCGATGCGCAAGCCCAACACCAGTCGTTGCGGCGATGAAGCCCCGTCTTTGCATCCATCCAATTGCGCTTTAGGAGTGGCAGAGAGCACGTAGCTAACTGCGCTGCGCTGGACGGCGTAAGGGCGAGCCTTCGCGGTGGACCGATTGCTCGGCCTACCTCACCTCAAAATCTCCAACACTGGACGAAGGAGCGGCCTGAATCACTTCAGGCAATGCACTGACCTTTCGCTTTTACGGTAAGAGCAACACTTCAAAGAACGTGTACCTAGGCGATTCGCCTAGCCGATGCCATTACAGCACAGGTTTGCGCCGTTCTTCAATAAATATTCACTGATAGTGAATTTTGGGGTGTGACTATGAGCGTCCTCGGCCACCTGGGAGATGGCCGGTCGCGCTGTCGTGCGCGTAGCGCATCGAGCCGCCTGCGGCGTCTCGCCCCTGTCGGGCTTCCATCGTCCCCTCGCTCCGCTCGGCTGACGCCTCCGGCCCGGATTCCTCGATCCGGGCCTGCGCGCTTCGCTTGCCGTGCGGTCGGCGTGTGGGAAGGCCGTTGCCATGTCCAGCCGTCTCCCCTGACTTCATCACCTTGTCCGCGACTGTAGCCCGCGCCCGTGTGCCGTCAAGGCGCGCAGGGCCGTGTCCTCGGCTGCGCCTGCGGGCCGCACCAACCCTGCGCTTGTCTCCTTGACGGCCCCCGTCCGCGCGCTCCTGACCGTCGCGGGCGATGAACTCAGGAAAGACGGTGGCAACAGGGCCAACCGGGTTCCTCGTGCCGACCGCACCGAACAGCCGAAAGGCTGGGCTCCGAATCTAGGAATCCGGTGTGCGGTTTTCTTCAACAGCCTTTTTGTTTAGGAGAAAGAGCATGCAACTCGCATCCCGTTTCGCTTCCCGTTCCCCGGCACTGCGCAGCGCCCACCCGCTGTCCGATGACCAGATTCGCACGGTGGCTCCATCCATCTACGCGGAGGCCCCGCACGAAAGCCGTTCCGAGCGGTACAGCTACATCCCCACCGCCACCGTGTTGCAGGAGTTGCGCGGGGAAGGCTTCGAGCCGTTCATGGTGTGCCAGACCCGCGTGCGCGACGAAGGCAAGCGCGAGCACACCAAACACATGCTGCGCCTGCGCCATGCCAGCCAGATCAACGGCGCCGAGGCCAACGAAATCATCCTGCTGAATTCGCACGACGGCACCAGCAGCTACCAGATGCTCGCGGGCCAGTTCCGGTTCGTGTGCAGCAATGGGCTGGTGTGCGGCGACACCGTGGCCGATGTGCGCGTGCCCCACAAAGGCGACGTGGCCGGGCTGGTGATCGAAGGCGCGTATCAGGTACTGAGCGGGTTTGAGCGCGTGAAGGAATCGCGCGATGCCATGCGCGCCATCACCTTGGACGATGGGGAGGCCGAAGTGTTCGCCCGCGCTGCGCTGGCCCTCAAGTACGACGACCCGGCCAAGCCCGCGCCCGTCACCGAATCGCAAATCCTGATGCCGCGCCGGTTCGAGGACCGCCGCCCCGACCTGTGGAGCGTGTTCAACCGCACCCAGGAAAACCTCACCAAAGGCGGCCTGTCCGGGCGCAGCGCCAACGGACGCCGCCAGCAGACCCGCCCCGTGCAGGGGATCGATTCCGATGTGCGCCTGAACCGTGCCCTGTGGTTGCTGGCCGATGGCATGCGCCAGTTGAAAGTCTGAATTTCCCCACGGCAGGGGCAGGCAGCGGCCCTTGCCATTTCTTCGCTGCTGCATCCCAACCTCTAGGAGTTTCACCATGAATGCCATCACGAAAACCGAAGCCCGCGCCGTCATTGCGCTGGAAGCAGCCGACCCGACCAAGAACATGATTCTGGTTCCGCTGTCGCGGCTGGTGCTGCGGCCCATGGGCCGCAACGTGCGCAAGACCCCGCGCATGTCCATTCCCGAGTTGGCTGCATCCATCCAGCGTGTGGGCCTGTTGCAAAACCTGATCGTGATTGCATCCGCCGATGGCGAGCATTACGAGGTGGTGGCCGGTGGCCGCAGGCTGGCCGCGTTGAAGCTGCTGGCGAAAAAGCACCGCATCAGCAAGGAATGGGAAGTGCCTTGCCTGCTGGTGGCCGACGGCACGGCCCGCACGGCCAGCCTCACCGAGAACGTGCAGCGCGAAGCTATGCACCCCGCCGACCAGTTCGAGGCATTCGCCGCGCTGGTGGCCGAAGGCAGACCCATTGAGGACATTGCAGCGGATTTTTCCGTCACGCCGCTGGTGGTGCAACGCCGCCTGAAACTCGCCAATGTCTCGCCGCGATTGATGGCCGACTATCGCGCCGATGCCGTCACGCTCGATCAGTTGATGGCTTTATCCATCACCGATGACCACACTGCGCAGGAAAGCGCGTTCTACGATGCGCCGACATGGCAGCGCGGCCCGTCCGCGCTGCGCGAACGCCTCACTGAGCGCGAAATTGACGCCTACCGGCATCCGCTAGTGCGCTTTGTCGGACTGGACAGCTACGAAACCGCAGGCGGCGGCGTGCGCCGCGACCTGTTCGCGGAAGGCGATGCGGGCGTGTACCTGACCGATGCCGCGCTGCTGGAACGGCTGGCGCAAGACAGGCTGGCGGCTATCGCCGCCGAGGTGAAGGCCGAAGGCTGGACATGGGTGGATGCCACGCCGGGCGTGACCCATGCTGACCTGCACGCCTTCCAGCGTGCCCCGAGGGAACGGCGCGAACCCAACAAGCGCGAAGCGCAGCGCATCGGGAAGCTGCAAACCAAGCTGCAGGAACTAGCCGAAGCCGTGGATGCTGCACTCGAAGCCGAGGACGAGGCAAAGGCGGACGCCTTGCAGGAGGAAGGCGAAACCGTGGGCGAGCAGTTGCAGGCGCTGGAAGATGGCTTACAGGACTATGGCGCGAACGTGAAGGCCGCAGCCGGTGCGATCATCACCATCGACCGCAACGGCGAGGCCGTGGTTCATCGTGGCCTGATGCGCGAGGCCGAGGCCAAGGCGCTGCGCACGCTGGAACGGCTGCGCCAGGGTTTCGGCGGCGAGGACGCCGAGAACGACGACGATAGCGAGGATGCCGAGGACGCGCCCAAGGCCGCCGCCATGTCCGACCGGTTGGCGCAACGCTTGAGCGCCCACCGCACGGCAGCGCTGCAAATCGAAGTCGCCCGGCATCCGCAGGTGGCGCTGGCTGCGCTGGCGCATGGGATGGTGCAGACCGTTCTGCAAGGCCGTCACTGTGGCCACGATCAGCCGTTGGGCGTGAGCCTGAAACTGCAAGACCGGCTGGAAGGCATGGCCTCGGACTGGTCGGAATCGCGCGCCGCCGTGGCACTGCGCGAACTGCGGCATATGACGGGCGAAGCCTTGCCGCACGACAGCACCGAACTGTTCGCGGCGCTGCTGGCGAAGTCGCAAGACGAACTGGTCAAGCTGCTGGCCGTGTGCGTGGCGTCCACGGTGGACGTGGTGACGCCGCGCGCCACGCCGCTCCAGCCCGGCAAGGAACTGGCGCAGGCCGTGGGCCTCGACATGGTCGCATGGTGGAAGCCGACCGCAGAAGGCTACTTCCAGCACGTTCCGAAGGCCGCGATTCTGGATGCCGTGGGCGCGTTTGTGCCGGATTCTGTCACCCGGCTGGCGAAGCTGAAGAAGGCCGACATTGCCAGTGAGGCGGAACGGCTGGTGAACGGCACCGGCTGGATGCCTGCCATCTTCAAAACCGAAGGCCCGGCAGGTACGCCGGAGGAAGCGCAGGAGCGCGACGCCCCCGAGGGTGCCGAGGCAATGGCGGATGAACCCGCCGTGGCGCTGGCCGCTTGACCCACGCCGGAAGGCAAGCGCCCCGGCCCCGACCGGGCGCTTCGCTGGTAAGGAGAAACGTCCATGACTTGCACCACCACCAACCGCCCGCGCATGGCGGCGATCTACGCCCCCGGAACGGTGCGCGCCCGCCGCTGGCATGGCGACGGCGACGTGCGCGGCTACCGCCCGCCCTCGGGCTGGACGGCCCGCGCCGACCTCACCGACATTCACCCCATCACGGACCGCGCCTTGCCGCGTGCCGTGTGGTGGATCATCGAGACAAAGGAATGACCGCGATCAGCACCGTGCCCAGGCCGTTCCGCCCTGGACGCGGCGAGCTTTGAAAATCCGAGCGCGGCAGTGGCCGCGCCCGGTGTTCAAGGCCAACAGCCGAGTCAGAACGCCGCCGCCTTCGCGCTGGCTCAGGCGGTGGCGTTGAAAGCATCGCTGTAGTGCGCGATGCCTTCGGGCACTGGCCCGTGGAAGGCCAGCGCCATGAAATAGCCGGGTGGCACGCCCGGCAGTTGCAAGCCCGCATGGGCCTGGAAGCCAAAGCGTCCGTAGTAGGCGGGGTCGCCCAACAACACGCAACCTGCAGCCTGCACGGCCCGCAATTCGGCCAGCGCCTGTTTCATCAGGCGCGAACCGATGCCTTGTCCTTGCCATGCAGGCAGGACGGAGATTGGCCCCAGGCCATGCCAGCCGGTTGTCTTGTGGCCGTGGGCATCGGTGATCGTGACCGTCGACAGCGCCACATGGCCAACGATTTGGTTCAATGTTTCGGCCACGATGGAAAGCGTCAGTTCGTTGGCTGCACGCAAGGCACGCACGATGAATTGCTCGGTATGGCTGGTGTGCGGTGCGTCGGCAAAAGCGGCGGTGGTGACCGCTTCGATGGCGGCAATGTCGTCCAGGGTTTCGTGTCGGAGCTGGATGGTCATGGTGTTCTGTGTTCCCTTCTCAAATATAGAACGGCCGGAGCGTGTCGGCGCAATGCGCCGCCGGGCTTTCGGGCTGCGCCCCATGCCGTCTTCGTCGTCACGGCCATTCGGCGTCAATCCCTCCCGCCTTCGCGCCTGCGGCGCTGCGCGCTTTGCTTGCCTCCAGGGGATCGGCGCAAGGCCCACCCCCGCCGCGCGATGCTTGGCGCCCCTGGGGGGAGCCGAACCGACGTGCGCCGGATCGGCCAGGCCAGCGCCCCACCGCTCGGGCAAGACTTGGCGGATACGCTGGGGCTTGCTGTCGCGGGTTGCGTAAATACGTGCCGCCCTCGACGCTGGCGGTTCGTTGCCTGGTCGTCACGAAGGACGGTTCTCGCGGATTCACGGATATGGCCACCCGGCCTTGCTTTGGAGTTCCTAACCACGCCTCAAGCATGGCCGCCGCACGGTGCAGGGTGCGTTGCCGCCAGTCATTGGGGATTGGCCTTGCCCGAGTCAGGGGCGTGCTGCTGAAACCGTTGTGCGGGGATGCCGAGCTGGCCATGCCTCCTTTCGGAATTGGATCGGCCCAAGGCGTCCTTGTCTGGTTGTGAATCCTGGCGGTGGCGCGGGCTTCATGCCTGCAACCTTCCAGCCCAAATAATTTCCCCTGCGCTGCGCACATTCCTCGCGGGACAAATTATTGGGGCTTGCAGGTGCTTCACTGCGTTGCGCCCGCAAGCGGTGCAGCCCGCCCGTCCCCCGCCGGTCGGATCACAACAAGGACGCGATGGGCGCGAACCTTGTTCAACCGTAAGGAGATTCATCATGGCAACCATCGGCACCTTCACCGCGGACAAAGACGGCTTCACCGGCACGCTGCGCACCCTGACCCTCAACATCAAGGCCAAGCTGGTTCCCAACGACAAGGGGGACAACGAGCACGCCCCGGACTTCCGGGTACAGGCGGCAGGCTTCGACATCGGCGCGGCGTGGAAAAAGGTCAGCAAGGCCGAACGGCCCTACGTGTCCGTGACCCTCGACGATCCTTCGTTCCCGGCCACGGTCTATGCCCGGCTGATCGAGGAGGAAGACGGCACACACACGCTGATCTGGTCGCGCAGCAAGCCCCAGGCGGCCTGACGGCCGCCCAGCGTCCCGCCCGAGCGGCGGGGCGCTGGGCTGCTTTGCAGCACGGGATGGTGGCAACATCGTCACTGGAGCGTGGCCCGTGCCGGTCTGCTGCCAAATGCGTTGAGGCTGTGACGGCAAGGACAGCATGGCGTGCCGGTGCTTTGCACCGTCGGGCTTTCGGGCTGCGCCCCGTGCCGGATGCGCCGTCACGGCCATTCGGCTTCAATCCCTCACGCCTTCGCGCCTGCGGCGCTGCGCGCTTTGCTTGCCTCCAGGGGAAAGCCTTACGGCTATCCCCGCCGCGCGAAGCTTGGCGCCCCTGACGACCCTGAACCGGCTGCGCCGGATCGGCAGGTATTGACCAAGAACAGCCCGCCGCAACGGCAGGCTACGTGACTCCTTCAGGCTGAACCGAGTCGTTCGCGACAGCGCTGACGGTCGGCAGCTATCGACCCTATTCTGTTGAAAAACTCCCAACCGTTGCCTTGAGCTGTGTGTTCAGAGGTGCCTCTCCACCCCTTCCTGTATATGAGTTCGTCGATCCTAGGACGATCTGAGAGGTCGATTTCTCTAACAGGATAGCCCCGAAAGCAGACATCCCTGGGATCGGGCAAGGCCGGTGGTGCTCAGAGGAAGCCAGACCGGCCCCCAGCCCGAGGATCTTGGCGGCAAGCTGTGCCTGCTACCATGCTGCGCCGCAACAAAGCTGGCGCCATTGAGATCGTGGACCTCGACGACCCTTACCACGAACTTGGCCTGGCACCGGGCTCCAGCGATGCCGAGGTCAAGGTTGCGTGGCGCCGTCTGTCCGCACGCTGGCACCCGGATCGCAACAACAGCGTGCATGCCCTGCGAAAGATTCAGCGTATCAATCGGGCACTGGAAATGATCCGCAATGCCCGGGACGAACCGGAGGCTGAAACCGAGGATCCCGCCTCCGATGCGGAAAAATCCACCGTCGAGCACACCATCAACCTCACGCTCGAGGAGGTGGTGATCGGTTGCATCAGGGAGGTTCGGGGCGAGGTGACCGAAAACTGCGCCGAGTGCAGCGGCAGTGGCCTGCAACGGCAGGCTACCCAGTGCAGCGAATGCCGTGGCGCCGGCCACATCCGGCAGCATCTCTGGTTCGCCTGGGTCTCATCCAAGGTCGAATGCACCGCCTGCCAGGGGCAGGGGAAGACGCACCAAAGCTGTGCTGCCTGCGCGGCCAGCGGTAAGGCACCGGCGCGCAAGTACCGCTGCCGAGTGTCGGTCGCGCCTGGCGCGCGCGCTGGCGACCTGCTCGATGTCACAGCCCGGGTGCAAGGCAGTCAACGCCGGCACGAGCTGGCGCTGCGCGTGCGCGTGGAGCTGCAGCAGCACGAGTTCTTCACGGCTGAAGCCGATGGGACCTTGAAGTGCGAACTGCCCGTCGATGGTTTTGCATGGATGGCCAATCGCTGGATCGAGGTTCCAACCCCTTGCGGGCTGCAACAGATGAAGCTGCAGCGAGGCCACCTGAACTACCGCATCAAAAACGCCGGTCTTCCTTGGACGAGCGAGGCAAAGGCTGGGGACTGCATCATCACCGTCGTACCGATGTTTCCGCAAGAGTTCAGCCAGGAGCAGGAAGCAGCGATTGATCGGCTGGCGGCCAGTAACTCCGGGAAGGCCGGCACGTCGGCCGGCGATCGCATGGCGGCATGGACCCGGTTGGTGGACAACTGGCAGGATCGGCGCGGGTGAGATCCCCGATGATCATCAGCATGGTGGACTGATGGGGGCTCGCTTCGGCCGAAACCACCTGTACGGAGGTGTCGTTGGCCGCATAGTTTTGATCGACTCGTTCAGGCTGAACTGAGTCGTTCACCTGCAGCGAGTCGAATGACCGTTGCGTTTGTTACCAGGGGAGTGTCAGGATTTTTGTGTTCGAGGCGGTTAGTTGATTTGCTCTCGACTAAT
>ERZ778017.191-NODE-191-length-101883-cov-856.983089_pt1 | contig 101883 bp, 85 predicted proteins | sample MGYA00375747_ERZ778017 | MGnify/ENA primary metagenome ERZ778017 (study PRJEB29350, sample SAMN05509838) | bioreactor metagenome | biome: bioreactor; material: wastewater | place: South Africa: University of Cape Town | collected 2014-03-17 ... | reverse complement strand
GATAGGGTGGGTCAACATCCCGGAATGGTGGGTCAACATGGCCGGAATTTACAACCAAAAACACAAAAGCCGCAGAGATGCGGCTTTGCTATTTCTAAAAAATATAACAGGAATAACTAAACGAAAATAATTTTGAAAAAATATCTTTTACAGTAAAGCAACCCCGCCTGACCGAATCAGTCGGGCAGGAAATAATGAGGATTTTTATTTCTTATTACCTTTTTTGCAAGGCACAAGGATTGCTAACCCACTAAACCTTCCCTACACCCTTGCGCCATAGAACTTCTTACATGCTTGGACTAAGAGGGGGATAACTAAGCCGTTGAGGGTTTCAATGGCTTGGTTACATAAAATCTTCGTTAGTGTTTTTCTACTCTTTTGAATGAAAATGATTTTGCATTGATATAAAAATCTAAAGGATTTATGATTTCCATTCTCTCAAGGTGTTGGCCTAATAATTCACCTTGAGCATGTCGGTTATCAAAAGTAAAATCTGCAACTGTAAAATCTCTATAATCATCAGCCTTCCATTTACCTGTAATCTTTTTATTTTTAAAAGATAGTACAAAAGTTTTGTCTTCATTTAAAACGAGCGTAGGTAAATCTATTGCACTCGTACTATCCAAGGCTTCAAACTTATCAACTTCGTAATATCCGGTTGCTTGCCTTTCGTATTCATTCATACATGCAGATAAGATAATGCAAGTAAAGAGTAAAAGACAAATAAAATATTTTAAAGAAGAAGTCATAAAGTGCTTTATTTTATTGCGTATTTTTTTCCAGCCTCTCCCTGTTGGCTATTGATTAATTTTTCTGCTTCAGAGGTAGATATATCAAAGCTGAAGTATTGACTGGTGTTCGAATAAGTTAACTGATGACCACCACTGTTTCTTACAGTAGATGTTGGTGTTGTAACAAACGATCTAACAATTGGTATAGCTTTGGGAAGGTAGCCAGATGTCATGCTAGTAACATTGAATACTTCTATATTCACTTTTTCCGCATCTGTTTTTGTGATCCTTACGTTAACACTTCCGAGAAAATGTTCCAGACTTGTCAAACCACCCTTTGAAGTCATTTCAATTTCTCCCCCTAAATTGTCTCCCCATAAATAAGTTGAACTCTTCTGAAAACCATCTCTTGCCCACTTAAGCAATGCATAGCCAACAGCCGTTGAGTTTTTTAAAGCAGATGAAAATTTACCGTTGTGTGGGAAAACGATATTTTCAGGCCCCTTACCCCAAATAAAATCCCCAAGTAGATGATTTACTAAATCGTGTTCATCCTTAAAGGCGTTTTCATTTTTAAGTAAAAACTGGGAGTTGGTATTGACAAAAGTTCTGTCTTTTCTGAAGGAATTCCGAATAAATTTATTCATATCAACATTAGGTGCATAACTACCAAGTGTTGTTGTTGCTGGAGAACTTCCATATTTAGTATCTCCACCTGTCCACTGATAGGGCTTATCTACATATGTGGTTTTCCCGCTGTAGTCAAGTTGATCTGGTTTAGCAGGCTCTAATCCATCAAGGTCAACAAATTTAATTGGACTATTACCTGCAAACTGGTAAGGAGAATAATATGGGTATTTTCTTGTGAGAGGATCAGTGGATTTAAACCTTACTATTCTCGGGTCGTAAATCCTAAAACCATAATCATATTGATTTCCTACGCCACTCACTTCATTATCCATTCTTTTGCCATTGAAGCCGTAGGCATAATTTCCTGCATTAAAAGTCCTTCCAGGCATGTCCATCCCGCCCGGATAATAATCATTCGCACTGATCACATCAGCTTTGTAATAATCTATCTGGCTTCCATCGGTAGTATGCTGAAGCTTCTTGTCGCTGATAGTTGCCAGCACATTCCCCAAATGATTGCTTAATTCAAAGAACTTCTTGCCTCTGGTAAATGTAATTATTCCGGAAGGAGCCGGTTGTTCTACATCAAGATTGATGTTTTCAATCCCCAACCGGCTACTGCCATACAAATGGGTTTCAATCTGTGTCAGGTGATTGCTATTGATGGCAGCATCTTTGGTATAAACACTCATCACATTGCAACCCGCATCTCTTACATACCAGGTTTGTTTTCCATTTACGTCTTTGCTTATCCGGTTGCCGCTTGCATCATAGCCATAGCTGATATTAATGCCGCCGGCCTTTGTGATGCTCTTAATTTTACCGTAAACATTCCAGGTAATTGCAGTTATTCCTTCGCTGGCATCGCTTGTCAGGTTTCCTATCGCATCATACTGATAATTGCCATTTACTTGCCCCTTCTTAATATCGTTGTATTTATCGTATTCACTGCCCGCTGCGTCTAATGCAGCATCTGCTACTTTATCTAATTGGTTGGTGTTGGGTTTGTAATAGTAGGTGAGGTTGTCCATTCCCGATCTTGCAGCATCTCCGTTTCTCAGGTATGTTTTTATATTCCCATTCGGGTCGTAGCTGATGCGTTCTTTATAATCAATGATCCCTGTCGCCGTAAACACATTGGTGGCATTGTTCAATCCTTTCCACGCATCCATTGCTGTCAGCCGGTTGAGCTGGTCGTACTGGTAGCTGTATGTGAGCGCTTCGCCCAGTTTTGGTATGTTTACCATCATGGCTTTGATGTTGCCATTAAATAAATTGTTGGCGATGGTGATTCCGGCAAATTGATTTGTATTGCCTATCGGAGCATAATCATTAGTGAAATAATTCAAACTGAATCCGTAGGCATCTCTGGCCACCACGCCTCCCCCGGCCCCTCCAGGAGAGGGGGGCATGCCTGCCGAGGCTATCAATAATAGATTGTTCCCGAAACATTTCATATCTCGTCAAAAAAGTAAGAAAAGATCCAAATTGGTTACCAAAATCCAAATTATTATTACCCAGAATGTAATTGAATAAATAAAAAAATTTAAACGAGGTTTTTTGTGTATTAATATCGCAAATAAAAAGAATATTAGGTAACCAAGATAAATCTCATAGGTATATGTTTTAAGAAAATACCAATTCATTATCACCGCTACAGAATAGCCAATAATAAAAAATAAATACAGTTTTAGTGAAGAATTATTGTTTTTGATTAAATGCTTAATTGATGTAATTGATAATGAAAAATTAATAAGAATTACAAACCAACTATTTTTAATATTTAATTCATAAACATGATAAATAGTATTTGGTTCAAAAAATACTAAATAGGTTTCCAAGACTAAAACTAAGAATGAAATAATGGCTATAGCAACATCAACAACGCATGTAATATATTTAAGTCTCATCTTATTCATGATTTTCTTTGGCAATTTTATTTACAGAGGTCTTTTTTACAGATTGCTTAATCTCTTTCCCGTTTTGATCAAAACTTTTTTCAAATGATATCGTAAATGAAATAGGTTGTTGAATTACTTTATTTACACCTGTATTTCCATCATTAGTTTTCCAGATATTTTTTATATGATTTGGACTAATGCTGAAGTTTTTTATCTTCTCGTTTTGAGGATTATATGCACTTTCGTCGGAAGGAAAATCAATTGGAAGTCCAGAATAACCTGTACGCATATTACCCAATCCATACACGGATGTGATATAATTCTGAAACTGAACTGCCATTATTTCTGCATCTTGCCTGGAAATTTTAGTAACTCCTCCAGGAATTACATCATCCGAATATGCATGATACAACTCATGGGATAGGGTTATCAGTCCATTAATTGCTCCACCATCCAGACGCGGCATCCAAGGATTATCGTCATACTTAATCTTTCCTGTATTTGGATCGTAATTACTGGTTTTTAAGAACCAAGCTTCTGTTATTGTGTAGGTTGTTGTAGATTTCTGTAACCGTTCAATAACGGCCTTACCAATCTCAGTCTGTTCAATTTTTAATAAATTTCTTTGAGAATTTAAAACAAAATTGTTATCCCCTTTAACATCAATTGTATCTCCCAAAATATCAGTTATCCATATTGGATTATTAGCATAAGCTGAATAAAGGCTTAACCCGGTTGTCGGTCTAGGGTCAACATTCCACCTCCTCCCTACATCTCCATTATACTCCCAAAACAACGCTGTCTGTGAATGCGCGCCTATTTCCACGCTCTTGCGCTGGCCGTTAAAGTTAGCTTGTGCAAATCCACCATTGTATGTTTTAGCATTGGCACCAAAACTGCTATGCAGGGTAGCCGTCCTTACATCTGCCAGGTAATAATCCACTGTTGTGCCGTTAGTGCTGTACTGTAGCTTTTTATCACTTACAGTGGCCTTGGTATTGCCGTTTGCATCTGACAACAAATAATTATCACTGCCTCTTTCAAACAGAATATTGCCCCCTGCTACAATGTTCTTCACATTTATTCTGGCATCCTTCACACCCAGCAAGCTGCTGCCGTATTTGTAAAATCCGCTCAATGTCAAATCACCCCCGTTCACAGCAGCATCTATCTTGTATGTAGCCATAATATTTCCGGTTGCATCTCTCACATACCATTCTTCCACTGTGCCCACTTTCTTGGTTATTCGTTGCCCGTCTGCGCTATAAGTATAGGTTACGCTCTGACCATCCATATTCGTCAGACTTTGTAATTTTCCATACACATTCCAAACTCCATTGGTTACGCCCTGCATTCCATCTGAAGTGGTATTTCCAATGGCATCGTAGGCATAATCCTTCGTTGCAGTATTCACGCTATTATAAACACTGGCAAGCCGGTTTGTATTTATCGTGTATGCATAACTGTAATTGTTTAAATTGAGTGTAGCGCCAGTTCCGTTTCTCAGGTATGTTTTTATATTCCCATTCGGGTCATAGCTGATGCGTTCTTTATAATCATTGATCCCTGTCGCCGTAAACACATTGGTGGCATTATTCAATCCTTTCCACGCATCCATTGCCGTCAGCCGGTTGAGTTGGTCGTACTGGTATCCATAGGTGAGCGCTTCGCCCAGTTTTGGTATGTTCACCATCATGGCTTTGATGTTGCCATTAAATAAATTGTTGGCGATGGTGATTCCGGCAAATGGATTTGTATTTCCAATCGGCGTATAGTCATTAGTGAAATAATTCAAACTGAATCCGTAGGCATCTCTGGCAATATTGCTGTTGGCTCCGGTTGTTTTTCCATCCTGCCCCATATCATGGCTACCATCACCTACTGCAGTGCTGTTCACGCCTTTCAGCCAGCCCTGTATCGTATAGGCATAGTCCACGCCCTGTACCTGCTGCTGCCCAAGGATCGTTCTGGCCAGCGGGCCGTGCCGGTAATAATCATAAGCGGCATCGCGTTCCCAAAATATTTTGTCTTTACTGGTATATACTTCGGTGAGCCTGTTGTCCGCATCATATACATACCGGTGATAAAACTCGTCGGCCCAGCCCGGCTGATAGGCTACGCTATTTACCTTGCCGCTGATCAAATCGTAATTATAAACGACCTTCTTGAAACGGTTGCCTGCACTGGCCATGGCGCCTGTTTGGTAGTCCTGCAGCAAGGTATCCACATTGCATGGTATATCGTAAGAATAGAAAGTAGCTGCATCCCACGGTTCCGTACTTGCTGCTTCTTTTACATAAGTATAGCTTACTCGGTTTCTAAGGTTTTTCTGGAACAGGGCAGTGTTACCGTCAAGAATGGTTTCAAGAGGCGAATAGGCAACATCATATACGGTACCGGTGATCTGCTCTTTCGTGGATGCTGCCAGCCAGTCTTTTAGTAATGTGGTATCCTGGCTGATGGTTTGCGTCATGTCGGTAGCCTGCGCAGCCTGTCCTACTTCAATTATCCGTCCGATAGGATCATAGAGAGTGTAACTGTATTTGCCCGTGAGGATTTGCTTTGCATTCCGGCTTACAGCAAGCCTGCCGAGGCGATCATACCAGAAAGTGCTTTTTCCCGCATCCGGAGTATTTTGTAACACCACCTTGTTGAGGGAATTGTAACCATAATAGGTAGCCAGCAAATCATTGTTTTTGTAATTATCATAATAGGCTCCTGCATCTCTTTTGGCAACAACCGAGTCAAGAAATGACTGAGAAAAATTAGGGATAACGGCAGCCGGAGGCATCGTCTTCACAAGGTTCCCGGCCTGGTCATAAAAATAGAGCGTATAATGATATTCCTTAGGCTGGTACTTTACATAAAATTCTTCACGGTACCTGGCTTCAAGGCATTTGGATTTATACAGGCTGTCAAAATTGGCGATGAGCGAATCCCTCCTCACCTGGTAAAGCTGCTGCGCAATAAAAGCTGCCTGTGTCTGCACACCGCTGCACGGTGTGGTATCGGCCTCAAAAAATCCGGAAGGATCATTCAACGGCTTGCTGAATATGCACAGGGCTGATCCTGTTGGCGGGTTGGAATCATGGCAATCCCGGTATGCAGAAAGATAATCTGCAACGGTGGCGGAAAATCCGGTTCGGTAATTCATAAACCTTGCCAGCAATTGGTTTTGCTCTGCCTGCTTATCGGTTAAAATGCTATCTGTATAGGGTGCATTCATATCCGGAAATTTTTGCCTGAATTCTGAAACGAGGCTGTCCAGTTTGCGGCTATAGGAAAAGATTTTAATGTGGAAGATGTTTTTTTCATTTTTAGATTTTCCTGATAACTCACCCTTTGAGCCCTTTCTGGAATAACTTTATAACATTAGATTCAAGGCCTCGGCGCAACCAAATTAAAAACAGAACTAAACGGGTAAAGTAATTAAGCGGTTCATTGAATGAATGGTAAATCCGCCCAAATGAGATCCACAGTTAGTCTTTATTCAATCGCCAGACGAATGTAAAAACATTTCCGGTTTTACAAAATATTTTTTAGCTGCAATGGGAAGTATTATTGCTTTTTTAAAGACAGAAATTGTGTCCGTTGGTTAAGAACTAAGTAAATATTTTCTCAGTGTCGCTTTGCTGATATTGAATGGACGCAACAGTATTTTGCCGGAAATCATTTTTAAAATTGGCTCTGATATACTTTTTAGTTCCTCTTGTCAGCAGGCGTGCATTTGCATTGAACAATTTATCTTCCGGGTTCTGCTTTCTCATCAGATGGAATTACCATTTACAAAATTCCGGATTGTACCTTCTGAATTACTGCGTACTGCTACTGAATCTTTGCGTGGCCCTACTGAATCTTGTATGAAAAAGGACAAAATAAAAAATCAGAAATCCGTGAATTTCTTCTCCGGAATTTTCCTATACCTGCGCTATACCTGAGCCGTACCATCTCCGCCCTGGCATACGGAATGGTACGGACAAGGGGCGGAAAAAGGGCGAAGAAAACAGGGATGAAATATTTCAGGAAGACCAGCGTTTTAAGAACAACAATACCGGTGGAAAACGAATGTCCGAAGGTGGGCACGGGCTAAAAAAAATACTCTTTCTTTTCCCGGTTTTCAATAAAAAAAAATCAACATAAGTACCTTCCGTAACAACAGCAATTATCCGGGTATCAGAATCCGGTTATTAATAAAACAAACTGCGCACTTTTCAATGTGATTCTTTAAAATATCATGATCATATCAGGCACATTAAATACATTATACCGGGTACCAAATACTAAGATCAATTTGAAGAAAATTATTTTTCATTTCACCCTCCTTCCCTTCCATTGATAGGAACCAAAAGCACCAAGCCATCCTGCAACAAGAATATATATCACGTGAAATGGCTGAAAGAAAACAAATGTCCAAAGAAGTTTCCGCCGGCCAAAAAATCCGCTGACGGGCCAAAGAAATAAAATCTCAGATACTACTTTCAACAAAAAGAAAACAAGAAGATAAATCCACAAACCCTGTATGAAAAGCGCACTCAATGCCAATACCAGCAGGCAGGCATTGATGGCATAAACCATTGCCAATACCCATTTAATTTTTACATCCCTGTATGAAGCTGATTTTCCTGCCCAGCGGATCCGCTGATTAAAAAATCCTTTTAGCGTCTTTTCAGGCATGGTGCTGACTATGGCATCTTTATTTTTCAGAAAAAATACTTTCCTCTCAAATCCAAACTTTTCCATCAGCAGCATATCATCGCCGCTGGCAATAAGATCAATCCCGCTGAATCCTCCGACTTCTTCAAAAGTTTTCTTCCTGTAGGCAAGATTGGCGCCATTGGCCATATAATGCAGATGTTTCGAAAGAGCTGCACCCGTTATTCCCTGCAATGTCATAAAGTCGAGCGCCTGAAAAAAGAAAAACAGTTTCTGAAAAATATTCTTCGCCGGAGATGTCATAAACCGGACAGTAGCTGCAATCATGGAAGGGTTTTCAGAAATGACACATCCGGCCATCGTCCTCAACCATTCCGTACCCGCCATACAATCCGCATCCGTGGTAACAATCCATTCTCCGTGGCTTTGGGAGATACCCGCTTCAATGGCTTTTTTCTTGTAGGAATTCAAATGATCTCCTTTCAGAAAATCCGACAGGTTGATGAGCCGGACATTATGGAAATGATTCTGAAATGACAAAACAACCTCCGCTGTCCCATCTTCCGAAAAATCATTTACAACCCATATTTCAAAACGATCCGGCGGATAATGTTGATTCGTCATGGATTCAAGGCATTTCCGGATGTTGCCTTCCTCATTTCGCGCCGCAATAATTACCGAGAAGAAAGGAAACTGAGATTCGCCGGCAGATGGAAACCCGGTCTCCTCAATATCATTCCATGCCATAAAATAGTATATCAGCAATACCACATAAGGGATAATCAGCACCACCGCAAAGCCGAAAAATAACATGTCCGGTTATTAAAATTTTGAGGTTAAAATTAATTTTTTTATTAAGTCAATTCAACTAAATTTGTTTGGTTGCATAAACAACTATATGGAAGGGAATCAATTTAAAAAAGGAGAACTGTATAGTTTTATCACTGGCAAAACCAGCACTGCCATCGGACGGCGCCTGCAAAAAAATTTTAAGCGTGCGGGTTTGGAAATAACAATAGAGCAGTGGAGCGTACTCTTTCATCTTTGGAAGCAGGACGGGCTGAGCCAGCATCAACTTTGTGAATCGACATTCAGAGATAAGCCAAGCATTACGAGGCTGGTGAACAACCTGGAAAAAAATAAACTGGTAAAAAGATCAACGGATAAAAAAGATAAACGCATCAATCTGATAAAACTCACTGCAACGGGAAGGAAAATAGAAGAGAGGTCGATGGCAGTAGCCAACCAGACACTGAATGAAGCTTTGGAAGGTGTTACCAATGGCCAGATAGAAATTGCAAGGGAAGTTTTGCAGATGGTGTATGATAATTTGAGCGGGGAGTGAGGTTTGGTTCCGGGTTCCGGGTTTCGGAGCTTGTTCGGCGGAGCGGATTCCGGGATTTTGGGCAGTGGCAGAAAGGAGGTTGGTAATCGGAGTTGGACCCGGTGTGAGACGTAAACAGATATTGCCGGCTATTTGGAAAAGAAAGTGGAAATGGTGGGTTTCAATGTTGGGTCGATTTGACTGATTTCACTTTACACTGAAGAAAAATTCATGGCGATATTGGGTGTCCTTTCGGCTTCATGGGTTAAAATTAAAAAGGTTTGTTGTGACGAAACGGGGGGCAGCGTACTCACATGAATAGTTGGGATTCAAATAAAGATTTATAATTCTAAAAATAAAAATCATGGAAACGACCGCAGATATTAAACCGCTCTCCGGTGGAGAGTGGCTCATCAAAGCCGGAAACAAGGATGCGACTTTTACCCCGGAAGATTTCAATGAAGAACAAATCATGATCCGTGATATGTGCCTTCAATTCCTGAAAACCGAAGTATTGCCCGTCATGGATCGCATAGATGAAAAAGAAGAAGGATTAATGCCTTCGCTTTTGGACAAAGCAGGAGAACAGGGTTTGCTTTCAACTTCCATTCCGGAAGCGTACAATGGAATGGGCAAGGATTTTATCACAACCACTTTACTGACCGAAGCATTGGGCGGCGGGTATTCATTCAGTGTTGCACTTAGCGCACACACAGGAATCGGAACTTTGCCGATCCTTTATTTCGGGACAGAAGAGCAAAAGAAAAAATACATTCCGAAACTCGCTACCGGAGAATGGAAAGCCAGTTACGGATTGACAGAACCCGGAAGCGGCAGCGATGCACTTGGTGCAAAAACAACTGCCACACTCAGTCCCGACGGAAAATATTACATTCTGAACGGCCAGAAATGCTGGATTACCAACGGAGGGTTTGCAGATATCTACACAGTATTTGCAAAAATAGACGGCGATAAATTCACCGCTTTCATTCTGGAACGCGGTATGCCCGGTTTTACACAGGGACAGGAAGAACATAAAATGGGTATCCAGGGAAGCAGCACCGTTCAATTGTATTTCCAGGATTGTAAAGTACCTGTTGAAAATGTATTGGGAGAAATCGGGCGAGGGCACATTATCGCATTCAATATTCTGAACATCGGCAGGTTAAAATTGGGGGCAGCCGTAAGCGGCGGAGCCAAGATGGCTTTAACGGATTCTATAGTTTATGCAAAAACCAGAGAACAATTTAAAACAGCCATCGCCAACTTTGGCGCGATCAAACATAAGCTGGCAGACATGGCCATTCAAATATTTGCCAACGAAAGTGCCCTTTACCGCACCGCCAACTGGATCGGGGAAAAAGAACATGAACTATTATCGGAAGGAAAACCTTTCAATGAAGCGCTTCTCGGAGCTGCTGAAGAATATGCCATTGAATGCGCTATGCTGAAGGTGAACGGAAGCGAAGCGCTCGATTTTGTGGTTGACGAAGGAGTGCAGATTCACGGAGGAAACGGGTTCAGCGCAGAGTACAGCATCAGCCGCGGATATCGCGACAGCCGGATCAACCGGATTTTTGAAGGAACCAATGAAATCAATAGATTGCTGACTGTGGATATGATGATGAAACGTGCGATGAAAGGAAGGCTTAATCTGATGGGGCCTGCTATGGAAGTTCAAAAAGAACTGATGAGTATTCCCGAATTTGGAAACGGAGATGAAAGTCCATTCGGCAAACAATTAAAACTCATTTCCAATCTGAAAAAAAGTATCCTGATGGTGGCCGGTGCGGCAGCGCAAAAACTAATGGCAAAACTCACCAACGAACAGGAAATCGTTATGAACATTGCCGACATGGCCATTCAGACTTTTGTGTCAGAAAGCCTGTTGCTGCGTGTAATGAAAAATACAGGAAAAGCAAATGAAGGAAAACAAAAAGTAACGGAAGCTATTTTGACAGTTTACCTCAATGAAGCAGCCGAAAAAGTTTCTTATCACGGCAAGGAAGCCATCAATGCATTTGCCGAAGGCGATGAACAACGCATGATGCTGTTGGGATTGAAACGGTTTACCAAAATAGAACCTGTGAATACCATTCAGGCACGGCGTGTAATAGCCGACAGCCTGATTGAAGCAGGGGAATATAATCTTTAAACCCAAATTTTGCAGTTGGCTGCAAAACAAGCGCATAAAAAAAGCCGGTAAGAAAATAAAAAACTCTCCGGCTTTTTTTGTTTTACTACAGATAAAGAACAGACTTTTCCTCCTGAGGATTAAAAAAAACAGACAATACCTTTGCACCCAAACTTCAACATCTCCATGTTACAAACGGAAACAATTCAATTTTTAAAACAACTCAAAAAACACAACAACAAAACATGGTTCGATGCCCACCGTGAAAAATACCTGGCTGCAAAAGCTGACTTCGAAAACCTGTTGCAGGAAATCATTACAGGGTATGGAAAAACAGATCCCAATATTGGTGCCTTGCAGGTAAAGGACTGCATTTTCAGAATTTACAGGGATGTACGTTTCAGTAAAAACAAAACACCCTATAAAACCCATTGGGCAGCCCAGTTCAACAAAGGAGGAAAAAAAGTACATTATCCCGGATTTTATTTTCATGTTGAACCCGGTGGATTTACTTATTGCGGTGGTGGTATCTGGCGGCCGGAGGCTGCGGAATTAAAAAAAGTAAGACAGGAAATTGATTACAATCTCAAAGAATTTCAATCTGTCATTGAAGCAAAGAATTTCAAAAAGATTTTGGGAGGTATCGAAACTGAAGACAAATTATCACGCGCACCACAAGGATATGAAGAAGATAATCCGGCAATTGAATATCTGAAACTGAAAAGTTTTCTTGCCGGGCGTTCATTTGATGATGAAGAGCTTACCTCAAAATTTTTGGCAAAAAAAGTCATCGAAACTTTTAATGCACTTAAGCCTATGATTGACTTTCTGGGCAAGTCATTGGAATAGCAGTACTGATGCTTTCACTTCCAGAAAAGCTTCCGGTTAAAATGAGTTTATTTCAATTCTCCTTCAAACGTCAAATCTTCAATTTTTGAATTTTCTTTTTTAATCTCTTCCACAAATTTTTGTCCTACTTTTTTGTTTTTACCAAATGCCACATTCCGGTATTTATTGTTATGAAGCCTCAGGATGGCATAATATCTCCCGCTATGTTGCGCAAGCCCGGCGGCAGAAATTTCGCTGACCAGTGTCACTGTAATTCCTTTCCTTCTTTTGAAATAGGAAAGGGTTCGTATCAATTGAATAATAAAAACTACAAGGAGCAGCAATGTCATGGTCCACATAGACCAGGGAGGAAAATATACATGAGCAAAAAATCTAAGGATAACAAACAGAAACCAGAGAAACACGATGATTGGAAATAAGATACGGCCCTGAGGGTTGGGAGTTTCCAGTCTTTCTGTAATGACACCCTGATCAATGATTACCTCGCCGGCGCCGGTTTGAAATGTTTGCAAGAGCAAATTTTTTTATGGGATTACAGGATACAAATATTCCATGATCTTTCTTTAAGAAATATTTGCGCTATCAGATTTAAAAATTTCACGAATTACCACTGCGATGTGAACCGGATCAATTCCAACCTCATCATAGAGTTCAGCCGGGGTGCCTTGTTCAATAAAACTATCCGGGATACCCAAAATCTTCACCTCAGCTTTATACCCGTTGCTATTCATGAATTCCAGGATTGCCGAACCAAATCCGCCTGTCACGGTGCCATCCTCAACCGTAATTATCTTATTGAATTTCGAAAATATCTCCCGCAATAACTTTTCATCCAACGGTTTTATAAAACGCATGTCATAGTGTGCCGGATTCAACCCTTCCTTCTCAACCATCCTGATCGCTTCGGCGGCAAAGTTTCCCGGATGGCCTATCGTAAGAACGGCCACATCTTTCCCGCCTTTTAATTTTCTGCCGGTCCCGGTTTTGATCTCTTCCATCTTTGTTTTCCAATCCACCATGACACCCCGGCCTCTCGGATAACGGATAACAAACGGATGTATGGTACTGTCTAACTGTGCTGTGTACATGAGATTTCGCAATTCACTCTCATTCATGGGTGCGCTCACAATCATATTTGGTATGCAACGCATATAAACCATATCGAAGGCGCCGTGATGTGTTGGCCCGTCTTCGCCCACAAGCCCTGCCCTGTCGAGACAAAATATCACCGGCAAATCCTGCAATGCAACATCGTGAATCACCTGATCATATCCGCGCTGCATAAAAGTTGAATAAATATTACAGAAAACTTTCAGGCCGCGGGTGGCCATCCCCGCACTCAGGGTCACCGCATGTTGCTCACAAATACCCACATCAAACGCCCTGTCCGGCATTTTTTCCATCATGTATTTCAGAGATGAACCGCTCGGCATTGCCGGCGTAATTCCTATTATTTTTTTATTCTTTTCTGCAAGTTCTATAATCGTCCGGCCAAATACATCCTGGTATTTGGGCGGTTGCGGCTGATCTGATTTTTTCCTGAACAATTCCCCTGTAATCTTATCAAATGCTCCAGTGGAATGCCATCGTGTCTGGTTCTGTTCAGCCGCAGGATATCCCTTCCCCTTGATTGTTTTTATGTGTAACAATTTGGGGCCGGAAACATTTTTTAAATTATCAAGTATTTCTATCAGCTTAAATACATCATGGCCGTCAACCGGACCAAAGTATTGTAAGTCCAAAGACTGAAAGAAGTTTGTTCCTTTTTCTCCGCCGGGCAATTTTTCATTTGCTGACAAAGAATCTTTTTGAGATTCCGGATCGGTTGAAGAAAATCTGACATCTGCCAAATAATCCTTCATTGCTCCAACACCCGGATCAATGCTCATATTATTGTCGTTCAGAATAATTAGAAGATTTGTTTTTTCGATACCCGCATTGTTCAGTCCTTCAAAGGCAAGCCCGGCCGAAAGAGCACCGTCTCCGATTACTGCTATATGCTGCCTGTCAAATTCTCCTTTATAATGAGAAGCCATCGCCATCCCAAGCGCAGCCGATATGGAAGTGGACGAATGGCCAGCCCCGAAGGCATCATATTTACTTTCGCTCCTTTTAGGAAAACCGCTAATACCTTTATATCTCCTGTTGGTGGGAAAGGCATCTCTCCGGCCGGTCAGTATTTTATGTCCGTATGCCTGATGGCCCACATCCCAAACAAGCTGGTCATAAGGAGTATTGAAAACATAATGCAGCGCCACTGTCAATTCCACCACACCAAGGCTGGAGGCAAAATGCCCGCCATAAGCGCTCACCACGTCAATGATATATTGTCTTAATTCCTGAATTACCCGGGGCAATTGAGTTTTGTCCAACTTTCTGAGATCTTCCGGAGTATTGATGGTTTTCAAAAGAGGACCTGGTATTATTTCCATCCAAAATTTATTATTACGCTTTAGGTAAAATTACAATTTCTTTCAGAGGATAGCCCTTGTGCTTAGGCAATATTGCTCAAATAACAATGGATATCCCTTTCACTTTTGGTTTATCCGTTTCTCAAACCTCAGACCAGAAACCTTTTTGTTTTCATTGATTTTTAATGACCCGATAAAATTATTCATCGCTCACTCTCCCGGGAAAATATTAATTTCATTCACCGAAAGTTTATCATTAAAAAAAACCTTTGAAAATCCATGGGAGATTTACAAGTCAAAGAACAACCTAAAAAATATGATGCTGTAATTATTGGTTCAGGAGCCGGCGGAGGAATGGCAGCCTATGTTTTAGCCAATGCCGGATTAAAAGTTTGTTTGCTGGAAGCCGGGCCTTATTATGACCCCGCTGTTGACTCAGACCAGTTAAAACCTGCATGGGAATCACCACGGCGCGGCGCGAGCACCAAATACAGACCGTTTGGCGATTTCGACGGTTGCTATTGGGGTTGGGAAATTGATGGCGAACCTTATACACAGACTCCCGGCTCCAACTGGAAATGGTGGCGTGCGCGAATGCTTGGCGGACGCACCAATCACTGGGGAAGAATTTCTTTAAGATTCGGGCCAAAAGATTTTAAACACAAGGATATTGACGGGCTTGGAGAAAACTGGCCTATCGGCTATGAAGACGTAAAACCCTATTACGACAAAATAGACAGGCTCCTGGGCCTGTTTGGAACCGTTGAAAATATACCAAATGAACCCGATGGGATTTTTCTTCCCCCCCCCAAACCGAGGCTGCATGAGCTTTTCATCAAAAGAGCAGCTACGGGCATTGGCATCCCGGTTATTCCTTCCCGGCTAAGCATTCTCACCAAACAAATCAACAAGCAAAGGGGACAATGTTTTTTTTGTGCCCAGTGCAACCGCAGTTGTAAGGTGTATGCAGATTTTTCCTCTTCATCGTGCCTGGTAATTCCGGCGGTTGCAACAGGGAATGTAGATTTATTTACCAATGTAATGGCACGGGAAATCATGACTAACAAAGAAGGATTGGCTACGGGAGTGAGCTACGTCAATAAAGAAGACCTCCAGGAATACCAGGTACATGGCCGTGTTGTGATTCTCGGAGCAAGTGCATGTGAATCGGCGAGGTTATTATTGAATTCAAAATCTCAGCGTCATCCAAACGGCCTTGCCAACTCGAGCGATGTGGTTGGGAAATATCTTCACGACAGTACCGGCGCCGATATGGGTGGAATTATTCCCGAACTTTTTGACCGCAAACGATACAATGAAGACGGGGTTGGAGGTATGCACGTATATACACCCTGGTGGCTGGATAATAAGAAACTGGATTTCCCAAGAGGATATCATATCGAATATGGCGGTGGATTCGGAATGCCTGTGTATGGTTTTTATTGGGGAATAGAAAACCTCAACGGTAAGTTCAAAGTGAAAGGCAAAAAGAAAGAAGCCGGTGGTTATGGGGCCTCGCTAAAGGAAGATTATCGATATTTCTTTGGCGCCAATGTTGGAATGGCGGGTCGCGGAGAAACCATTGCCAGGGCCGATAATTATTGTGAAATAGATCCGAATACCGTGGATAAATACGGAATACCGGTATTGCGCTTCCATACAAAATATTCCGAATACGAAATCAAACAGGCCAAACACATGAAAGAGACCTTCGCAGAAATTCTTCATGCGATGAAGGCAGAAATAACGTGGGGCGGTGATGATGGCCCTGAAAATGATTATGGCCTGCATGCTCCCGGAGAAATCATTCATGAAGCAGGAACCATCCGAATGGGAAATAATCCAAAAACATCGGCACTGAATAAATTTGCACAGGCACATGATTGTAAAAACCTCTTCAATGTGGATGGCGGCCAGTTTGTTTCGCAGGCAGATAAAAATATTACCTGGACAATTCTTGCGCTGAGTATGCGTACCTCAGAATATATCGTTGATCAACTAAAAAAGAATAACATTTAAAAAATCGTTTTAACGATAATGGATAGACGTAAATCATTAAAAATTCTCACTTTCGGTTCCCTGGGCACAGGTGTATGGCTGGAAGCATGTAAAACGGAAGATCAAAAATCGATTAAACCCAAAGGTCCCGTAGCTGCAAAACCCGTGAAACTTCCACCGGGAATGATGAAAGAAGAAGTGGATGAACTGAAAAAGGTTGAGTCGGAGACCTTCTTTAATTCCCATGAAATGAAAACAATTACCGTGCTTGGAGATATTATCATCCCAAAAGACGGTATAAGCGGCAGTGCATCTGAAGCAGGGGTACCGGCATTTATAGAATTTATCGTCAAAGACAAACCGGAAAACAAACTTCCCATGCGGGGAGGCCTGCAATGGCTGGATCAACAATCTCTGAGAAGATATCAAAATGTATTTATCAATTGCACAGCTACCCAACAAATTGAACTGGTCGACGCCATTGCCTATCCGCAAAAAGCTGCACCTGAAATGAAACCCGGGGTTTCCTTCTTTAGCCTGATGCGCAATCTGACCGCTTCGGGATTCTATACAACACCTATGGGATATAAAGATGTAGGATACAAGGGCAATACGCCAAATGCCTGGAATGGGGTTCCCGATGATGTACTAAAACAATATGGGCTGGCCTATTCTGCAAAAGAATTAAAAGAATGTGTAAGTTATCCTGAATCGAAATAAACAAAATGAAAAATTATATCCTGTTACCGGTGGCAATCGCAATTTCCACTGCCACCTTTGCGCAAGAAAAAATGAAACACGAAGACACAGAATTTTACAGCCCGGTTCCAACGGTGGTGACTCCCGGAAAGACAAATGCCGACCCTCCTTCCGATGCCATCGTTTTATTTGACGGGAAAAATCTTGATCAATGGGTTTCCACAGATCATCCGGATCAGAACGCAGATTGGTTCGTTCACAATGGAATTATGACGGTCAACAAAAAAGCGGGAAACATCCAGACCCGGGAATCTTTTACGGATTACCAATTGCACCTGGAGTGGCGCATCCCAAAAGATATTGAGGGTTCTGGCCAGGCGCGCGGCAATAGTGGTCTGTTTCTTGCAAGCACCGGCAAAGGAGATTCAGGGTATGAAGTGCAGATTCTTGATTCTTACAAAAACAGCACCTACGTGAATGGCCAGGCGGGCAGTGTTTACAAACAATACGCACCGCTGGTCAATCCCAACAGGCCTCCGGGTCAATGGCAAACTTACGATGTGATATGGACTGCACCTCGTTTCAATGAGGATGGGAGCCTTAAAAGCCCAGCATACGTCACCGTGCTTTTCAATGGAATCCTTGTACAAAATCATTCAGAATTGAAAGGAGTAACCAAATATATCGGACTTCCTGATTATTATGCACACGGGCCGGAACCCATAAAGCTGCAGGCGCATGGAGATAACAGCAAACCGATCAGTTTCAGAAATATCTGGGTGAGAAAGTTGTAATGACCACTATTTGTCTTTTTCAATTTTAAGGTATCTGAGATTTTTTTCCCGGAGATTGTTTTGTTTTATAAATTGGATTGCCAATTTACAGATAATTGATTATGGAATACTATTTCGCATACAGTATATACATGGATATTGAGCAGATGAGGTTGGTATGCCCTGATTCGAAAACTGTTGGCGCAGGAAAATTGTACGGGTACCGTTTGGATTTTACCAGATATTCAACACTCAGGGAATCGACAGTTGCAGACATCATTGAATCAGGCAATGATGAAGTGTTTGGAATCATCTATGAATTATCCGAACAGGATCTGGAACGGCTGAACAATTTTGAAGTTGCGCGCAAATTTTATAATAAAATCTATGTGAACATCCATCATTACAAGCCACAGCGAAAACGTACAATGGGAAATAAAGGATTAATCAGATGTTTTACTTATGAGGTTACAAATAAAAATCCAAAGGCCGGAAAAGCTTCCATTGAATACATAAATCCAATGATCGAAGCAGCCTTCAAATACCGTTTCCCGTTCAGCTATATCAAAAAAATAAATGAATTCTGTAAAAAGGACCTTTTGGCAAAAAAGAGCGATGCCCTTGATTTTTTTATCCATCTGATGGATTATATAAAAACAGAAGAATTCATAAACGAAGCAAAAGCTGCGAAGGAATGGGGCGGCGCCAGACTGGTTATTACCGGAGACCTTGCAAGGAAAAGACAATTGGCTTCAAGCCATCCGAATGATCTGGTAATATTCACACCACATTGGAGGGAACTAAGCTGGCTGATAAAAAAAATCTATTCCAATCGAAGTATCAATTGGAGAATTGACGGATACAATAAATATTATTTTCTGAATGAAATGGGCAAGGCGGCCAATGAATATCAAAAAAAGAAAGGAAGGAACAAGTCGGGTTACCGCGGGATTTGTGAAGCCACACTTGTCAAAGCTTATTCGTTGTTTACCTGAATCAAATTATCGACCTGATTTTTTATTTCCCGAATTACCATAAACCGTTTTTGAATCAATCCGAACATTGTTTAAAAGCTCTTCCACCGATTTATTCAGGATATCATATTTGCGGTCTTCAAAGACATCCATTTTTTCCCTGGGAAGTTTCAAATCATAATTCTCACCTGTTGACAATACATTATCCAGGTTGGGATTAATCATATTGAAAACTTTCCATTCCATCCCCACAGTTTCCGCAATCACTGAAGCTTTGTATCTCCCCGAAATTGTTGCAGAAGTTATGCTTGCTTTAAGGCTGTCGGGGATGACGGGTTTCGCTGCATCCTGCGCATACATGGAACCATTCCCCTGATTGCCGTTTTCCATGATGAAATGGGTTGCAATAAATTTCTTAACGTGGTTCCTGGATTCTTCAGGAAGATAATATTGCAGTTTCCAGAAATTACGGCTGCCACTTTTCTGAATGGCACTATACACCCTGCCCGATCCCCCATTATAGGCGGCTATCACCAGTAACCAGTCTTTCAAATTGCGATATAGATCGAGCAGATACCTCGCAGCAGCATAAGTACTTTTTGTATAATCCATCCGGTCATCCACATTCTGATTTACCCTCAGGCCATATAATTTGGCAGTACCCGGCATAAATTGCCAGGGGCCTAAAGCACCAGCCACAGACAGTGCATTTGATTTCAAATCGCTTTCAATTACAGCCAGATATTTTAATTCATGCGGCAATCCATATTGCGATAATATGCGGTCAATCAGGTTAAAATAGGGTGTTGCATTTTTCTGCAATTTCAGCAGATAAGTTTTATGGCCATTCAGATAATCCTGCATATAGCTTTCCGCAAAGGGATTGATTTGCTGCGAATATGGGATCAGTGGATTATAGGTGTAATTTTTAAACAGGTTTTTAAATCCATATCGTGTAACCTGCTGTACATATTCAACTTTATCCTTACTCAAATGTTCGGCGCGGGAATCAATTACTTCCTGCATTGCAGTATCGCTTCCTGCTTTCTTAACGTTATCCTGAGCGTTGGCGGCACTTATCCCTGCGCTCAAAACCATCATTAAAAAAAGTCTGAATAATCTCATTTCCTGTACTGCTTATTTATTGAATTCAGATAATCTGCCAACCGGAATAAATTTACCTCATCTTTTTTGCCGGTCAGGATTTGAATACCAAAGGGCATCCCGTTTGAATGCCGGTAGAGCGGTAAAGATAGCGCCGGAATGCCGGTTAAATTAGCATAAACAGTAAAAATATCTGCTAAATATGCCGATACCTGATCCTTCGCTATATTTCCTGTCTCAAATGCGGTATGGGGAACGGTAGGCATCAACACTGCATCATACTTCTTAAATATCTCTTCAGATTCCTTCACAAGTAAATTCCTTACCTGTTGTGCTTTGGTAAAATAGGCATCAAAATATCCTTCACTGAGAACATAGGTGCCAAGGATAATTCTCTTTTTTACTTCTTTCCCAAATCCTTCCGATCTGTTTTTTTTATAAAAGATTTCCAGCTCATCAGCGCGTGCCGGAGAAAGGTGACCATAACGCACCCCATCATAACGGCTCAGGTTAGACGAAGCTTCAGCAGTAGTAAGAACGTAATATGCAGGTACGATATAATCTAACAAATCGAAATTTATTTTATCCACCAAAACACCATTCAGCTTCAGATCATCAACAGTTTTCAAAACAGCAAGTCTGATTTCCGGATCGAGCGATGGGTGATTGAGAGCATCAGTGAATACGCCAATCCGCATTTTGGAAATTTCCTTTGGTCCTTCCAAAATAATTTTTTGTTGCAATGCGGTACTGTCAAAATTATCCGGGCCGCTAATGACATCAAAAACGAGTTGAATGTCGGCAATATTATTTCCAATAATTCCGATCTGATCAAAAGAAGATGCATAAGCAATCAGTCCATGGCGGCTGTTGGCTCCATAGGTTGGTTTAAATCCCGCAACACCACAAAAATCTGCGGGTTGCCGTACACTTCCGCCGGTATCGCTTCCCATGCTAATCATACACAGGCCTGCGCTGACTGCCGCAGCAGAACCACCAGATGAACCACCGGCAACTTTATTCTTATCAAAAGGATTCCTGACCACACCATACACGGAATTCTCATTGGTATTGCCCATTGCAAATTCATCACAATTGCAGGTTCCAATGATAATAGCACCTTCTTTGAGCAAACGATCTACGACCGTTGCAGAATATACAGCCTTAAAATCTTTGAGGATTGCCGAGGAAGCGCTTACAGGATGATTTTTATAACTAATTACATCTTTTAAGCTGACAACTACCCCGTGAAGTTTACCCATTGGAACCCCACTCTGACGAATCTGATCCAGTTCTCCGGCACGATAAATAGCTTCTTCTTCAAACACTTTGACAAATGCATTCAGAGAAGAACTTTCCTGGATTCGATCAAGATAATATTTAATCACTTCCCGGCACGTTATTTCTTCCCGGGCCAGGGCCGAGTGATATTCCTGAATATTTTTAAATGAAAACAACGTAATAAAACGTTATACTATTTTTCTGTCTGATTCTCTTCCTGGGGTATCCTGTTCTTTTCAGAGGAATTATTTCCCACATTGTCATCCTTCTTGTTTTTTGCGTCCTTGAATTCACGCATCCCGCGGCCGAGGCCCCGCATCAGACCCGGAATCTTTTTTCCGCCAAAAAAGAAAATAATAAGAACGGCAATGATAATCCATTCTGTAATGCCAGGCATGGCAAAAAGTAAATCATATTGCAGAAATTGATTCATGCGTAAAGGTTTGGAGATTTGTAAAGGTAAATCAATTTATTTCTACGTAAGAAAACATTCCACGCATTTTTGAAGCAGGTGAGTAAGAATAATTTAAATCTTACACAAAAACATTACCTGATATATCTTCCGCATTTGGCTTTGCCATTAGCCGCTTCATACGGAGTGATTCCCTTGGAGCAGGAAGAAGCAATTAAACAAATCACTATGAGCGCCAATAATACTCTTTTCATTAGGTGGTTTTTTGATATACTGAGGACAATCTTATAAATATTTCTTCGTAATTCAAAGCGGGCTTGGTCTTTTTATGAAAAAATTTTTTTTTGTTTCAGGATTTTTCTATCTTACCCGCTCTATTTCCTAACTGAAACTTTAAACTGTTTACCGTGAAAAAACTAATATGCCTTGCTATGCTGACTTTTGCAATGTCTGCATTTGCCCAACAAAAAAGTGAAAAAAGCCCTTTTGACAAATTTGGAAAAATTACGAATGAAAACTTATCCAAAACCATTTACGACATTGACAGTAATGCCAATGCAGTGGTATTATCCAATGTCGGAGATTCTTATCTGGAAGGCAATTCCAAAGGATGGTTTTCTTTAAGAACTTCAGTACACAAGGTGGTTCATATTCTGACAGAAAAAGGATATGACGAAGCCAGCGGTCAAATACGGCTGGTTGTAACTAAAAACGGTACGGAAAAAATCAGTTCATTCAAGGCTGTGACTTACAATCTGGAAAATGGAAAAATAATACAAACCAAAATTGGAAAAAATGACCTGATTAAGGAACAGGTTGATGAGAACAATCAATTGATGAAGTTCACCATGCCTAATGTGAAAAAAGGATCTATCATCGAATATGAATATCAGGTTCTTTCTGATTACATGAGCATTCCGGATCCCTGGTATTTCCAATCAACTACCTCCCCCACTCTTTGGAGTGAATACACCTTTGGTGTACCTGAATTCTTTACTTACCAGATAACGTCAAGGGGTTTTATTCCGCTTCTTACACAGGATCCATTTAAAAAACAAGAGACCTTCCGTATTTCTGAATCACGAACTGCAGGTTCAAGCGATGCCGTTGACTTAAAAGCTGAAGTTCTTTATCGCCGTTGGGTGGTAAAAAACGCACCCGAACTCAAAGAAGAACCTTTCACAAAATCCGTACGGAACCATTTATCCCGTATCGAATTTCAGTTGGCTACACAGCAATATCCGCTTGAATTCAGAAACCTGAGAAACAGTTGGCAGGATATCACATCCGGCCTTCTCGAATCCGATCAGTTCGGGAGAAAACTGAATTCAAACAATGGCTGGATGAAAGAAGAAATTGCTTCTACTATTTCAGGTGAAACTGATCCATTGGCAAAAGCGCAAAAGGTCTATGCATTTGTAAGAGATAATTTTAAGACAACCACACCTTATGGTATTTTCATGACAGATGATTTGAAGAACGTTTTTAAAACACGTAAGGGCAACGGCGCCGACATCAATCTGCTGCTGACTGCCATGCTGAGAAATATCAATTTGGATGCCGAACCTGTTCTGACAAGCACAGCTTCCCACGGATACGCTTTTGAATTTTTCCCAATGATTAACAGTTTGAATTATACACTTTGTAAATTAGAAATTGATGGGAAAACCTATTTTCTGGATGCTACCCAAAGCAGATTGGGATTTGGCAGATTGCCCGACTACTGTTACAACGGATACGGTGTTGTAGTAAATAAAAGTGCAACGTCGGTTCAGCTTTCAAGTGACAACGTTACAGAAAGCAGGAAAGTAACTATGTTCGTTACGCCAAATGAAAACGGGTATTCAATCAAAATGAAAAAAGATGAAGGATATTATCATTCCTTTGATATACGCAACGATATCAGTGATGAGGGGCAAAGCAAATTCATCGAGGATTTAAAAAAGAATTACCCGCAGAATACTGAAATTTCGGATGTAAAACTTGAAGGATTAAAAGATTTTAATAATCCGGTAGAAGTGAATTATAATATCAATTTCCCTGATGACGGAGAAAACATTATCTACATGAATCCGTATTTCGGAGAAAATTATTCGAAGAATCCTTTTGCCAGTACAGACCGGACATATCCGGTCGAATTCCCTTATACGCAGGATGAAACCATCAATGCTTCAATAATTATTCCACAGGGATTCAAGTTAGATGAATTGCCAAAGTCGGTAAAATTAAAACTCGACGAACAGGGTAAAAGTTATTTTGAATATCTCGTTCAAAATTCAGGAAGTGTGGTCAACTTCAAAAGCAGGATCGTTATAGGTAAATCGTTTTTCATGCCTGAAGAATATAATAACCTCAGAGAATTTTTCAACTTTATCGTCAAGAAACAAGCTGAACAAATTGTATTCAAAAAAACTGCCGAATGAAGAACATCTTATTAATTTTTCTCCTGACAGGATATTATTCAGTCTTTGCGACAGACAAAAAATTTCCGGTCAGCGATATTCCTGATTCTATGCGAACCGATGCACACGCGGTTATACGTCTTCAGGAAGAAAAGGTAAAAGTCAATAGCCTGTCTTCTGTTACCCATCTTCACCATTTTGTGGTGACCATTCTCGATGAAAACGGAGACAGGGCGGGGGCTTTAATAGCACCTTATGACAGACTGCAAAAGGTAATAAATATCAATGGCGCCCTCTACGATGAAGAAGGCACGCTTGTAAAAAAGCTGAAGTCAAAAGAAATAGAAGATATCAGTGCCGTTAGTGATAATAACCTGTATGAAGACAGCCGGATCAAGGTTCACCACTTTTTATATAACAAGTATCCTTATACGGTTGAATACTTCTATGAAACAGAAATAACCCACACTTTCTTTTTTCAACCATGGTTGCCTCAAACCGATAATCATACCTCTGTTCAATACAGCAGTTATGAAATTGAGTATCCCAATAATTCCTCATTGAGACATCGGGATTTCAACGTTTCAAAACCCGTCATGAGTAAGATGGAAAACTTTTCAGCCCTCAAATGGGAATTGAAAAACAAACCAGCCTATAAAACACCAGATGCCTTTTCATTTTGGCGCGATTACACACCGGCTGTATTCACAGCGCTCAGCGATTTTCAATTGGGTGACATAAAAGGAAATATGGAAACCTGGAAAGGATTTGGGATATCTCAATATCAATTGTGGGAAGGCAGGGATGTTTTGCCTGAACAGATAAAAAATAAAGTAAAAGAAATTACATCTAAAACAGCCGGCAAAAAAGAAATCATCAAATCACTTTATAAATACCTTCAGCAAAATACACGGTACATCAGCATTCAATTGGGCATCGGCAGTTTTCAGCCTTTTGATGCTAACTATGTTGCACAAAGAGGTTATGGGGACTGCAAAGCCCTTGTCAACTATATGCATAGTTTGTTGAAGGAAGCAGGTATTTCTTCTTACTATGCACTTGTTAACGGAGGTGACGATAACTTTTCAAGAACCAGGATCATAGAAGATTTCCCATCATTTCAGTTTAACCACGTAATTCTGTGCGTTCCCAATGGAAAGGATTCAATTTGGCTTGAATGCACGAGTCAATCGCTGCCCAGCGGTTATTTAAGCGGATTCACGTCCAACAGAAAAGCACTCTTAATAAAAGAAGATGGCGGAGTTCTCATTTCCACTCCTCAATATGATTATACCACTAATAAACAATTGCGAAATACGAGCATCAGCTTGGATGAAAACGGAGACGCAAGTATAAACGTGGAAACCACTTACTCAGGGCAAATGCAAGACGTTCTTTTTGATCTGACACACAACAATTCTGAAGAGAAAATCAGAAAGGTATTGACGAGAGCTATCGGAATTCCAAGTTATGATCTGAATAATTTTAAATACGTCAGTGAAGATTCCGGAATCCCGGTTTTGAAAGAAGAGCTGGCTATAACGGCTAATAATCTGGCGAACGTAACAGGAAAACGGATCTTTATTTCACCTAATCTTTTGTCGAGATACAGTGATAAATTCCTTTTTGATTCGACGAGAAAAACAGACTTTCATTTTTATTCATCCTACCGTCAGATTGATTCTACAGAAATATTACTTCCCGGAAAAGATTACAAAATCGAAGCCGGTATCATGCCTGTTTTCATTCAATCAGATTTTGGGAAATACAGCCTGATTTGTTCACTGAAAGATGGCAAGATCATTTGCAGGCGGGAGTTTGAAAGATATGATGCAGTTTTACCGGCAAGCCGGCAAAAAGAGATTCTTGATTTCTTTGGAAAGATTTACAAAGCTGACAGATCCAGAATGGTTTTGGTAAAGGGAGGGGAATAAGCCGGGAATCTTCGCCACCAGTTGTAAGCTGACAAAAAAAACCGCATCGGCTGATCAGGCTGATACGGCTTTCAAAAAAAATATAAACAATTTTCTATTTAATCCTCTTTTCGCGGATACGTGCACTCTTACCATTCCTGTCTCTTAAATAGTAGAGTTTCGAACGGCGGACCTTTCCGGTTTTGTGCAATTTAATACTTTCAATATTAGGGCTGTACAACGGGAAAAGCCTTTCTACTCCTACTCCGTCGCTGATTTTACGTACAGTGAATGTTGCAGTTCCACCTTCTCCCTGACGTTTGATAACATCCCCTTTAAAGCTTTGGATACGCTCTTTATTACCTTCCACAATACGGTAATTCACGGTAACATTGTCTCCCGGTTTGAATTTCGGGAAATCATTCTTTTTTGTCAATTGGTCGTGGACAAAATTAATAGGGTTCATGACCTTTAAAATTTTAGGATGGCAAAGGTAAGCGAAAAAACATATAAACCCATAAGATTTTTCAGCTCAATACACTTTTAACGTGCCCTACCTGGCTACGTTAACCGCACGCTTCTCTCTGATGACGGTTACTTTAATCTGGCCGGGATATACCATTTCGTTTTGAATCTTCTGGGCAATTTCAAAGCTCAACTGGTCACTTTGATCATCGGTAACTTTGTCGGCTTCCACGATAACCCTCAACTCACGGCCTGCCTGCATTGCATAAGCTTTTTCTACACCATTATATGCAATCGCCAGATTTTCAAGGTCTTTAATCCTTTGAAGATATTGCTGCATGATTTCTCTCCGCGCACCCGGACGGGCGCCGCTCATCGCATCGCATGCCTGCACAATCGGGCTGATGACATATTCCATTTCAATTTCATCATGGTGAGCTCCAATGGCATTGCAAACTGCCGGGTTTTCACCATATTTTTCTGCCAGTTTCTTTCCCAAAAGTGCATGGCTCATTTCTGATTCCTCATCAGGTACTTTTCCAATATCATGCAACAGGCCCGCCCTTTTGGCGAGTTTTGTATTCAGTCCCAATTCAGATGCCATAATTCCGCAAAGATTTGCTACTTCACGGCTATGCATCAATAAGTTCTGGCCATAGGACGACCTGAATCTCATCTTTCCAACCAAACGGATCAAATCTTTGTGCAATCCGTGGATTCCCAGTTCAATCACCGTCCGTTCACCGATTTCCATAATCCTGTCTTCGAGTTGCTTTTTGGTCTTTTCAACTACTTCTTCAATACGTGCCGGATGAATACGTCCATCAGCAACCAGCCTCTGGAGTGACAACCTCGCTATTTCACGGCGTAACGGATCAAAGCATGACAATACAATAGCTTCAGGTGTATCATCCACAATCAAATCCACACCTGTCGCAGCCTCTATAGCCCTGATATTTCTGCCCTCGCGTCCGATAATGCTTCCCTTCACCTCATCAGATTCGAGATTAAAAACAGTAATTGCATTTTCAATAACCTGTTCGGCGGCAACCCTCTGAATAGTTTGAATAATCACTTTACGGGCTTCTTTATTGGCCTTCAGTTTTGCATCATCAATAATTTCCTGCTGTATGCTGAGGGCCTGGGTGCTTGCTTCTTTTTTAAGGACTTCCAATAATTGCGCTTTTGCTTCTTCAGCCGAAAGCTGGGATATTTTTTCTAATTTCTTAATGTGTTCCTCCTGGTATTTTTCCAGCTCGCTGCGTTTGATATTGACAATTCCTATCTGTTCATTCAGATTTTTCCTGAGATTTTCATTTTCGCGAATGGATCTTTCCAGGTTTTGATCTTTCTGATTCAGAGATTGTTCTTTCTGGCGGATCCGGTTTTCACTGTCAGCAAGTTTTTGGTTGCGTTGGCTGACCTCGCGGTCATTTTCAGCCTTGAGTTGTACAAATTTTTCTTTGGCTTCTAACTGCTTTTCTTTCTTTATGGTTTCAGCCTTTGCTTCAGCTTCCGTAACGATTTGTTGAGCCTTTTGCTCTGCTGCTTCAATTAATTGTTGTGTATTTTTTTTGAAAATAAATTTACCCAGTATAATGCCCGCTATAAGAGCAATCACACCTATTATTAAAAGGAGTATTTGTTCCATCTTTTCGTAATTGTTTAAGTCTGTACAGATTCATCGCATCACTTTTATGTATCATATAAAAATTATAAAGCGAATAAACGAAGGTAATAAAAATGAATTTGCGCTAAAGATAACAGGTAAATCTGTTTTTGCTTTATTTTTTATTTTAAACTGTCAGTTAAAAGAATGATGAACGCGCAATAAACGGGAAATGCCGCTTTGTCGAAAACGGTATAAACTATTAAAAGTGATAAAAAAAAGCTGTGATGAAAATTCAATCACAGCCTTCTTTATTTGTTCCAAAAGTAAGTTCAATCAAAATCAGAACTGAAATCCTATCCCTAAACGGACCGCTCTGTTGTACGCATTCACACTTTTGTTGGCATCCATTTTTGATAAACCATAGTCATACGATGCAGAAATATTGAAACCATTGCTGAACTGATACCCGATTCCGCCGGTAAGCCCGGCATCCCAACGGTTAAACTGACCGGAAGCATCAATATCTTTATTCAGCAGGTTGATACCCAGAATACCCGCAGTAGTTTTCAAATCAGACTTTGCCAGATAGGAAATCTGAGGACCGGCAAAAACTTCAAAACCACCGAAGTTTCCTTTCAAAAGCAAAGGCAAATCAATGTACTGGTTCAGGAGATCAGCTTTTGCGTTGACTCCCAGCAATCCCAGATCCTTGATCCCGAAATCTCCGGTCAAATCGTACCCTTTTTGAGAATAATAAGCGCCAGGTTCTATTGAAAGGTTTTTAGAAACAGGCACATTCACATTCACACCGGCAAAGAAACCTGTCCTGTCTGTGGTTTTTAAAATTCCATTGGTCTGATCAATTAACTGATTCAAACTATTTGCGGCTTCACCACGCACGCCGGAAGATAAGACCCCGGCCTTAATACCAACGGTGGTTATACCCTGATTCTGCGAAAACGCATTCATGCCTGTAAACAATAAAAGCACGAGTAAAATTTTGGTTTTCATAATTCATGTAAGACGGATTTTTCAGTCGTCTTGCTAATTCAGAAATAAATTTTGAAAAAAAGATTAAACGGGCACGTCTAACTTTTTGTTAAAGCCCGGATGTTGAATGTTGTGCGGGATTATTGATTGGATAAAAAAAGTCAATTGATTTTATTTTAAATTGCTGAGAAATTATCAGGATGAACAGACGCAACTTTTTTCAGTCAGGCTTTTTTACTGCACTTGCATTTGCCGCGGCCAATAGCGGATTTGCCATGAATAGCGACGCTGACGATTGGAAAATCACCATGCTCAATAAAAACCTTGGAATTTTTACCGAAACGGGTGGTACCATTGCATTCTACCTCTCAAAAGACGGGATCATTGTGGTAGATGCACAATTCCCCGGCAGCGCCACTCATCTGATTGCTGAATTGAAAAAGAAAAATATACCCTTCCATCTTTTGATCAATACTCATCACCACGGAGACCATACCTCAGGAAATATTTCATTCAAAGAATTGACCTCACGGGTACTCGCACACGAAAATTCATTGGCCAATCAAAAACGGGTAGCTGAAAAAAATAATACAGCAGATAAACAATATTATCCGAAGCAAACTTTTAAAGTTGAATGGAATGAATCAGCAGGAGATGAAAAAATCAATTTGAAGTATTTCGGGCCTGCACATACCGATGGCGACATCATCGTTCATTTTGAAAAAAATAACATTGCCCATGTTGGTGATTTGGTTTTCAACAGACGGCATCCGTTTGTAGATCGGAGTGCGGGCGCAAGCATGCAGCATTGGGTGCAGGTGTTAAGAGATGCGGGAAAACATTACGACCGGAAAACGGTTTTTGTTTGCGGGCATTCAGGAAACGGGTTTGATGTGAAAGGAAATATTGATATGCTCAAAGATTTTCAGGAGTACCTTGAAAACACACTGGATTATGTTTCTAAACAAATCAGTTTGGGAAAATCCAAAGAAGAGATTTTAAAGACAACAGAAATTCCCGGTTCCCCCGACTGGAAGGGAGAAGGAATTGAACGGCCATTGACAGCAGCGTATGAAGAATTGAAAAGTTGAACTGCCGGGATTTTTTCCGGTTTGACTCATCCAAAGAACAACTTTCGTGGCTTGTATTTTTTCCTGCTAAGGTGAAGAGATTGAAAGTTTCCTTATCCGAAAATGCCTTCACCAGCCGTATCTGAATGCAATACTTTGTTAAGAGAAACCGGAAAATATCTATTAAAATTCCGGTTCGATTCAAAATTTTAATAGAAAGGTCATCTTTTTCTGTTTCAATGTCTCTCGCGAACCGAGAACGATGAAACTGCTGAGAAACAGCCGGAAAATAACAAACACACACTCTTCCAAACCTTTCTGATTTTATTATCACCTCACGGCTTCAATATATCCAACACCTTCCACATCTTCTTACGCATAGCTCTTCCACTACTATTATAGTTATTAACAATAAATGTAAAAGATGCTCCAAAACTATTAATTTTTCTAATCTATCCGAAAAATAACTATTAAATTTACGGATAAACCCGAAAAAATGATAGAAAGGGCAATTAAGGGCATAATATTAAAAAAACTGGCCGATAAAAAGATAATTATTTTATTAGGCCCAAGACAGACCGGGAAAAGTACTTTATTGCAATTATTGCAAAAGGATTTCAAAACACCTGTGGCCTGGTGGAACGGAGATGAAACTGACATAAGAACCCTGCTGGAGAATCCCACTTCTACAAAACTCAAATCATTAATCGGAAAAAGCAAAACCCTGATTATAGATGAAGCACAACGAATCGAGAATATAGGAATCTGCCTGAAATTAATTACCGATAACATAAGAAATGTAAAGGTGATTGCCACAGGATCTTCTTCTTTCGATCTGGCCAATAACATCAATGAGCCACTTACCGGAAGGAAATGGGAGTATTATCTGTTTCCAATTTCATTTGAAGAGATGGCTTCACACACAAGCCTGTTGGAGGAAAAAAGACTATTATCTCACAGGCTTATTTACGGTTACTATCCTGAAGTTATAACCTCGGCAGGGGATGAACAGGCACTTTTAAAACAACTATCCGACAGCTATTTATATAAAGACATACTAACGTGGGAGCGAATTAAAAAACCCGATAAACTTGAAAAATTAGTACAGGCCTTGGCATTTCAAGTTGCACAACTAATAAGTTATAATGAGCTGGCACAATTGTGTGGATTAAATCCAGAAACAGTTGAAAAGTATATAAATATTTTGGAAAAAGCATTTATCGTTTATCGCCTGCCTGCTTTCAGCCGCAATTTGCGAAACGAACTTAAGAAGAGTTACAAAATTTATTTTTACGACAATGGATTGCGAAATGCAGTAATCAACCAATTCAACCAGGCAAATCTCCGGAATGACATTAGCCAATTATGGGAAAATTGGTTCATCACCGAACGGTTAAAATTTTTAAACAATCATCAGAAATTTGCTTCGCGTTACTTCTGGAGAACCCTGGCACAACAGGAGGTAGATTATGTTGAAGATGCCAATGGAAAAATATCAGCCTTTGAATGCAAATGGAGTGTGAAATCAAAAAACTATATCAGCAGAGCATTCAGTTCAGCGTATCCAAATGCAGAAGCTAATATAGTAAGCCCTGATAATGCGGATAAATTTCTAATTATCTGACATCTGTAATTCAGGCTGATCAGCCATACCCCCCGTAAACTATTACGGCTTCAGCACATCCAACACTTTCCACATCTTCTTACGCATAGCGCTTCCACTACCATTATAGTTATTCACGATAAAAGCAAAAACATAATCCCCTGAATTGTTTTTAATAAATCCGGTATAGGACAGCACACCATTGATGGAACCACTTTTCATCTTAATCCCATTAAACACCGGCAGATCATCATAAAATGAAGGGAACCAGCTTTGTTGTTTTGCATAAGACATTACCCTCACCAAATCATCAGTTGTTATACGGTTCTGCGGAGAAAGGCCGCTTCCATCAATGATATTCAATGCATAATCGTCCATCCCCTGTTTCTTCCAAAAATCCTGCACCACCTTCACACCTTCTGAGGTACTCCCATTTTTTCCAAAATGTTTTCCCAGGGTTTTCAGTAAAGCTTCTCCATACAGGTTTATACTCTTTTGCAGGAACCAATAACAAATGCTGTCAAGCGCCGGAGAATTTATACTATAAAAATAGTTAATGCCGGAAGATTCCGGAGAAATCGAAAAGGGATAATTTCCTGCAACCTCATTAAAGGTTTTCTTTTTCAAACGGGATTCTATGGTGATCGCCAATTGTCGGGCAGGATGAGGCATAGTTCCCGAAATTGAAAACCTGTCCTGATTGACTGGAACCGTTCCCCTAACGTTTCCTGTATCTTCAAACATGGGTAAATAAATGTAGCCGTTATCTCCGCTTCCTGCCGGGCCTGCTGTGACAAAACTCCGCAACCTCAATCTGTAAATATCTTCAGGTCTGGTACCTGCAATCTGCACCGGAGTGCCAACCACACTGCCCGATTTCAGATAAAGATCAAATTGATTTTCCCGCCAGTTCAAAGCCCTTGCACCTGCACCATAATAATTCCCTATATCCTGCCATATCCAGCCGTCAGGAATCACTTCGTCGGAGAATTCACTCTCGTCAACCAAAACATGTCCTGTAATTTCGTGTATCCCATACTGTGATACTGCATTGAGAATGTCATTTATAACCTTATCTTCCTTTGCAGAGCCATACCTCCAGCTTCCCAAAGTAGGATCACCGCTACCCCTGATTATGATATCACCGGTAAGTTTCCCGTTTTCAATCTTCCCTGTGTAACCGATTTTTGTCTGATACCTGAAATCCTTTCCCAACAAGGAATAAGCCGTTGTTGCAGTCACAACCTTTTGTGTACTTGCAGGCGCAAGCCCGGTTTGAGAATTGACATCTGTAATTATTTTACCGGTTTTTAAATCTCTGAGCAATAAAGAAACCGTTGCATGCTTCAGCTCAGGACTATTCAAAAACTTTTCAAAGGTTAGATTAAACGATGTTTCAACCGGCTGTCCAAAAACAGTTATCGAAAAAGCCGATAAAAAGAAAATGAGAATTGTATGTTTCAAGAGATGTGATTTAGAGTTTTCAGATTCTTTGCATGTCCGCAATTTACCGATGTTCTAACTTTGCAATACTATGAAAGAGAAAAAAATCAAGGCCGTGCTTGTCACTATCGGCGATGAATTGCTCATTGGGCAAGTGATAGACACCAACAGCGCTTTTATATCGCAACAACTAAATACCATTGGTGTCAATGTACAGAAAAGGGTTTCTATCGGTGACGATGCAAAAGAAATCCGGAAATCGCTGGATATGTATTCAGGTAAATTTGATTTTATCATTCTCACCGGCGGACTCGGAGTGACATCCGATGATCTTACCAAAAATGCACTGTGCAAATATTTTCACTCAAGGATGGTTATTAGTCAGGCAGCTTTGGAACATGTAAAATCTTTATACAAGAACATTTACAAAAAACCTATTTCACCGGTTAACCTCGCTCAGGCCAAGGTACCTGCTGCATGTGAAGTCCTGATCAACAGGCGTGGTTCGGCTCCCTGCATGATTTTTGAAAAGGAACATACCTATATCATTAGTATGGCAGGCGTACCTTATGAAATGGAGGGTATTGTGGAAGACCTTCTTCCCTGGATCCAATCCAGAAAACAACTTCCCAAAATCGTTCACAGGACACTGATAACAACCGGGATTTCCGAAAGTGATCTTGAAACAAAAATTGCAGGGTTTGAAAAGCAACTTCCGCCCTATATAAAACTGGCTTACCTGCCCGGGCCTGGCAAACTCCGTTTGAGATTAACAACAACTGCCTTCAACCACACAGAAGAGTCAGAACTAAAAAAGCAGTTTTCAAGATTGAAAAAAGAAGTAAAACCCTATTTGCTTTCAAATGATGACATCGCCCCTGAAATCAAACTCGGAAAAATCCTGCGGAGGAAAAACATGACCGTCAGCACCGCGGAAAGCTGCACAGGGGGAAGTATTGCCGGAAGAATAACCAGTGTCAGCGGTTCATCCGATTATTTCCCCGGAAGTGTGGTCAGCTATAGCAATGAAGCCAAAGTAAATGAACTCGGCGTGAAGAAAATCACCCTGAAAAAACACGGAGCCGTCAGTGAAGAAACCATCCGCGAAATGGTTTCAGGCATTATGAAAAAAATGAAAACAGATATCGGGATAGCTGTTTCCGGTATTATGGGCCCCAATGGCGGAAGCGATGAAAAGCCCGTCGGCACGGTATGGATCGCCGTCGGAAACAAACAAAAAACCATCGCCAGAAAGTTCAAATTCAGATACGACAGAAGGAGAAATACAGAAGCCACGGTGTCGATGGCGCTGTATATGGCGGTAGGTTTTGTGGAAGGGCACAAGTAGAAAATGCCTCTATAGAAGATGTCCAGCCTCTTCAGACATCACAATTTTTCCCTAAGAATTATTTCTCCGGGGTAAGGATAATATTTCTGAATTCAAATTTTCCACTTTCATTGCCCTGAAGCATAACCGGGCCTGGCTCACCTTCATGGCTGTCCAGCGCCCCACCGGTAATTCCGGGAACGGCCTGTTGCAGATGATTTTTTTTCCATTCAGCACAACAGTGACCAGCCTTCCTTTCAGCGTGATATCATACGTTTGCCATTCCCCCGGCTTCTTAGCCATATTCTCCACAGGTGAGATGAATCCGTAAATACCTCCCAGCATTTCATTTCCCGTGTGCATTCCATAGCTGTCCAGAACCTGAACTTCATAGCGGCCGCGCAGATAAATTCCACTGTTCGCTCCTGCCGAATACCGGAATTCCACATGAAGTTTGAAGTCGCTGAATTTTTGTTTTGTGATCAGGTTGCCTCCGTTGCCGGTATGAATTAAAACTCCGTTTTCAACCTTCCAGAATTTGTCAGTCACTATCCAGTCTGACAATCCGCTTTTTAAAAGGTGAATGGGGTTTCCCCAAATAACTGGTTTCGTACGGGTGAGCAATGGAGCTCTCACAGCCGTAAACTGAGAACTGTCGCCACCCACAAAATTTATTTCTCCTTTTAATTTACCTCCCTTCAGCATAAACTCCGCATGAAGATATTGACTACCCCATTGCGGCGGAATGGTAAAACTATATATTTCGGCCATTGAATCATACCTGACTTCTGAAACCGGTCGCGCACTTCCCCCGGCACCCACAAAACTGCCAACCAAAGCGCCTATGCCTGACTTCTCAATTTCAAGCCATGAAGCTGTTTCTGAACCGTCTTTATTTTGAATGGTAATATCCCATCTGCCGATCGCCTTTTCACCGGGGATCGGATGGGTATAACGGCCGGCATCTTCGGGAAAAATATGTTGTCCGAAGGCGTATGAAAGAGGTGAAACAGACAATGCTGTAAGAACAAATAAGGGAAAAATCTTCCGGAGTATTTTTTTCATGACGAAAGGAATTTTAATTTTATCAATAGCTGATACTGACATCCAAATTTAAAATATACGCTGCTTCATTGGTTGGTGCCCTCATCTTTTCTGATGAAATTCTTTGATTCTGATATTCCGGAAATACACCACAGAACCATGCCCCAAAAAACCGATATAACCTTTTTTATTCAACAGACCGGGATGTGGTTTTTTGTCCATCGTACCATTTTTACCCGCATCCCTGATATCTCCATCTACGATTTTATGTCCGTTCAGAATGACCTGTATTCTGTCTCCTCTGGCAATAATTTCTTCAGAGTTCCATTCTCCAACCGGTTTCAGAAATCCTCTTTTGGCAGGGATCACTCCATAGACTGAACCGTGGTACTGGTATTCTTCCAGATTCTTATAGATATCCGCGGTGTTGTCCAGAATCTGAATTTCCATGGCCACATAAGCTGCGTCGCCGGTAAGTGGAGCCCGGATGCCCACACCATTGTTTGCTCCGGGAGTCAGTTTAAATTCAAAACGAAAGTCAAAATCGCTGTATTCCCGTTTGGTATATAAATTTCCTCTCGAACCCGGTTTGGGTTCCACGACCAGTGTGCCATCCTTTATCACATAATCTGTCAGATTGCCCTGCCATTGATCCATGTTTGTTCCGTCGAATAAAACTTTAAATCCTTCTTCCTTTTCTTCCTCACTCAACTGGTACGGTTTTTCCTCCGGAAGTTCCCGGATGTAAATGTCGCGGTATCCTATTCTGGAACCATGCGCCTGCAGTTCAATTTGTTCTTCGGGCCACAGAGGCAGGTTGCGGTCCCAATAGTTTTCCAGAGGAACGTTGTCTGTTACCAATTCTCCGTTCAGGTAAACCGTGACGCGGTCGCCAATCATTTTAATATCAAAATGATTCCAGTCACCCAACGGATTGTCAGCCACTTTCAGGGGAGTGCTTCTGTGCTTTTGATTGTTGTACAAACCTCCTGAACCTACCTGGGCGCCGACATCCCTGCGCGATGTATCCCAAATCTGTACCTGCGGGGTCCCTCTCAGATAGATACCTGCATCTCCGTCTTTTTGTCCGTCATTAAATATTTTCCAATCGATGAGCATTTCAAAGTTTCCATATTTTTTAATCGTGGCAATGTTATCTCCCTTGCCGGTAAAAATCAGTTCGCCGTTTTTCACCGCCCAGCCACTCCTCATTTCTTCGTTGGCTTTCTCCTGCGCTTCTGCCAGTTGGCCGGGATTCATTTTAACTCTCGTGATGGGATTGCCGACGAGACCTTTCCATCCTGTCAGATCTTTTCCATTGAAAAGAGAAACATATCCATTTTTCTGAGGCATGTCGCTGAGAAATTTCTGAATAGCTTTTTTCATATAAATATCATCCTGACCGCTGATGATGTTCATCGATTGGGTAAGCCACGCTCTTACAAGGGTTCCGTAAAATGATTTGTCGCTCATTCCGATATTCATCACGGCATAGGCAGCCTTCTGTTTCAATGCAGAGTCTTCCATAAAAGGAGCTGCAAATGCAAGAGCAGAAAATGAATTCATTCTCCTCCCTGCCTGATCCAAAATCTGTCCCTTTTGTTTATCTGTAAAAGCGGTTGCCATTGCTTTTTTTAATAACAGCAATTGCTGCGACTGAGGGACATGCGTATCCGGAATCAGGCGGATAAAACCATCGAGTGCCTGCGATCTGTCCTGTTCGGGGTAGTTGCTTCCGGAAGCAATTGAGAATAAGGATCCCATTGCATCGGGAGCAGGCCATGAAGCCAGTGTTTTCAATGCTTTGGCTGCTTCATCACCTGAATTGTTTTTATAGAATTCAAATACTTTTTTCATTGCACTTTTGTTGCCAATGAAACTCAGGGACGGAAACAAAAGCGATTGCTGACTTCCTGATACTTTGTTGAATCGGTCCATAATCATCTTTTCGGGATCGGAAGTCAGGGGGAGGGCTGCTGCAATGGAATTCTGAATGGAAGAAATTTCATCTGCTTCTTTTGATGCGAGCAGCATATCGAGTAATTGGTGAATATTTTGTGCTCCGGTTACTTCGGGAAGTGCATGCAGTGCAGCTTCTCTGATTTGTTGATTGTTGCTGTGCAACTCCTGAGCAATAGAGGTGAATGCTTTCTTCTCTTCTTTTGCAGCAAGAATATTTATCAGCAATGCTTTTTGAAGTCCGGATTGGTGCGGTAATTCATTCAGTAAATCTGTGGTCAGATTTTTATCTTTTACAATCAGAAAAGCCTTTTCCAAAAATGGTATGTCAGTTTCATTATTTGTTTTCAGAATTGAAAGGAGATCGTTAGTAACGCTCCCGGGAGACATTCTACCTAACGCTATGATGGACGTTTGTTTCAATTGGGGATTGTGTGAATCTCCGGCGAAATTCAAAATTGTTTTGTAAAGATCCGGATTCTGATAATTTCCGAGGAATCCGACCAGAGAAGTCTGTACATCAGGTGAAGGTTCTTCTAAATTCTTAGTGAACAAAGAAACATTGGAATTGTTTACGAGTGGTGCAGCCATCCGGAGTGCGGCTCCACGGTATTCCAGATCCTTGTCATAGGCTGCTTTTGCAAGTGCCGGCAATGCTTTTTCTTTCCGGATGAACACCAGCGACCTCAATGCAGCAGTTTTAGCATATACATTACTGTTAGATGCGTTTCTGACGAAATCTGATGCAAGATTACCGGCTTCTTTGGCAAATCCGTTTTCAAAAAGGCGCTGAAGATAAAAAGCATAATCTGCAGTTGCGTCCAAATCCTGCAGTGCTTTGCCATCCTTTCCGGTCAGGTTCCACATCAGTCTTGCAGATGCCGGAATCCCAATTTCAGCGATGGCATGTCTCGCAGCTTTTTTCTCTTGTAAGTTTCCTTTCAGGGCATAGGAGGTCAATTGATTCATTGCGGGTTTGTATTTCATTTCACCCAAAGCCTGCAACAGCAATTCTTTGTCCGGTACCGTTCTCCACGTCAGTGCATTCAGCAAAGCTTTTCCCGCCGCGGCGGTTCCTATGGAAGCCAGAACCGGCGCAGCTTTCAAAGCCAGTACTGAATCTCTCAGAAAAGGTACAAGTGGCGGAACACTCCGGTCTGATCCGATGATTTCGATCATACTCATGAAAAATGAAGTGAGATTTCTGTCGCCTGAAATCGACAAAGCTTTTATCCACGCTTCCTCCGCTTCTTTTTTCAGGAATTCCCTTCCCGTGGCACTGACATAGGTGGTATAGCCCATAATTGCAAATTCGGTTTTTGAATTGTCGGTATTTCCACCGGGTACCATTTGCCTGCAAAGCTGAAAGAGCCCGTTTACACCGAGGCCTTCCATTTCCTTCATGGCTGTGTTGAGACTGGCCTCGTCGGATGCGGGCATTTGGGCAAGGATGTCGGCTATTCGCGTGTTGGTGGTTCGCAGATCCTTTTGGGCATTCAGGCCGGCTGCCCATAAAAACATTATGCTGAATAAAAGAGTAATTTTTTTCATCGCTGTTGTTTTGAAATTGATTCAGAAATTTAAATTGTCCACGGAGCTCTCATGGGCGGCAGGATCATCCGGTTGGCGGCTTCATCACCGATAAACTCCTGCTTAACCGGATCGAACCTGAGCGATCTTCCCAGCCGCAAAGCCACCATGGCCATATTGACAATGGTACACGAGTGATGCCCGTTCCGTTCATTCAGTGCAAACTTCCGGCGCGTTTTTACAGATTCGGAAAATACAGTGATCTGTGGTTCAGGATCCGGAAGGGCAGCCAGTTTATTTTTCAGATCAGGAATATCGGAATTGAAACCCCTGTATAGATTTCCTTTGGGGCCGGCAATGTAGGGTACATCTCTGATTCCTTCACCGTCCAGGATAATCTTGCAACCGTCGGAATAAGTGAATTCAATGCGCCGCCACGTACCCACGGCATCAGGGTGCTGTTGCGGTGCATCTATTTCCACTGAAACAGGGCTGTCATTGTCTTTACCCAAAAAATACTGCACAGGATCGATGTAATGCTGGCCCATATCCGATAGACCACCTCCATCGTAATCCCAATAGCCACGGAAGGTAACATGTACACGGTGCGGATTGTACGGTTTGTATTGGGCAGGCCCAAGCCAGAAATTGTAATCCAGTTCGGGAGGTACCGGTTCAGGTTTCAGGTAATCCCTTCCGGTCCAGTAAAACTTCCAGTCAAATCCGGTGAGCTTTCCGATCGTGACCGTAAGAGGCCATCCCAACATTCCGCTTTGTACCAGTTTCTTAATGGGTTTGACAGTGGTATTCATTCCATAAAAAATATCTTTGAACCTGAACCAGGTATTCAGGCGAAACATCCGTCCGTATTGTTCCACGGCTTCAACCACCCTCCTGCCCTCGCCGATAGTATGTGTCATTGGTTTTTCGCACCAGATATCTTTGCCGGCTTTTGCGGCATCGGCGGCGATGATGCCGTGCCAGTGGGGAGGAGTAGCAATATGTACAATGTCCACTTCAGGTAGTTGCAACAGTTCTCGGTAATCATGAAATGTCTTCACCTTTCCGCCCACCAGTTGTGCAGCATGCAGCAAATGATTCTTGTCGACATCGCAAAGCGCCACTACACGGGTTCCTTCGTAGGGAATGTGATTCACGCCCATGCCGCCGGTGCCGATAATGGCTTTGGTAAGCTGATCACTTGGAGGTGTATATCCCGGGCCGCCCAGTACATATCTCGGAACAATGGAAAAAACAGCAGCAGAGACAGCGGCCTTCTTTATAAAATCGCGCCGTGTCAGAAAGTTCTTTTTATTCATGAAAGTCAGTTTGGGGTGAAGTTATATAAAACTTCGTTTTTGGGGGAAGCGGGATTGGGTGAAAATTTCTTTTCAAAATGAACGACTGAAGACAAATTATACCAAAGTGAATTTTAATATAGGCCATAAATCATTAGTATTATACCGGTGTGATAGCCGTTTAGACCAATTTTATTGGGCTATTACGGATATCCTTTCAGTATTATAAGGCCTAATTTGATAAGATTATAAAATCAATTCAGATAGGATGTCACTGTGAGGCGGGACAGGTAGTGAATGGCTATGATGATCTTGTGTAGCAATAAAACCGGAATTGTGTATAGATAAATGCAAATTGAATCATCGTTGCAATCCTATTGAGTTGCTGGCAATTCATTAAAAATATTGGAGATTGACTGAAAATAAATCTTGAGGAATTGAAAATAGAAGAGGCCATTTCTCAAATGAAGATAGCCTCTTCTATGGCTTATTGAAGTATTCACTAAATAGGAGACCCTATTCCTTAATAAATTTAATCGCAGTACTTCCTTCGCTGTTAAATATTCTTAGTACATAAATACCTGCTTTGAGATTTGAAATGTTCAGATCAACGTTGCGTACATTCGCGCCATAACTTTTTTTAGAGACTATTGTTCCCATTTTATCAAGTACCAATATCTCTTTGATGTCCTGGCTTTTTGATTTGAGAATATGATCCCGGGAAAGTTTTGCTTCATCCACCCCGACGGTTAGCGTAGTGGAAGCCGGATTGGGATTTACCTGATAGGCAAAAGATGATGAGTAATAATATTGAGTAGGATAAAAGTAAAAGTCGTAATACTGGCTGCCGCATGCATTATTTTTGGTGAGTCTGAATTTTACCAAACTTCCTGATGGCCCGGCCGGGTAAAAACTCAAATGAGTACCAATGCTACTATTCCAATAAATAACTGAACCGCTCAGAAGAGCCCATGTGCCACCTTCGAGTTCGGTATTGTAAAGCTGTAAATCATTCTGGCAGTTAAGATAAGATGCTCCTCCATAAACTATACTGCCATAAGGGCCGCCGGTAGTAATAGGGCTTGATACAGCGCTGGGCGTACACAATGGAGTAGGGCATGGCGGGTATGCAAGCATATAACCGGATAACATAGACGCCGTTTGACTATATCCTCCAACTCTTACATTCGGCCTGGCCACATCCGTTTGCTGATTGCAGGCATTGGCTACATGTACTTTCAGCTCTATTACTCCGTCAGTCAATTTAGTGAGTGTAGTTTGATTCGCATAAGGTGAATTTATCTGTACCACGTTTACTCCATAATTGGGCAGCAAAGCCGTATAGCTCCAGGAATATGATGAGCCTGCCGTCGTATTATATACATAGAAGGCCTGCGATGTGCCCGTACAAATATTGCTTCCGCCCAGTATTCCATAATTCGGAGTGCTGTATGAAACGGCAGACGTAAGTTCAGGCTGGTTTACCCCATCGAGCACAGGAGTTACTTTTACGTCGGAAGGCAGTATAGTACCGCTGGCAGGCGTTAATGTAATTGAATTGGTTGCTGTGACAAAAGTGGCAGGCGCTGCGCTGCCGTTGTAGAGCCAATGGTTATTGGCCCCAAGGTTCCACAAATATGAAAGCGGGCACACGATGGTTCCTGTAGTTTGTACGGTAAATGTTGTAGCGGAAACAGAAGTACATTGTAATTGAGTACTGGCGGGGGAGATAGTGAATGCAGGATTAGGCCGGGAGATATGAATATACGCAGGACTTTGTCCATTTGAAAGTCCAGTGGCACAATTATTAGTTGGTCTTATTTGTATGTAACTGTTGTCACCACTTGAAGCATCGGTTGTAATAATTACTGAATTATTGCCAGAAATCCAGTCGATACCATTAGACGAATGGGTACCAATTTTCCAACCAGAGGGTATTAGATATTCATAAGTTGTAATTGTTCCAAAACAATAAACAGGATTTTCCCCATATGTACTCCATTTGATATTATCAAAACTAACTGCCAGATTGGATATCTGACATAAAGGTGCACTTATTGCAGTTTGATTGGGCTGAATTGGAAAACATGAGGTAGGAGAACTTGTATTATCGAAATGTAAAGATTTTATCTTTTTGAATGATGGGTAATAAATTGCGTCTTCCCCATTCCCATCCTTATATGAAATTTTATAAACTTGGTTTACATTGACATCTTGAAATCTCCCCTCCCGACTTGTCCGCCCTTTACTTCAGAAAAAATTTAATTATTCATAATCAACCACTTATACGTTATTTTTTACGATTTGACCGCACTAATTCACTTTTATAGATTTTTTTCTTGATTGAAGATATTAACCTTTAGAGTCTAATAAACAATTTCCAAAATAAAAATTTTTGATCCACACAATTCTGGAAGGGTTTAATTCTGGAATTTGGAATTTGCTCATTCTTTTAAAGCTTACTCGCAGCACTAAAAAGGACAAGTCAGGATAAGTTGTAATTGTTCCAAAACAATAAACAGGATTTTCCCCATATGTACTCCATTTGATATTATCAAAACTAACTGCCAGATTGGATATCTGACATAAAGGTGCACTTATTGCAGTTTGATTGGGCTGAATTGGAAAACATGAGGTAGGAGAACTTGTATTATCGAAATGTAAAGATTTTATCTTTTTGAATGATGGGTAATAAATTGCGTCTTCCCCATTCCCATCCTTATATGAAATTTTATAAACTTGGTTTACATTGACATCTTGAAATCTCCCCTTAAATTTAAAAGTAGTTACACCACCTGCGGTAGTTTTATCGTAAATCCCCAACGATATTATCGGACTGTTTGTCCATGAAGCAATACTTGGATCACTACCCGGAATCGAAACAGAGAAGGTTATATCAATGTTTGGACAAAACTCTGTGTTAGTGTTAGGTGTGATGCTTTGTGTTTGACTAACTTTTGCAAGTGTGAAAAGTATAGTCATGAGAAATAGATTCTTTTTCATAATTTATTGTTTACGTAAATTAATTTATTACTTTTCTAAATGGACCTGTAGTCCAATTCCTATCTGGAAGGAACTCTTTTTGGAAGTGTAATCATCATTACTTGAATTAAGTCCATAAGTTGTCGATTTGGAAATGTGATAACCAACGGTTACTTCAATTCCCACGCTGGTATTGAAATAAGCTACTGGTCCGGCATCTATCGAGTAACTATATCTTTTTCCCTTGCCAGGGTTAGTGTTAGCAATCCCATGAGAATAGTTTCCTTCAGCAAAGAAATTGATTCGGTTTTCAATAGGTAAAAAATAATACCTTAAGAAAGGCCCTATGTCGAACCACATAATATGAGAATATCCTCCACCTGCAACGGGGATACCTTCATCCACGAGTTGTCCGTAATCTGCCTTCAAATAGGTCAACGATGGTTTTAACCCAATCGCGAATTTATCTTCAATAAAATATCCTATATCAGGTGATAATGAAATATTTAAGTAAGTTGATTTCTGTATTCCGCCATTGGAAATAGTTTCTCCATTAGCGGCAGAAAAATTTCCATTACCTCCCACAAGCCATGTCCCTTTGTCGAGCTGTGCACTGGCACACAGCCCTGTTATCAGAAACGCAAAGAGCATTGTTATTTTAGTCATTAGCATAATTTTTTTATGGTTAAGTAATATTGAAAGAATAGTAGCTCCCAGCAGGCCGGAGGAGCGTGTGTGGTGATCTTAATAAACTGGTATTGAACAAAACAGGATCTATCCATAAGCGGGTGTTAAGGTTTTGTATTTTAAAGATAATGAAAAAGACTAACCAGACATATACAGAATTTAAAATTACTAACCTGAATGCACACATGAAAATAAAACTATCTTTTTTACGGATGGACCTGCTATACAATTACTCCAGAAGCATCTAACAGCACCTCATCTAATACCGATTGTACATTCGTAATAGTCCAAATTCATTGTCCTAAACGACTGTATTCCGCCATGGCGGAGCATTATACCAGAAAGTTTTGGACTGTTTTATAATTCTAAATGGTATAAATTGCCCCTATGATGGTACAGGGCGGCGGTTTTCAGAAAATAATATTTGCCGGTAACTACCGGTGGCTGCGGCATCTGCTGTTCTGGATAATTTATGTTGCCGTCTTTTCAATATGGGCAAAAATTGATCTGGTTCACAATTTTAAAGAGGGCATTCAAACGACACTTTCCTTTACTCCCGCAAATTTCATTTATGCCTACGGCATTATGTACTGGCTCGTTCCCAAATATTTGATCAAGGGACGGTATTTTAAGTTTTGTTTCATGTTTTGTTTCTGGATTATTACCGGGTTGATTATGAATTTTCTTACCAGATACTATATTTTAATGCCGTTGAGAGAGGGGCATCCTGATGTTACGGGGAATGATGCTTTTAAACAGGTCTTTGCTTTCGGAAGTTTTATCGTAATGAATACCGTTGCCATGTTTGGAGGGTTTATCAAGTTTTTCAAATTGTGGTATGTAGAACAGCAAAAGAAGGAATTAGCGGAAAATGAAAAACTGAATGCCGAACTCAATTTGTTGAAAGCGCAACTTCATCCCCATTTTTTATTCAATACCCTGAACAATCTTTATTCGCTGGTGTATGAAAAATCAGACAAAGCTCCCGGCATGCTGCTACGCTTATCGGGTTTGTTGAGTTATGTGTTGTATGAATGTAAGGCTGATGAAGTTTTATTGTCGCGAACCATTAGTATTATAAAAGATTACGTAGGGCTTGAGAAAGAAAGATACGGCGACCGATTGGATGTCTCATTGAATTTCTCAGGTGATATTTCCGACAAATTGATTGCCCCCATGCTGTTACAACCTTTCGTTGAAAATGCTTTCAAACACGGCACTTCGGAACAATTGGGAAAGGTTTGGTTGAGTATAGATTTGTCAGTCAAAGGGAATCAATTACACTTCATGGTAATCAATAGTTGTAGAAAATCGATTGCCGGCAACTCCGGAAAAGCCGGCGTGGGAATCACCAATGTAAGAAAAAGGTTGGATTTGCTCTATCCCGGAAAATTTACCTTGAATAATGGCGTGGAAGAAAATCTGTATGTCGTATCACTGGCCTTGGAATTAAAAACGCTTGAAACCGGGAATCTTGTTGAAAGAAAAACTTCCGTATTAAAACCTGTATAATGAATATCCGTTGTTTAATCGTCGACGATGAACCGCTAGCAGCAAGGTTGATTAGCTCGTACATTCAACAAGTGTCCGGACTCGAAATCGCTGGTGTCTGTAATAATGCTATTGATGCATTCCGTATTCTGGGGGATCAAAAAATAGACCTTTTATTTTTGGATATAAAAATGCCGAATCTGATAGGCACTGAATTCCTGCGAAGTATTTCAAATCCGCCTAAAGTAATTTTTATTACGGCCTATCGCGAATATGCTATGGATGGATATGATTTGGATATCGTCGATTATCTACTGAAACCGGTTTCATTCACACGATTTATGAAGGCGGTATCCAAAGCGACTAAATTGATTTCTATCGACAAGAATTATTCTATCGTAAATACCAAGCCGGAAACTATTAATGAATCGTTCCTATATTTAAAAATCGATAAAGAAATGCATAAAGTATTGTTGCATGAAATCCTTTATATAGAAAGCTGTAAGGATTATGTGAAACTGCATCTCGAAAACGGGAAATATCTTATGACAAAACAAAGTCTTAGTTCAATGGAAAAATTACTTTCTCCACATACCTTTCTCCGTATTCATCGCTCTTACATTGTAACAATTGAAAAGATTGATGCTTTTAAATCGACTTACATAATGATTGGTAGCAATAAAATTCCCATAGGCAGGCTTTATAAAAATGAAGTAGCCAAAGCATTGAAAAATTAAGGAGGTTATTGAATTCTGTTTGGCCCGCTTTTAAACCTACCTGTAAAAAACCGTCTTGGGTATTTCCGGTTTTTATAATACAAAAGTGAAATTATAATTAGTCCAAGGTTTGTTATTTCATTTCTTTTGATTAATGTTAGACTATAATGTTAATCACTAATCATGGCATTACCCAAACAAATACCTGTCAAAGAATCTCTTGAAGAGCTTAAACGTCTTTTAAAAAAGGCTACTCCTTTGATTGCACCACGCATTCGGGTTTTAATAGAAATGAAAAAGGCAGAAAAGACCGGAATTTCAAAACGGTATCTGGCAACGGCAGTAGGCGTTAACCACAATAGTGTTCAGAGTTGGCGCACCCCCTGTTTTCCGCATTGGGTCACCCGGAGTAATTTTTGTTGATAATTTGGATGAGGTCAGCTTGATCTTCATCCATTTTTAGTAAGATGCTCTTGGTTTGCTTTGATTCGGGCAGCATTATTTCTATTTGATACATATTATGAGTTATCTCTGCTGCCTTTTCTACAGACAAAGGATATCGTTCCTTTTTGAGGATTCTCTCCAATTCTTTATAAATTGAATAGGCTACAAATGAAAGGCATATATGTGCTTCTATTCTATTGCTTAGACGATGGTAAATCGAACGAATGCGCAAATCTGTTTTTGACATCCTGAATGCTTTTTCTATATGCCATAAGTTTTTATAATTGGCAATAATCTCTTGCGGTTTTAATTTACAGTTAGTGATATATCCTTTTAACCCATCCCACACTGCGTCTTTGATGTATTTGTCCATATCAATGGACACAAGAACTTTGCCTTCCATTTTCAGGTATTTTAGAATAAGAATTTTTATGTACAGTTTTTAACACTATAATCATGGAAAATGCAGGTAAACCCAATAGCCATCAGGTTGGTGATTCTATTTCTCGACGCATTGCAGGAAATAGAAATGCAGCAGTGCATGATTGTGGAGGCACAATGCGCTTTTGAAAATTGTGAGGCGAACGCTCTTATTTTGAATAGCACAAGCGGATGCTTGCGCTAATAGGGGGGTCATAACTTAATTCTTCCCTGTAATCCTGAATAGTCGTTTTGCTCCAGGTGTTCGTTGTAATGTTCAATCCGTTGTATGTGTCAGATTTTACCAGCCTGTTGAGTTGATCGTACCTGTAAATAGAAAGTATTGCGTTACCCAATTTCGGAATATTCATACTGATTGCTCCTATGTTGCCATTGTAAAGTTCGGATTGTAAATCTAAGCCGGGATTGGCAAATGGTGTCAGGCTACTTCCAATCGGTTTGTAATCGTATCGTTGCAGCGCATCATTTTGAAAATAGTGCATAGCAAAACCATAAGCATCTCTCGCCACTATACTTGTGCCAACCGCACCATCACTGCCCATATCAAACCCCGGAGTAACAGCCGTGCTATTTACTCCTTTCAACCATCCTTGTAGCGTATAAGCATAATCAACTCCCTGCACCTGCTGTTGCCCAAGTATCGTTCTGACCAACGGCCCATGCCGGTAATATTCATAGGCGGCATCTCTTTCCCAGAATATTTTGTCTTTGCTGGTCTTCACTTCGGTAAGCCTGTTTTCGGCATCGTAATAATATTGATGATAAAACTCATCGGGCGCTCCGGGCTGGTACGACACCTCGTTCACCTTGCCGCTGACAAGGTCAAAGTCATACACTATTTTTTTAAACCGGTTGCCTGCATTGGCCATTGCGCCTGTTTTATAATCCTGCAGCAAGGTATCCACATTTCCCAATATATCGTAAGAATAAAATGTAGCGGCATCCCACGGACTTGAAGTTGATGTTTCTTTTACATAAGTATAGCTCACCCTGCTTCTCAGGTTTTTCTGAAACAATACGGATTTGCCATTGTCAATGGTTTCTAATGGTGCATATTTTTCATCAAACACAGTTCCGGTGATTTGCTCTGTAGCAGCAGCCGCTATCCAGTTCTTCAGCGCTGTAGTATCCCTGCTGATGATTTGGGTCATGGCGGTACCCTGCGCTGCCTGGCAAACTTCGGTAATGCGGCCTAAGTAGTCGTAGAAGTTTTGCTGTCTCAATATTTAGATAAAAAAATTTATCCAATTAGAAATTAATACGGTTCCGGAGCATTCTATTTCACCTTAATAAAACTCAAGCTGTCATAATATCCGCCTTGGAAATCTGTTGGTGCCCCAATAAAATATAATTTAATCGATGGATCGTTTAATGCATACTCATAAACCTGCATTTGTTTAAATATTCCATTGACTTTTACTTCAATAATATGATAATCTGTTCCTTCTTTGTTAACCCATTTCCCTGTCAACAATTTATTTTTTGACTTAATTATTATGACATTATTGGGCAATAATCTTATTTGCTTAACATAGTTTTGGAAAACTGTATCGCCCACAATCTTATCAATCTTATATTCTCCGATTAAATGGTTGTCATTACAGGAAGAAATTATCATTGAAAAGATGATAAAGTATAATTTAAATTTCCTATTCTTCATTTTTTTTCTGGTTTTCATAGGCATCTCTCGACGCCTTGTATTGTTTGACTTTTTGTTTAAACTCCTTTTTTGTCATTGTGAAACTAAAGTACTGGCTTTGATTTGAATATTCTGGTTGAGTTTGATTTGAATTTCCTGACCTTAGAGTAAATGCCAGGGGAGCTAGTAGAAAATCAGGTGTTATGTCCTTAAAGAAATCACCGGAAGTAAGACTGGTGACATTAAAGATTTCAACCATTAATTCGTCGGAATTGGTAAATGATGTTATTCTAATTTGGCATGAGCCAACGTAGTGAGCCAGACTCAATGGACCCGATGACAAGTTCACATTTACCTCACCTCGCAAATCATTTGTCCATTGATAAATTTCTTGTGTTGCACCATGGTCCAAATCATAACTGAATTTCGCTATCGATTCTCCGACTGCCTCCGATTCCTTCATTAGATTGGAATATTTTCCATTGTGTTTAAACACGGTATTTTCTGGTCCATTTCCCCAAATAAAATCTCCTAATAAATTATTAACCAATTCTCTTTCTGAATATGATTCATCTTGTCTGTAAAATTGGGAATTTGTATTTATCATTCCAGTATAACCAATAAATTTATTTGCATCTATATTAGTCTCATAGTACCCTTTGGATTCTGTTTCAGAAGTACTAAAGTAACCTTTATCACCGCCAGTAGCCCAATATGGACCATGAATCAACAATAATCGACGTGCATATCCACCCTCAAATGGGAAAACTAGTAATTTTCTAACTTCAGAATTTGTCGATGTTCTGCTTTTTGGTTCAGCTCCATCTAAATCAATAAATTGAATTGGTGTATTTCCTGCAAATTGGTATGGAGTATAAAATGGATATTCTTTCATCAACGGATCCACACTCAAGAATTTACCCAACCCCGGACTATAAATCCTAAACCCATAATCATAAGTCGTAGTCGCAGATACTTCCTTATCCAATTCCTTCCCATTAAACCCATAACGGTATTGCGTATTCGCCACAGAATATTTCCTTCCTGCCATCATCATCCCAAAGGGGTAATAATCATTAGCACTTACAATTTCCGCTGTGTAATAATCAATAACCCCATCACTATTGCTCTCTATTCCGACCTTCTTATCAGAAACTGTGGCTAATACATTCCCCAGATGATTGCTTAATTCGAAGAGCTTGTTACCTCTTGAAAATGCAAATATTCTTGTAGGATTTAGATCGGGATTTGCTACATTATTTTGGAGATTGAGTACACCTATCCTGCTACTTCCAAATAAATGAATTTCAGTTTGTGTCAAGTCACCAGAGTTTATTGACACATCTTTGGCATAGATACTCATTACATTTCCACTAGCATCTCGTATGTACCATGACTCTTGGTCGTTTACAATTTTGCTGATTCTATTTCCAGAAGCATCGTAGTTGTATTGAATATTTGTGCCGTCAGATTTTGTAATGCTACTGATTTTACCATACACATTCCAATTAATATTGGTTATTCCTTCGGCTGCATCTTTTGTAAGGTTTCCTATCTGGTCATAAGTATAGTTTAATGTATCCTGGTTGTCTATATCTATGCTATAATTGGTAGCAGTTACATTGTCATCCACATGATCGAGTTGGTTGGTGCCGGGAATGTACCGGTAATTCAAATTGTCCATGGCCAACGGTGAACCACCCGACGCGGTTCCATTCCGGAGATAAGTTTTTATATTTCCATTCGGATCATAACTCACCCTTTCTTTATAATCATTTATACCTACCGGTGTGAATACATTGGTCGCACTGTTCAAACCCTTGTAAACATCCATTGCAGTCAATCGGTTTAGCTGATCGTATTTATAGCCATACTTCAGTGCTTCGCCAAGTTTTGGCAGATTCACCATCATCGCACTGATATTGCCATTAAAGAGTTCATTGGTTATTGTTGTTGCAGCAAATGGATTTATATTCCCAATCGGATCATAATCATTATTGAAATAATTCAAACTGAAGCCATAAGCATCTCTCGCTATTATGCTACCTGTTGTTTTTCCATCCTGGCCCATATCCCAGGTGCCATCTCCCACAGCCGTACTATTTACTCCTTTCAGCCATCCCTGCAATGTATATGCATAATCCAATCCCTGCACCTGCTGCTGGCCAAGTATCGTTCTGGCAAGAGGGCCATGTCTGTAATATTTGTAGTCGGCATCTCGTTCCCAAAAGATTTTATCCTTGCTTGTTTTCACTTCAGTAATCCGGTTTTCTGCATCATAATAATATTGATGGTAAAAAGCATCAGGAGCGCCGGGCTGGTATGCTACTTCATTCACCTTTCCGCTAATGAGGTCAAAGTCATAGACTATCTTTTTAAACCGGTTGCCCGCATTGGCCATTGCGCCTGTTTTATAATCCTGCAGCAAGGTATCCACATTTCCCAATATATCGTAAGAATAAAATGTAGCGGCATCCCAGAGTGTGGTGGCTTCCAATTGCTTCACAAAGGTATAGCTCACTCTGCTCCTCAGGTTCTTCTGAAACAATACAGATTTACCATTGTCAATGGTTTCTAAAGGTTCGTATTTTTCATCATACATAGTTCCGGTGATTTGCTCTGTAGTCGCTGCCGCTATCCAGTTCTTCAGCGCCGTGGTATCCCTGCTGATGGTTTGGGTCATGGCTGTACCCTGCGCTGCCTGGCCTACTTCGGTAATGCGGCCTAAATAGTCATACAATGTATAACTGTAACGGAGTGTCCCTCCCCCCTCGGGGGAGTTGGAGGGGGCTCCTTGCTTTTCATTCTGGCTGACGGCCAACCTGCCCAACCTATCGTACCAGAATTTGCTAAGGCCACCGTCGGGCGATTTTTGCTGGCTTACCTGGTTCAGCGTATTGTAGCGGTACTGCGTAGCCATCGCTTCATTGTTCTTATAATTCATCTTAGCGGTGCCTGCATTCCTTGCCGTGGCAACGGAATCAAGGAAGGCTTGTGAATAATTTGGCATCACGGCAGCGGGTGGCAGGGTTTTCAGGAGGTTTCCTCCCTGGGCATAATAATACAAGGTATAGTGGTACTCCTTCGGCTGGTAGTGCACATAGAATGTTTCACTGTATTTTGCCTCCAGGCATTGGGCCTTGTACCGGCTTTCAAAATCGGCCAACAGCGAATCTCTCATTTGTACAAAAAGCTGGTGCGCCATAAATGCCGCTATTGTTTTGGCATTATCGCAGGTAGTGGTATCAGGCTCTATAAAGCCGGAAGGGTCATTGAGCGCTTTGGTAAACAGGCACAGCGCTGCATCCGCTGGCGGGTTGCCGCTATGGCAACTGCGGTAGGCTGCTAAGTATTCTCCGGCAGTAGCAGAGAAACCGGTACGGTAGTTCAGGAACCTTGTGAGCAGTTGGTTTTGATCTGCCTGCTGCAAGGTCACGATGGAATCGGTATAAGGAGCCATCATCCCTGGAAATCTTTGGCGGAATTCTGTCACGAGCGTATCTAATGTTTCACAACTGATGCATGGCTTTTTATAATCGCAGGAAAGGAAAGATGGGATGGCCACCACGGTATCCATGCGTATAGTGTAGATGGTATCGCAGCGGGTGCCACAACCGGGCAGGTAAAAGACCTGTGATGAATCTTTGCAACTGCCCGACACTCCACCGGAAATTAACTGCACATGATAAGGGTGGCAGCCCGGCAGGCTCAGCGTAGCCGTACCTGCATTGGGTGTAATGTTGAATGAATATTCCTGGTAGGGATAGCTGGTCAGGTCGGAGAATACGGCCCTCAGCGAATCAATCCCCGCAGCATGGTACCATATCTTAATGTTATTCACCGAACCGGTATCCAGCGTTTTTACACTGTCTAAAATGGGCTCAATGCATGCTTCAGGGCAGTATGTAAATGCGGAAACGGTGTTGGATGGGATTTCAAGGCAATAGTTATTTGTAACGAATAATTTAAAGTTGTAGGATTTGCAGGATGGTAGGGTTACATCCACGTTTTTGTTGAATCCGGTAGGTACGCTCATTTGTTTTACCAATGAGCCTGTAACAGCATCATACACTTCCAAATCACAAAAGGTGGCGCTGAATGTGGTATAATTCACTTTCAAAGTCTCTGTGGCGCCTATTGGATTTCCTATGTAATGCAAAACCTTTTGAATGTTAGCTGACGGACAATCGTCATCCGGAGGCAAAATTACATTCGGCTGCATCACGCTCTGGCTGGTCAGGAAATAAACCGGATACCCCGGAGGGCCGGGTACATTGGTGCAGGTATCCTGCCCCATCTCTGTTTTGCATCGCTGCAATCCATTCCACAATGCGAGGCTCAGAGAGTCATGGTAATTCGCATTCAAAAAGAGGTTCATGGAGGTGAAGGAGGTGGTATCAAAACTCAAAGCTGCTGCTTTTGTCTTCAATGCCGCAAAGCGCTGGCAGCCGCAGGAATCTATGGTATTGGAATAATTGACGGCAAGCGGCGGATTCATGCCATCAAAAGGTTTGGGGTACGAAATTGTGAATGGATTGCAGAAGAAGTTGCTGTCAACCGTAGTAGCAATTCCGTATTGTCCAAAAACATGATTGATGATGTCTTCAAAACTCCGCGGAGTTCCTGACCACTGCGGGTTCACATTGGACGCGCCGGATGGATGCTGTACATCTCTTGAATGCTCGCATACCATCACCATGCTATCGAGTATCGCATTCAAAATGTTTTCTACTTTGATGCTGTCTGCGGATAATGCATTATTCAATAGTTGCTGCAGGTTTTCGCATTGCATCAATTCAGCTTTCCAGAAAACCCTCTGGCTCTCGCAAGGGCTTCTCAGTACGGAATCCGGATCGTTGTAAATGGCCGCAGTCACGCCGGTGGTATCATGGTTCCCATCCGTGAGGTTATCCCACCAGCCACTCCAGCCGTTTTGTGCAGCCAGGTCTTTGGTAGTCGCAAAGATCAATTGCTTTTCATCATCAATCAGACTGTCCATGGTACTCCTCGCAATCACATTGGGGCGGCTGTTGATATAGCCCAGTACCATATTGTTTCTGTAAGAAAGGTACATGTTGCGAAACTGCTGCCAGATGGCATCTTTCTGGACGGTGGTTGCTGCACTGCTGATGCCGGAAATGCTTTGCCCGTACATGCAAGCGGTCTTTTGCTGATCGGTACGGTTGGCACACAATACCATCCCATTAGCAATTCTCCAAAGTGAAAAATGCGTTGTATCCGAAGTGGGCCCTGCATTTACCGAAATATACCGTTGCATGGTGGTATAGTCGGCGGGCACATAGTTATTTACAAAATAGGGATCGTGTGTCAATGGCAGGTCATATCCGAGGCTGTGCGCTTTGGAATAACTGTCGCATGCCTGCACCGAATCCAGCCATTTGTACGAAGTGGCAAGCGTGGTTTCAGCAACCTGCAGCTTGGAATACTCAGGATGGTACTTTATCAAACTATTAGCCCATGAATATTGAAATTCGTTGGCAAACTGATCTTTGGAAATGGTGTCAAGGATGATATGCGGGTTGTTGCCCGGCTCTATGTTTTGATCAATATCCCCTTCCTCTGTAAAATAATGCAATTGCCCCGATTCATCCTTCGGAAACCTGAAATATGGTGTTTCGGGATGGCCTGTGCGCATAATCATCACATTGAACCGCGCCTCAGCCCTGCTTTTGGAGATGACCGTATCCAAAGCATACTGTCCGCTATAGGGGATCAGGTCGCTAAGCATTCTTCTTCTCAGGTTGTACAGGGTAGAAAACTCTATGCTCAAAGCCCCGCAGGCCTGTGCGCACACTGTGGAATCTTCACTGTATTGCTTATGAATCTCATCATCCAGAGAGGTATCCGTGGTGAGCAGGCCAACAGCTTGCAGGTAAGTATTCCGGTACTGCGTAAAGGTACCAAGATGTGCCATGCAGCTATCACATCCGGCTGCTTCCACATCGGGCACCCCGCATCCGGTTTCCACCAGCAATACATTGAGTACGGAGTCGTAAATATTTTCTTCCGTTTTGCAAAGCAGAGCATTCAGCGCTTCCTGCTTCCGTACCTGGAAAATAGAATCATTTATGGTGAGTGTCTTTCGTATCACCCACGATCCGGTACTGAGGGTATCCGTAAAGTTGATTTCTTTTACAGGAGTGCTAATCCCTTCGCCTACAAAACCCATTGAGGAATCACATGCATTCTGAGAGGGAACCAATTGCAGGTTTTTGTATTGCCTTACGATGGCTTGCTCCGGCCCGCATCCTTCCGGCCTGATGACGATTTCAAGGTCATACTTGCAATCATAGCAAACCTGCGTTTGATTGCAATCAAAGAGTTTCAATATGCCGGGATCCAGTTTGTAAGTAAAGTTGTATTCCGTGCTTGCAGGAACCAATAGGGTATTCACCGACTCTATCTGGTTGCCGGAGATGATATTGGATTCCGGTGTCAGCAATGTATGCTTCAGGATTCCTGCCACGGGGTAATAGGTATGATTGGTGTTGATCGCATCGAGGTTTGCCGGGGAAGCGCCTGCCAGCGCTGTGGCTATGGTGCGGCCATGCATATCCACATAAGAAACACTCATTTGCCCGTTGGCATCCTGCACCATGTTTTTGAAATAGTGATCGGCATATCCGGCCTCTGTTCCAAACAATGCATCCAATTCAGCCTGCGAAGGCTTGCCATAAAAGTATTTGGTTTCATGCCCACTGCCCACCTGGTGATGGATACCTACGCCTCCCTGCACGCTTACGCGCTGCGTGGCATCATCGGTGTATCTCGTTTCCGAATAGGCATACCCGTTGGCATCAGGAATGTACTTTGATTTGTTTTCGCTTCCTATCCAATCATTATTGGGAGAATAATACCGGCCGTTGCCTTTGGTGATATCCAATGGCGGCGCCGCCGAGCATTTGAAAGCATCCGGGGTTAGGTCAAAATATTTTGCAGGATTCTCAGAAAAAGATTGCCCGGCAAACCGGTTAAAGTCCTCAAAGTATTGAATGGCTGAGTCGATAGTCGGTGTGGGAAGTATTTGAATGTTGGGCCTCCCCTGGAAGTCGTAGAGTGTTTCGGCAACGACGGTGTTTCCTGTCTCATTGTCCTTAGTTACTGTTTGCCGCGGCTTCATGGTGCCGTCAAAATATTGCATTACCGTCTTGCTTTTTCCATTCTCTGCAAACTGGGTTTCGCGTTGCCAGTTAAGCGAATCTGAATGTCCTGCAAAAGGAAAAGACTGAACTGTGCTCCAAGGGCCGGTGATGAGGTTGCTCCCCTTTTTTGCCCGGAAAGCTTCCCTGACACGGTAATACAATATCCCGGCGCCATCGTAGAGCAATGGAATATCATAAGCAGTTTTATCCGGATCTATGTCCACGCGGCTGCTGTTGTCGGCAAACAGCCGTGCAAAGTTGGTCACATTATTTTCCTTGTAATAATCTGCCATTTCATTTGCTACCCATGCCCATTCCAATTGGCTTACATTACTGTGAGCGGGCGTATTTACAGTCCAGGATACATTCAGGGCATCCGTTTTATCAATCGTCGGTTGAAAGACTGGGGCCAGCGCCAGCGGATCGCTTGAAAAGGTATAATAACTGCGAATCCTCATTTCGTTATCCATCTTCAAAACCAAAAGCGGGTTCCATCCCGAAGCGCCTGTGATGGAAACATTGGTGATGGTAATTTTGACTTGTTTGGCATCCGGCACTAAAAAGTAGGCGCGAGAATTGTAGGTGGAACCGCTTGCCGTATCAAAAGTTACTGTGAGTGTTTTTGATTCGGTCGTAGGTGCATCCTGCAGGTTGATTTTTGTTTCTAAGGAAAAAGAAACAGTGGCTGTAAATCCTGATGCAAAATAAATATTGTTAGGGTTTTCTTCCATAATACTCAACGTTACAACATTGAGTATATGGCAGGAATCCTCCCCGGCAGCGTTGAAAGTAATCGTCCTGGACGAATCTTTTGCAACAGACACACCCTTCATTTCAGGTTGAAACGACTTCGTGGTGAGCCAGCCTTCGTCAATCTGCGCATGGGCAATCATTGCCAGGTTAGCAAAAATTATCAGCAGCAATGCTTTTAGCGAAAAAAAATCTTTTCTCATAAGCTATCTTTTGACCGTATCCCGCAATAGTCACTCTTTGCGCATGGCAACCTCATTCCTTCCGGTCTTTTATTTTATTTAATAATCATTTATTACTTCAAAATCATTGTATGCGGCTGTGGTTGTAAAATGGCCGTCTTTCATCGCCAGCCTGTCACTCAACTCCGGCATTTTCTTTTTGCCTGAAACGGAAATTTCAGTAAAGCGCGTCCTGATTCGTTGTTCCCGAACTAAGTACCATTTGTTACCGATTTGTTTTACCACACTGTCTGTTGCTATGCCGAGGCCCTTGAGTTCTTCAATGCCTGCTTTGTCTGTTTCCTGTTTGACTGATCGAGTGATGCTGAATTCAATAGGGAGCCAGTTGTTCCGGTCAAAGAGCAATTCTATTTTGGTCTGTACAGAAGAGAGTTCTCCGCCACCGGTTTTTTCAAAAGTTATTAAGGAAATATTTTTTTCTTTTAGAGACATGGAAATGCTGTAGTTGTTCCTGAGCATCTCTCTTATCCTTGCGCTGTCAGGAGGCAGGAATTTGAACGGTTCTTTCCCATCCTTCCATTTGCTGATAGCAATTCTCTTTTCCTTTGGGTTGATGTTTACCAGGTAACCTTCTTTCAAAAACAATTCCTCTCCTGCATTGAAAATATATAGATCTCCTGGTTGCCTGATAAATTCACTCCGGTAAGTGGCAGTATCTTCCTGCTCCAGTACAGGAATTGAACGTAACTCCGTAACGGCTTTGTAGAAAAGGGTTGGGCTTTGCGAAAAGGAAACCACCTTGTAGAATGCCTTAATTGCTGCAAGGCTGTCTGTGGCCTGGCTCTTTGCGTTAAAAGGCTCCGCTATCAACAGTATTAATAGGACATGCTTCAGTATGTTTTTCATTCGTTGGACTTTTTTTCTTATTGAAAACTATTAATGGCTCTCTGTTTGGCGCTTCTGCTTTCTTTGATCGTTTCTATTCCCCTTTCCGTTTCCTTTTTTATGCGCACCAACTGCCCTTCTTCATCATAGTTATAGAAAGTGGCATAGTTATTCTCATCCAGTGCAGCAGCTAATCGCAGTGTAATGGGATCAAAGACATAGCTTTTCATCAGGGCGTGAAATGGATGAATGCGTACATCGTCAAAGTAAGCCGTGTCGCTTGCTGCGTTGTTGAATTTCAGGCTTAACGAGGTTGCATTTGCCGGCACACTAAACGTATCCTCTATCCGCTGCCATCCCTCAATAATGTTTCCTTTTGCTTTCAGTGTATCATCCTTTCCCGCATTATAGTCGAGAATCACATAAGCGCTGTCAAAATTGTCCTTAAAGCAGGGTACTCCGCAAGATTCTTTCACCCAGGTACTGAAAAGCATTTTCTCTCCCGGCTTTATAGAAAATACCGGGTTAAGCAAAGAATCTTTTGCCGGCAATGGAAGGGTGCTTACGCAGCCGGTATTTTTTTCTAAATTCTTGTATGGAGTTGAAGTTGAACCTCCGTTTGGCCCGGAAATATTCAACCAATAGTATGCTTCAAAATATTCCATATTCGGATCCGATGGCCCTAATTCTTGTACTTCAAATTCTACTCTGTAAATCCCGGCGCATAGCACTGTATTCCACTCTAATGTAAGAGATTGGTTATTATCTATGAGGCCATAGCTTACCAGGTTATTATGGACATCATAAACGTAGCACCAAAGGTAATAGTAGGAACTTATAGGAACTGTTGCAGGATATACACCCAAATCAAAATGATATAAACCAGAATCGTAAAATTGTTTATAATACGAAGTGGATATCCTATAGGAAAATGAGTATGGATAGTGATTATTTGACATTAGCATTGAGATGTTCACTTCGGTTGAACCAAAACCTATATTTTGTACCCAATTAGGCCCAGCGGAATGTGTGAAGCTTTCCAGGTTGACTCCATTATTTGCCAAACTGCTCACCGTGTCTTTCTTAAAAAATAAATGGTAATCCTTAATCACGCTGCTTTTCACAGGCACATCCTTTGACGCTTTCCTTCCTCCTGCAACAGCGAGGGAATAATCTCCGCTGTGCGTGATCCCTTGTTGAGCGCTTCTGTTTACAATTGTTCCATAAGGCATACTTGTGAGGTCAAGCAAAGGCTGATTGCAAATTTTTGTGCCTTCGCCAAACTGTGTTTTGTTCAGTGATGCATCTTCAAAACTCTCATAAAATGATTGTCCATATTCACTGTTTTGGGTTTCGGCCACCGGCAGGAATTTCTTGAATCCGTATTGTGTGGACGTATATCTGTTCAGCGCGTCCCGCACTTCCAGGGGCTGGCTCTGTGCATTCATCCTGGTCAGTTCGGATGTCCAAACCCAGTTGGCAATATCATCATTCGGATAGAGATGATTGCCTGTTATTTTCCAGAAATTATTAAAGGATGCGATGTAACCATTCGCGCGGAGATTTACATCATCCTGAATTGTTGCATTGTTCCGGTCGCCGTAAAACACAAGATTCCGCTTTGGCTTAAAATTGCCCAGCAGCCCTTTTACATAAGGGTTAATTTTCTTTTCAAGTACCCCATTGCAGGCTATACTGTCATATTCTACATTGCAGATGTAATAGTAAATGCGCTTAAATATCGCTTCCGGGTCTGTCTGCCACTTTTCAGCAAATTCCGTTACAGATGCACCGGTTACTTTGCTTTGATCGCTGACCTTATAGATACCATTCTCAATGGGAAGGTTTAGGGTGGCATAGCTTCCCGCATTCTGGCCCAGCAGGTTCCTGTTGCCACTGCGGATAACTTTCAGGGTTACATTTTTTCCGGTGAAGAGGTTACCGTTAATGTCCATGAAGTACAGGGATTTGGGTTTTAATGAAAGTGGGGATGCAACTTTATTCAGGTCAAAAGCCCACAACTTTTTCACTCCGTCTGATGCCCCGATACAACCGGTACTCCCCGGGCCTTGCGAAATAACCAAAAGCTCATCACCTCCCTGTATCAGGTTGCTGTCAATTGCCGTAATGATTTTTCCATCATAGAAATTGACACCGGAAAACCGGGCGCCAATATTTTTATAGGCAGGCCCCATGCCGCTATAGGCCCACCATGCAGGCAATGAGACATTATAAACCGGATCGTTGAATTCATTAAAGGTCATAGAAATAACCGGGCTTCCGGTTTCGGCATCATAAGCAGTCGTTACCGTTTTCACACTGCTTCCTTTGTCGATAGCAACTACCGTATCCAAAATTGCATGGTAGTTGATGAGTTTGGTGCAGGTAACGGCGCGGTACAGGTTCTCGATGCGTGTTTCTAATAGATACGCCGTCGGAATGGTAAATGGAAATATCACCGGGAAAATATCAACCTGCGCCTGTATATTGGTTCCGGAGCTTTTTACCGAAAACTCCCGGACATCAGTCATTAATTCTACATCAATGCCCATATTGGCTTCGCTCACCGCAAATCCTGAATCCTTGTATATAAAATCCACTTTGTCATTGAATCCGTTTTTTCCGGTATTGGTATAGGAATAGTAAGTCGCTGTCAAAGGTGTTTTTTCGTCAGACTCACTATAGGCAGCCTGGGCTTTCATCTTCCCATGCATATCGTTGGTTTCTACAAGAAATCCCTGTGAAAGAACCCTTCGGTCAACGATTTCTTTATAGAAGAATGACAATAGCGGATTCTTGTGATAGTCTATGGATAGCAAAGGCGTATGAGAAAACCTTACTGGAAAATCCTTTGCCGTATAAAATTCAGTGACCTGCTTTCCTACCGCCGAACGAAATACTGAATCGCCTCTTGTTCCATTCCTGTTGATGGAGCGCACCGTTATTTTACTGTATCCTATGGAAGGGGCTGGAAACAACCCTTCTACAACAGGGGTTTCAATAGCGCCATATTGAGCCGATGCTGCCGGTAATTTATTTCTGACCAGCAGCGCATTCCTGAATGGGTTTTCCTCACTCCCGATGCCGGGTTCATAAGTCGCGACACCACTGCTGATTGATATTTCCTTGCCGTTGACATTCTCAGTCGTAGTATATTCATAATCCTGCCCGTAGGTGGCGTCATACTTACCGGTCATTTTGTTCCAGTTATCTTTAAGCGTAATTCTCTTCACACGTACCCCACCGCCAATTTTTTTTCTGTATGGATTTGTCAGCCTTACAAATGATTTGTTCAGCATCACTGCTCTTGCCTTTGCTGCATCCCTCATTTGGTTATTTGCATTACGGAATGCTTCTTTCAGCTTTGATAGCATGTTGCCCGCAAGATTTAGAAAATCCGCCAGATCATCGATTTCCGCATCATAGCCTGGGAAAGCCTGTCCGGGAAGGTTGTTTGTTAAAAACCCAATGGCGCTGTTAGCAAGCGGACTATTGCCATCCACTGCTTTCATCCGGATATAAATGTAATCGCGGTTAGGACTGTTGGTACAAACGCCATAGTCATCATATTCGCTATAAACCGTGAGCGGTTCTAACCCGTACGGCATCTGTACCTGCAGTTTGAAGCACAACTGCTCCAACCCATCTAAATATTTCGCTAAGATTTCGCCTTTAGCTTTGTTCGATTCAGTATTTACTAATGGTTCCGGAAGGTGAATATAAACATACAGGTTGTCTGCTACATCCGATCCATTATACAGTGAATTATTGCCGGAGTAATTTTTTGTAGTTCCAAAACCGTAAATACCAAACATATTACTTGCCCGCTTATTCTGGACATAAGCATAATCATCTGCCTCATAAGTGATACCCATCTCACCACCTGAAGGCAATAGTATTTTCTTCAGGCTCCATACGCCGGCATTCTGATCACTCCTTTCTTTGCTGGTATCGGAATACGGATAGTCAATATTGGAAAGCCCTGCAACCGGATTGTTTGCAGCGGGTTTGTACATGCCCCACCGGTCGGAGGATTCATAAGCGTAATTGGGGTTTTCACTACTGGAAGATTCATTATAACCGAAAACATACCGGTCTTTAGATTGCCTTTCCTGTCCGTTGTAGGAGAAGTAAACAGATTTAAGTGTCAACTTACCTCCGTTTGAAGAATCATTGCCCGGCGCTCCCTTGCAAAGGGAATAATCATATTCAAAGAAAACGGATTTCACAGGTATCGCGTTATTTATCCCCTTTGATTTGATCTCTGCTTTGGTATATAAGTCTATTCTGGAAAGTTTTTTGCTGACGTCTTCAGTTTTGTATCTGCCGTTCTCAGCGCTTATAACTCCTTTGGCGTCATGCCGGCTGTCTGTTTTGAATATGGCAACAAATGCTTTGGATTCTATGGATTGCAAATACCATGATTCCCTTTCACCGTAAGAAATGTTCGCTTTGTTATCCTTTTTTTCCGTTCTGTACCCTTCATTAAAATGGGCCGTTTTTTCTACGTCCTGTTTTCTTGGCGTACGCCACCGTGTTACCTCATTGGATTTGGAGTAATTAAATTTAACCGCGCTTCCGATATCATCTTCAGAAATTCCATCCCCGGTTAGATCTACATAGTCGGGTGAAATGAGCGCTGTTAGCAAAAAAGCAGAAGCATAAGCCGGTGTTTCCTGTATTTGTACATAGCCGTCAATTTTTGATTTGAGCGCTACGTGCGGGGAATTCAGGCCGGCTTCACCTGTGGTATATGTAACGATATTATTTCCCGGGTCAGGCAGGGATGCGGTAGAAAATGTAAAATCCTTTTGAATGGTATTATAAACCGGGATTCCATAGATATACCGCATTCCGCTCACTTCGGTTACCCTGATTTCTGAAATGTGATTGGGCTTTCTGTAATCGCTTACTCTGGAAATGCCTTCAAACTCCAGATTATTCTGTGCATTGAATGCACCAGTATAATCCCTGATTTGCTTTTCCAATCCCACAACGGAAGCCTCACTTGCCGAAAGCATAGAAATTACCTGGGTCCGCTTAGGCCTGCTATCCAGTTTTGTCTTGCCCAAGAGTGAAATCACTCCTTTTTCATCGCCTGTGGTTTTGCTAAACTGCTCCAGCTTAGGCTCCAGCCTCGGATTCATTCTGGAACCTGATAATTGAAAACGCACCAGGTTGTCATTGCCGGTTCGTTCTAACTCCTGAGGATTGGAGACGGTAGATTCTCCGGGATTCCTGAAATAGACATTCTCAAATCCACTATTATTTTCAGACCCTTTAAAAGCTAATGTATTTCCCAAAAGATTATTGGCATCATCCCAACCTCCAACTCTCGTTGGTGTAGAGACACCATTCCAATTGCCTCCGAAATGGCCTACGGGTGCTATATCCAACCCGAATGAGTTGCTTTTATCTCTGGATTTGGTCTCATTATCCCTTACATAGCCCATGTCGCTGCGGTACGCCCTGATAGTGCCTCCCGTGCCCTCGCCCTGTATGGTAAAAATATCATAAGTATATTCCGGTACGGATATGATTGGCGTGTTGGGTGTTACCTCGCCGTCATTCTGGCGGTTAAAATCCATTACATAATTCTTATTACCTACGGCATTTTGCAGATAGATATATCCAACCAGCGGCTTGTACTGCACCTGTGATTCTTTGGGGATAATTGATTCGGTATAAAAACCTGACGCAGTCGCAGCTCCTCTCAATCCAAAAACTCCTGTGCCCAAATCGAGTTGGCCTGAATAAGTGGTATTCAGCATGGGCATCCGAATGGATGGCATGTAGGAAGGTTTTGAAAAGCTGATAGAGGAACTTGTAAGATTATAGCCGATGGAAGTCTGATTGGTTTTTCCTTTCCTACTACTATGCTCCCTGGTCTCTTCTTTTTGGGTGAAATAGCTCATTTCCGAAAATAGATTCAGGTTTTTTATCCCTGTACGGGAATTATAACTGGTGTTCAGTCCTATCCCTGTGTTCAACTTACTGCCTTGCAAAGGCAGGTTTGCACTCAGTGAAGGTGACATGGTAAATCCTGAACGTGAACTCAACTTTACGTTTAGTCCCAGTGAAGCAGCCAACGTATCAGATGCAGCCTTTTCTGATTTGATGGCTTCTATGCTTGCTAATGCTATGGAACTTCCTGCTCCGACGGTTAATTCCGGTCCAAGGTAATTATTATAGGAAAATCCGAGGCTAACATTTACTTCAGGGTTCTTTTTACCCAAAGCCTCTAAATCCATCCCTACCTCGCCGCCCCATGTCCTGTTGGGTTTCACATTTTGTTGTTGTACCAGTGTATCGGTTCCGTCAAAATCATCAGGGATACCGCGCATGTTCCTGGTTACGGTGCCCGGATTGATGTTCCATCCCAGGCCTACCCAGCTTGCCTCCTGCTCCATTGTTATCCCGCCATTGTAAAACAGATTAATCGGGTAGCCACCCACGTCCATCAGTGGAATGCTGTAGGAAAAGTCGCCTGTAAATAAATTCACAAGATTGTCGGAGCCAATACTCTTGAAAGTAGCTGATTCCGGTGTTATAGGCCCGGAGATTTCTTTTGGGGATTGGTTTGTGAGATGCAAATTCTCTTTTTTCCCGGAAGGAACAATCGGAATTTCATTAAGATGATCTTTCAGGGAAACATCTGACGGATATAAAGTATTGCTACTTTCATCTGGCACAGAAATTTCGTTGCCATTTGCTGTTGCTATCGGATAAACTTTTGCCGAAGCTGCCGCTGGCGGGAGTAATTGGGTAATGAATATCAGAAATAGTACCCACCCGAAAAATCTTTGGTATTTTTTTGCAATTAGCTGGATCATAGGAATCAGTGCTGTTTTGGTTCAATCCGGAAATAGAGTGAATATTCTTTGCCTGAATTGAGTTTCAACTTTAATTTATAGGTTTTACTGTCTTTGAAATCTTTCTTTAATTTAAAATCGTAATAATTATCCCCAGGCCTCATTTCTGCTTTTTCGGTACGCACCACTTTTCCAGTCTCATCAACAAATTCAAAACTGATTGATTGCCCGGCTTCATAGGAATAATATTGCACATGGAGCATTCTTGTTATTATTGTATTAATCCCGGTATTCTTCAGAATATGGATGTAAGAATTATTCGAAGTAGTTACTTCCTGTGATGTTTTTCCCACATAAAAAGTCCATACTTCCGATTGGCCTTTGTATCCCTTCCCATTCGTAGCCCAAATCTGCCATGCATACACATTTCCGGTATCCAATGCAGGATAGGATGAAGGATAATACCCGGTTGAAGTGGATAGATTTGCAGCAGTATATACCGGTAAATTATTGCGGATAGCTTCTACCGGTTTTTGTCCCGGCTGCACCTGCACGATCACAAGCTGGTATTTTAAATCGGTTAACATGCTTGCTGGCGTTGGCGGTATCCATGCGAACTTCGGGTATGGATCTTCTGATGTATCTCCATCTGATGGAAAACTAAGCATGGGTGGTGACAAAGGGTCTATTTGGATATTTGTACACTCAATGGAAGCATTTGCTTTCTCTTCACTACCGCTTAAATAATCTACCTTGATACACAATATGTAATTCCCAAAAGGCAGGTATTGCCGGGAGAAAGCAGGATCAAGAAAATTATACACTACCGGCTGAACCTGCGCCGAATTGATAACAGAAACACCCGGTTTCATCAGCAGGTTTCGGGAATATCCTGTAAAAGCTATCTGCCCGTTTTCCGCATATTTTAATTCCAGGCTCAGGTTTACCGTTTGTTCATTCCTGCTGTTATTGATCACTGACAGGTTCCAAAGGTTGTCCCTGAGAATAATACCTGCTGATGGCGCCTGGATGTCCAGGGCAACCTGGGCAAACAGCACGGGATTATTAAACACGCAAATAAGCAATATTATCATTTTGGTTTTCATCTTCTTTCTTTAAAAAGTTTTATACATGCCTACGCTACCAGTTTCTATGGGATAAAGCCGACGATCAAAACCCGGATAAAAGCTTTTGCTATATCCCAGCCTGAATATGCCTATGGCTTTGGCATTTACCGATAGGGCCGCAGTATATCCATAGTAGGAACCCCCATCTAAAACCTTATTATATTGCCCGCTACCTCCTACATTTATCATATCGCCGATTTTAATATCCCCCGCCAGTTCTGAAGTGGAAAATCGTAAATCCGGATGGTCATGCAGGTTGTAGCTACCCCGGATATTCCATCCAGGCATGAACAGGGAGTGTGTGATAAAATAATCTTTACCCCGATAGAAACTGAACACAGAATCCGTAGCCTTATTGAAATAGCTGTTATACGAAAACATGGAATTCATACTGTATTCGCCCACGCTGTAAGAATAGCTGATCGTGCCGTTAAAAATATTGTAGGCATTCTGAAGCAATCTCATGTCTTCCGTTATGAAATATTGCACTCCCGGATAATATCCTACCGAAAGAAAAGGCCATTTTGGAAACTTAACCTTTAGCAGGAATGTTGTGAATACTGCAGTGCTTTTAAAAGTTTGCTCCGCTTCTGGATTTATAAAATCATTCTGCCTTACCATAGCGGTAGCCATGATTCTTTTTTTGAAAAACGGCTGATCCGCCCGGGCCAGCCATACGGTGCGGTTGCTCCTGTAAAAATAATTGCTGAACGACTGGTAATTTTCACCGGTCTTCTTGAAGTATCCGCTAAATAAAGTTCCTGTACTTTCTATTTCGGATTGCCCTTTAAAACGGATGCCTGTATTGGAGAAATCATTAAACTGAAACAAAGGCGCAATTCCCTTTTCTGCGGGTTGTTCGGCTGGTTTTAGCGACTTCGCAAATTCTATTTCAAATTTCGTTGATGGCGATAAGGCGATCCTGCTTTCTACAGCATATCCCAATACATGGATCATTTGCAGTAAGGAATCTGGAATAAAAGAAGCGGCATCTGATTTCAGTCCCTTGAACACCGTAAAGATCAATGCCTTCTTATTGATATCGCCTACTCCAAATCGCCCGATTGCCAGGTATTGGCCATTGTCACGCCTTTTGTGATTGATAAAATCCCTGAAGCGGTAATTGATTTTTCCAATGGCAAATGCAGCGTACCAGGAAGGATTGTATTCCACCTGCAAACCGGTAATTGAAACATCTTTGGCGGTTAAATCTGAATAATCCAGGTAGGTCCTTCCAATGCCAACGCTTTTCAGTGAGGCAAGCATCCAGTAGGTTTTACTCTTTTTTCCCGCAACACTATCAGGAAGTAATGCCTTGATTTGTTTTGTCCCTGAGGCATTATTCAGTTTATTTTTTAGTTCACTTGATTTTTGGGCCAGTAGTTGTTTATTTTTCTCGATTGCATTTCTCAATTGCTTCGCAGAATCTGTCATGAGTTCCACCTCATTTTGGATATTCCGAATCTTTTGCATGATGCCCTCTACACTGGAAGTATCAGCATTCAATTTGGGTGATGGAAAAGAATATCCGGTCCGTATGTCATAATGCACTTTTTCCAATAAATCCTCCGGCTGAATTTCTTTGTTGCCAAACAATTTTCTCTCTTTTGCCTCCACCAACTTTTGCAAAGTCACTTCGCTATTCAATCCTGCTTTCATCCGTTCAATTTTAGCCAATTGGTCTTTGAGTAAATTCTGTAATGAATCGATGATCCTTTTTTCAGGAAATGAAAGGATAAGGTCTTGAGCAAGCTCCTCTTTTAATCGCCTTTTATACGATTCCGGATCAAAGCGAATGCCCATATCAAGATAATTTCTGAAAAATGGCGAATTGCTGATTCTTGTTGCAAAGGATACATTCAAAGGGATATTGCCTTTGTATAATACCTGCAAGTTCATACGGATGGAATGCTGGTAAAAGTCATTCATCCTGTAGGGTGTATCTAACCTTGACCGGTATAGAAAATCGTATGAAAAATTTCCATGGATGGTTGTCCGAGGTTTTTGCGATGAAGAAGGGAGTCTTCGCATTGAGGACAGCTCGTCAGTTTTCTGTGGGATTTTTAGAACCAAAAAATTTTTGCACGGCCCGTTCATGATGATGAATTCAGGCATGGAATCCAGAAGATTATCATTTCCTGATCTTTCGCTTTTTTGGGCACTCAATCCATTAAAGGTTAATAAAAATATACTCAACAAAATGGTTTTTCTTTTGGTCATCTATTGGTTTTCCAGGCTTTGCTGTTTTCACTTCAAACTACTGGTGAACGCATTCCTATCCCTGCTTCCATTTGGAATTCATTTAGGACAATTTGGCTAAATCTTGAAATGTTGTTTTAGGGGTTTAGCAGCGTTTTGGTTTCAGGTGTTTGGTGTTAAGGCAAACATAAAGTATGCAAAATTGAATTGCAAGTTTCGGAAAATATATTTTAAATTGTAATGGGACTATCCAGTGTAATGCTGGCATTCTCTATCTACTTCAGGTTAAACAATCTAAGGCTTTGAGGAATTGCGGGAACACCAACTCTGCCGATATATGACAAATACGGCTGACCCAATTGTTGAATATATGGTGAGTTATACCATTTAAAATTATAAAACAGTCCAAAACTTTCTGGTATAATGCTCCGACGTGGCGGAATACAGTCGTTTAGGACAATTAAATTGGACTATTACGAATGTACAATCGGTATTAATCATATTTATAGTTTTGGACCTAACTTTGATATCGTAATTCGTGAATAAAAATATCATACTACATTCAATAATCACCTGCCCGATTTGCGGATACAGGAAGGATGAAACTATGCCGATGGATGTCTTTTGCCCTCTTTGAAAAGTTGGTATAATGGTCAAAAATAGTTGGTAAAATCCCCTGTAACATAGTAGTGGCAAGGTTTTGAGAGAAGTTTACTGAAAGTGGTTTCAGTAAACTTTTTTTGCTTTATGAAAAAGTCAAAAAAAAGCGTTGCTGGGCATGTGGTTTTTTGGATGTGATAAAGTGGGGAAAGCAGTTGGGCAAGCAGAGATTCAAGTGCAAAAATTGCGGTATTTTATTTACAAGAGATGCTTCGGAAACGAAGTATCAAAATCGTTTTGTCTGGTTTAAGAAATGGATTTTAGAGCGTCAAACTTTGGTCACTCTGAGTCGTGATAGTAATCTCTGAAAGAAAACATTGCAAAGGCTATTCTTGATCTATTTGCAACGCTCTCCAGAGGTAAAAATTATCAAGCGAAATAATGTTAACCTAAGGATAGACGCTACCTATTTCAGTCAATTTTGTATTGTCTGTTACCAGGACAATTTGGATGGTTATACGCAACTAATCAGGGTAACTGACGGTGAACATTTTACTGAAATAAAAGAGGACCTAAACAACCTGATAAAACTTGGGGTGCAAATAGAAAGTATCACAACTGATGGTCATAAAAGTGCTCTTAAAGCAATAAAAGTTTCTCTGCCTGATGTAACTGTTCAACGTTGTTTAGTTCATATTCAAAGAATGTGTTTGCTTTGGCTGACAAGGTTTCCAAAGCATTTGGCCGGTGCTGAATTAAGGCTCCTCGTTTTGATGCTATTAAAAATCAAAACGCACAATGATCAGTTATGGTGGGTGAAGGAGTTGTCAAGCTGGTATGAACGACACAAGGCATATTTATGCCAAAAGACCTACAATGAAAATACAGGGCGCTATTGGTACACTCATAAGCTATTAAGACGTTCTTACTTTTCCATTAAGAAGGCTTTGCCGAATATGTTTCATTATCTGAATAATGGCAAAATACCACGAACAACCAATGGAATTGAAGGATACTTTGGACACCTTAAGAATCACCTGGATTTGCATCGTGGGTTAAGTCCAAAAAACAGAATCAATTTCATCAAATGGTATATCTATTTATCAAACAGAAGATGAGTTTTTTTTAGACATATTGCTTACCAAAAAAAGTAAGGGTTAGACACAAAATGCCTAACCCTCTTTTTTCGTATAAGCATCAACCCTATTTCTGGCAGGTTGCTCTCCAGCAGAGCCTACGTCCTCTTCAGATTGATAGCGGCAATAAACAATTTAAAATCCATATTATCACCAACTATTTTTGACCACATTACCGCAAAGTTCATTCTTGAGGTGAGAATTGTCCTCTCATCGCAAACTATTTTTTCTTTAAACTAAAACGGCTTTTTAAGAGAAGACTAAGTAATCTATACTATTCAACTTCCAAGGTCGTGAAACTTCGTTGCCCATTTTTTTTCAACACATTCCTGCAAACACACTATCCGCCACATCTCCTTTAGCATTTAAAAATGAAATCCACGTAGCCCCTTCCTCATTTCCAAATGTAGCCACATTGAGTACCGCTTGCTCGCCGTTTCTCATGCCCGCATCCAAAGAAAAGATCGCCTTCTTTTGGGATGGACAATAAGCACAGAGGATCACCTTGTCTGTCTCGCGTGCAGTGCCAATTCCACTATTGTCAGTCCAGGAGAAAATGCAATGGCAACTGCTGTCTTTTACTACCGATACATTTTCAGCTCCGGGCAATGGGCCTCGTGCAATCAATACTTTTTGCCATGAAAGAAATTGGCCCGGATAGGTACCGGATATTGCAAGATTCATCATGCTGCTCGTGGCCCTGTTGTAGCCGGTGCCGGTATGTCCATAAGCTGGGAAGGTGATATTGAAAAACCCGGTGCCTGTAAACGCCTTTGTGAAGGTATTACATATTTCAATTTTTTCACGCTGTGCCAGGCGCGCAGCAGTACTTTGTACCACGCCGGTATTTTTCCTGGTGCGCAGGATATTTTTTCCGTTACGGACATAGCTTGTGACCGGACCGATCCTCCCGGATACCGCACCTAATATACCTTGTGTAATGGTAGCCATAACTTTCTTTTATGCTAAAATGCAATTATTCTTATTTTATTTTGTCAGTTGTTCGTAATACGGTAACAAAGAAGTAGCGAACAACTGACGAAGAAGTAACGGAGAAATGACGGAGAAGAGTTAGCACCCTATAACACACCACCTTGGGAAACTTTTGATTCTTTCCAATCTCAATCCTCCAAAATTCAGTACTGATACGCGGAGAATCCGTATTGGTACGCAGGTGCGGACGAGAATCAATGGGCACCTTTACAGATGTTAATAGTCCGTAACCTGCCCCGATGAAATCTCAAAAGAAAAATGGAAAAATACGAAAGAACAAAGCTGCCAGGCTCGTGCTGGAGGTGATGAATTATGTGAATGAGAATCTGGGAAGTAACCTTCAGGAAAAAAGAGTGGCAGGCCTTTTTAAAGTTAGTAAGTCAACTTTAAGGTATGCTTTCAAAGTGCAGGGAATGGCTTACCATCAATTTGTAGAAGAACAAAGGATGCAGGAAGCCCGAAGACTGATAGAGGAAGAAAGGCGGCTAATAAAAGAAGCTATGTACCAAACCGGATATCGAAACAGGTCAACATTTATGAATGCTTTTAAAAAGCATTTTGGGAATCTGCCCTCTTCATTCCAATAATTCTGGCGAAAACTATACATAGTTGGCGCAAACCATACAAGATTTAGCTTGACCCGGGCGCTTCCGTGAAGGAACTTTGAGGTATGAAAAATAATGCAATCAATATCATCTCTTTTTTGCTCATCCTTTTGTGGATATATGCCGCGGCAAGTAAACTTGCTGAATATGATATGTTCATTAGCCAGCTTAGCAGGCAGCCGTTGCCACCATGGAGTATCCCGATTCTTGTTTGGCTGTTGCCTGCCATTGAATTATTTACAGCGCTGCTGCTAGCCTTCAGGAAAACCAGGAGCTATGGCCTCTTATTTTCATTTGTATTGCTACTGACTTTTACTTTTTACACAGCCCTTGCTTTGAGTGGCGCTTATGGCAGCATCCCATGCTCATGCGGGGGTGTCTTCTCATTCATGGGGTGGAAGGCGCATTTCATTTTTAATACTGTTGCTTCACTAATTGCTTTTTCAGGATGGTATTTGAGTAAAACAAATTTTAAACTAACAATAAACCACACACGAAAATATTATGTACATAAACGGGAAGTAAGCTGAAAACCCGAGAATAGAGTAGGCGCTAAAAGTAACCCTCGTAACGAAGCCGAAAAATAAGGCCTTCGTACAAAAGAAGAAATTTTATTCAACTTAAAAATCAATTTTATGAATTTAAAAAGAATGTTCCCGGTCTTTGCGATAGCATTAGGCCTGGTGCTAGCGGTGGCAACCAGTGGGTTTAAAGATAAACCTGCGAATAAGGATTTGAGCACTTATTATTTTGTTTATCACCCTGAACGTGGTCCCGCTTCTGATCCGGATAATTGGGATTTTACTTCTGATAATTCACTTTGCGAAGGTGGCGGTCAAAGTTGTAAGATCAGGTTAACTGAAAATCACGTAAATACTATGACCAGTCCTGTAACCATTGATGCATCATCTGAACCTGGTGGAAATCTGCCGACTGTTTCAGGTTCTGGAAGTAATTTGGTACCTGATCCATCGAGCAGTTTTTATGATTTAATCTCTGATAAGGATCCAGAATAGATGCGAGTCGTGTATTTTAAAGCCTGGTAGATTCAAAATTACCAGGCTCTTTTTATAGCAATAAATGATTTAGTTTATTGTGTGTTTTGCACTATGCCTGTTAAACTAACGATATCAGTGGGAAGAGGTATTGCAAACCTGTTATCATTTGGAGCCAAAACATATTCTTGACCGTTGATTATTCTCTTGATGGCAATATTTCTTCCTTCTAAATTCAATCGTTTAATGTCTATCCATCGGAGGTCGCGAAATAGCAGTTCTTTTCTTCTTTCCTGAAGTATTAAATTCAACGCATCTTCCTTATCAAGAGCAGTCAATGGAGAGAATGTACCTTTCTTCCACCTACTTTCTAACAAGTGATTCAAATCAGCCATAGCAGATGAAATGGCACCACTTCGCGCAAAGCATTCGGCTCGTGTCAGAAACATTTCTGCTGTCGTAAGACCGGTAAACCAGGCGGTCCTTGCATTATAACTTCCTTTGAAATTGATGCCCAATGCGGTTTTACTAAAAAATGCACTTTTCCTAATGTCATTGTTATCATAGGAATCAAATAGCAAGGTGTCAATTTGAGCGTTCTTCTGACTGATAGAGTTGATACTAACTGAATTCATATAGGATTGGTGAATTACTTCAGGATTCAGGTCCTGGAAGGGGAATTTATCAGATGGCGTTACCTGGGTCGCATCATTATAGTCGATCAGAGTATCATAGATTCCTAAGCAAGTATTTGAGTATTTGTAAGCACTATCATATTCCCTCATAGACAAGTATGTCCGTGCCAAATAGCCATACACAGCAGCCTTAGACGGCCTTAATGGGATTGGCGATAAATCTGGTAGATAATTTTCAGCAGACTTAAAATCTTCAATGATTTGCTGATAAGTATTCCAAACAGTACTCCGAAAAGATGGACTATTAAAGTCGGCATTCAACCTTAAAATGATGCCCATGTCCTGCTTTGCGGTCTGTTCATTAAAAGCCTTACAATAGACCCAAGCGAGCTGTAAAAAGGATCGTGCTCTGAAAAAATATGCAGCACCTTTCACATTATCCCATTGTCTTTCATTCAAAGTTGTTTTAGCGATTTTATCTATTTCGGTTAAACAAACATTCGCTTCGTAAATGGAATAATACAAATTTCCCCAATCCTTGACATTTGTAAAGTTATAATCGCTTTGCCCTTGCATGTTCCATAAATATGACTGCTGAACTAAGCTTGTCCTACTATCATAAGTTGATTGCAGGAGGTAAAACTCATCTGCCGCGGCTTGGCCTGATGATGGGCTACACCCATTCATATACTGACCGTTATCCAGCAGAGCTTGTAGGGCTGTAATGTTGTTTGGTGTTGTTAACTGATCATTCGGTTTGGCTTCAAGATATTTTTTGCAAGAAGCCGATAATACTGAGCAGAGTAAGATCCAAAGTATTTGTTTCATAATGAAAAATGTTTTGATTATTTAAAACTTAATTCCAGGCCTAAGGTATAATTGGCAGGAACCGGTACTGCTGAAGGAGAATCAGGATCTGGAATGCCTTTTTCTTTTTTCCAAATGATTCCTGCATTGCTTGCTATTGCATAGATTTTTAAATGGGAAAACAAAGAATTCTTCTTCTGATGGTCGTGATTGATAGTGTACGATAGATTAATATATTGCAAGCGAATATTATCTCCTCTGCCGATGGTAGCCTCAGATAAAAGGTAGAAGTTATCACGTCTGTAGTCCGCAGGATATACCATTGATGGAACATCGGTATTGAACTCGTCGCCGACCTTTTGCCATCTCTTCGAAAAATCACTATGTCCACTTCCATTAGCATACAATGCTGAATAACTAATAGACTGTTTCCTGATATAATATCCCAGGCTATAGGAAAGGCAGAAATTCAGAGAGAGTCTTTTCCATGAAACTGAATTGATAAAGGAACCAAAATATTTGGGCAAAGCCTGTCCACTGAAAACAAGACTGTCAGGACTTTTTGAGGCGCTGACAATGGCATTGTAATCTTTACTTGGCTTACCATCCAAATATCCTTGTGGATTCCCTTCACTATCAAGCCCTGCCCATTTGTAACTCAGGATAGCCTTAACCGGTTTGCCGATCATGGGAGAAATTTCAGAGCCATAAGTCGGTCCAAAAATTGCTCCGGGTGTGAAGAAATAATTTGTGACCTTATCCGTGTTCCTGCTTAAAAGGAATGTGGTTGTCCAGAGTACGGGATTGATAATATTGATAGACCTTATCCTGACATCAATACCGCTTCCTACCATGTTTGCGACATTTTTCGTTATTTGATTTGTCAGGCCAAAAGTTGTATAATCATACGATGACGGTCCATAAAGATCATTGCCATTTTTATGATAATATTCAATTGAACCGGAGAATCTATTTTCTTTGGTTGAAAAATCAATTCCAATATTCAACATTCCTATTTTTTCCCATCTCAGAGAAGGATTATTTACTGTGAGGATTCGTCCATTAGTATAATAAGAAAAAAGATAATCTGCATCTGAAATGTATTCGAGTGGCAAGGCGGTGCGGCTTAGGTCGACATTGCCACTGTACCCGTAAGTCATGCGTATTTTTAGATAGGGTAGGCCTTTCCAACTGTAGAATTTCTCTTTTGAAATATTCCACCCCAATCCTAAAGACCACAGCGGGTTCCACTTATCATTGGTGGATAGACCAAAAATATTTGACGCATCTTTTCTGGCACTGGCGCTCAGTATATATCTCGAGTTCCAGGATAACGCCCCATTGCCATAAAATGATACAAAGCGACTGAGCGAATGAGTGAGCAAGGTACTGCCTGGAATTGTGCCGCTGCCTCCAGTAAATCGAGGGTACCTGTTTACATGATCAACCTGGGTGGACGAAAGTGGGTCGTTTGTATAGCCATAAATAGTTTGTCCATTACTACCGCTTTCTGCTTCTCTGGCTTCCCACCCTGCTATTGCATTTAACGACCAATATTTCCATGTTCTGTCAAATCCTAATTGAAACCTGATATTATTTGACCGGATGTATTCATCTGTTAATGCGAGAATTGAACCGGTTGGAACTACATGCACCACTGTGGCTGAAGCATAATCTATCTGGCTAAATGTGTTGATTAGGTTTCGTGTATAATAGCTTTGTTCATCAGCCATGTTTCTTTGGCCCATCTGCTGCTTTTGAAACTGATATTGTAAACTAATATCGAAAGACTTTCCCAATCTGTATTCAATTTCTGCATTTCCTACGAGGTCCTGGATGCGTGTGTTACTGTATTGATGTTTATAATCTTCCAGTGGATAAAATTTCCAATCTAATAATTTACCAGCACCTACTGTGTCAGTATAAATGCTTCGCCAGTCGATAGCAATCGGTAGGGGATTTCCATCTGTATCTGCGAATGACAAATAGGGCACCTGCCGGTTTCTGATAGAAATTGAATTTATAGAGGGCTGGCCACTCGATGACTTTTCGTGAGTAAAATATACAGAAGTGTGAAGCATAAGATTTTTAGCCGGTTTGTAGGTGTTGGAAAAATGAAGATTTAATTTTTCAGAGTTCGCTCTTTGAGATGACACATATTGGGAATAATCAGCACCCAAGGAATAACCAATGTCATTCCCTCCTCCCTTAAAGCCTAGTGAATATTGCTGTGTAATAGCCCTATGATTAAAGTATTTGTTATAATCATTTGTACTATTCTGACCTTTGAGCATGTTAATGCTTCTTGCTGAATCTTCGGAAGATATCAACCCGTTCGATCTCAGAATGAAAGTTTCTATAGCGGGAGTTAAGGGATAGTGATATAGGTTTGCCTGGTTAATTGAACTTTTGAAATATCCCTTGTTGAACAAAAATTCTTCAACATTAATATAATCTCCTGGTGCGATATTGTGAACCGCGTACAGGTTGGGTTTGTTGGCGACTATTGTGTTCGCATTTATTTCTATGTGTAGCGGCTGGTTGAAACGGCCTCTTTTAGTCGTAATTACAATTACGCCGTTACCAGCCTTTGACCCCCAAATGCTCGCCGCAGCTGCGTCTTTCAGAACTGTGATGCTTTCAATATCATTTGGATTAATATTATTGATATTTCCTTCATAAATAAAATTATCCAGTACGATCAATACTTCCTGGAAGCCATTAATGGTACTTATGCCCCTTACATTCAGTTTGTTGTTATTTCCAATGTTTGGATTGAACATTACACCGCTCGAAACCCCTTTTAGTCTTTGTAAAATGTTTGTTCCCGATTGTTCATTTATGGTTTTATTGTCAATAAAGTCAAAGGAACCTGTTGCTCTTTCTTTAGGAATTTTTTGGTATCCTGTACTCACTATCACTTCATCAAGAACAGTATTAACTTTTCTTAGAATGACTTTAAGAAAAGTTGTTGATGCATTTATAGAAATGTAGGTGCCAATATATCCGATGTGGGATATCAAAAGGGTATCAGGAAGGATATGAAGTGTAATGGAAAAGCCATTTTTGTCGGAAACAGCAAATTTCCCTGAACGTAGGGACTTAATGGAAACCTCCTCCAGAGCCGTGCCCTCCTCATTTTGAATAACACCTGTAAAAATTGTTGCCTGTTGTGCAAACAGGTTTTGCTGAAATATGAACAGCAGGCAAAATATAAATATTCTATTTCTCATTGTAAGAATTTTAAAAAGTTAATTATTGATTTGTTGTATAAATTTTTGAAGCTCCTGGCTGACTGGTGGATATACAAACTTGTTTTCCGGTAGATTATAAGAACGTATCCGGCTTATATACGATTTGGACCAGGCGATTACACTTTTGAGCGTTTCCAGGGAAACCATTGCATGGGATGTCTGAGCCAGTATCTGACCATTAGGAGCAATCCAGACATAATGAGGGATATATATAAATTGAAATAGTTTATGAAAAAGGTTATCATCGAATACGATGGGCAACCCAAGTGGAGAGCGATGTTTCTGTTTATATTGTTCAAGAAAGGTTATTGCATTTTCCCGGGAGTCTCTTGTCACAAGGATAAACTGCACGTCATCCGTGAACATAGTTTGAAGTGAATCTTCTAAAGGCAACATTTTAATACACGTTGTGCAATGGGTATCCCAGAAGTCGATTATAACAATTTTACTTCCGATTGATGAAAGGGTAGGCGGTACGCTGCCTTGATAATTTATAATATTCCTAAGAGGGAGATCTGATAATCGCTCTCCTATTTGGAAAGGCTTAATCTCCAGGTTTTGGGCAGCGCCTTTATTGAAAAAGCATAGTACACCCATTACGCCTATCAGCGTTAATTTTTTTATCATGAAAAGTGATTTATTATTTTTTTAAAATGGATGGAAACTCTCTGCGGGCTTTGCAGGCAATTCACGACATGAGAAGCACGAATTACCTGCGCCGCCCGCTGTGGTTTATTCGGGGTTTCTGGGCTTTCTTGAATAATATACCTGCATCAGGCTGTTTACTTCTTGGGTAATGTGCCAGTACTTCAGCCGCATTACCATACAATAGTTTTTGTACAGAGGATACAACCTTGCCTTTGGTTTTTCAGAATGAGTTTTAGGGCCTTTTTTATTTGCCTGGATATAAGTCTGCAATTGGGTATGCAATACAAGGTGCCGCGCATGCGTAGGCAGCGTAGCCTGCAGAAGTGTTTGATATCTTTTTCGTGTACCCAAAACTGATAGGTATTAAATGAAAAACACTTACCATACACCTTTTGAGTTTTTTAAGAGGAGAACTGATTTTATCAAATGCTTTAAAAAAAGCCGCGATAAAAAAGGGCGCAGGTCTCATCTTACCGCTTGAGGCCCTCGGAGAGCCCTTGGAACGAAAGTGAGATACCCACGCCCCGGGAGCGTGAGCCATTCTACCTTTCGTCTCGTTCCAATTGAAATTTCCGAGGTTTCAAGCGAGACTCAAAGCGAATTGCTTCAAATTATATTATGAAGAATTGCAAAATACTAACTAAAGAGTAAATATAATCATATCAATAATACTAACCAAAATAATTATTTGTACTATAAAAAATGACTAATGATAATATTTTATAGTACTAATTGTACTATGATTGACAACTTTGAAGAAATCATTATTTTCTTTGAATAATGGTAAAGGATAAGAGATATAAAGCCGTAAAAAATTTAATTGAATCTGGCCACATTACATTATTTAGAGAGATATTTGATACTCTCCCAAAAAGTGTATTGGCAAAGGATATGGGAATGAATAATTATAGGTTTACAAATCTTATGAACAATGTTGAATCATTTTTGATTAATGATTTATTTCGTATTGCAGATTTTATTGAGACTGAAAAAAGAAAGATACTTGAAGTTGTATATAACCAATATGTAGCGGATAATAAGAATAAAAAAAGAGTAACAAAAAATACCAGAGGTGCTTAAATTTCATTTCCATAATTTATCTTTATGACGATAAATGAATTTAACCACTTGGATGAAATGGAACAAGCCGAAGCTATTTGGGAAGGTATATTTATTGATAACAGAGTGGAAAATGGACTCGTCATCTTACTATATCAAATAGATTCGTTTTATGTAGAAGTCTTTTACCATCAAGAGCTAAATGTAATAAGGGGCCTAAGATCATTCACGAACACGAATCAACTTGAACCTTACTTAAGAAAAATAAATTTAGATGGAATGTTATAGAATTAAATTGAAGAGGAATTTTTTTGCATTTTTTTTTATTGCAATTTCTATTTCTTCGTTTGGTCAGGCGGTAATAAAAATTGAAGAGGTTAGGAATCATATTGGCGATTCCGTAAAAATCATGGCAAAAATTTACGGCGGTAAATATTTTGAAAAAATAAAAGGCACTCCTACATTTTTGAATGTGGGTGATAAATATCCAAATGCCCCGCTGACATTAGTAATATGGGGAGATGTGAGAAAGCAATTTAAAATCGCACCTGAAGAATTGTACAACAAGGGGCATGTTAAATGGATTACAGGAACGATTGTATTATACAAAGGCAAACCTGAGATAGTAATTAACAGTCCTGATCAGATTTATGAAGTGGTGGCTGCGCCAATCGGTAATTAAAGTATTTACCAGGCCTGGTACACTTTTCTAAATTCCGCTACAGACTTATTTAATAACGAGGATGCTTTAGAGATTGAAATTTGGTCTTCGATGAGTGCCCTGAAAAGCAATTGTTGAAATCGGTTACTCTCTTCAATTCCCTGGTAATCCACAGGCTCATCCACCTTCCAGTTCATCTGCCTAATCCAAAAGAAAAATTGTTTGGTGTAGTGATCGTTTATAATTCCACACGCTTTTGCCCTCATTACAATGGCTTGCATTGAAATGCCGTATTGTTTTTTGATGTTCCCCAATTCCAGAGATGATAGTTTATTACGATGCAAACCTAATTCCTTCTTAATCGCCTCATCCGGTAGCAACATTGCTCCTGCAAATTGGTGGCAAAAGGTTTCCTTTTCCTTTTCTTTCAGGGTGTCAAATTTCAATAGCAAGTGCCCTAATTCATGGAGCAAGGTAAAACGAATCCTGTCTGGCTTGTTAGCTTTTCTTTCATTATAGGCTACAACAGGTATGGCATTGTTGACAAAAGTTTGCAAGCCATCGAAGTCGTCAGCTACATTCAACTTTATCACCTTAATATTTTTATCTTCCAACAACTCTACTACATTGAATAGCGGTCCGGTACCTAAAGACCATTTATCTCGCAAGGTCTGAGCGGCCTCATTCACTTGGTCATAATTGGTGATAGGACCCAAATGCTTCAATGGGTTTTCAAATTCTTTAGCTATTCCTAAAATTTCTTCCAGTTCCAAATATCTGGAAAGATATTCCCTGGTAGTTTCGTTGATAACTGTCACTTCCTTTTGAGATACTTTTTTCAGTTTTCTATATTCTATTTCACCCAATTCTACTTTAGTAACCCTGGAAAAGTAATCTGGTCTTATTTGCAGTGCCTGGGCAAGTAAATTTATTGTCTCAGGGTCCGGAATCACTTCTCCCTTTTCGTAACGGTGAATCGCCTGGCGGGTCAATTTGTTTTCCAGGGCGTTTGCCAAATCTTGTAGTGAAAAGCCATTCATCAAACGGGCAGACCTAAGCCGGGCGGAAAAGTTTGATTTGGGGTTCATTTTAGTTGCGTGGTTTTGAACTGCAAAGCTAATTACATTAGTTGACAAATATGTATATTATAATGTTAATAACTTTGATTCTGTCATGAAAATGACAATTTTACATCCTAAGAGTTATAGGTTTTATAGCCATTTTGAGATATTTTTAAGAAAATCTGCCAATTTACATAATTGAGTTGACAGTATTAAATAGCAGTATAAATTTTGTAACAAAACATAAATAGAACTTTGAACATCAATTCAGAAATAAAACACTTTGGGTTACTAACGTTTAGTGAATAACTTATTGATAATATATTTAGTATAATGCGTAATTTTACGGCAAATGCTAAATTTGGTATTATACAGAGTTTCAATAACCTCATAAAATTTAACTATGGCAAAGAATGGAAAAACTGGTGATGGACATCGTAATGGAGCAGTAAAAAACAGATCCCAGACCTTTAATCCGAAAACTCAGACATGGACAAAGCGGGATGATGGTTCCGGTAAATTTATGGATGGAAAAGTAGATATGAAACCATTTAAAGGTGTTAGGAAAGAGAAATCCTGAAAGGACAGAGTTTGAAATTTCAAATTGACCATTTCTGATAGCGCTGGACTTAAGCTGGTTGTGTAAATTACTGGAGAACTCAGCAAATCAATGATGGTTAAAAGAAGTTTTAGAATTTTCGAGCTATAAAACTTATAATCCAATAAATATGGAAGATGATAAAATCATTAAATTCAGAATATTATCTATAGATGGGGGAGGCATTCGTGGAATAATACCAGCGAAACTACTTACCGAACTTGAACGGGAATTGCAAAATGAAAATCCAGGCAAAAAACTCTATGAGTATTTTGACCTGATTTGCGGCACTTCCACCGGAGCAATCATTGCTATTGGAATTGCGATGGGAATTCCAGCAGCAAACCTACTTCACTTTTACAAAGAAAATGCCAGTCAAATTTTTCCCAAGCGATATTTAAAAATAATACCTCGCAAGACTAGGGCATTAGTAGCATCCATTTACGACAATAAAGTATTACATAAAAAGCTAAAAGACGCTTTTACTCAAAATAATGGAGGGAAAGTTCCTATTTTGAAGGATTTAAAAACTAATGTATGCATCCCTACATTCAATGGGAATGAAGGTAAGATTAATGTACTGAAAACTCAACATAGCAAAGAATATAATAGAGATTACAAGCTACCAGCACATGAGGTTGCACTTGCTAGTGCATCTGCTCCTGTTTACTTTCCTCCTCATTCATTTTCCTTTTCTAATGAATACGGAAGTGGGAGAAATATCAACATGATTGATGGTGGAATATTTGCTAACAACCCAGCTCTTATCGGGCTATTGGAGGCTACAGAGAAATTTGGTTATCAATTTTCGGAAATCAGTTTATTGTCGATAGGAACAGGAGAAGGGAGGCATATTATCAAGAAAAACTGGCGATCAAAGAATTTGTGGTACTGGCTTTTGCCTAACTCGAAATTATTCGATATTATCCTCAGCAGCCAGGCACAAATCACCGAACAGTATATCAACTTTCTTAAACGAACGTGTGGGGTCTCCAATAACTCGTTTGAATATCTCCGCATTCAATATGATATGGGTAGCGATATTATTGATCTCAACGCGTCTGGCGAAAGGGATATTAATCGCCTTGAAGCAATAGGAGATGAATTAGCAAAGAGAAATCTTTATTCTATTATAAACACTTTAAAATCTAAATCCAATGGCAAACTGTCATAATCTATTTCTGGAATACTATGATATTATCAGCATTGGTTCCACTAAAAAGAACAGGATGATTACCTCAAAAGAAGGGCTGAGAAAAAGAATTCGTAAATGGTTTAAAGAAAATCATTCTGATTATGAGCCCAAATTTTATATCCAGGGTTCGCACAAAATGAAAACGTGTATTCGTACTAAGGAAGATATATGCGATTTGGATGATGGAATTTACTTTTTTAGAGAACCTGATGTTTCTTCGACTACGTTGCAATCTTGGGTATGGGAAGCTGTAAATGGATTCACAAACACAACTCCAGAACATAGAAAAAAATGTATCCGATCCATATTTGAAGCAGATTATGAGGTAGATCATCCCATTTATTATAAAATTGATGGAGAGAATTATAGAATTGCAGTAAAGAACAATGGTTTTGAAGATAGTGATCCCAAAGCGATGGTGAAATGGTTTAATGCCAAAAAGGGTAAAGACAGTAAACTAATCTCCTATGTAAAATATCTTAAAGGGTGGTGTGATGCCTGCGCTCACAAAATGCCGAGTGGATTAGCGATGACTATTCTTGTAACCAATGCACTAGAAAGGATTGTTTATAATGATAGAGATGACATTACCTTAAGAGATATTCTCAGAGAAATAAAAAAGGAATTGGATTGGGAATTTAAGTGTATTGTGCCCGCTATTCCAAACGATGATTTATTCCGGGATTATGCAGCAGAGCGAAGAGAAAACTTTCTTGTTTCCTTACAAGAATTTATTGAAGATGCAGATAAGGCGTTAAAGGAAGAAAATCAACTGAAAGCAAGTAAAATGTGGAGAAGGCATCTTGGTGACAGATTTCCTATAGGCGAAGATGAAAATGAGGAGGACACAAGCAATTTTAAAGTAGCAATAACTTTAGGCGCTTCCACATCAAATCCATGGGCAAGTGAATAATAGTTACGACTTATTCAGGAAAGAAGCCTTTCAATTGAAGGAGCGGTATCCGGGATTAACTTATAGGCAAGATGGTTCAGGAATACCTGCGTTCGAGGGAATTTTGCCATTAGTTTCAGAAGAAAATGTTGTGATTGACTCCTATAAAGTAAGAATTCTTTGTAGTAGTAATTATCCGTTGACCTTCCCATTTGTATTTGAAACAGGAGGCCGCATTCCAATCAATTTAGATTGGCACATTCACCTTGCAGGAAACGCATGCATCTGTTCCTATCCTGAAGAAATTATATTTTGTTTACAAGGTATTACTTTGCAATCCTTTATTTCTAATCATGTAATTCCTTATTTTTTCAACCAAAAACACCGTGAACTCTATGGCTATTTCTTAATGGAGCGTTCACACGGCCGGAAGGGAAATATTGAATTTTTCGAAGAGTCGTTTAAAACGGCAGACCATTTTAAAATTGCTCAAATGCTAAATTATATCAAACAAAATCAGGAGCCTAATAGGGTAGCATATTGTTTTTGTGGAAGTGGAGTAAAGTACAGGAACTGCCACCGTAGTCAATTCAGGAAATTTAAATCAATACCGGCTAAAATATTAGACCGTTTTATCTGGCTGATTTTATATCGATAATGTAGAAAGATAAGTTTCCATTGTGGTAAGATTTCACTGAATTGTTATTGGTTTAATTATAAAGGTACTATTTACGAGTGATGAAATTAATGCGCAATTCGCGGAAAACATTTTCTTATTTTGTGATAAAGCAAAACTGAGATTTCTTCTCTCCCCATCCACATTTTTCCTCACCTTTGAAAACCATGAAACACATTTCACAAAACCAGAACGCTAAACTCAAAACATGCCAATGAATTTTCAGGAAAGAGCCAATGATATATGGAACATTGCCAATCTGCTGCGGGGGTATTATAAGCAGCATGATTATGGAAAGGTCATTCTTCCGTTTACTGTACTCCGAAGATTTGATGAATTATTGGAACCGACCAAATCGAAAGTTTTGGCAGAGTATGCAAAAATAAAAGGACAGAAACCGGAGGTGATAGAACAAAGACTGAATATCAAATCGGGATTCCGCTTTCACAACCACAGCAAGTTTACTATGGAAACATTGGTAAAGGATGCAGATGGCCTTCAACCGAATCTCAGAAATTATATCAATGGCTTCTCCGCACATGCTAAGGAAGTGTTTGAATACTTTGAATTTGATAAACAGATAGCCAAGCTCAGCGATGGAAACCTTCTCTATCTCGTTACCAAAGAGTTTTCGGAAAAAAGCTACAAAGACCTGAAAGATTTGGAGATGGGATATGTATTTGAACATCTCATCCGCAAGTTTGCAGAAATAAGCAATGAAACTGCTGGAGAACATTTTACCCCGCGCGAAATCATTGAACTGATGGTGAATATTCTCTTTGAGGAAGACAACGCGATATTGCGCAAGAAAGGTATCGTACGCACACTTTATGATCCGGCATGTGGTACCGGCGGCATGCTATCTGTGGCAGATATGCATTTGAAGCAACTCAACCCCGATGCACGGTTAGAACTCTTTGGCCAGGAGATCAATCCGGAAAGTTATGCAATATGCAAGGCGGAAATGCTGATTAAGGATCAGAATCCCAACCAGGTAAAATTTGGAAATACGTTCACCAAAGATGGATTGCCAAAGGAGCATTTTGATTACATGCTTTCCAATCCTCCCTTTGGAGTGGAATGGAAGAAGGAGCAGGGCTTTATCAAAAAGGAACATGAAGGGCTGGGTTTTGCCGGCCGGTTTGGCGCCGGACTGCCACGTATTAATGATGGCTCCTTGCTTTTTCTGTTGCACATGATGAGCAAGATGAAAAATAATGATACCGGCAGCCGCCTTGGTATCATCTTCAATGGTAGTCCGCTTTTTAATGGCAGCGCCGGAAGCGGGGAGAGTGAAATCAGGAAATGGATTTTTGAAAATGATTTTTTGGAAACGATCATTGCACTGCCCGATCAGTTGTTTTACAACACCGGCATCAGTACTTACCTCTGGATAGTAACCAACCGTAAAAACAAAGTCCGCAAAAAGAAAGTGCAGCTCATCAATGCCGTATCCTTTTGTGTGGATATGATGCGCAGCTTAGGCAGTAAGCGCAAGAAAATATCTGATGAACAGATAGAAGAGATCACCCGACTATATGGGAAGTTTAAAGAAGGGAAGTACTGTAAGATTTTTGACAATGCTGACTTTGGGTATCACAGGATAACAGTGGAAAGACCAAAGGCGAATGAAAAAGGCAAACCGGTACAAGACAAAAAAGGCCATCCGGTACCGGACAGCGAATGGAGAGATTATGAAAACATACCGTTGAAGGAAGACATACAAACTTATTTTGAAAGGGAAGTATTACCGAATGTCCCCGGAGCGTGGATAGACCATAGCAAAACCAGGGTGGGGTATGAAATCAATTTTACCAAATACTTCTATGAGTTTAAGCCGTTGCGTAGCTTAGAAGAAATAAGAGCGGATATTTTGAAGTTAGAGCAGGAGACGGAAGGGATAATGGAAAGAGTAATTGAATAGGAAAAATGATGAAAGGAGTTTATAAAAAAGAAGGCTCACATAATGTGAACCTTCAATACTTAAGGAAGAAGCGAAGAAATGCGGATAAAGTATCCAGTACCAATTCCACCTATCTTCCTTTTTTATCTTTAAACTTTTGGAATAAAAACTCTTTGTATAAAAGTAAAAATATTATTTGAAATAATGCTGGAAACTATAAGATATAAATCCACCAATCTGCCCTGGTGTCCGGTAATACCTAAGCATTGGGAGGTGAAAAAACTGAAGTTTATTACTTATATTAAAGCGCGTGTAGGATGGCATGGTCTTAAAGCCGATGAATTTTTTTTTGATGGAAATGGTGCTTATTGTATAACAGGGACTGATTTCACAAATAGAATTATAAATTGGGATTCTTGTTATAAAGTTCCATTTGAGAGATTTGAAGAAGACCCTTATATTCAGCTTAAAGAGAATGACCTTTTAATTACTAAGGACGGTACAATTGGTAAGGTAGCCTTAGTAAAGAACCTAATTGGCAAGGCAACACTTAACAGTGGAGTTTTTGTCGTGCGTCCTGAAGGAGATGATTATTATAATGAGTATCTGTACTGGATTTTGCAATCTAATTTTATGACAGAATTTATTAAATATACCTCCAGAGGTTCTACCATCGTTCATTTATATCAGGATGTTTTTGAAAATATGGAAATCATATTTCCACCACTTCAGAAGCAGCATCTCATTGCAGAATACTTAGATGAAAAAACAACTTTGATTGACGACCTCATTTCGAAAAAGCAATTGCTCATAGAGCGGTTGAGGGAAGAGCGCACAGCTATCATCAACCAGGCTGTAACAAAAGGCATTGACCCTAATGCTGAAATGAAAGATTCCGGTGTGGAATGGATTGGAGAAATACCAAAGGATTGGGAGGTGAAGAAGTTGAAGTATTTAACTAAACTTAGAGAGGAAACAATTGATGTTTGTGATTTCAAAATTGCAGTGGAGAATATTGAAAGTGAATCAGGGATGTTAGTTTTAATGGATAACGAAAGGAATTATCAAAGTACATTATCAAGATTTAATTCGGGTGACATTTTATTCAACAAGTTAAGACCCTACTTGCACAAGGTATATTTTGCTGAACGAGATGGAGGCGCTTTCGGGGAGTTATTGGTAATATCTTCCATAGGGCATATCCTTCCGAAATACTTGTTCTATATTCTTTTCAGTAAGGGATTTATTAATGTAGTGAATAGTTCCACTCAAGGTACAAAGATGCCAAGAGCCAATTGGGATGGGTTTATTAATCAACTAAAATTAGCTTACCCTAAAAACAAAGTTGATCAGCAGGAGATAATTGAATATATTGAAACAAACTGTAGATCAATTGAAGAAAACATTGGCAGATTCGAAAAAGAAATAGAACTCTTTAAAGAATACAAATCCGCATTAATCAATGAAGCGGTGACCGGAAAAAAAATAATTGAATAATACCTATGGAAATCTTTAGATTAGAAGATAAAATAACTACTGAATACAGTGGCCACCATCAGTTGTCAAGATTTTATCATTTTGGCATGGGGTTGCCTCAAGGTTCCGAGATTCAACTTGATTTTACGGAGGCAGAATGGTTTGATGGTAATCTTTGTGCTTTGCTTTGGGCAGTAGCTTATGTGCTGAAAAAGAATTTCGGGCATCTCATAAGTACCGATGAAATAGAAATAAAAAATCGTTTTGATATTCTTTTCAGGAACGGGTTTTTGAGGACAGGTGAAGTAATACTTGACAATAGAAAAAGCGCCGTACCCATTCAGGATTTTGATTGTAGCGACAAGGAGGGATTTTGTAAATATGTAAATGATGAACTGTTATCCCATAGGGGAATGCCAGCCTTAGGCAAGGATTTAAAGGATAAAATCATGGAAGATCTTTTGGAAGTTTTTTGTAACTCACAGCATCATGCAGGCACTTCTGATCCCATATTTGTAGGAGGACAATACTACCCTAAACAGCGAGTCTTGAAATTTACAATGGTTGATGTTGGTGACGGTTTCTTACCAAGAGTCAATAAGGCAACAAATGGTAAAATAGGTTCAAATCTTGATGCCATTTTATGGGCTTTGCAGGGAAATAGTACAAAATTATTTTTCGATAAATGCCCCGGGGGATTGGGCATCAAAAATATGTACAAATATTGTAAAGAAAATGGAGGAGTTTTACAAATAATTTCTAATGATGGTTTTTGGTCATCGGATCTGGAGGGCACCATTTTCGAGGGAGGAAGGGTATTAAAAGCCCCATTCATTGGAATTACTATCAATCTTATTTTTCGTAAAGATTTATAAATTTTGTAGAAATATTATTAGATTTGCCCACGATTTCTTGTATATTAGTATTGATTTATTTATATACATCTACACAACATGAAAGCTACGGTAAGAAATATCATCAATAGTTCAGTAGCTGCATTTCATAGCGATGGTCTTCAGGTTTTTGCTGTTTTGGATAAAAATCTTAAAAGTAAAAAGCATATTGTATTGTCTTTTGATGGAGTTAAGCACTGTTCCACACAATTTCTTAATGCTGCGATAGGTAAGCTTTACCTAAAATATTCTTCAAAAACTATTGAAGAGTACTTGTCTTATAATCTTGGTATAATTCCACATCTTGCTGAGAAAATTAAGGAGGTAAAAGAAAATGCTTTGAATGCCGCAGAATATGATCGCCTGATAGAACGTGCTACCCTATAAGAAATGGCCTACAACATCCGAAATCTTGCTAATATCGGGTTACAAAAGAAACATTATTTTTTTGATGCGAATCTTTGGTTGAAAATACTCAAGCCACAAATGCACCTAAAAAAGAGAGATGAAAAATATCTTGTTTTTTTTGAAAAGTTTAGAAATCATCCTCAACGGCCCAAAATAGCGGTTACTGCTCTGTTGCTTTCAGAAATTATCAATCGTTATTTGAGGGATGTAACTTTTCCGATGTTTTGTAATAAGAATCAAAATATAAACCCAGACAAATCTTACTACAAAGAAGTTTATAGAAGTTCTCAGCAATTCCAATCAGATTATATTTCTTTATGTGAGGATATTAAATCCTACCAAAACTTTTATGTTTTGGTAGCTGATGGTTTAGGAACTGAAATCAAGCAAAAAGACATTCTTACATCACCATCGATAAGTCTTGATTTCAATGATTTATATTATTACAAGCTGGCATTGAAGAAAGGGTTTACTATTATAACCGATGACAAAGATTTTTTTGTAGAAGGTGTAGAGGTTTTTACTTACAATAATCAGTTGATAGAGAAAGCCAATGCAGTTGTGAACATAAAGAAATAGACACATTTTTGTTTACCTTTCGTTTCTATTTTATTCTTGCTTATGCGAATTCATACCGAACAAATATTTGAAACTGCCATCATTGAATCTCTGTGCAGCGAAGGATGGACAGAAGGAAGTAACCAGGATTTTGACAGGGAAAAAGCATTGGTTTCAAAAGACATCATTGAATTTTTGAAATCTTCCCAGGCGAAAGAATGGCAGCGATTGATCCAGTTTTATAAAGCAGATGCAGAGGCACAAATCATTCAAAGACTTTGCAAGGAAATAGAGTTGCGCGGTATGTTGGATGTGGTGCGGCATGGAATCACCGATAGCGGAATCAAATTTCAGATGGCTTTTTTCAAGCCGGACAGCAGGCTCAATGAAGAGACAGAAAAACTCTATCAAGAAAACAAACTGACGGTAACGCGCCAGGTGAAGTACAGCACTAAAAATGAAAACAGCATTGATTTATTGCTTAGCCTGAATGGATTGCCCATTGCAACGGTGGAGTTGAAAAATCAGTTTACCGGCCAGGATGTTACCAATGCAAAGCGGCAATTCAATTATGATCGAGATCCACGCGAATTGCTTTTTCAATTTAAGAAGAGAGCTTTGATTCACTTTTCAGTGGATGCAGATGAGGTGTATCTTACCACGAAATTGGATGGAGAAAAGACCCGCTTCCTTCCCTTCAACAAAGGCTACCGGAATGGCTCCGGAAATCCGCCGGCAGAAGGATACAGAACTGCTTACTTGTGGGAAGAAGTGTGGCAGAAAGACAGTTGGTTGAATATTCTCAAAAGTTTTCTGCATTTGCAGACAGAAGATTTTTTTATCGATGGTAAAAAGTATCAGAAGGAAACCATGATATTTCCACGCTATCATCAATTGAGAGCTGTTCGGAAAATTACGAATCACAGTTTTCAAAATGGGCCAGGAAATAATTATCTCATTCAGCACTCAGCCGGAAGCGGTAAGAGCAATACTATTGCCTGGCTCAGTTACCGGTTGGCCAGTCTGCACAATGCTCAGGATAAAAGAGTGTTTGACAGTGTAATCGTCATTACCGATAGGAATGTATTGGACCAGCAATTGCAAAACACCATTTACCAGTTTGAGCACAAAGCCGGAGTGGTAGAACGCATAGATAAAGACAGCGGGCAGTTAGCAGAGGCCATCAAAAAAGGCAAAGACATCATCATTACCACGCTACAGAAATTTCCCTTTACTTTAGATAAGATAAAAAATTTAGAAGACAAAAACTATGCTATTATCATCGATGAGGCGCACAGCAGCCAGGGTGGGGAAGCCAGCCGGAAGATGAAAGAATTGTTAGCTGCTAAAACCTTGGATGAAGCAGAAAAGGATGATGCGGAAAGTGAAGAGACAACAGACGATTACGTCAGGGAACAGATCAGGAGCAGAGGCCCGCAAAAGAATATTTCCTTGTTTGCCTTCACTGCCACCCCCAAGGCAAAGACCATTGAAGTATTCGGCACAAAAGACGAAAGCGGAAAGCCAAAGCCTTTTGACCTTTATTCCATGAAGCAGGCGATAGAAGAAAAGTTCATCTTAGATGTGCTTCAAAATTACATGACCTATAAAACTTTTTTCAAGCTCAACAAAGCGATAGCAGATGATCCGTTGCTCAATAAGAAAAAGGCAACAAGAGCCATTGCGCGTTTTGTGTCGCTGCACCCGCACAACCTTGCACAAAAGACAGAAATCATTATAGAGCATTTCAAGAGAGTGACCATGAAGAAAATAGGAGGCAGGGCCAAGGCAATGGTGGTAACGAGTTCGCGGCTGCACGCATTGCGTTATTATTTTGAGTTTAAGAAGTACATCAAAGAAAACTTTTACCAGGATATACGGCCATTGGTTGCTTTTTCAGGAAAAGTGATAGATACGGAGTATCCGGATGGAGTTACCGAAGCTCAATTGAATGGGTTTGGAGAAAAAGAATTGCCGCATAAATTTGATACCAATGATTACAAGATTTTGCTGGTGGCGGATAAGTATCAAACAGGTTTTGATCAACCGCTTTTGCATACCATGTATGTGGACAAGAAATTGTCCGGCGTGAAAGCAGTGCAAACACTTTCCCGACTGAATCGCATGGCGCCAGGGAAGGAAGATACTTTTGTATTGGACTTTGCCAATGACCAGGATACCATTTACCAATCCTTCCAGCCTTATTATGAATTGACAGCATTGAAGGAGAATACAGATCCAAACCATTTGTATGATTTGAAACAAAGGTTAGATGCTACCCAGGTATATCAGTGGAGTGAGATCAATGCATTTGCTGAAATATTTTTTAAGAGGGGAGAATACCTGGTAAAAGACCAGGCAAAATTATACAGGTGGGTTGATCCGGCACGAGATCGATTCAAAGTATTGGATGAGAAAAAGCAAGATGAATTCAAAAAAGCACTCACATCTTTTGTGCGGCTCTATTCTTTTTTATCCCAGGTAATTCCATTCTTAGATGTTGAATTGGAAAAACTTTACGCTTATGGTAGGTTATTATTACTGAAACTTCCTAAGACAGATTACATAGAAAGATTAAAGTTAGATGATGAGGTGGCGCTGGAATATTATCGGCTTCAAAAAATGTCGGAAGGGAGTATTACATTGAATGCTACTGGTGAGGAATCCATCATCCAGGTGAGCGAAGCCGGAATCGGCAGGCCGAAGGAGGAGAAAGCAAAACTCTCAGAGATAATTAATGTATTGAATGAAAAATTCGGAACTGACTTTGATGATGCGGATAAACTATTCTTTGATCAGATAGAAGCAGAGTTGAGCCAGAATGAAACATTAAAGTTGCAGGCACACGCCAACTCCATTGATAATTTTAAATACGGTTTTGAGGAAGTGTTCATCCGCACACTTATAGACAGGATGGATGATAATCAGAAGATATTTGATAAGGTGATGGATAGTGCAGCGTTCAAGAAAGCAGTGCAGGATTGGATGTTGCAGAAAGTGTATAAAAGGTTTAATGAGGAGGGAAATAGTCAGGCGCGATTGTGAAGAGAGAAACCTATTCATTCACTTTAATCACCACTTTTAATTGCTGGCTATTGATTGAGATTCTTTGAACAAAGATTATGGTTAATCATTGTCAAAGCCGCAAGAAGTTATTCAGCATAAACCAGTCCTCATTTTCCAATCAAATTTGATTTCAAACCAACTCTATGCTCATGGGCGAGCAAGTAACATTTGTTGTTATCTTCATGCTTTGTTTTAAATAAGTTGCAGCAATAGAAGGGGGATTTTGAAACACAATGAGATGGGCAAATATTACTAAACCATTAATAAACAAATCAGAAGGTAATTAAGATTTAAATAATCCAAAAAAGCAAAATCAAGAAATTGAAATTCATCGGGAGAATTATAGGATGGCATTTGATGCGATGAGGGCCTACCATGTATCAGAGATAGAACATAAGAAAGATATGATTACGATCCTGAACGGAATACTGGCAATTATTGTAACAGTTTATGGGGGAATATTTTACATTATTATTCAAGAAAACTTAGGTCATTTATTCAGGGTAGGGTTGTTTTTCCGCCATTCATTTACTTCTTCGGAGGTCATATCTACATCTTTCATGTATTTCGCTTGCTTCAAAAGAATCCAGGCAAAGAATGAATACCGATAATAATTATCCTTTTGTTTTTTTTCAAGGTTTGCCTGATTAGGTTTAAATGGATTTGTATAGAAACCATCATTCTTTGTATTGTTAGCAGAATTCATGAGATCAAAAAATTCTTGAATTCTATTCTCTGGAATAATCCAGTCCTCACCGAATAAATGGAATGTTAGGCCCCATGGAACAAATTTGTTTTGGAATTTGCTATTTGTTAATTCAGAATCTCCGTTGTAAAGAAATAGGGTTTCTAAATACTGAATTGCAAAGTGAGCAGAAGTAGCTTCTTGAAATTCTCTCGAAAGCTTGTGTTTTAAAGCATGGTCATTAAGAATTGATGGTCCTCGTTCAGAGAATAATTCTTTCTCAAATAGACAGTTATTGAGTATGTACAACAGGATTACCTGGTATTTTATCAGCTCCTCTAATCCAAGAATTAGGTGGGGTGTTGCCAGGTCATATTGCCCTGAACCTGCACATAATTGTGCTGCCTTGAAATGTTTCACTGCCTTGTCAAATGATTTGTTATAATCGGCTCTGGAAGCTTGTGTTTTTTTCATTGTAATTTTTTTGAGAACAAATATGAAATCAAAATCGCAAGGCAAAAAGGACAGGTAGATTCGTTTGATTATGAGTGTATTATATTTTTACGGGAAGTATTTAATCTAAATAAAAAAGCCAGCGAATCGCTAGCTTAAAATTCATTTTTGCAACTGCTTTTCTTCAAAGAACTGGCTGTAGTAAAGGCAAAGTTTGAAAATATCGTTTTGAGACAAACCAGGCTTTGAAACCCTGAACAGCATTATCCCCTGTTTTCTAAGACCTTTCACTTCTTCAGCGTCAAGGCTGAGTAGTTCACAGGCACGAAGGAATTCGGACATGTAGCTTGAATTGATTTGAATGGATTTCATTGTAAAGAAAATTTGAAGATAAAAAAATTAAGAGGAAAAGCGGCCCTGTGATATACGCCAATGATTTTTTCTCTTTGCCATAAAAGGTGCGTTTTTGCAGTATCTCGGTTTCTTTGGTAGAAAGTGATTTGATGTTTCGCAGGTAGTCGAATGCTTCGCAAAGGAAGCCCGCAGAACCAACTGCACCGTCATAAATTTTGTCGCCAATTTTTGGGGCAACTACTTTTACAATGGTGGTAATCAGCGGTCGCGGCGTGTAGTATTCGCCACCGTTTCGCCCTGCGTTGCCCATATTTTTTATTTTGTCTTCATACAGGTGGCTCATTTCGTGCTTCTCCGCATGGGTGCGAAAACGCAACTCGTCAATGCGGTTAATCACTTCACGCAAATTGTAGCCACTTTGTATGCGGTTTTTCAGTTCGCTGAAAATTTCACCAATCTTGTATTCAATGGTGTCTGCGCTTTCAGCATCAGTCTTGAACTTTTTGAGGTATGGAAACAGTTTCGAGTTTACAAAGTCAGTAAGGTCATCGCCGGTCATTGCTTTGTGATGGTCCAGTTCGGCAAGCTCACTGGTCTCTTTTTTCTTTTTTGGCGCAGCCCAAACGTTCCATTGGAATTGCTTATCAATAATGTTTTTATACGTTTTACCTGTGAGTTCTGAGGCGGTAGCCTTGTCCCTTTCCAGGTCGTCAAGATATTTAAGAAACAATATCCAGGAAGTTTGTTCTACATAATCAAGCTCGCTGCCACATCCTGCATCTTTATGCAGGATGTCATCAATATTTTTAAAAGTCTGTTCAAACATTGAAAATGTATTATTTTAAAAAGTTAGTAAGGTAAACAAAAGGTAAAGCATTGGTAATGGTTTGCAATTTAAAAAAAGCTATCATCAGTGATTTAGCTTTTAATATTAAAAAGGGTTGAATAGTAATATATACCTTTGTAAAGTACGCGTCACTGATAAGTACAATCCAAGCAAAAGCCAGCGATTCGCTGGCTTTTGTGGTTACGATCTTGGTTTATCTAGATCCTTAATGAATTGGCTGAAATAAACTCCCATCCTGAAAATATCATGTTGCGATGAACCAGGTTTCGAAATTCTGTCATGCAAAATATCCTTGTCAGAATAGGTGTGCAATTTTTCAGGTTCTAACCTACAGAGCTTGCGGGCATAGTAAGAATTGAGTTTGGTTCTGGTTGTCGACAATAAATAGGCACTGATAGGTAATGCACCTTAACAGACGGAGTAACTTAGTGTAGTGTAGTTATTTTTTTGCGGGAGAAGAGAAATCTAAGGAGTGGATGATTGGCAAATGCAGGCAGAATTAGTGGGGTTAGAGATTTGCATCAGTCTGGTATTAAAACAAGGAGGATTTGAAATGTTTTGGTTATTCCATAAATTAGCTCGTAAGTGTTTGCTTAAAAAACGACCGGGAATATGTCAAATTCAATTTTATAATAAGAAAACTTAATTAAAACCAAAACTAATGGACACTACATCTCTCATCTCAATTATTCTTATCAGTTTCTTGATAAATATTTGGATTTTATCAGAAATAATAAAGGGCGCAACAAAATCAGTAAGGAATATAAAATTACAAGAAGCGCAAGTCAAATTATTAGTTAGTATAGCCACTAAATTAGGTGTGCCAGATGAAGACATTTCAAAGGTTAATAAGGACTTATAGTAATTGGAAGTGCCGCTTCAAATTAAGCGGATAAATTTTCTTTTAAAAAGGAATGTACATTTTGAAATGAAGTTTTGAGTTCCTCGACTTTACTAATGAAAGCATTTTCTGCTTCTTGGATTGCATTTTCCGTTGATTCCTCAATCTGAGGGTCTAAGGTTGGTTGTTGTTGCCTAATTGAAGCCCACGCATTTACCCTTTGCTCTTTAGCTTTTTTTGCATCACTTTTATTTGTCCAATTAAAGTATCTATAGCCGTATTAGTTGGAGGTGTTTGATCTGAGTTGTTGTGAGTTTTTTTATGTATGAAAAACCATAACCCAGTAACTATTACGGCTGTTATAGATAACCAGAGATAGGAAAGAGGATGATATTTGTTTTCAAGAAAGTAAAAGAAAGCGATGGTTAAAGTCAAATGAATTATGTATTTCAACCAAATAAATTTATTGTTGCTTTTCTCGGAAGACTCGGTTTTGTTGTTAATAATAAAGACAATGATATTTGAAACTGTGTACCAAAAACCAAACAGAAACAAATATTGTAGCCAGGGACCGTTGGCTGCAACAAACATTTGCGAAAGAAAAAATAGAGAAAGAATTCGTGGCGTATAAGCTAAGAAGTTGGGAAGATTTCCTCGGTCTTTTCCTACAGAAAAAGTAGTAAACCAGTCATGGGCAGCAATAAATTAAGGTAAATAGAAATAAGCAGAATTTGAATGATTCTTTTGAATCCATATAGGAAAATATGTCTGCAAGTGAAAGGATATTTCTTAATTCAAATGTGAGGTGGGCTGCAGTAGGAATTGCCGTTACATAAAATGCAACTCCTAAGATAGTACCATACATTGCCTGAATAAAAAGAGGCATTGGGTCTTTTCGCATAAATCATTTATTTAAAAAGCAGGAAGAAATGTTCTCAAAGAACTTTAATCATAGAGCTAATTTATTCTTTTACGAATAAACAATTCAATATCTCATTCAAGGATTTTCAAAGAAGAATTTCGGTTTACAAAGAAATAAAGAAAATTTTCCAGAATAGCATAATGGTTTTTATAAGGATAAAAGAATTTGTGTTACTGGACCCATCACGGAGCATAAAGGGAAACTACAGATTGTGGTTAAGAAGCTCGAAGAAATCCTGATAAAGGAATAGTTTATTTTGATCTTCTTGCACGTTCTGCAAGTGTTATCTGAGGGCCTGGGTCTTTTCGGCTTGGCCGTGTTTTCTTAAATTTAGTGATGTTTGAAATTCCAAAATTGTTGGTTTCATTAAATACTTCTTTCCGGTCTTCCAGGTGTTTCACACTTTCATCCGCCAGCATCACCAAATCAAAATAGGTTACTCTGCCTGCGCCATTCTTTTTATATACACGGTTACGATATTCCTGGTAAACGAAATCTATTTGATTGCGTGGATCTTCAATGAGGTATTCCTGGACAGGTTTGTTTTCTAATTTGATGGTGATGCGGTAATGGGGCATGGAGTGAAGGTAGAAAAATATTCATTGTGCTAAATTGATTAGTATAACTTTCATGCGGATAGCTGAATAAATTCATGCCATTAAAATATGCTATGCATTTGGTATTGAACTCTTAAAAGAATCGATTCTTTCTTGTTGTTGTCGTTTGAACTGAAGGGAAGATTGGTTTGCTCTAGGATTATCACCATAGGTTGTAGAGCGTAATTCGCGAAGGGTGGTTGGGTCTATTTCAACATAGATTTTGGATGCTATATATTTGGAATCTACCTCTTTTGTCTTATTAAATATTTCATAGTCCAAGGTTTGAAATGCATTTAGAACCTGATCTGGTTTAAGATGAAATCCAAAATTCCGTGCAAAGAGCCTATTCAATGCAGCGGAAATAAATTCAAGCTCATTACCTGAGTGGTGTCTTTTAGTTCCAGTTTTTGGCAGAAATTGTTTTATGAACGCTTTAAGAATATAGAACTGGTGGTCAGTTAGTTGGCTTGTTGTTAGTTGTCGTTTCATTGTATCGGAAGTTACATTATCCATTTCAAATTTATATATTCTGGTTTTAAGAATTGTTGAATAGTACATTATTCTTAGTAGTTTTCTGCAAAATATGAGTGGCTGCCTGGATATACGCTACTATCTCCTCCTCCGATTCAAACCCACTGAAATCAAACTCCTGCACTTTCGTTGCAGTCGCAATCCTGAAAATATATCCTGAAATTTAACAGAGATACAGTTTTGATTTTTGCCTGGCCATGGACCGGACTATCATTTCAAATTCTTCGCGGCAGGTCACAGTTACTTTGTATATATGGAATATGGATTTCATGGTACCAATAATTTTTCTTCCTTATGATCTTTCAGGATGTAATAAAACAAGAGTTGATTATTCTTGTTCCAGGCATAAATGAAATCATGAATCTTCGGGATGTAGGAAGATATCACCAATTTGGATCTGGAAATCAATGTAAGGTCCTTCTCATAATTCAGGTCATGGAAATTCTGGTGCGTGAAATTTTCAACATAAAAAAGGTTAGGGTTCTCATTTTCAAAAACAAACTTACAGGTTTTGGACGCACCCATATTCGTAATGAAACCAACACTATCCGGGCAGTTGATTTGTACAACATTTATCTGTGAGGTGGAATGATAATTAGATAAAAATAACGCGAGAATAAGGGAAAATTTGAGAAGGTTCATAATGATTCAATTTTTAAAAGTGATGAATGAAATAAAACCGGAAATACGCTGGGTTTTTCTGATGTGTAACTTGACTTGAAGATAGCTTAATCTGGTGAACAAAGGCTTTGAATTGTCGGCAGTCAGATGCATAGCTGTATATGATTTTTCCAAAGCTGGAAGTTCTTTGATGGCTCTTTCTTTGATGGCTAAATCAGGACTGGTAGTTGCTTGCCTGGTTAACTTTAATTCTTCAAGTAAACTTTCTTTCCGGGCCGTGAAAACTTTCTTTTCATTTGCAATTTCTGAAAGTTCCAGTTTCAATAAACTGATTTCTATTTACACTTTCCTGCCTATGATTTATTACACACACCACAAGATGCTCCTGCCTTTGAGCAGTGTTTGCAATACTTACAATTTTTGCATGCCTTACAATTTTTGGCGCCAGTACATGTAGCAAGTGGGATCGTAGCGTCACTCATAAAAGTAACGGTCATCATTAGAGTCATCGCAAGAAATAGTCGTCTCATAAAACAGATATACTTTTAAAAAGAGTTTCTAATGTAAACATTGCAGATAAAATCAAACAGTCTGCAATAATAATCAATACAACCCAGGAATGCAATCATGATTCTCAATAATTATTCGATACACAACGACAATTGTATTTGCAATGCCAGGCTTAAAAAAAATAGAGAATAATAGGAATGGGCTTTTTCCCAGGAAGTATGTTCACTTTTTTTCTCCGCGGCGTCTCCCCAAAGGGGACGCTGCGAATGAATACAATGCGCTTTCTTTATTGAATGCCTGTCAGAAGAACGATACCCTATACATTTACAACTTTCTTCATCACCTTTACCAACTATAAATGGATGAGTTTGACTGATGTGGCAGGCGGATATGACGTCGTTTACAGGTGGTATGATTATCTAAAACGGGAAAGAAATTATTTCCAATGCGGCAGGTTTCTGTTAAAGGCCTGGGGAGGCTTGAGACAGGATGCTGGTGTATTTTTTTCTGAACATACATCTTTCTAAAAAGAGTAAAGATTGCGTACCGTTACCACTATTTTTGCGTACCAGTACGCACGCTAATACAGAATTGATGATATAGTTTAGTATATCTAAACCAATCATTTTATGAACACACAAAAGAATCACGAAATTTCACTGGCGAGCGCTATTGAAATGACAAGACGCTACAGAGCGCATCAACCCGAAGGATTTGCAAGAAGTGAAAGCTTCAGCAAAGAAGCCATTCAAAAATTAATCAACGCAAAAGGTTGCGCATCCTTAAGGATTTATTATGGTAGGTCGGAAAACATGGAAGCTCATGCCATCCTTGTTGCAGCCAATGCGGAGGGAAAAGATATTTTGCCTGCTACTATGGCAAATTCCGGTTCTGATGAAGAAGAACCCATTATCTTAGAGGACGCATGGAGATGCCCGCCACTTTGCCCCGACGAGGCCTCCCCTTTAAATAACGGTTGATGGCACTTCATACCTTACTAATTTTTCTAAATTTTTCTGTTGCCATACCGGCTGTTATTCTTTTTCTTAGAGCAGGCTCAAAGCTCAGGGATTATTGGCCATTTGCGATTTTCATTTGGGGAGGTTTGTTGAGTGATGTATTCAGCTATGTCCTGATATTAAAAACCCATAGCAACATGGTATCTGCAAATGTTTATATATTCATTGAATACTGCGTAATCCTGATACAGGTAGCGATTTGGAAAAGACAACCGGTATGGCATTATGTTTTGTTTGGACTGTTGGGAATAATGGTGTGGTTGCTTGATAATCTTTATCTCAATAACATTAAAGACAACAATTCTATTTTCAGACTCTTTTATTCTTTGGCAATTGTGTTGTTCAGCCTGGACCTGTTTAACAGAAACATCATTTATGAAAGATCAGCCATCATCAAAAACCCTGTCTTTTTGATATGCACTGGTTTTATTTTGTACTATGGGTGGAAAGCATTCTTAGAATCCTTTAATATTTTTCATGTAGGGCTATCTGATTTATTTTTTATCAGGTTATTTCTTATTTTGTCGGTGGTAAACTTACTGTCCAATATTATTTACGCTTATGCGATATTATGTATCCCGAAGAAACCAGAATTTACTATGCCTTATTAATCGGACTCATTGTGCTGCTGATATTGGTGATATTTTTTGTCGTAACCATTACACGGTATCACAGGAAGAAATCAGAATTTGAATACAAGAGTGTCCGGCAACAGTTTCAATATTTAGAAGCTGAAAAAGAGAGGATTGCCATCGACCTTCATGATGATTTGGGATCCTTGTTGTCGGCTATCAAGATGAAGCTTCAGTGTGCAAGCGCCAGCACAGAAAAGCTACAGGAAAATATAGAATTTGCAGAAGAACAAATTGACCGGGTAATGGACAAGATTAGAAGTATTTCACGAAATATGATGCCCTCCGTATTGCGAAGAAAAGGTATTGTAGATGCATGTAGCGAACTATTGGATTATGTAGCGGACCACTCAGATATTGAAGTCAGTTTTTCTGCAGATGAAATTCTTACTTCGCCCGAAACCGAAGTGCAACTTTACCGGATTACCCAGGAAATACTCAATAACATTGTCAGGCATTCAAAAGCAACAACAATTTATTTTGCGCTCAGGCAGGAGGGAAATATAATTTCTCTACTCATCAATGATGATGGAAAGGGATTCAATAAGAAATCTATCCTCAATCAAAACAAAGGCTCAGGTCTGAGAAATATCCTGGCCCGTGCAGAAATAATCAAAGCAAAAGTTTATCTTACAACACGCCCGGGAAGTGGCGTGGAATTTTTGATCGAAACTGAAAGCTTATGGCAGCCCACAAAATAAAAGTGATCATTGCCGATGACCATTCCGTTTTTCTTGATGGATTGAAATCGTTGATTGAAGCAGACAGTGAATTGGAAGTAATAGGACTAGCGGAGAATGGTAATGAATTGGTTGCTAAAGCATCCGATCTCAACCCTGATGTAATCGTTACCGATATTGTAATGCCGCCAATGAATGGAATAGAGGCCATTAAGAAGATTAATGAAGCCAAAGCGACGCCCTGCCTTGCCTTATCCACCTTTGATGATGAATCGCTGATTATGGATGCCATAGATGCAGGCGCGATTGGCTATGTATTGAAGAATGCTCAGAAAGGAGAGATTATCAAAGGAATAAAAACGATCAATAAATTTCAACCCTTTTATTGTAAGGCGACGGAGACAAAGATTGTAAAAATCATCTCAAAGAGAAAGGCTTTTGATATCAACGGTGAAATAAAATTTTCGGAAAGGGATATTGATGTGATCAGGATGATTGGAAAAGAAATTTCCAGCGAAGAAATTGGAAAAAAAATCTTTTTGAGCAAACGCAGTGTTGATGGTATCCGTGCCAGGCTATTGGATAAGATGAATGTAAAGTCGCCCATAGGGATGATCATCTATGCTCTGCAAAATAACCTGATCTCTTTGGAAGAATTCAAGAATGATAATAATTTGCCACAATGAGTTTTTCCCGGATTTAATGTAATAATTAAAATACCTGTTTAGGAATTTCTTTTGCGGATGTTAGGATGCTTGAGATGAATGAAAGTAACGTGAAGTCACAAGTCAGGAGACTTGCGCCAGAAGATGTTTAAAAGATGAAAATTATCTGCCTCAATAAGCTTTCATCACAATTGCTGCAATGATTTACATTTCAGGCTGCAAGCCAATGCAGTCTTCATGAGTACCGATACGCAATTGTTCCCTATTGATACCTGATTCCAGTTTGTATTGTATTGTTATCACCCGACTTGTCCGGTTTAGTGCGGTGCGAGCATTTTTTCTATTTTTCTGCGGAGG
>ERZ778017.189-NODE-189-length-102394-cov-906.334946_pt1:97500-102394 | contig 102394 bp, 84 predicted proteins | sample MGYA00375747_ERZ778017 | MGnify/ENA primary metagenome ERZ778017 (study PRJEB29350, sample SAMN05509838) | bioreactor metagenome | biome: bioreactor; material: wastewater | place: South Africa: University of Cape Town | collected 2014-03-17 ... | reverse complement strand
AAAATGTTTTGAATGCCTTATCCCTTATCGCTATACTGGGGACTGAATAGTTACATTAAAGTTAATTTTATCATGAAAAAAGAAAATGAATCTTCCATGCAGAAATTGACTAAGGAAGAGATGAAGAAAATTATAGGAGGGTTGATGGCCCCTCCACCGAGTACAATCTGTCAAAACGGGGATTATGTAGCTCATTGTACATGGGATCATGGGGCTTGCCTAAACCCGACGAAGGGATATTGTCCTGCAGGAACCGAAGCAAGCTGTGATATGTATTGTGTACGCCCTGACGGTTCTACTTATTACCCGTCCAATAATTAATCCGGTTTCTCAATCGTAAAGGCTGCTGTTATTAGCAGCCTTTATACAGATCGTTTTTATGAAAAAAGCCATTATTGTTTTATTTATCTTGTTTTTTGGCCGGATTTGTTTCGGGCAGGATATTGTACCGAAAAAAGAAGTGGTCGTAACGGGGACACTTACAAACTTGTATCCTGCCGGATATCATGGAAAAGTGCACATTCCATTGACCGGTTATAATGCCAAAACGGAACAGACAAAAAATTATTCTGCGACATTTCAGTCAACCGATTCCTTTTACTTCCGCTTGGAACTCGACAAACCCCAATTGCTTAGCCTGCTTTATATTCCGGTGTTTATTTTGCCGGGTGATTCAATACATGTAGATTACCTGTCGGTGGATGAAGAAAAAAAAGGGAGTCTTAAAAGCGGTTTTACGAAAATGTTTTCAAAACTTGGATTTGAAGGTAATCTTGGGTATGAGAGTATGGTATCGGACAAAAAATACTTTCTTATGTTTGGAACCAGAGGCTTGCGCAGGAAAAACGATGCTGATCAATTGATTGATTCTTTGTGCCGGGATTTGCAGGAGACAACTTTTCAATACCTTAAAGAACATCCTGTTTCCGAGGATTACAGAGATATGATTCAGCGTAACCTGGCGCTGTTAAAAGCAGATGCAAAGCTGGAGGCTTTTGCCGGAGACAGTATTAAAACAATCCGGGTTGTAAAAGAGAATCTCCGCGTGTTTGAAAATAATGAACCCAATACAACCGAATATTTTTCAGCAACCGGAAGTCTTGCAGAAGCCTTTGGAGATATGTTCCCGGATGATCCGGTCGGGGCATTGGACGAATTAAAAAAATATGTTGGGGGAGAAACCTATACCTATGCATCCCTGATCCTGGCAAACGTTCTGATTCAGAAGTTGCCCGCAGATAAAAATCCGTTTAGCGCTTCAATAGCCCTGTTGGCGCTGGATAATTCCGGTGATCCGGATTTGGTTTCTTTCGCAAATCTCATTCTTTCTAAGCAAAAGGTGGCGGCAGAAGCCGGTAAAATATTCGGCAGAATACAAGTAATAAGGATCGGAGGTGATACAACTACAATCGGGAAGATACTCACTGATAAAACAGGTAAACTAAAATATGTTGATTTATGGGCGAGCTGGTGTGGCCCCTGCATTGTGGAAATACCCGGTTCTAAAAAATTGAAAAACCGGTTCCCTGCCGGTGAAGTAGAAACCTTTTTTATTTCGATTGATGAGAACTTAACAGACTGGAGAAAAGCCTGTGAAAAATTAGACATGCAAAATGAAGAATCTTATTGCATCCTTGATAAGGAAAATCTTGATATTTTGGGAAGAGCCCTACAGATAGAGGCGATACCAAGATACCTGATTCTGGATTCGTCGAACCAGATTCAGGCATTGCGTGCGCCACGTCCTGAGAGGATCACCGATAAACTTTTGTCTTCTTTCTTGACAAAGAGATCAGGCGAAGGACTACCGCCACCACCTCCTCCGGCGTTGAAAAGTAATTAACGTTATACTGATAAGTACAGGTCGTTATGATGGTCACCTGCTATGATTCAAATATTCCTGATAACCGGAATGCTTATTACAATCTTTTTGTTTTGCCGGAGAGACTCATCCCCGGGAAAAAGATCCCCCCGGTTTTAGGATTTCTAATTTCACCGGAAATAAATTTGATTTGTATGATTATATGAAATCGATAAAAGAGAAATATTATCTTATTGACTTTTGGGCAACCTGGTGTGTCCCTTGTGTGGCGCAGTTTCCGGCGCTGAAATCTATGTATGAACAATATTACAAAAGGGGTTTTCAAATCATTGGATTTTCTTTAGATGCGGAAAGAAGTAATCTTGTGAATTTTCTTTCAGCTCATGATCCGGGGTGGATGAACCTTTCGGATTTGAAGGCAGACCAGTCTGAATTGTATGCCTTATTCAGGCTGGGTACTATTCCGGCAAATTTCCTTTTCGATTCAAGCGGTATTATAGTTGCAACAAATATTTCGCCAGAGGAACTCAGGGAATTCCTCAAAAAAGAATTGAGATAAGTTTTTTAAGGATACACCTTTAAGAATTGATCTTTATGGAATGAGTCGGCAGAACCTTACTGGATGGAAGGATATTTACCGTAACCAAAATCTCCCTTTATAAATTGTAATAGTTAATCACAGAGGATTCCGGATTTTGTATTAATGAAACAATGGTAGTTTTCACTTAAAATAATCCTCAAAGAGAGAAGCACAGAGCCAGATAGACCGGTTTTGAAAAAATATTTTTAAACAATTCAAATTACACCTACCATGAAAAAAGAAAATGAATTTTCCGTCCAAAAACTGTCAAAGGAAGAGATGAAAAAAGTGATAGGCGGGATGATGAACGGAGGCGGCTGGTGCTCAGCAACTGCTTATAGTAGTGATGGAACTACTGTTACCTTAGTCTGTGAAAATTCACAAGCCGGAGGGAATTCCCATAAAGTACTCAAGGAAGGACAATAGTTATTATTATAAAATTGATGATGATCTTGGAAACCTGCTTTTTAAAAATGATGTTAGGGGAGGTAAAAGTGAATTGAGTAGAGATGAAATGAGGAATATAACCGGAGGAAAAAGTTTTTTACAACTTTTTTCAAAGTCTCCTTATATGAGACCGAAGGATTTGACCTTTGCATTAAGAAACAGGGAAACCCGGCTCTAAAAATAATTCCCGAAGCGGGAAACACAGAGTTGAGCAGTCCGGTTTTGAAAAAATATTATTTAAACAATTCAAATTAATTTTATCATGAAAAAAGAAAATGAATTCTTAGGGAAAAAGATGACTAAAGAAGAAATGAAGAAAATAATGGGAGGCTTAATGAATGATTCTGGCTGGTGTTCGGCAACCGCTATCTGTAGCAATGGTACAACCGTTACTTTGGTTTGTGAAAATGCACAAGCTGGCTGTGTTGGGATTGATTCATCAAACAGCAATGATGGTTATGCATATTGTCAGGAAGATGGAGTAATCACTTTTAATCATTGTTAAAATAAAAAGTTATGAAAGAACTATCAACAGATGAAATGAAAAAGATTTTGGGTGGTTTGATCCCCCCTCAATCAATATGTTCTGTCAAATGTGGAGATGGAACTATAGGGTCCTATGATTGCGGTGTGGGGACATCGTGCTTTGCAGATCCTGATACCAGTTCGGTTTATTGTTCCGGAAGTGATATCCCCAACTGCCCGTGTGATGGACATGACATTCCGTCAAACTAATTCTGATTAAGCTTTTCTCTGAATATTCGGTTTGGAGAAAAGCTTTTAAAAAAGATATTTAAATAATATAAAACTTTTAGTGGTATGAAATCTTTAGCATTCACAATCATGATTTGTTTCCTGACTTATTTTAACTCTGTTGCTCAAAAGACAGATAAAATAAAAGTCAGAGATAGAAGCTTTTCGGAGTTTTTAAATAAGGATACGGTTTATATTTATGTAGGGATTATGAATAGGTTCAAAACGTCCTGGGCGCCAACAAAAATAGATATAACTCCAAAGACAGGGTTGGCTGTAGAAAATACTCAGGGATATTTTACTTTAAGGGTTAAAAATCCCGGAAATTATCTTTTATCTTTTGATACTCCGGATTCCAATAGAAAGGTTGTCTTAGTTAGCAAAGTACTCACTTCCAAATATTAATTTGAGCCTTTACACCTTACGATCTAAGATGTCTCCACCTTTTGTCCATGATGTAGAGTTAGATTGTAATTGTTGTAAGAGTGGTCAAATACATAACGAAATACCTCGTTATCCAGAATGTCGGGGAGGAAAGAAAAAGAATTAAGATAACCAAATTAAATGATTTGATCTATTCTAAATGCCAGACGAAGAAGTATATGTAATAGGCCTTTTGGCCGATACTTTCAATAAAAACTACTTCATTTTTCCTTCATGCTTATTATATAAGAATGAGCAATTTGAACTTCGCATTAAGAAACGCGGAAAACCAATTCTTAAAATAGTTCTCAGTGGGAGAATCACAGAGCCAGGCAAACCGGGTTTGAAGAATATTTTTTAAACAATTCAAATTAATTTTATCATGAAAAAAGAAAATGAATCTTCCATGCAAAAATTGACAAAGGAAGAGATGAAGAAGATCATGGGCGGACTTAGAGATAATGATCCCGGTTGTACCTCTTGCAGTAGCAATTCGGACTGCGGGTCCGGAGAGGCTTGCTCCTCTCTATCCGGATTTCCAAATTGTTGTTATTCTGTTTCAACAGGCAGCTCATGTTCTGGCGATGGCGATTGTGGAAATGGGCAACATTGTGTTAATAAGCCTATTGGTTCTGGCAAATGGTGTAACTGACTTTATAAAACTAAGGGATCAGAAATATGGTGAACGCTTCGGTTTATTTTACTGACAATTTTTATTAACATGAATTATCTATTAAGATATTTTTTCTTAATTTATTCTCTGATACTTTCTTGTCATTTATTTGGACAGAAACATATTTTAATTTCCGGAACTTTTGAAGGTGTACCCGATAGTGAATTCGTTTATATTAAATCTGACAGAGGGTACA